>OJSE01004604.1_pt1 | contig 10406 bp, 7 predicted proteins | sample 1599351 | NCBI WGS metagenome assembly OJSE01 (sample SAMN04168656, study PRJEB22393) | human gut metagenome | biome: human gut microbiome; feature: stool | host: Homo sapiens | collected 2014-03-17 | reverse complement strand
GACCACCGAGATCTACACTCTTTCCCTACACGACGCTCTTCCGATCTGGCATGGGCATTCCTCCTTGTATTGCGTACAACCGACGATGCCGCCCCGTTGAAAGGGGCGGCATCGTATCGGAACAATCAGGCCTTGGAGCCTGCGGCCATGTCGGCCATCCACTGCTCGACGTCGTCGGGCTGCTTCGGGATGCCCGCGGAAATCCATTCGGGGCCGTTCTCGGTCATCAGCACGTCGTCCTCGATGCGGATGCCGATACCGCGGTATTCCGGCGGAATCAGCAGGTCGTCCTCGCGGAAGTACAGGCCGGGCTCGATGGTGAAGATCATGCCGGGTTCGATCTTCGCGCCTTGGTACGACTCGTAGCGGGCCTGTGCGCAATCATGCACGTCAAGTCCGAGGTGGTGCGCCACGCCGCAGGCGAGCCAACGGCGGTGCTGCTGGCCTTCGGGCGACAGCGATTCCTCGACGTCCACCGGCAGCAGCCCCCAGTCGTGCAGGCGCTGCGCGATCACGCGCATGCAGGCGTGATGGATGTCGGAGTACGTGGCGCCCGGCTTGGCGGCCTCGAAGCCGGCCTGCTGGGAGTCCAGCACCGCCTGGTAGAGCCGGCGCTGGAAATCGGTGAACTTGCCGTTGGTCGGGAACGTGCGGGTGATGTCGGCCGTGTACAGGCTGTTGACCTCCACACCGGCATCGATGAGCAGCATGTCGCCCTTGCGCACGACGCCCGTGTTGCGCATCCAGTGCAGAATCGGCGCGTGCTCGCCGGAGGCGATGATCGTATCGTAGCCCAGCGCGTTGCCCTCTTCGCGGGCCACCGCGTTGAACGCGCCTTCGAGGATGCGCTCGGAGCGCGGCTTGTCGAGCGCTTCGGGAAGCTTCGCAAGGATGTGGTCGAAGCCGTGCTTGGTGGCCTGGACGGCCTTGCGCATCTCTCCGATCTCGTACTCGTCCTTGACCATGCGGGCTTCGGCGGCGAACTCGTGCAGCTTGTCGTCGGCTGCGTTGTTCTTGTCCGGATCGGTATAGCCGTTGGCCTCACGGATCGATTCGACCAGTGACGTGACCTGCGGGTCGGCGTCGCTGATCACGCGCACGCGCACCGCACCGGCCTCGGCCCCGACGTCCTTGGACAGCGCGTCAGCCAGCTGGGCGATGTCGTGCGTCTCGATGCCGGTCATCGCGGTCATTTCCTTGAGACCGGCGCGAGGGCCCACCCAGTATTCGCCGTAATGGGCGTTCATGAAGAAGTCCTGCGTGGCGGTGTCGGCGCGCGGGGCGACGAACAGCTCGGCCTCATGCGTCTTGCCGGCCTTCGCCTCGGGCGAATCCGGGTCGAGAGGGTTGAGCACCAGCACGGCACCCGCCTCGTAATCCTGGCCGAGGCCGGTGTAGTACGCGAAGGTGGTGTCCGGGCGGAACATGTAATCGCAGTCGTTGTTGCGCACCTTGGGACTGCCTGCCGGAATCACCAGACGCTCGCCGGGGAACGCCTTGCCCAGTGCGGCGAGTCGCGCCGGCGTGAACTTCGAGGATTCGAGCGGCTCGATCTCCGGTTCGCTGGCGTCCCAACCGGTCTTCATGAAATCAATGAAGGCGCTGGAATTGGGACGCAGCGAACGGTTGTTCACACGGTCGCTCATCGCCTGATCCGCGCCGGGGGCGTTCGCCTCCTCGCGGGCCTCGTATTCCTTGTCCTTATCGGTGATGACTTCGCTCATCGTGTGACGCTCCTTCGTACTGTTCGAAAACATGTGTCGTTCGAAAACCGACTGACAATTCCTTCCCTATACTAGTCGCACCACGCCCGCCCATACGACGTTCGCGCGGAGTCGATATGTGTCCTCCCGCCAGCGGGGCGGAACCGGTAATCCTGCTGGGGCTAGCGGCTAGGCCGCGTTTTCGGCGGCCAGGAGCTCGTGCAGGTGGGCGCGGTGCTTCTGCTGTTCGCGCGGGTCGGGAACCGGCAGCGAGGCGAGCAGTTTCTTCGTGTACTGGTTGCTCGGCCGCTGCATGATGTCGTCGGCGTCGCCGTGCTCGACGATGCGTCCCTTGTGCATGACCATGATACGGTCGGCGAGCATGTCCACCACGGCCAGATCGTGGGTGATGAACAGGCAGGCGAATCCGATCTCAACCTGCAGCTTCTTGAACAGTTCAAGGACCTTGGCCTGCACCGACACGTCGAGCGCGCTCGTCGGCTCGTCGGCGATCAGCAGCGACGGCTTGAGCGCCAGCGCGCGTGCCAGCGAGGCGCGTTGCCGCTGGCCACCCGACAGCTCGTGCGGGAATCGGCTCATGTACGCCCTCGGCAGCTGCACCATCTCCAGCAGGTCGCCCACGTACTCCTTCGCGTCAGCGACCGACGAGTACTTGCGGTGCACGATGAGCGGTTCGGCGACGTTCTCCGCGATGGTCATCAGCGGGTTGAACGAGCTGCCCGGATCCTGGAACACGAATCCGATGTCGGCACGCTTGGGCTTGAAATCACGCTCCCTGACGCCATTCATCTCGACGCCGAGCACATTGAGCGAGCCTCCGCTCACTTTCTGCAGGCCGGCTATCGCGCGGCCGGTGGTGGATTTCCCGGAACCGGACTCCCCCACCAGACCGAGCACTTCGGAACGGTGGATCGCGAAGTCGATGCCGTCTACGGCCACGAAGTCGGGCTGCATCAGGTGCCCGGGGTACGTGATCGTCAGTCCCTTCGCCTCGATGGCCAGTGGCTCGTCATGCCAATCCGATGTGCGGTCGATCGGCTTGCCGTCGACATCGCGCACGACCAGCTTCTGGCCGATGCGCGGCACCGCAGCCAGCAGGCGCTGGGTGTAGGGATGGCTGGGGTGGTAGAAGATGCTTTCCACATCGCCCTGCTCGACGACATGGCCGCGGTACATCACGACCACCTGGTCGGCGATGTCGGCGATGACGCCCATGTTGTGCGTGATGATCAGCACGGAGGCGTCGAACTCGTCGCGGGCGAGACGCAGCAGGTCGAGGATTTCGGCCTGCACGGTCACGTCGAGCGCGGTGGTCGGCTCGTCGGCGAGGATCAGCCCGGGGTTGAGCACCAGCGCCATCGCGATGACGATGCGCTGCTTCTGGCCGCCGGAGAACTGGTGGGGATAGTAGTCGATGCGGGTCTCGGCCTCGGGGATGCCGACCTTCTTGAGGATGTCGATGGCCTTCGCCCGGCGCTCCTTCTTGTCTTTCATGCCGTGGGCACGCAGGCCCTCCTCGATCTGCCAGCCGATGGTGTACACCGGGTTGAGCACCGAGTTGGGCTCCTGGAACACCATGGCCGCTTCGGAGCCGCGCATGCGGCGCAGATCCTCACCGGACAGGCTCAGCACGTCAAGGCGTTCGGAGTCGGCACGGTTCGACAGGTAGATCGCACCGGACGTGGTGGCGGTCTCGGGCAGCAGCTTGATGATCGAACGGGCGGTCACCGACTTGCCGGAGCCGGATTCGCCGACCACGCCGACCACGGTCTTGCGCGGGATGGTGAAGTCCACCTTGTCGATGGCCTTGATGGAGCCCGCATCGGTCATGAACGAGACGCTGAGGTTCTCGATTTCGGCTAGATTGCCGGACGTGTCCTTGACGTTGGTCGAGTCACTCATGGTCGGTCTCCTTTTCCATCACCTGCGCGATGGCAGGGTTCTCCACACTGACCTGGGGCTTGCCTTCGGATCTGAGCTCCGCGATCACCTCGTTGTCGGCGCTCGGCTTCTCACTGGGGTCGACGGACGTGTCTTCGATGGAGCCGATGACCTCGCCGGCGGACTTGCGGGCACGAAGACGCGGATCCGCCAGATCGTTGAGCGATTCGCCCACCAGTGTGATGCCCAGCACGATCAGCACGATGGCGATGCCGGGGAACACGGCCGTCCACCAGATGCCGGCGGTGACATCGGCGACGGAACGGTTCAGGTCATACCCCCATTCGGCCGCGGACGTCGGCTCGATGCCGAAGCCGAGGAAGCCCAGTCCGGCGAGCGTCAGAATCGCCTCGGACGAGTTGAGCGTAAGGATGACGGGCAGCGTGCGCGTCGAGTTCTTCAGCAGGTGCTTGGTCATGATGCGCCATGTGGAGGCGCCCACGGCCTTCGCCGACTCGACGTAGGCCGACCCTTTGATGCGCACCACTTCGGCGCGGATGGTGCGGAAATACTGCGGGATGTACACCACGGTGATGGAGATGCCTGATGCCAGGATGCCGCTCCACAGGCCGGACTGGCCGCCGGAGATCATGATGGCCATCAGGATGGCGAGCAGCAGCGACGGGAACGAGTAGATGGCGTCGGCGATCACGACCAGCACGCGGTCGACCCATCCGCCGAAATATCCGGAGATGAGGCCGAGCAGCACGCCGGCGAAGATCGACAGCAGCACGGCGACGATGATGGCGATGACCGCGGTCCTCGCTCCCCACACCGTGCGGCTGAACACGTCGAATCCGCCGACGGTGGTGCCCCAGATGTGCTTGGACGAGGGGGCGGCCTGCGTCGGGAACGACACGCCGTCCGCGTCCTTGATCTGCGAGTATCCGTAAGGCGCAATCAGCGGGGCGAAGACCGTCACGAGCAGGAACACGCCGGTGATGACAAGGCCCGTGACCAGCATGGCTTTCTGCCAGCCGACCGCGATCTTCAGGTCGCGCACCACCGGCAGCTTGCCGTACCATGGCACCGGCTTGTTGACCTTGAGGTCGCCGAGCCGCTTATCGCCGGGCACGCCGACTTTGGTTGCAGTGCTTTCGGTCATGTCAGTACCTCACTCTCGGATCGATGAGCGCGCTGATCACGTCAACGATGAAGTTGACCACGGCGACGATGATGGCGATTAGGATCACGATGCCCTGCACGGCGACGAAGTCACGCTGCTTGAGGTACTGGGACAGCATGAACCCCAGACCCTTCCACTCGAAGGTGGTCTCGGTCAGCACCGCGCCGGCGAGCATCAGCGCGATCTGCATGCCCATGACCGTGATGATCGGGATCATTGCGGGGCGCCAGGCGTGCTTGGACAGCAGACGGCCCTCCGACACGCCGCGGGAGCGCGCCGCCTCGACGTAGCCGGACGTGTACGTGGAGATGACGTTGGTGCGCACCAGACGGATGAACACGCCTGCGGTCAGCAGACCCAGCGCGAGGGCGGGTAGCACCGCGTGACGCAGCACATCGACCAGCACGCTCATATCACCCAGCTGGAAGGCGTCGATGATGTAGAAGCCCGTGGGCGACACCAGCCTCTGGAATTGCATGTCGCTGGCGAAGCTGGAACGACCGGATGGGGGCAGCACGTTGAGCCACACCGCGAAGACGAGCTTGAGCATCAGTCCCAGGAAGAACACCGGCGTCGCATAGCACAGGATGGCGAACACGCGGATGCCCGCATCGGCGGCGTGGTCGCGGCGCCTGGCGGCGAGACGGCCCAGTCCGATGCCGACGATCAGAGCGACGATCAGGCTCAGGAACGCGAGCTCGAACGTGGCCGCCCCGTAGCGGGTCAGGATGGTGGTGACCGGCTGGTTGTCGGTGAGCGTGGTGCCCAGATCGCCGCGCAGCAGTCCGCCAAGATAGTCGAGGTACTGCACGACCAGCGGACGGTCATAGCCGGCGGCGTGGATACGGCGTTGCAGCTCTTCGGGAGTCAGGCGTCCGCCCATGGCGGCGGAAATCGGGTCGCCGGTGGCACGCATCACGAAAAACACGATGGTGACGAGAATGAATACAGTGGGGATGATCAGCAGGAATCTGGTCAATACGAAACGGAAAAACCCACTGGACAAACGGTTTTTCTTGGCTTTCGGCTGCGTCTTCGCAGGTGCCGACGCCGTGGCGCTTTCGGACACGCGATGCTCCTTCTGGGGAAAAACGATCGAATACGGATGATGCTCCCGCGGCGTGTGGGATCGCCCGCGGCGGTCATGGATGGCTTGGCGTCAACTGCACCATCCATGACCGGCTTCACGGGCGTCGCCCCGCGTCGGCGGGAGCCGGGACTGGATCAGGACTTGGTCACTGATGCGTAGCGGAAGCGGAACGAGGCGTCGAGTACGACACCCTTGATGTTCGTTCCGGTGACGGCCACCTGGGCACCCTGCAGCAGCGGGATGGTGGACAGGTCCTCGGTCTCCAGGGCCTGGACCTGCTTGAGGATCTCCTCACGCTTGGTGGCGTCCTTCTCGCCTGCCTGCTTGACGATCAGATCGTTGACTTCCTTGTTGGAGTAGCCGTTGTTGACGAAGTTGCCGTCGCGGAAGAACGGGGACAGGTAGTTGTCCGGATCGGAGTAGTCCGGGAACCAGCCGAGCTGGTAGACCGGGTAGGAACCGTCCGAATCCTTGGTGACGTTACGGTCCTTGTTGTACTGGGTCCATTCGGTGGACTGCAGGTCGACCTTGAACAGGCCGCCTTCCTCGAGCTGGGCCTTGATGGCCGCATACTCGTCGGCGGAGGACTGGCCGTAGTGGTCCGGGTTGTACTGGAGCTTCAGGTCTACCGGGGTCTTCACACCGGCGGCTTCGAGGGTCTTCTTGGCCTTGGCCGCATCCGGCTTGCCGGAACCGTCGCCATAGGCTGCCTTCAGGGTGTCGTCGTGGCCGGACAGGCCATCCGGAATGAAGGAGTACAGCGGGGTGTAGGTGCTCTTGTAGACCTTGGTGGCCAGCTCGTTGCGGTCGATCAGGCTTGCGACGGCCTGACGCACGGCCTTGGCCTTGTCGGCGTTCGGCTCGCTGGACTTCTCGCCGTACGGCATGATCTTGAAGTTGAAGGCGAGGAAGCGCTCTTCGCCGCCCGGTCCCTTGACGACCTTGACCTTGTTGTCCTTGGACAGGTCCTCGACGTCGGTCGGGGTCATGGAGCGGTAGGCCACGTCGACCTGGCCCTGCTGCACGGCCATCTTCAGGTTGGAGGAGTCGGCGAAGTACTTGACCTGCACAACGTCGTTCTTAGCTGGGGTCAGACCCTTGTAGGAATCGTTCTTGGCATATGCCAGGGCCTCGTTCACCTTGTAGGAGGTGAGCTTGTACGGGCCTGCGAAGGCGTTGTCCTTGACGATGGTGTTGGCATCGGTCAGCTTGTCGGCGGAGAAGGACTCTTCGTCGACGATCGGGCCGGCCGGGCTGGAGAGCACCTGCTTCAGGGTCACGTCGTCCTTGACCGCGGAGTGGAACACGACGGTGGTGTCATCCTTGGTCTCGACGGACTCGATGTTGGCCAGCAGGGAGGACGGACCGTTCTCGTCGTTGATCTTCTTGATACGGTCGAAGGAGAACTTGACGTCGGAGGCGGTCAGATCGTGGCCGTTCGCGAACTTCAGGCCCTTCTTGAGCTTGACGGTGAACTCGGTGCCGTCGGCGCTCCAGGTGCCGTCATCGGCGGCGATGTCCGGAGACAGCTCGGAAGTGTTGTAGTTCTGCGCGTACAGGAACGGGAACACCTGAATCTGCACGGCGTAGGAACCGTTGTCGTAGGAGCCAGCCGGATCAAGGCTGGTGATCTTATCGGTCGTGCCGACGGTGATGGTGTTGCCGGTTGCGGCGCCACCGTCCTTCACGCCGCCGCAGGCGGCCAGGGAAGCCAGAGCCGCGACAGAAGCCAGAGCGGCGATAACTTTCTTGCGATTCACTATGGAATCCTCTCTTTTCTATCCGAATCGCCCATATGCAAGGCGATATAGTGACAAGAATCGGCGCGCAATGTTAACCGTACGTTTCATTGGAGGCCGTTTTACCCACCTACCTTATATTCGCCGTTTTCTGCTATGCATTAAAACGGCGAAATTCCAACGTTTTAACGACTACTGAAAGAAAATAAAAAACCAGCCATTTTATGAGACGGACCCAGCCAAAGTCGCATTCAAGGTCTACGTCCTTCTTTTTTACTCATTGCTTTCGCATAGAGAGACCCAGATAAGCGCGCGACACGCGGCACAACACGAATTGCATTAATCAATTAACGGCGTTAATATATTAAGAAGTTCAACGAGGGTCCATGCACTGTCGCAAGGAGGTGAGCATGAGTAGGTACAGCGCCCAACAGTCATCGATCTCGGAAAACAACCGTTCCCGCATCCTGCAATACCTGTACCACAATGGCATCTGCTCACGCGCGCAGATCGCCAAAGCCATCAAGCTCACTCCGGCGGCAATCACCAAAATCACCGCGAAACTGCTGGCGCAGGGCATCATCGAAGAAACCGGCGACATGGACGGAGACAAGAACCGCCGTTCCATCGGTCTGAATCTCAATTGCGCCAAATACCACATCATCGGCGTGAAGTTCGCCCGCAGTCTGGTGCAAATCGCGGTCTTCGACCTCAAGTGCAACCGTATCTTCCTGTCCGACTTGCCTACCGTCAGCGAAGAGCACATCCCCGAAACGGTGGAGCGCATTCGAGATACCGTACGCCAGCTCATCAAGGACGACCCCAGCATCGTGGCCGTCGGCATGGCGGTTCCGGGGCCCTATTTAAAGGACGAAGGACGCACCGCTTTGGTCTCCTCCATGCAGGGCTGGAGGCAAATCAACTTCATCGACGAATTCAGCAACGCATTCAGCGTCCCCGTGTTCGTCGAACAGGACGCCCGCGCCGGCGCGCTGGCGCAGTTCCTGCTCAATCCGGAACTGTCGGAAGGCTCCCTCGCCTACTATCTGCTTGGCGAAGGCATCGGCCTCGGAGTCATCGACAACGGCACCATCTACTACGGCGAGCACGGCACCGCCACGGAAATCGGACACGTCTCCATCGACGTGAACGGCAAGCCATGCGACTGCGGCAATGTCGGATGCCTGGAACGCTACTGCTCCGCCAACGCCATCCACGAACGGCTCAACGCCAATCCGAGCATCATTCCCGGATGCGAGACGATGACACATGCGCAGGCTTGCGCAGCACTGTTCGCCAAGGCGAACGCGGGAGACGAGACCGCGACGCTTCTGATGCTCGATGTTGCCCGATACGTTGGGTACGGCGCGGTCACCATCATCAACGCTTTCAATCCGACACACATCGTTCTTGGAGACATCATCGCGCAAGCCGGCCAGCCGTTGCTCGACGAAGTCACACAAGTCGTGCGCGAACGCACGATCCCCGAAATCGGGCGCAACACCCGAATCACCCTGTCCGCCCTGCCCACCGACGCCACCGTCACCGGTGCCGCCGCCGTGGCCATCACCAATTTTTTGGAACATCCATCGATGTTCTTCGACGTCGCATAGCACGCCGCCCACCAAAGAAAGGAACCACCCATGTCCAAGCCAATCGTCATCGCCCTCGGTGAAATCCTGTGGGATATGCTCCCCACCGGCAAGCGCGCCGGCGGCGCTCCCGTCAACTTCGCCTACCACGCGTCCCAGAACGGCGCAGAAAGCTACGCCATCAGCGCCGTCGGTAACGACGAGCTGGGCGCCGAGCTGCTCAACGATGCGCACAAGGCCGGCATCAACACGCTGGTGCAGACCAACGAATACCCGACCGGCACCGTCGCCGTGGCACTGACCAACGGCATTCCGGAATACACCATCGTGCAGAACGTAGCTTGGGACCACATCGGCTACACCGACGAACTCGCCGAGGCCGTGTCCAAGGCCGACGCCATCTGCTTCGGCACGCTGGGTCTGCGTTCCCAGGAATCGCATGACACCATCATCAAACTGCTCCAGCATACCAAGGAAGGCGCGCTGAAGTTCTTCGACATCAACCTGCGCGCCAACTTCTACTCCAAGGAGCTGATCGAGGAGCTGCTGGGATACGCCAACATCTTCAAGATCAACGACGACGAGCTCATCATGATGCGTGAGATGTTCTCCATTCCGGAGGGCAACGACGAAGAGGCCTGCAAGTGGTTCATGGATCGCTTCGATCTGGAGTACACCATCCTGACCGGCGGCGCGACCTTCAGCACCATCATCGCCAAGGACGGCGAGACCTCCACTCTGCTGACCCCGCATGTCGAGGTGGCCGACACCGTCGGAGCCGGCGATTCCTTCTCCGGCTCCTTCACCGGTAAGATCCTGTCCGGTGCCTCCCTCAAGGAAGCGCATCGCGCGGCCGTGAACACCGCCGCCTACGTGTGCACCAAGGAAGGCGGCTGGCCGGCCTACCCGACCGAAGGCGTTCCGGATTACCTCGCCGCAGCAGCCAAGTAAGCGTATCTTTTCCTTTCATCATCACCGATTCCGCATGCCGTCAAATAACGGCATGCGGAATTTTTTTACCGGTTTTGCGAAGTTTCGTCGGTATGATGAATCGCCGATAGCATAATTTGGTTTGTCGGATAAACCGTGGTATCTTGAAATTTCTGGCTATAAAGCCGGAAGGTTTGATAATTCAATATTTGGGGATGATCGGTTTCGACGGTGACCTGTTCGTCGCAGGGAAGCGTGCCGAGA
>OJSE01004599.1_pt1 | contig 10420 bp, 7 predicted proteins | sample 1599351 | NCBI WGS metagenome assembly OJSE01 (sample SAMN04168656, study PRJEB22393) | human gut metagenome | biome: human gut microbiome; feature: stool | host: Homo sapiens | collected 2014-03-17 | reverse complement strand
ATCGATCCGGAACCGCCGATGTTGAAGATCCCGATCTCACGGCGCTCAAGGAAGTAATGAGTCCCGAAGTTTTTCCAGCAATCGATCCCTTTTTCGATGGAAACATGTTCTTTCACCGGCATGCAGCCCAGTGTCACCATGCGGTCTACATGAGAGTAGACAGATACCACCTCGTCCGGGCGGTAGAGATCCTAGATCAGGAACTCATTTCTCAGTTCTTCTGTCGTGTAGCGTTTTACATTTCTCTGATTTGCGGAATAGCGAATATGATATTGTGGTCAGAAGTCTGCTCCTATCTCCGCAGACAGACCTACAGAAAGCATCGGAACTCCTGACCCTGACAGCATTCTATGCAGAACGACAATTTTTGTCATCCTATCTGACTATCTGACTTTTTTCGCGGCGTACCGGAGTGCTCCGACGCCAAAAAGTGCCAGAAGGAAAGCGTCCAGCACCAGGAACATGATCGCCGCCTGGAAGCCCAGCCTGTCCGCAAGGACTCCGATCACCTGCGGGGTCAGGATCCCGCCTAGGGAACCGATCCCCGTAAACACCGACATTCCAAGCGGGGAATTTCCCATGAGATCGCCGGTAAAGGCCGTCGTTGTCGGAAATGCGCCCGCCATGCCAAGACCGAGAAGAACCAGGGCTGCCACCGCCATCGCCGTATTGCCTGCGAATACAAGGATCAGCACCGAGGCAAACTGAACAACGGAGATCACAGCTAGGATCTTTGCCGGCGGCACATTCTTCGAGATCGAAGCGATCACGATCCTGCCGATCATGATCATGATCCAGGTTACAGACACCATAACGGTCGCGAGACTTGCGGACATAAATCCGGTGCTCTTTAAATAGGTAACAAACCACCCGTTTACGGAGTTTTCAAGTCCCATATAGAAGAACAGTGCGCCGACTGCCAGGAGAAATCCTGTATTTTTTAAGAACCAGAGCTTGTCCTTCTGTCCTGATGCCGGACCATTCTCCTCTCCTGCCGGTTTCTTTTCTTCCTTTTCGATCTTGCGGTAATCCATCGTCGCATAAGAAACAACGATGAGAACCGTGAGGACTGCAAGAAGCTGTAAGATCGTCTTCCAGTTCATCCCCGCACCCATAAGGATCATGGTGACAAACGGGGACAGGAACGCGCCCACCGCATACCACATGTGGAGCAGGTTTAAATATTTGTTGGAGCTCCCCGTCACCTGACGGATCGCGTGGTTATTGATGATCGTGATCATTCCCTTTGTAATACCGATGAGAAAGATCATCACATAGAGAACCGGGACCGGAAGTCCGAATGTAAATAAAAGCAGGCAGACCGGATACGGGATCGCGAGGACCACGACAGCCATCTTCTGGGACATCATCCCGCAAAATACCGGGTAGACCAGGCTGGAACATAAGTTTCCGATCGCCAGGAACGACAGCAGACCGCCCGCCGCCGTAAAGCTCAGGTTTCTCTCTTCGATCAGGTTTGGCAGGATGACTCCGAAGATCAGGATGACCATTCCGCTGATAAAATAAGCCAGATAACAGTGATCGATCACCGACCGCCTGTCTTCTCTCGTGATTTCCATCATATGTGTTCTCCCCCAAAAAGCTTCTGAAAGGCGCCGCAGTGACCGGATCCTCTCCGCTTTATTGTTAATTTTTCTCCATACTTTTGCATCATATCACCTTTTTTCCGTCAAGACAAGGAGGATTTCCCCTGATATTCCATCTTGTGGAATTTTTATACTATTATTTTGTAAGAATTTTCCACTCCGAAAATTCCGCAGGATACTTTTCGCTGTGGATTTTCTGGTCTGAAAATCCGTAATTCGTTGACACTCTCCCCGACTTACTATACAATAAGAGGAAACAGTGTCTGCCGCCTGCCATTTCCGGCAGTTTCCGGCAGTTTCTCCCGTCTCTGCGGAGAGGGGGCAAAATAAGGAGGATAAAAGGTATTATGAAGGACATAAAGAAGGTGACGTTGATCGGTCTCGGCGCGATGGGGGTATTTTTTGCGCCGCGTATTTCAGAAAAACTTGGGGCTGATTTCCGGATCCTCGCGGATGGTGCGAGAAAAGAGCGCCTGGAGCGAAAAGGTGTGACCGTCAACACGATCAATTATCGCTTTCCGATCATCACCCCGGATGTAGAGGGAGATCCGGCAGATCTCGTCATCATCGCGGTAAAAGGATATGATCTGGAGCAGGCGATCAAAGATATCAGAAATCAGGTCGGAAAGGACACAATCATCCTCTCCGTATTAAACGGCGTCGAGAGTGAAAAGCAGGTTGCAGCTGTCTATGGAGAAGAACATGTCCTGTATTCCTACATGCGGATCAGCATTGTCATGAAGGACGGAAAGACAGAGTTCGATCCTCACAAGGGTTCGATCCACTTCGGGGATCTGAAGAATGATCCGGAACACTATTCCGAGAATGTTCTCGCAGTAAAGAATCTGTTCGATCTCTGCGGGATCGACTATAAGGTCGATGCAGACATGTTAAAAGGCATCTGGTTCAAATTCATGTGCAATGTCGCCGAAAATATGACCTGTGCGATGTTCGGCGTTCCGTTCGGCGCTTTCCAGAAGAGCGATGACGCCAATTATTTCCGTCACAAAGCCATGTGGGAAGTGATCCATGTCGCCAATAAACTTGGAATCGACATTGGTCAGAACGAGATCGACCGCCAGGAGCACACGATCGGACGTCTTCCATATGAAAATAAGCCGTCCACACTCCAGGATCTGGAAACCGGAAAGCATACGGAAGTCGATATGTTTGCCGGTACCGTTGTACGTCTCGGGAAAGAACTCGGCGTTGAGACTCCGGTCTGCGAGTGTTTCCTTCATGGGATCCATCTGATCGAGGACCGGATGTTCGGAGTTATCTAAGTCTCATACTTCTGCATGTTTAAAGCTGTCCGCTGTTTGTTTCTGCGGACAGCCTTTCTTTTTGTTTTTCTCTTTTCTGCTTCTTTTTCATCCTGTTTTCCCGGCAAAACCTTATTTTATTAGTTCTTTGGGCAATACTGAAAACAACCTTGCATTTCCCGACGGACTGTATTATATTAAACATATGAACGATGGTTCATATGTTTATGTATAAATAGATTGCAAATATAATTCTTAGGAGGCCGACTCTATGGATGAATTAGAAAGAACCAAGCAGGAACCGGATGAGCATGAAGCTGAAGAATGCTGCTGCGGACACCATCATCACCACGATGAGGACCACTGCTGTGGACACGAACACGGCGAGCATCATGACGCGCATCACGACGAGCACCATGAACACGAACACTGCGGCTGCGGACACCACCATCACCACGATGGCGAGGACCACTGCTGCGATGATGACGATGATGACGATCACTGTGGCCATGAGCACGGCGAGCATCACGAAGGTCACGAGGAACACCACCACGCTTCCACTCCGAAATCTGAGTGCATCGTCTACGTGATGAAAAACATCGACTGTGCAAACTGTTCCGCAAAGATCGAAAAAAAGATCCAGGAACTCCCGGAAGTCGATGACTGTATCCTGACGTTTGCGACAAGGCAGCTCCGTGTCTACTCTTCCGAGGGCACCAAACTTCTCCCGAAAATGCAGGCGATCGCCGATCAGATCGAACCCGGAACCATCATCGAGGTCCGCCCGAAGAATCCAAAGGCTGTCTGCACAGTCTATGTGATGAAAAACATCGACTGCGCGAACTGTTCCGCAAAGATCGAGAAAAAGATCCAGGAACTCCCGGAAGTCGACGATTGTATCCTGACGTTCGCGACAAGACAGCTCCGTGTCTACTCTTCCGAGGGGACAAAGCTTCTCCCGAAGATGCAGGAGATCGCTGATCAGATCGAACCTGGAACCGTCATCGAAATCCGTGAGGAAGGAAAGCCGTCCTCCGACACCCGCGATGACAAACACGACCACGATATTCCGGAGCTGCTCGCCGGAGCTGCTTTATTTATCATCGGTGAGCTTCTCTCCCATTCGATGCCGCCGGTATCGATCGGCTGTTTTGTGATCGCCTATCTGATCCTCGGACGCGAAGTCCTCCTCACCGCACTCAAGAATATGAAGTCCGGCCATGTCATGGACGAAAACTTCTTGATGAGTGTTGCAACGATCGGTGCGTTCGCGATCGGTGAATTCGGCGAGGCGGTCGGCGTTATGCTCTTCTACCGTGTCGGTGAAGCGTTCGAGCACCGCGCAGTCGAGAAGAGCCGCAGTCAGATCATGGAAGCCGTCGATCTCCGCCCGGAGACTGTTCTTCTTGACGAGAACGGCACTGTCCGGGAGATCCCGGCCGGTTCTGCCGCCGTTGGAAATATCGTGCAGATCCGCCCCGGCGACCGCATCCCGCTCGACGGAGTCGTTGTCAAGGGCGAGAGCCGCATCGATACCTCCCCGATCACCGGAGAGCCGGTTCCGGTATCCGTAACGATCGGAAGCACCCTGACCTCCGGCTGTGTCAATACCTCCGGTCTCTTAAAGATGCGCGTGGAAAAAGAGCTCTCCGAGTCCATGGTCACAAGGATCCTGGATTCTGTAGAGAACGCTGCAGCCAGCAAGCCACAGGCAGAACGCTTTATCACAAAATTTGCACGGGTATACACCCCGTTCGTCGTTGCTCTCGCAGCAGCGACCGCGATCATTCCGTCCCTGATCACCGGAAACTGGTCCCACTGGATCTACACAGCGCTTACCTTCCTGGTAATCAGCTGTCCATGTGCCCTCGTTTTAAGCGTACCGCTCGCATTCTTCTCCGGGATCGGCGCCGGATCCAGAAAAGGGATCCTCTTTAAAGGCGGGATCGCCCTGGAAACACTGAAAAATGTAAAAACCGTCGTCATGGATAAGACAGGAACCATCACAAAGGGCAATTTCATTGTCCAGGACATTGTTCCTTCCGCAAATTACACAGCAGCCGAAGTCCTTCAGGCTGCAGCTGCATGTGAGACCGCTTCCACCCACCCGATCGGCACAAGCATCCTTCTCGCAGCAAAAGAGCAGGATCTGAGCCTCGAAAACCCGGCACAGCTTGAAGAGATTTCCGGAAAGGGCATTCATGCCAGACTTTCCTGCGGAGATGTCCTCTGCGGAAGCAGAAAGCTCCTGACCGAGTTCAACGTGGACTGCGGTACTTACGATGAAAACGGAGCCGTCACCACCGTTTATGTAGCGATCAATGGTACTTTCGCCGGAACGATCCAGATCTCCGACACGATCAAGCCGGAGGCAAAGGATGCGATCAGGACATTAAAATCCATGGGGATCCGCTCCGCAATGCTCACCGGTGACGGGGAAGCCGCTGCCGAAGCTGTTGCGGATGCTGTCGGGATCGACCATGTTTACGCAAAGCTTCTCCCTGCCGACAAACTGGAAATCCTGCAGAAACTCCGCGCCGAGAGCGGCAGCGCGATGTTCGTCGGCGATGGGATCAATGACGCACCGGTTCTCGCAGGCGCCGACGTCGGAGCTGCGATGGGCAGTGGTGCGGATGCCGCGATCGAGGCTGCTGATGTCGTATTTATGACTTCCAGCATGGACGCGATCCCGACCGCGATCAGGATCGCAAAGAGCACCGGCGCGATCTCCAACCAGAACGTTGTGTTCGCACTCGCAGTAAAGGCACTCGTCATGGTACTGGGACTCATGGGAATCGCCTCCATGTGGCTCGCCGTGTTCGCCGATACAGGAGTGGCGATCCTCTGCGTATTGAATTCCATTCGGATCCTGTACAAAAAATAAAGCAGGAAATTCCATCTGGATTTCCCCCTAATCATTAAAAAGCTCTGAAGAACCTTTTCACATTGTTCTTCAGAGCTTTTTCTTATGCCCGATCATATTTTCACATCTTCGTCTGGTTTCAGGCAGATATCTTTCACGGTCCGGACTTTTTCACGCAGTCTCCGCTTCTTCGCCCGGATCTGCACTCTTCTATTTCAGCATTCCCATCACCACGACTGCCACAAACAACACGCACATGCACCCGATAAAGATATCGATCGTCCGGACCGACACGTTGATCTTATCGTACATGCGCTCCTTGATGGATCTGTTTTTCAGCCTCTCATTCTCCTCCTGAAGCCGTTTATTTTCTTCAGCGAGTTCTTCCAGGCTCTTTTCCTTCAAGGTCTCCACAGCCTCTTTGGCGGCCTCAGCCACAGTCTCAGCCTCCCCCATCTTCTCCATCTCTTCTTCCATCCTCTCACCTCCAGCTTTTTCCGGATTCACACAACAGCAACAAGTGAAAACACACTTTGCGAGTTTCCCCTTGTTATCGCGACAGTCGCCAAGGTCCGCGCAAGCGTGGACTTTGGCTCGTTGTTCGCGTAAACAAAGAACGGGCTTCGGAACTCATCCGCCGCCCGTTCTCTCAAACTGCCTGACAACAGTTTCTTTATTACTTCTTTGCAATGTACTTTCTGATATCGAGTGCGATCGCAACTACGATAACGATACCCTGTGCAATGTACTGGTAGTTTGTATCTACTCCTAAGTACTGTAAGCAGGTCTTTAAGATCTCGAATACAAGGACACCGATGAGAACACCGGAGATACGTCCGATACCACCGTTTACGGATACGCCGCCGATGGTGCAGGCTGCGATAGCCTCAAGCTCCCATCCGTTACCCATGTTGACGGAGGAACCACCGGATTTCGCTCCTACAAGGAAGCCGCCCAGTGCGTAAAGAGCTGCAGCTGTCATGTAGATGATGATCTTTGTCTTCTTTGTGTTGACACCGGAAACCTCTGCGGACTGCTCGTTGCCGCCGATCGCATACATGTATTTTCCATGAGGAGTCATGTTGTAGATGAACCACATAACAAGACCAACCGCAAGGGCGATCAGGAACAGGTACGGAATCGCACCAAAGAGTTTACCTTTTGCTACTGCTGTGTATGCGTTGTGATAACCGCCGATCGGGGTTGCGTTTGTGTAAACAAGGCAAACACCGTAAACGATAAGCTGCATACCAAGAGTTCCGATGAAAGCCGGAACCTGTAAGTAGGAAATTACGATACCATTGATGAAACCAAAAATACAGCAGACTGCAACGCAGATCAGAAGAACCGCGAGAACCCATAACGGCCATGCGTTTCCGAAGTCCGGAAGGTTCTGGAAAAACTTACCGCTGTAATCCGGTTTCTGAAGTAATGTACCTGCTAAGCAGGCAGAAAGACCAACCATACGTCCTGCGGAAAGATCTGTACCTTTTGTAATCAGGCATCCGGAAACGCCGCAGGCGATGATGAATCGCGGCGCTACGTTTAACGCAATATTGATCAGGTTGTTGCGTGTGAAAAATGTAGGCTGTTTGATTGCAGTAAACACTGCAAGTAATAAAAGGACGACGATGATTCCATTATTGATAAGGAAATCTTTTGCATTTATTTTTTTCGCTGTCATGACTGAACCTCCCTGTAATCTACTTGTTTTCCTTGCCGCTTAAAGTAAACTTTGTGGCGAAGGACATGATCTTCTCCTGAGTTGCGTCTTCTCCTTCCACCTCACCGGTAATGTGACCGTTGCACATTACGATGATTCGGTTGGACATACCGATCAGCTCCGGCATCTCCGACGAGATCATAATAATGGATTTGCCCTGTTTTACGAGATCGATCATGATCTGGTAGATCTCATACTTGGCTCCGACATCGATTCCTCGGGTCGGCTCATCCATGATCAGGATATCAGGATTGTTTGCAAGCCATCTTGCGATAATTACTTTCTGCTGGTTACCACCGGAGAGAGACTGGATCAGGGTCTTTCCGCTCGGTGTCTTGATCTTTAATTTCGCGATGCTGTCCTTTACGACCGCGTCAACTTCTTTCCTGTTGATCTTGCCCATATGGGTGTAGTTTTTGTAGGAAGCCATCGCCGTATTATCATTGATGCTCAGGCATCCGAAAATACCGTTACCACGGCGGTCCTCTGTAATCATTCCCACGGAACTGTTGATCGCATCCTGCGGTCTCTTGATGTGGGCCTCTTTTCCGAGGATCTCAACGGTACCGCTCTCAATGTGGCGCATTCCGAAGATCGCTTCCATAAGCTCTGTTCTCTGTGCGCCGACAAGTCCGCCGAATCCTAAGATCTCGCCTCTCTTTAACTCGAAAGAGCAGTCCTTAAAGGAATTCGGTAAGATACTTGTCAGGTGGCTGACCTTGAGCACTGTCTCATCCGTCCGGTAATCTTCCTTCGGCGGATAAACGTTGTTTAACTCACGTCCAACCATCTGTTTTACGATCTCCTCATCGGAGATATCTTCGATCGCCCAGGTTCCAACGTATGTACCATCTCGCATGATCGTGATATCGTCGGAGATCTGGCGGATCTCAGCCATCTTGTGGCTGATATATATCATAGAAACACCTCTGGACTTCAGATCTCTGATGATCCGGAATAATGCCTCTACCTCGTTATCAGTCAGGGAGGACGTCGGCTCATCCAGAATTACAAGATTTGCGCTCTGGCTGACCGCTTTTGCGATCTCTACTGACTGCATCTGTCCGATTGATAATGTGCCGAGTTTCGCTTTCGGGTTAAAATCCATCTTAACGTCCCGAAGCCATTTCTCAGCTTCGCTGTTCATCTTCGCGTGGTCAACGACCTTGACCGGTCCGAAGTTTTTCATCGGATAACGTCCAAGATACATATTCTCAGCAATGGAGCGTTCCGGAATCGGCTGAAGCTCCTGGTGAACCATGGCGAGTCCCTTTTTGAGCGCGTCATCCGGGTTTGCGATCTCCGTCTTCACTCCGTCGATATAGACTTCGCCTTCATCCATCTTGTAAATTCCGAAAAGACATTTCATCAGTGTCGATTTACCGGCACCGTTTTCTCCCATCAGTGCGTGGACCGTTCCGGGGCGGACCCGTAAGTTTACTCCGTCAAGTGCTTTAACACCTGGGAAGGTTTTTTTGACTCCTCTCATTTCGAGTCTGTACTGTTCTGCCATCCCAAAACTCCTTTCAGATACACTCCCCCGCATCTCCGGGTGGCATATTTTTTAAGTTTTAAGTTCAGAGAACCGGGTGTGCCAGACACACCCGGTTCTCATTTGTTACAGTATCAATTACTTTAACATATCAAGGATTTCCTGAGCGTTATCCTGAGTAACCTTCTCGTAGTTGACCATGTTGACAGCATCAACCTTCTCGCCGCCTAAGAACTTAACAGCGATATCGCTTGCAGCCTGAGCCTGTGCGAAGTGGTTATTGAATACAGTACCTGTCTGTTTGCCGTCGATTACGTTCTGAACAGCCTCTGTAAGAGCGTCAACGCCTACAAGGTAGATATCCTCGTTAACTTTACGTCCTGCTGCTTCGATTGCCTGTAAAGCACCAAGTGCCATAGCATCGTTGTTGCAGAAGATAACCTCGATCTTGTCGCCGTACTGAGTTAAAGCATCCTGTGCGATCTGCTGAGCCTTAGCCTGATCCCAGTCACCACGCTGTTTTAAGAGTTCCTCAACTTCTACGCCTGCATCTGTAAGAGCCTTAACAGAGAACTCTGTTCTGTACTGAGCATCTACGTTCTCCGGATCGCCCTGGATCATGATGTAGGAAACTTTGCCGTCGCCGTTGATATCGCCCTTGTTTGCTGTCTCAAGGATCTCTTCGCCCTGGTATGTACCGGACTGTCTAGCGTCGCAGCCTACGTATGTAGCGTTGATGCCTTCAGATTCCCATCTCTGCTCTTCTGCCTCATCCGGCTCACGGTTGATGTAAACAACCGGGATACCAGCTTCGTTACACATATCTGTGATCTCCGGTGCGGAAGAAGCCTGTACAAGGTTTAAGATCAGAACATCATATTTCTGTGTGATGAAGTTCTGGATCTGGTTTGTCTGCTCTGCCTGGTCACCCTTACCATCCTGAACAACTACGTTCTCAGCCTTGAATCCAAGGTCTTCTGTTAAGTAGCGGACTAACTCTGTTCTGTAAAGAGTCATGAAGTTATCGTCGAACTTGTAGATGCTGATGCCGACTTTCTTGTCTGCTACATCTACAGTTCCAGCTGCCTCAGCTGCAGTTGTTGCTGCTTCGGATGCTGCCTCAGAAGCTGCTGCGGTTGTAGCTGCCTCGGTAGCCGCTGCTGTTGTTGCTGTTGTGGAAGAGCTTCCGCATCCTGCTAAAGACAGGGCCATCATGGAAGCCAGTGCCATTGCTGTTACTTTCTTTGTCATTCTCATGTTTTTGAATCCTCCCATTCAAAAAATAATTTTGACCGTTTAGGCATTTTTCCTTAACGATGAATTCATTATAGCCTGCCTTTGTGCATTTTTCCATACTATTTTTTATGATAAATTATTAAAATTCTTTGATTCCTGTAAAAAAACCACAATTTTTTGTCATATCACGGCAGAAAAACGCTTAATTGGCAAGATCGGAAGAGCGTCGTGTAGGGA
>OJSE01004587.1_pt1 | contig 10447 bp, 10 predicted proteins | sample 1599351 | NCBI WGS metagenome assembly OJSE01 (sample SAMN04168656, study PRJEB22393) | human gut metagenome | biome: human gut microbiome; feature: stool | host: Homo sapiens | collected 2014-03-17 | reverse complement strand
CGCAACCTTGCCAAGGTTGAGGTCGCGAGTTCGAGACTCGTCTCCCGCTCCAGATTTCCGGGAAGGAGGGCAGCTGCCCTCCTTTTTTATTGGACTGAATTCTTCGAACCTAAAAAAAGATGCTTTTTGCATGAGGTTCTTCAGGGGATTTGGTACAATCCGCCGCTTGCCGTCCTGTCAATTTAGACGGCGGCGCAATCATGGAATTCCGTGTTCTGGAACGAGTGCCTGGTCACGGAAGTAATTTAGTTCGACACTCGCTTATACCTACGTGGGGTTTGCCATGGCTGTTCAGCAGAATAAGAAATCGGTCGCCCGTCGCGGCAATCGTCGTGCTCATGACTTTTTGAAGAATCCTCCGACGGCTGTCGAAGCGACGACTGGCGAAGTCCATCGCCGTCATCACATCAGCCCGACGGGCTTCTATCGCGGCAAGAAGGTCATCGCGACGAAGCAGGACGAATAAGTCCGCACCGAACAAACCGGTACGCTTCTGCAGCGTTAATGAACCTCGCGCGAGATGCCGCGCGCACCCCACGGTGAAAGTGCTCTTTGCAAAAGGTTTCAGTTTAACGTCAGGGAGTCTCGAAGGCCAAGAGCTTCTGAAGGAAGCGGCCGGGGCGATTCGAAAAGAAGGGGATCCAGGAGTGGGTCCCCTTTTTCATGTCTGCCGAATCCGGTTAAAGTCATGGCTGATGTTCCGCAGCCGTATGGCGCAAATGAGTTACGCCGTGTGGTTGAAAAAACGGACTTCAAACGCAGGCTTTAAATCGGTAAGATCCAACGTTCACGCGACTTGTCTATAAGGACGGCTCATGTCAGCCAAATACTCCCGCATCATTTCCACGGGGTCCGCGCTTCCTGCGGCCCGCATCACCAATGAGGACCTTGCCCGACGGCTCGCTGCCGACGGCATTGAAACTTCTGATGAATGGATTCGTACGCGTACCGGCATTGAAGCTCGACGCTTCGTCAATGGAACGACGGAAACGACTACCACGCTGGCTGCCGCAGCCGCACAGAAGGCGCTTGAAGGGGGCGGCGTTGATCCCAAGACGATTGATCTGATCATTGTGGCGACGACGACGCCTGATCAGGTATTTCCGTCGACGGCAGCGGCCGTGCAGCGTTTGATCGGTGCGGCGGGGTGCGCGGCGTTCGACGTACAGGCCGTGTGCGCGGGCTTTATTTATGCGCTTAATGCCGCCGATGCCATGCTCCGTGCAGGTCCCTATCAGCGTGCGCTGGTCATCGGGGCGGAAACGATGTCGCGCGTTATCGACATGAAGGACCGCGCAACGTGCGTGCTTTTTGGCGACGGCGCAGGGGCAGTGGTGCTGGAGGCTTCGGCAAAGCCCGGTATTCTGGCCGCTCGGATGTATGCCGACGGATCCTACGATGAAAATGTGCTCGGTCTCACGGCACGGATTGATCACGGCGAACTTTGCGGGCGTCCCTATATCAATATGGACGGCCGTCAGGTCTTTAAGCTCGCCGTTGACGGATTGACATCGTCTGCGCAGGAAGTTGCTGTCTTGGCGGGCGTGGATCCGCAGGATGTGGACGTCTACATTCCCCATCAGGCCAATCTGCGCATTATGACAATGGTGGCCAAGAAGCTCGGCATTCCCGACGAACGGATGATCAAGACCGTGTCGGAACAGGGCAACACGTCAGCGGCTTCCGTGCCGCTTGCGCTTGATGAAGCCGTGCGAAGCGGAAAGATTTCAGACGGCAGTCTGGTGCTGCTGCAGGCTGTCGGTGCCGGCATGGCCTGGGGATCGGCGATTGTGCGCTGGCGCAGCGAATAAGGCCGAGCGGCTTTGGAAGCGAATCGTCTTGAACACCAATTACGGAACCAAAGGAAAAAACTCATGCGCATTGCATTCGTATTCCCCGGCCAGGGCAGCCAGTCTGTCGGCATGCTTTCGGGTTTTGCCGACAATGCTGTCGTTGCGGACTATATGGCTCGCGCCAATGCTGCTCTCGGAGAAGATCTTGTCAAACTCATCGCAGAAGGTCCGGCGGAAGTGCTCAGCCTGACGGTGAACACGCAGCCCGCACTGCTCGCGGCCTCTGCAGCGTTTTATGAAGCTTGGATCGCTGCCGGCGGCCGCCGTCCGGATGTGATGGCCGGTCATTCTTTAGGGGAATATTCCGCGCTCACGTCAGCAGGAACATTTGCCTTTGAGGATGCCGTGAAGCTTGTGCGTTTCCGTGCGCAGGCCATGCAGGAAGCGGTGCCGGTCGGTGTGGGGGGCATGGCAGCCGTCATTGGCCTCGATGACGAAGCCGTTATTGAAGCCTGCCGCGAAGCCTCTGCCGTGGGGCCCGTGGAGCCGGTGAATTTCAATTCGCCCGGGCAGGTGGTGATTGCCGGGCGCAGCGACGGCCTTGCCAAAGCGGTAGAGCTTCTTAAGGCCCGCGGCTGCCGGAGAGCCATTCCGCTGGCCGTTTCGGGGCCCTTTCATTCAAGCCTTTTGGCGCCGGCAGGTGAACGCCTTGCCAAACATTTGGCCGAAGTTAAAGTCAGCGCTCCGTCTGTGCCGGTGTATGCCAACGTTACGGCAGAGTTGCACACTACCCCGGACGAAATCCGTGCGCTCCTCGCGCAGCAGGTATCGTCGGCGGTGCAGTGGACCAAGATTGTGAAGGCCATGGAAGCCTCCGGCGTCACAGACATCGTGGAATGCGGGCCGGGCAAAGTTCTGACGGGGCTCGTCAAGCGCATTGCACCGGAGATCAGACTCCACGGCATCAGCAGCGAAGCGACGCTCGAGGCGACGCTCGAGGCGCTCGCAGCTTGAAGTATTCATTGAATTTTCACCTTTGATTGAGAACCAACAACATGGAAAAAATGATCTTTGCGGCAGACGCGCTCGCCGGGCAGATTTGTCTTGTTACCGGTGCGAGCCGCGGTATTGGCCGTGCGGTCTTTGAAGCTTTTCTTCAGGCGGGTGCCGTGGTTATCGGCACGGCCACTTCGGAAGCGGGTGCGGCTGCGCTCGACGAGGCCGGCAAAGCCTTTGAAGGCCGCGGCTGCGGCATTGTGCTCAATGTCTGTGATGCTGAAGCTTCGAAGAAGGCCGTCGACGACATCGTGGCCGAATACGGCCGCATTGATGTGCTCGTCAATAATGCCGGCATTACCAAGGACGGTCTCGTCATGCGCATGAAGGACGAGCAGTGGGAGACGGTGATTGAAACCGATCTGACCGCAGCCTTCCGCCTGGCGCGCGCCTGTGTTCGCCCGATGATGAAGCAGCGCTCGGGCCGCATTATTTCCATGTCCTCGGTCGTGGGGGCGATGGGCAATGCCGGTCAGGTGAACTATGCGGCCGCCAAGGCCGGTTTGGTTGGCATGACGATGTCGCTCGCGCGGGAAATCGGTTCTCGGGGCATCACTGTCAACTGCATCGCGCCGGGCTTCATCGACACCGACATGACAAAGGATCTTCCCGAAGAGCACAAGACGGCGCTGATCGGTCAGACCGCGCTCGGTCGTCTCGGCCAAACGGATGATGTGGCCAACGCCTGCCTTTACCTCGCATCGCCCGCGGGCGCTTACGTGACGGGCATTGTGCTTCATGTGAACGGCGGCATGTACATGGGTTGATCTGCTGCGGCGACAACCGATTGGTTTTGGTAAAATTAAAAGCTAAATTCTTTTTTAACGACCCTGTATGCTCCATCAAGCGCGGGGTTCATCTGAACGCTCAACCCCACCCGGAGAGACAATCAAATGGACGATATTGAACAGAAGGTCAAGAAGATCATTGCTGAACAGCTTGGCATCAAGGAAGAGGACATCAAGAACGAATCCTCCTTTATTGAAGATCTCGGTGCCGACAGCCTGACGACGGTTGAAATGTCGCTCGCGCTCGAAGATGCTTTCGACATCGAAATCCCCGACACCGAACAGGAAAATCTCCGTACGGTTCAGCAGGCCATCGACTTCGTCAAGGCCGCCGTCGCGAAGTAATTCGCACGTTCGGGCAGCGTCTCGAAGCAAGCTGCCGCTGATCACCGTCTGAAGCTGCTCGATTGGGCTCCATACGGCGAGGCAGGGCAATGAAAACGGGATCCGACAACGGATCCCGTTTCACGTAATGAATGGGCAAAACCCCGTTTTTCTGCTAATCCGAATAGTTGTAAATTCCCTGAAATGCCTGAATACAGAAGGCAAAGGGGAAGTTTGAACGATCTCGAACCACCTATTGCACCGCATTGGCAATGCTCAGAGGCGTCTCTGCGCTTGCATCGGTTTTCACTAGGGGCTTCAAGCCTTTGACTTTGAAGGAAACTGCAACATGATGAATCGCCGCGTAGTCGTTACTGGTCTCGGCCTGATCTCCCCGCTCGGCAACGATCTGGCTTCGAGCTGGGCTGCCGCGCTTGAAGGCAAGAGCGGCATCGCTCGCATCACCGGCTTTGACGCCTCGGAATTCGGCTGTCAGATAGCGGGCGAAGTGAAGGGCTTTGATGCCGGGAAATACCTGGATGTGAAGGAAGTCCGCCGTTTCGACAAGTTTGTGCATTTCGGCGTGGGCGCGGGTCTGATGGCACTCGAGGATTCGGGACTGGAAGTCACCGAGGAGAATGCGCCGATGATTGGCGTTGCAATCGGCGCCGGCATCGGCGGCCTGCCCTCTATCTGCGCCAATAACGACGCGATGGTGTCCCGCGGTCCGCGCCGCATTTCGCCCTTCATGATTCCCGGATGCATCATCAATATGACTTCGGGTCAGCTCGCGATTATGAAGGGACTCAAGGGCCCCAACATTGCACACGTTACGGCCTGCTCGACGGGGCTGCATGCCATCGGCGAAGCTGCCTACATCATCGCCCGCGGCGACGCGGATGTGATGCTCGCGGGCGGCACGGAGTCGACAGTCTGCAAGCTTGGCATTGGGGGGTTTGACGCCATGCATGCCCTCTCGCGCCGCAATGACGCGCCGGAAGCCGCATCGCGGCCGTTTGACAAGGACCGCGACGGCTTTGTGATGGGCGAGGGCGCAGGCGTTCTCGTACTCGAAGATCTGGACCACGCCAAAGCACGCGGCGCCAAGATCTACGCAGAAATTGCCGGGTACGGTCTTTCGGGCGACGCGCATCACATCACGACGCCTTCGACCGATGGTCCGGTGCGCTGTATGCGTATGGCGCTGCGCCACGCCGGCATGAATCCCGACGAAATCGATTATCTGAATGCGCACGGCACGTCCACGTCGGTGGGTGACGCCAATGAGGTGAAGGCTATTCGCGAAGTTTTCGGCGATCACGCTGCTCGTCTGGCCGTCAATTCGACCAAGTCGATGACGGGCCACCTGCTCGGCGGCGCCGGCGGTATTGAAAGCGTCTTCTCGGTGATGGCCATCCGTGATCAGGTGTCGCCTCCGACCATCAACCTCGACAACCTCGATCCGGAATGTGCCGGCGTTGACATTGTCGGCAAGACGGCGCGTCAGATGAAGATTCGCGCTGCGATGAAGAATTCGTTTGGCTTCGGCGGCACGAATTCAACCGTCATCTACAAGGCCTTTGCGGACTGAACCAGACGGAACCGCTGATTTCGAATCGTGTTCGATCCAGCAAAGTGATTTGGGAGGCTTCCGGGAACCTTTTGGGCTGGAAGCTTCTTTTTTATGCTTTTGGGGCAACCGAAGCACCGGCTGAGCTGCGGCGCTGCGGACGAGCTTTGATAAAATAATCTGTTCACGCGGAAGTCCCAATCCGCGCCCGGAACAGTCGGACTCAGGCTGGAGGCGATGACGAAGTGTCGGCCAAAAAACGCATTTCGTCAGACAGCTTCGCCCAAGTGACTGCCGGACGTTTCAATGAATTCATCTTGAATCTCTCAGCACTCTGCCGTTCAGACCGCCGGCCATTGATTCATCAATGGGCCCGCTGCCGGCAGAGCTCTAAAGGGCTTCCTGAAGACCCAAAGCATTTACAACATCGACGATGCAGAACATCCGAAACTTTTCGATCATCGCCCACATCGACCATGGTAAGTCCACGCTTGCCGACCGCCTGATTCAGCGCTGCGGAGGCCTCTCCGACCGCGAAATGAGCGAGCAGGTCCTCGACAGCATGGATCTTGAGCGCGAACGCGGCATTACCATCAAGGCGCAGACGGCGTCGCTGCGCTACAAAGCGAAGGACGGTCAGATTTATGAGCTTAACCTGATCGATACCCCGGGGCACGTCGACTTTTCTTATGAAGTGAGTCGTTCGCTCTCGGCCTGCGAAGGGGCGCTCCTCGTGGTTGACGCTACGCAGGGCGTAGAGGCGCAGACGGTCGCTAACTGCTACACCGCGATCGATCTCGGTGTCTCCGTGATCCCTGTGCTCAACAAAATGGATCTGCCGAGCGCGGATCCGACGGCAGCCGCTGAGGAAATCGAAGACGTGATCGGTATTGATGCGACCGACGCGATTCCCTGTTCGGCCAAAACCGGCATGGGCGTTGACGACATTCTCGAGCGAGTCGTGCGCGATGTGCCGCCGCCCAAGGGTGATCCGCAGGCGCCGCTCCAGGCGCTCATCATCGACTCATGGTTTGACAACTACGTGGGCGTAGTGATGCTGGTGCGCGTCGTCAACGGTACGGTGCGTCCCAAGGACAAGATCACGCTGATGGCGACCAATGCCACGCATTTGGTCGAGCAGATCGGTGTCTTTACGCCGAAGAGCAAGATGCGCGAATCGCTTTCCGCGGGCGAGGTGGGTTTCATCATCGCGGGCATCAAGGAATTGAAGGACGCTCGCGTGGGCGACACCGTAACGCTTGCGCAGAAACCGGCCGAGGAACCGCTCCCCGGTTTCAAGGCGGTGAAGCCGCAGGTGTTTGCCGGCCTCTTTCCGGTGGAATCGAATCAGTACGACGCGCTGCGCGACGCCCTCACGAAGCTTCAGCTTAACGATGCGGCGCTGCGTTTTGAGCCCGAAAGCTCCCAGGCGCTAGGCTTCGGCTTCCGCGCGGGCTTCCTTGGTCTCCTGCACATGGACATCGTGCAGGAGCGGCTTGAGCGCGAGTACAACATGGATCTCATCACGACGGCTCCGTCCGTCGTTTATGAGGTGCTGATGACCGACGGCGAAGTCGTGCAGGTGGAAAACCCCTCGAAGCTCCCGCCGGTCGACAAGATCGATGAGATTCGTGAGCCGATCGATACGGTAACGATTTTTGTGCCGAATGAATATGTCGGCGCCGTCATGAAGCTCTGTCAGGATAAGCGCGGTGTTCAGACCAATCTCGCCTATCACGGCCGTCAGGTGCACCTCACTTATGACCTGCCGCTCGCGGAAATCGTGCTGGACTTTTTTGACCGCATGAAGTCCCTCACCCGCGGCTATGCTTCGATGGACTATGAGTTCAAGGAATATCGTGCGGCCGATGTGGTGCGTGTAGATATCCTCATCAACGGCGACAAGGTGGATCCGCTCTCAGCGATCATGCATCGTTCGAACGCCGTCTTCCGCGGCCGTGAGCTTGTGCAGCGGCTTCGCACGCTGATTCCCCGTCAGATGTACGAAGTTTCCATTCAGGCGGCCATCGGTGCGAACATCATCGCCCGCGAGAACGTGAAGGCGCTGCGCAAGAACGTTTTGGCCAAGTGCTACGGCGGCGACATCACGCGTAAGCGCAAGCTGCTCGAAAAGCAGAAGGCTGGTAAAAAGCGTATGAAGCAGGTGGGCAGCGTCGAAATTCCGCAGGAAGCCTTCCTCGCGATTTTGGAAGTTGACGAAAAGTAGTAAGCAATGGAAAGAAATGACGGTGTCAATGCTGACGAAGTCTGACTATTTCTATATACAAACAAGAACGCAATCGGGCATGGAAGCACGAACTCATTTAAGGCCATGAACTTCGCACTTATTCTTTTTATTCTGACGGTCATCACCGGCATTTTTTGGATTTTTGAGCGCACGGTATTTCTGCCGCAGCGCCGCCGGAAGGCCGAGGAAGCCGCGTCGGCTTTTGAAGCTGCCAACCGCGAGGCGCTCGGACGCGGCGATGCTGCTGTCGGCGAAGATCTGCGCCGTCTGAAGGCGACGGCGCTTCGTCAGCCGTGGTGGCTGGAGTACACCGCCGGACTTTTCCCGGTCATTCTGATCGTCTTTTTGCTGCGCAGCTTCCTTTTTGAGCCCTTTCGCATTCCGTCGGGGTCGATGCTGCCGACGCTGCATATCGGCGACTTCATTTTGGTCAATAAGTACGACTACGGCATTCGTCTGCCGGTGCTCAACACCAAGGTGCTCGAGGTGGGCGCTCCGCAAAAGGGCGACATCATCGTTTTCCGCTATCCGATGGACGAATCCGTTGACTTCATTAAGCGCGTCGTGGCAACGCCGGGCGACCGCGTTGAATACCGCGACAAAGTGCTCTACGTGAATGGAGTCGAACAGGCCCAGTCCCGTCCGCGCGATTTTGTTGACGATTCGACGATGGTGACGCTCGAAGAGCGTACGGAAAACCTCTCCGGTCTGGAGCACTCCATCGCGGTTGACCATCGCCGGCCGAGCTGGGTGCCCATGCAGGCCGTGATGAAAAAAGAATCCACCTGCAGCTACAACGACCGCGGGTTCGTCTGCACGGTGCCCGAAGGCAAGTACTTTGCCATGGGCGACAACCGTGACAACAGTGAAGACAGCCGCTTCTGGGGTTTTGTGCCGGATGAAAACTTGGTCGGCAAGGCTGTCTGCATCTGGGCGAACTTCAGCGACATGGGCCGCATCGGCAGCATTTACTAATGCTTGACGATGAGCGGCACAATTGAAATAAACAAAGACAAGAGACCATCACAAATGCTTTCGGTTGAAGCGCTCGAGGAGCGCATCGGCTACGTCTTTCAGGATAAGAAGCTTTTGCGCCGTGCGGTTACGCACCGCAGCTTTGCGCAGGAGCACAATGAACGTCTGGAGTTTCTCGGTGACTCGGTGCTTAACTGCGTTATCGGCTATGCGCTTTTTCTGCGTGACAAACACTTCAACGAAGGTGAGCTCTCACGAGTGCGCGCCAATCTCGTGTGTGAAAAGACGCTCCACGAAATTGCCCTGAAGATTGATGTTTCAAGCTTCCTCTACATGGGGGAAGGTGAGGTAAAGACGGGCGGCGCACATCGTGCGTCGATTCTTGCCGATGCCATGGAAGCGATTTTCGGCGCTGTTTTTCGCGAAGCCGGTTTTGATACGGCGCAGCGCGTTATCCTGAAACTCTACGACCCGATCCTGACGGGGCTGACCCCGGAGCAGATGAGCAAGGATCCCAAGACCCGCCTGCAGGAACTCCTGCAGGGAGATCATCTGCCTCGACCCGAATATGCGATCGTCGCCGCCACGGGCGCAGCTCATGAGCGGCGCTTTGAGTGTGAATGCCGCATCGAGCGGCTCAAAATCGTGACGCGGGGCACTGCCACGAGCCGTCGTGAAGCCGAACAGGCTGCGGCGGAATTGGCCCTGACAGCTGCCAAGGAGGCGCTGAAATGACTGACGATTTGAAGAATTTTGAAAAAGCGCCTGAGGCCGATACGCCTCAGACGGAAGACCCGACAACGCTTGAGATGCCGACGGATGATCTTGAGGCCGACATCGAGCCGGGCAAACCCGACGATGATTTCGAGCGCATGCTCGCGCAGGCCGGAGCGCTCAGCTCCGCCAAGGTTCCCGAGGGCTTCCGCTGCGGGTATGTTGCCGTGGTGGGACGCCCCAATGTCGGCAAATCGACGCTCATCAACGCCATTGTGGGTGAAAAGGTTTCCATTACGTCAAAGAAACCTCAGACGACCCGCAACCGCGTGCTCGGCGTGCTGACGACCGATCAGGCGCAGTTCATTTTTGTGGATACGCCGGGCTTTCAGACTAAAGTGAAGAATCAGCTGACGCGCCGCATGAACCGTTCCGTGCGCTCGACGCTTTCCGAGGTCGATGCCGTGGTGATGGTGATCGAGTCAAACGGCTGGAAGCCGGGCGATCTTGAAGTGCTTCGGCTGCTGCCGACGGAAGCGTCCAACGTCATTCTTGCGGTCAGCAAGACCGATCTCTCGAAGGACCGCAACGCGCTTTTGCCGCTGATGGCTGATTCGATGCGCCGCTATCCCTTCGCCGCCATTGTGCCGGTGTCGGCTGAAAAGCACCGTCAGCTCGACGATCTGCTGCGCGAAATCGAAAAGCTTCTCCCCGAAAGCATTCCGTACTTTGATCCGGACCTCTATACGGACAAGTCGCCGCGCTTTCTGGCTGCGGAAACGATCCGCGAAAAGGCCTTCCGTCTGCTCGGCGACGAACTGCCCTACGGCACGGCTGTCACGATTGACAAGTGGAAGGAAGAGACGGACGACAAAGGCGTGCGCCGTGCGGATATTGTGGCCACGCTCATTGTTGATCGTGAAAGCCATAAGCCTATCGTGATCGGTGAAAAGGGCGCCAAGCTGCGCGAAATTTCGCG
>OJSE01004584.1_pt1 | contig 10461 bp, 6 predicted proteins | sample 1599351 | NCBI WGS metagenome assembly OJSE01 (sample SAMN04168656, study PRJEB22393) | human gut metagenome | biome: human gut microbiome; feature: stool | host: Homo sapiens | collected 2014-03-17 | reverse complement strand
TCAGGAAGCGCAGACGAGCGGAGTCCAGGTTGGTGCCGGAACCGAAGATCTGGTTCTCGGGCAGACCGGTGAGCTTCTGAGCCACGTGGGTAGCGATGTCGACCGGGTTGGTGATGAGCATGTAGATGGCGTTCGGAGCCACCTTGACCAGGTTCGGCATGATGGCCTTGAGGATGTTGACGGTAGCGCCAACGAGCTCAAGACGAGACTGACCCGGCTTCTGACGCGGACCAGCGGTGATGACGACCATGTCGGCGTCGCGGCAGATCTCAGGATCGTCGGAACCGTCGATGGACACGGTCGGGTAGAAGCTGGAGCCATGCTGCATGTCGAGCACTTCGGCTTCCACGCGCTCCTTGGCGATGTCTTCAAGCACGATCTCGCGAGCGATGCCACGCTGGGCAGCGGCGAAGGCGAGGGTGGAGCCAACGGCACCGGCACCAATAACAGCAAGCTTCGTGGGCTTAACGGTAGTTTCCGCCATGATGGATGAACCTCTCTTCAAAGGCGGTCTGCTGATGAATGGCAGGCCTTGTAACTAACGTCTTCACTCTATAAACCCGCTAAGACGTTTTGCTACCAGCACACCACCCTGTTTGATAACCGTATGGTAATGTTTTCAACGGTTGTTAGCGCTCACGAATATACTGTGATGTTTATCACGTTAGTCAATGGACTGTTCGACCACCTGAGCGGCAAGATGGGCGTCAACGTCCGCTTCAAGCTGTATGCCATCATCGCGGTACTCCACCTTGTCTACCTTGCCGTATTCGCGTACACGAGAGATCAGGGAGCCAGCGGTATACGGCAGCAGAGCGTTGACATGCACATGCGGGACCGGCAGCAGACTTTCGACCGCGGTACGCAGCTCGTCCAATCCCTCACCGGTATAGGCGGAGACGATGAACGCATCTGGCTGCAGCGCGGCGAGTCGTTCACGAGTCGCCTCGTCCGCCTGATCGGCCTTGTTGAATACGAGAATACGCGGAATCGAGGCCGTGCCTTCGATGTCCGCCAACACGTCATTGACCGCGTCGACCTGAGAGAACGGGTCAGGGTGGGAGCCATCGACCACATGCAGGATCACGTCGGCCTCGGCCACCTCTTCCAGGGTGGATTTGAACGCCTCGACCAGCTGGGTGGGCAGGCGGCGCACGAAGCCGACCGTGTCCACGTAGGCGTAAGCGCGTCCGTCGCGGGTTTTGGCGCGGCGCACGGCCGTGTCCAATGTGGCGAACAGCGCGTTTTCCACCAGTTCGGCCGAACCGGTCAGACGGTTGGTCAACGAGGATTTGCCGGCGTTCGTGTAGCCGACCACGGCCACTGTGGGCAGGCCGAAGCGACGGCGTGAACCGCGCTTGACCTCACGTGCCGGGGCCATCTCACGAATCTGACGGCGCAGTCTGGCGATACGCGTGCGAATTACACGACGGTCCATTTCGATTTTGGTCTCGCCCGGGCCTCGCGATCCGATGCCCGCATCCGCGCCGGCCGCGCGACCGCCGGCCTGACGGGACAACGAACCACCCCAACCACGCAGTCGGGGCAGCATGTATTCGAGCTGCGCCAACTCCACCTGCGCCTTACCTTCACGCGAGGTGGCGTGCTGGGCGAAGATGTCCAGAATCACCGCGGTGCGATCCACCACCTTGACTTTGGCGGCGTCCTCCAATGCACGGCGCTGTGACGGCGGCAGGTCGTCGTCCACGATAATCGTATCGGCTTCCTCACGCGCCACGATGTCGGCAATCTCCTTGGCTTTGCCGGAACCAACGTACGTGGCTGCATCCGGCTTGGAGCGATGCTGCAGCAAACCATCGCATACCACCGCACCGGCGGTTTCGGCGAGCGCCGCCAACTCTCTCAATGATTCCTCGGCCTTGGCTTGCGTGGTGACGGCGGACGACCAGACGCCGACGAGCACCACACGTTCCAGACGCACCTTGCGGTATTCGACTTCGGTGACGTCCTGCAGCTCGCCGAGACCGGCGACATGCTTGAGCTCGTTGCGGGCCTCGCGCTCCTCCCATTCCTGGTTGGCGTCCTCATGCCAGCCGGTCGCGCGCTGGCTGTCGTCGAGCAGCACTTCGGACTGCTCGACCAGCACACCTTCAGGGGTAACGTCGTTGTTGCCGCGGTTGATGTCGGTGTACTGGGTGTTGTCGGTCAAGTGCGCCTCGTTTGGTTGGAATGGTTCACGATTCTTCTATGGTCCTTTATTATCATCACATGAGGTGACATGCTGGCATAGATCGGCACGTACCGGCATAGGCCGGCTGATACAGGTCGGCATACGAGAGCGGCGAATCCCGCAGAAATGGAGCGACCATGGCAGAACAGTATTTCTCTGCGGAACCCGCATCGAAGGATGTGCGCCGCACATTGAACGTAACGTTGCGCGGCCATGAGGCGACCGCTCAGGTGTCGAACGGCGTGTTCTCCGGCTCGCGCGTGGACCTCGGTACGTCGGTATTGCTGAAGCATGCGCCCGAGCCGCCGCTTACCGGCGATTTTCTGGATTTGGGCTGCGGCTGGGGCCCTATCGCCCTGACATTGGCGTTTGAGTCGCCCGAAGCGAACGTGTGGGCGGTGGATGTCAACGAGCGCGCGCTGGACCTGACCCATGCCAACGCACAGGCGAACGGCCACACGAACATTCATACGGCTCAGGTGGACGAGTCCAGCACTCCCCTGCCTGCCGAGAACCAGCCGGCGTTCTGCGAGACGGTGCCGAGCGACCTCACGTTTGATGTGATTTGGTCGAACCCACCGATCCGAGTCGGCAAGGAAGCGCTGCATACATTGCTTATGGCTTGGCTGCCGAAGCTCAAGGTGGGCGGTGCCGCCTATCTCGTAGTGCAGAAGAATCTCGGTTCCGATTCGCTGATCCCCTGGCTGGACGATGCGCTCGGCGAGGGGTTCACTGCGAGCAAATACGCGAGCTCCAAGGGCTTCCGTATCATTGAAGTTCGTCATGAAATATGAGTATCCCGCAGAACTTCCCGTATCTGCCGCGCGTGATGAGATAGCCAGCGCGGTCAAACGTTCCCAAGTCGTTATTGTGTCCGGCCAGACCGGTTCGGGCAAAACCACACAGCTGCCGAAAATCCTGCTTGAGCTTGGCCGTGGCACGCACGGCAAGCAGATCGTGCACACCCAGCCTCGCCGTATCGCCGCACGCACGGTGGCCGAACGTATCGCCTCGGAGATGGGCGTGAAGCTCGGTGACGAGGTCGGCTATCAGGTGCGTTTCACCGACGAAAGCTCGCCCGGCACACGATTGAGGGTCGTGACCGACGGTATTCTGCTCGCCCAGATCCAGCGCGATCCGAAACTCACCCGATACGATACGATCATCATCGACGAGGCGCATGAGCGCAGTCTTAACATCGACTTTCTGCTCGGCTATCTGACGGCACTGCTGCCTCAGCGCCGCGATCTGAAGCTCATCATTACCTCCGCGACCATCGATTCGGTCAAGTTCCAGGAGCATTTCGAGCACGCCTTGCATGAGAAGGTGCCGGTAATCGAGGTTTCCGGCCGCACCTTCCCCGTGCAGGTGGTCTACGAGCCGCTTGGCACCGCGCCCGCGTTGATGCGCGAAGTGCCGGGATTCGCGGTGGGCGCCCGCCCCGGCGACGCCGATTACGACGAGCTGGCCAGCGCCATCGCGGAATCCGATTCCGACCGGCCCCGCGGCCGGTCCGGTGCCTCCTATGCCGATGACGGCATCACCGATATGCCTACCGCCGTGGCTCGAGCCTGCGCCGAGCTGGTGATTCACTCCTCCCACGAGCGCGGTCCCCGCGATATTCTGGTCTTCGCCTCCGGCGAGCGCGACATCCACGAGTTCGAGGCCGCACTGCGGCATCATTACGGCCCGCGCGCCGACGACATGCGCCGGCCGGATGCCATCGAGATCATGCCGCTGTTCGCGCGACTGTCCGCCGCCGACCAGCATAAGGTGTTTGAATCGCACCTTCACCAGCGCATCGTCATTGCCACCAATGTGGCTGAGACCTCGCTGACCGTGCCCGGTATCCGGTATGTGGTGGACCCCGGTTCCGCCCGTATCTCCCGGTATTCGAAGACCGCAAAGGTTCAGCGTCTGCCGATCGAGCCGATCAGCCAGGCCAGTGCCGACCAGAGGTCCGGCCGATGCGGCCGTGTGGCCGACGGCATCGCGATCCGCCTGTATTCGCGTGAGGATTACGAGACCCGTCCGCGCTTCACCGAGCCGGAAATCCTGCGTACCTCGCTGGGTGCCGTGGTACTCCACATGCTGTCGGTGGGCGTGGCCCGCACGGCCGAGGACGTCACGAACTTCGGGTTCATCGATCCGCCGGATATGAAGGCCGTGTCGGACGGTTTCAATGAGCTCACCGAGCTCAAGGCCATCGGCCGCAAGCGCGGCGAGGTGACGCTCACCCATACCGGTCGTCAGCTGGCGCGCATCCCCATCGACGTGCGTCTGGGACGTATGGTTATCGAGGCCGCGAAAACCGGTTCGCCGAATCTTCTGGCCCAGGTGCTCGTGGTCGTGGCGTTCCTGAGCTTGCAGGACCCACGTGAACGCCCGGACGACAAGCGTGAGGATGCCGACCGCATCCACAACCGGTATGCGGATGAGACCTCCGACTTCCTGACGGCCCTGAATATCTGGGACCGCGTGTTCCAAGCAGACGGCGACCCGAGCAACAACGCGCTGCGCCGTATCTGCAAAACCGAGTATTTCAGCTGGCTGAGGATGCGCCAGTGGAAAGATCTCGTCTCCCAGCTACGCCAGATGTGCAAGGAGCTGAAGTTCAAGGTCGGCGACCCGCTGCCCGCCTCCCGCCCAGGCTTGGAGATCCGCCAGCTGCCGTTGAATCAGCAGGCCGCGCATTCGCTGTGCTGCGCGTGGGATGCGGACGGCATCCACAAGTCGATGCTCGCCGGATTGCTGTCGATGATGGGCATGCAGGTGGTGCGCGAGCCCAAGGCCTCCGATTTCGCGGGGCTGACCGGTTCGGCGCGCGCCCGTGCGATGAAACGCGCCCAGAAGCAGTCGAAGAACGATTATCAGGGCGCACGCGGCACCCGTTTCGCCCTGTTCCCCGCTTCCGCCGTGGCCAAGAAGACCCCGTCATGGGTGATGAGCACCGAACTGGTGGAAACCTCTCGCCTGTGGGCCCGCTATTCGGCGGCCATCGACCCCGCGTGGGCCGAACCGTTGGCCGGCCAATTGACCCGCACCACGTATGCGGAGCCGCACTGGTCGGGTTCGCGTGGCTCGGCTGTGGCCACCGCGCGCGTGCTGCTGTATGGTCTGCCGATCGTACAGGACCGTGCCGTGCAGTGGGGACGCATCAATCCACTTGAGGCGCGCGACTTCCTGATTCGCCAGGGTCTGGTCGAGGGCGATATTCAGCAGCGTTTCAGTTACGACGACTTCGTGGGCAAAAACCGCGACATTCTCGAGGATGCCGCCGATGATGCGAGCCGCACCCGCCAGCTGGCGGATACCGTGTCCGACGAGGATCTGTTCGACTTCTACAACGCGGTCATTCCCAACGATGTGACCAGCGTGGCCGATCTGGCGAAATGGTGGAAGTCCGAGCATGACCGTCAGCCGAATCTGCTTGATTTCGACCCGGCCAAGGTGGAGCGTCTGGCATCCAGCGATTCGGTGAGTCTGGACGATTACCCCGACCATTGGCATACGACCGGATCGGACGGCCAACCCATCGACCTGCGTCTGAGCTACGTGTACGATCCGGCCGACCCGGCCGACGGCGTCACCGTGCATGTGCCGTTGAAGGCGCTCTCGCGTATCACGCCCGACCAGTTCACATGGAATGTGCCGGGTCTGTTGGATGAGCTGATCCTGTCGATGATCAAGGCGCTACCCAAGCAGCTGCGCGTCCAGTTCGTGCCAGCCCCGGATGCCGCGCGTGCGATTCGTGACTGGATCGACGAGCATTACCCGGATCTGCCGGGCTCGGGCTCGCAGCAGAAGCCGAATCTGCCGCCGGTGGATGAGGATGGCACGACCGTTGGCTGGCCCGATCTGGCACATGTGTTCACCAAGGCGGCCATCGCCACCAAGGGTGCGCAGATTCATCCCGAAGTGTTGGGGCCGGAACTGGTCGAGCGTCTTTCCCCGTATCTCAGGGTCACGTTCTCGGTGGAGCAGCAACTGCCGGCCGGCAAGCACCCTCGTGGACGCCGGCATGCGCGCGGCCCCATCAAGGTGCTGGGTGTGTCCAAGGATCTGAAGGCGCTGCAACGCAAGTTCGCCGCGCAGGCGGAGGCGTCGGCCCGTCAAATGGTCAAGAAGCAGGCCGATCAGGCTGGAGAACAGGGCAAGCTGGTCAGTCAGGCGAACCTGTTACATAAGGCGGGTGCCACCACCGAGTCCCGGGCCACGATGCTCTGGCGTGGCGCATTGGATGCGCTGCGGTTGCCGGCCGAACGCATTTCGTCGCGCTGGCTGGGTACCGAGGCGTTGATGCTGGCTTCTGCTCCGTACAAGTCCACCAAGGATCTGGTCGAAGACCTGCAGCTGGCCACGGTCAAACGGCTGATGCCGAATGTCGACAGGCTCTCGGACGATGAGGCGTTAGCCAATGCGGTGCTCGATGTGCGCGAAGTGTACGAGGACACCGTCTATCAGGTGGCGCATGACGTGATCGCCGTGCTCAAGGCTTATGCCGAGGTCGACAAGGCCACTGGCGGCAAGGCTGATCTGCCGATGCTTTCGGTGTTGCAGTCGATTCGCGACCATATCGCCACGCTCGTCTACCCCGGATTCATCGGGCGCACTCCCCCGGATGCGCTGAAGTCGTTGAGCCGATATTTGAGAGCCGATCTGAGCCGACTCAATAAGGCGAAAACCGATAAGAACCGTGATGTCAAGTGGGCTTGGCAGGCCGACGAGGCCCGTCAGGTGGTCGATAAGGCGTTGGCCCGTGCCAAGGCGGAGCCGGCCGGCCCGAAGCATGAGGCATTGATGAAGCAGGCCGAACAGGCCCGTTGGATGCTTGAAGAGTTCTACGTGTCCCTATGGGCGCAGGAGCTTGGCACCAAGGGGCCGGCTTCGCTCAACCGTATCAAGAAAGCGCTGGCGTGACCGGACGGCAAACAAGTCGCCAGGCCACGCGCCAGCGCACGCGCAAGCCGTCATCACAGCGTGGGCAAGTGCGCGGACGCCTCGGCAATCGGAACAGGAAACGCAATCGTAGGCACGGTCCGATCAATGCTCTGAAGCGTTCCTGGCGTAAGGCGAACTGGCCGACCCGTATCAAGATGGTGCTGATTCCCACGGTGGCGGTGGTCGTTGTCGTAGCGCTGGTGGCCGGGCTGGTTCGTTTCACAAACTGGCGGGCACAGGTTCGCGCAGCCGAGGCGGCACAGCTGGAACTGACGCGAACATACGATTTCAATCCGGGCAATATTATTTCGGATGGTCAGTTCTTCAACGGTTCGGCGATGAGTCAGGCCGAAGTCCAATCGTTTTTGGACACACAAGGTGGCTCGCTGGCCGCGATGACCTTCGACACATCGAACGAGTCAGGCGAAGGCCTGTGCGCGGACTATACAGGCACCAAGGGCGAGTCGGCGGCGGCAATCATCGACCAGTCGGCCCGCGCCTGCAAGGTGAGCCAGAAAGTACTGCTCACCATGATGCAGAAGGAGCAGCATCTGGTCACTGCCGTCGATCCCAGCGACTATCAGCTTATGGCGGCGATGGGGTTGAACTGTCCGGATACCGCCGACTGCGATCCCGCCTATGCCGGATTCTTTCGGCAGGTGTATGGCGCGGCCAAGCGGTACCGTTACTATCTCGAGCACGAGGAACAGTACGGGTATACGGCGCACAATCTCAACTACATCCAATATCATCCGAACGCGGCATGCGGCGGCGCACAAGTGTATATCGAGAACAAGGCGACCGCCCTGCTCTACATCTATACGCCCTACCAGCCGAACATCGCCGCACTGGCCGCTGGCAACGGTACCGGCGATTCCTGCTCCAGTTATGGCAACCGCAACTTCGCGCTTATCTACACCAGCTGGTTCGGTTCGCCGCGAAGCTGATAACGGCAGCTGACCGGTCTTGTCCGATTGGACTCAGCCAACACTGTCAGCGTTCGACGTATGGACGCAGCAGGGTCGTGGTGCCAACCGCCAGCAGCGAGGCGAAAGCCAGCAGACACAGGCAGACGGCCTGCACGCAGTAGATCGGTCGAATGTGGGTCACATGGTTCCACGCCATGACCTTTGTCCGCCAGCTTGCCGCCGTACAGGTTGCTCCACAGGCAGGCGCAGCCGTAAATCACCAAGCCGATGCTGATATAGCGTTCGGGCACGCCGATTTCGTCGCGCATGATCGGCGAAAGATACGTGTAGAAGACGTAGGAGGCGGCTGCGCCGAAGACCACATCCGCCACACCGAGCTGGATGCGGCGGTCGAAGAACAGGCGGAATTGCCTCAGGAAACCGATCTTCGCCGGATGCGAGTTACGTGGCAGAGACACTGCCATCGATGCCATCAGCACGGCAGTGAGCACCGAGACCAAGGCAAAGGTGACACGCCAACCGAAAGTATTGGCCACCCAAGTGCCGGCCGGTACGCGCGGTGTTCGCAGGTGCGTTCGTCATGGGTGCTTTCTTGAGTGCTCTCGCTCGTGCTACAAGCTGATTCGTCGGTTATGTCAATCGTTTTTTCGTATCAACTCAGCGACAACGTTATTCCCACCTCTGCCCGCTACCCACCACCACGACACGCCATAGAAAACCCCGCCGATGACCAATCATCGACGGGGTTCGGCACATGTGCAACGCTTGCGATTACAGCTTCGGCAGATACTTCTTCAGCTCGTAAGGCGTGACCTGCTGGTTATACTCCTCCCATTCCTGGTGCTTGTTGTCCAGGAAGTAGCCGAAGGCGTGTTCGCCGAGCACGTCGGCCACGAAATCGGATTTCTCCATGATCTTCAGCGCCTCGTCCAGCGAGCGCGGCAGCGGCTGAATGCCCATAGCCTGACGTTCGCCGTCGGTGAGCTCCCACACGTCATCACTGGTGGGTTCGCCCAGCTGCATCTGCTTATCGATGCCATCGAGACCGGCGGCCAGCAGCACCGAGTAGGCAAGGTATGGGTTGGCCACCGGGTCGAGCGCACGGAACTCCATGCGCGCGGAGTTGCCCTTGCCTGGCTTGTACTGCGGGATACGCAGCAGCGCGGAACGGTTGTTGTGGCCCCAGCAGATGTAGCTTGGTGCCTCGTTACCGCCCCACAGGCGCTTGTACGAGTTGACGTACTGGTCGGTGACCGCGCAGATTTCGGCCGCATGGTACAGGATGCCGGCGGCGAACTGGCGGGCGGTCAGGGACATGTTGAACTCCTGACCGGCCTCGTAGAAGGCGTTGGAATCGCCTTCGAACAGGCTCAGGTGCGTGTGCATGCCGGAACCGGGCGCGTCGGCCAGGGGCTTGGGCATGAAGCTGGCGTGAATGCCACGCTCCAAGGAAATCTCCTTGACCACCGTACGGAATGTCATGATGTTGTCGGCCATGGTGAGCGCGTCCGCGTATCGCAGATCGATCTCGTTCTGGCCTGGCCCCGCCTCATGGTGCGAGTATTCCACCGAGATGCCCATTTGCTCGAGCATGTTCACGGTGGCGCGGCGGAAGTCCATGCCTGGGCTGCGCGGCACGTGGTCGAAGTAGCCGCCCTCGTCGATCGGGGTCGGGGCCTTGGACCAGTCGTCCTGGCTTTCGAACAGGTAGAACTCGATTTCCGGATGCACGTAGAACGTGAAGCCCTTGTCCTTGGCTTTGGCGAGCGTGCGCTTCAACACGTGACGTGGATCGCCGAGCGAAGGCTCGCCGTCCGGGGTCAGAATGTCGCAGAACATGCGGGCGGTACCTTGCGGGCCACCGCGCCACGGCAGGATCTGGAACGTCGAGGGATCGGGTTGAACGATCATGTCGTCTTCGGACACGCGGGTCATGCCCTCGATGGCGGAACCGTCGAAGCCGAGACCCTCCTCAAACGCGGCTTCCAGTTCGGCCGGAGCAATCGCCACGGACTTCAGTGTTCCCAACACGTCCGTGAACCACAGACGAATAAAGCGCACGTCGCGTTCTTCGACCGTGCGCAGCGCAAACTCCTGCTGTTTATCCATAGTCGCCTATCGTTCCATAACCGTGTTACGAAGGGCGTTAACATCTCACTGTTCGTCACCTGCGAGTCGCGAGATTTCATCAACATGCCCCGGTCCGCATGTCAGGCATGGTTCAGGCCCATGCCGGCACGGCACTATGGTAGTGACTATGAGCGAAGATCATCTCACCCCATCCGCCAATCCGCCCGTCGACGTGACCAGCTGGACGCAGGCCACCGACCCGCGCGACCGTTCGCGCGCCAGATCGGAAGAGCGTCGTGTAGGGAAAGAGTGTAGATCTCGGTGGTCGCC
>OJSE01004576.1_pt1 | contig 10488 bp, 8 predicted proteins | sample 1599351 | NCBI WGS metagenome assembly OJSE01 (sample SAMN04168656, study PRJEB22393) | human gut metagenome | biome: human gut microbiome; feature: stool | host: Homo sapiens | collected 2014-03-17 | reverse complement strand
GGCGACCACCGAGATCTACACTCTTTCCCTACACGACGCTCTTCCGATCTCTTCGTGTTCTACTTCGGCATTGTGGCGGATATCACGCCGCCTGTGGCGCTGGCTGCCTATGCAGGCGCCGCCATTGCCAAGGCAAACCCCATGAAAACCGGCTTCAACGCGACAAAGCTGGCCATCGCTGCCTTTGTGGTGCCCTATATCTTTGCCTACAGCCCCGCCATGCTGTTCGTGGATGTGAACAGCACGTTTGAGGTGATTCAGATCGTGCTCAGCGCGCTGCTGGGACTGTTCGGCATTGCGGCTTCCTTGAACGGGTATCTGTTCAAGCATCTGCCGTGGCTGTTCCGCATCATCCTGATTGGCGGCGGCCTTGGCATGATGATCCCCGGCACGATGTCGGATCTTGTCGGCTTTGTACTGGTGGGCGGCGTTGTGCTGCTTCAGTATCTGAGTGCGAAAAAGGAGATTGCCTGAGCTTCTGCGGGCAGGATTGTTCCATAAAATTGTCCCGTCGGTCTTAACGGACCGGCGGGATTTTTTTCAAAAAGCGGAAACATTTTGCCCTGCTCATACGTCTATAGATTCGAAAGGGAAATTGTTACTGTTTTGTTGTTGATTTGCCGATAGCGGTCCATTAGGATGAAACAGAACCGAAAAGCCTTCGAGGGCCGGGCGGTATCCGGTCCGCAGAACATAAAAAGGAGAGTTGACATGGCAGAGATCATGGAGGAGAAGAACGTGCAGACGCCGGCGGAGACTGCCGCACCGGCAGAGGCCGCCGCGCAGGCTCCGGCAAAAAAACCGGAAAAGAGCCCGGCAGACAAGAAAAAGCGGCGGAGATTGATTCGCCGCATCATCGCCATCGCAGTCATTGCGGCGCTGGCAGTGGGCGGCGTGCGCCACTTTACCAAAAAGAACGGCGGCAGCAGCGAGGTCGGCACCGCTGTGGTGTCCTACGGCGCCATCAGCTCCGTGGTGGAGGGCAGCGGTCTGGTGAAGGCCAAGAACAGCGAGACCATCACGCTGACCACCGCCGGTACGGTGATGGATGTATTCGTGGAGGAGGGCCAGCGGGTGGAGCAGGGGACTCCTCTGTTCACCATCGATTCCCCCAACGCCTCCACAGAGGTCCAGAAGGCCAGGGACGAGGTAGAGGGCTACCAAAAGCAGATCAATACGCTGCAAAAGGACATTGCGGGTCTGAACCTGTCCCCCTCCTATGCCGGTAAGCTGATGGATGTGGTGACGCTAAACCCCGGTGATGAGATTTCCAAGGGCACCAAGGTCGCCACGCTGGCGGACGACACGAAAATGCGTTTGGAGCAATATTACAGCTACGCCTATGCCGGTGAGCTGAAGGCGGGGCAGAAGGTTGATGTATCCATCCCGGCTCTGATGACCACGGTGGAGGGTACGGTGGAGGCCGTGCACATGGTCAGCCGCATCACGCCGGAGGGTTCCAAGCTGTTCTCTGCCGAAATCGTCATTCCCAATGACGGTGTGTTGGCAAAGGACATGGTCGCCACCGCTACCGCCACGGTGGGCGGCGATACGGTTTACCCCTACGAGGCCGCCAAGCTGGAATACTACCGGGTGGGCGATTTGAACTCCACCGTCAGCGGCACGGTCATTTCCAGCAGGCTGGTGGATTATCTCTCTGTAACACCGGGACAGGTTCTGGTTCAGATCGACGGTGAGGACAGCGAGACAGAGATCTTCACCGCCCAGCAAAATCTGGCGGAGGCGCAGAAAAAGCTGGAGAGCGCCCAGAAGAATCTGGATATCTGCAATGCCGTGGCGCCTATTTCCGGCCAGATCATCGGCCTGAGCCTGACGCCGGGGCAGGAACTTCAGGCAAACAGCACCCTTGTGACTGTTTCCGACACCTCCACCGTGACCGTCAGCGCCACGGTGGACGAGCGGAACATCAGCTACATCAAGGCCGGTATGCCGGTGAATCTGGACCAGTGGGGCACCAGCGCCTTCGGCACCGTGGAGACAGTGAGCCTGTCCAGCTCAGTGAATAACGGTGTGGCCTCCTATCCCATCACCATCTCCGCAGACAACACGGATGGCAACCTCCAGGTCAATAGCTATGTGAACTATCAGATTCAGGCCAGCCAGAACGACAACTGCCTGCTGGTGCCGGTGCAGGCGGTGCGTACTGTGGGATTGGAGGACGGTTCCTCCGCCACCGTTGTCTACGTGCAGGCAGACAGTCAGCCGGACAACGCGCTGGAGCTGCCCTATCAGGACGAGGAGATTCCCGCCGGGTTCTATCCGGTGCAGGTGGAGATCGGCATTCAGGATACCTACAACGTGGAGATCAAGTCCGGTCTGAACGAGGGCGATACGGTCTATACCCAGATGATGACCACCGAGGCATGGGGGTAAGCCATGGCAAAGCTGATTGAGCTGCGGAACGTCTATAAAATATACAGCGAGGGCCTTGAGAGCGAGGTCCGGGCGCTGGATGGCGTTTCGCTGGAGGTTGAAAGAGGCGAGTTTGTGGCGGTGGTGGGCCAGTCCGGCTCCGGCAAGTCCACCATGATGAACGTGCTGGGCTGTCTGGATATTCCCACCCGGGGCGACTATTTTCTCGACGGCGTAGATGTCCGGGAGCTTTCCGACAAGGAGCTCTCCCGCATCCGCAACAAGCAGATCGGGTTCATTTTCCAGCAGTACAACCTGATTCAAAACCTGACGGTGCTGGAAAATGTGGAACTGCCGCTGATCTATCAGGGCATCGACCCCATTGACCGGCGGGAGCTGGCCATGGAGGCGCTGGGCCGGGTGGGCCTTGCCGACCGGGCGCAGCATAAGCCCACCCAGATGTCCGGCGGCCAGCAGCAGAGAGTGGCCATCGCACGAGCCATCTCCACCCACCCGCCTATCATCATGGCGGATGAGCCCACCGGCGCGCTGGATTCCCGGACGGGCCATGAGGTGCTGGGCTTTCTTCAGCAGCTGAACAAGGAGGGCAGCACCGTCATTCTCATCACCCACGATAACGGCATCGCCGCCACGGCCCGGCGGGTGGTGCGAATCGCGGACGGAAAGATCATTGAGGATCACCCACAGGAGGTGGATTGGTATTGAACATCGGGCAGGCATTTAAGATGGCATGGCGCTCCATCTGCGGCAAAAAGGGCCGCAGCGCCCTGACCATTCTCTCTATTTTCATCGGCATTGCCGCCGTGATGACCATTGTTTCCACCATGGAGGGCATGAAGGCAAAGACCATGGAGCAGTACGCCGCCATGGGCGCCAACCGTATCAGCGTGAGCATTTACTCCTATAGCTATGACATGGACGGAAATCCCATCAGCAAGGATTATTTTTCCGACCTTTACCGGTACTGCGCCGGACTGAAGGACTATGTGCTGGGTGTGACGCCCAACGGACAGGCCAATGCCACGGTGGTCTACGGTACCAAGAGCACGGCCAATATGGAGTGGAAGTACGATGACCAGTGGAACGTGGTCAGCGGGCCGCCGACCCAGTATTACGGCTCGGACCAATACAGCGTCTGCAACAACCTGACCATTGCCAAGGGGCGGGATCTGGCGTGGCTGGACAGTGAAAAGTACAATCAGGTCTGCGTGCTGGGCGCACAGGCGGCCAGGGTTTTCTTCGGCAGTGCCAATCCCATCGGGCAGGTGCTTCAGGTAAACGGCAATAAATTCGAGGTGGTGGGCGTTTACGCCGCCCGTGTGGAGCCGGATACCCCCTCCGCCTATCAGACGGACAATATGATCGTCTATCCCTATACCGCTACCCGGCTGCTGGGGGGTCAGACGCCCACGGATTTTCTGGTAAAGGCCAAGGATGACGATAGCATGACCAACGCCATTACGGAAATCGGCGGCTACCTCAAGAGCTTTATAGACACCAACAGCGGCGGCTATAACGTGTACCCGGAAAACCAGTGGCAGGACTATCAGAACCAGCAGCTGACCATGATCTCGCTGGTGCTGGGCGGCATCGCCGCCATCTCCCTGCTGGTGGGCGGCATCGGCATCATGAACATCATGCTGGTGACGGTGACGGAGCGCACGAGAGAGATCGGCATTCGCCGAAGCCTCGGCGCCCAGCGCAGCAGCATTGTGGCGCAGTTCCTCATCGAGTCCGGTATGCTCTGCGGCATGGGCGGACTGGTAGGCATCGCTTTCGGCACCATTGGCAGTCTGGTTTTGGGAAAAATCCTGTTCCAGATGACGATTTTTCCCGCCACATGGGTGACGCTGGCGGCTTTCGGGCTGTCGGTAGCGCTGGGTGTGCTGTTCGGCAGCTACCCGGCGGCCAAGGCATCCAAATTGCAGCCTGTGGAAGCCCTGCGGGCGGATTAAAGGAGAGAGAAGAATGAAAAAACGAATTTTGACCTGCCTCATGGCGGTGAGCCTGCTGGTATCCCTGCTGGCTGTGCCGGTGGGGGCGGCCTCTGTTACGAAATTTTCCGATGTCAGCGACAGCTACACCGCCACAGCCATTGAGACGCTGCGGCTCATGGGTGTGCTGGATGGCTACGGCGACGGGACGTTCCGGCCGGACACCGTGCTGAACCGGGCACAGTTTTGTAAGATGGCGGTATACGCCATGGATGGCAGCGGCGAGCTGGGCCGGTATTCCACCGTGACTATCTTCCCGGATGTGAAGCCCTCCCACTGGGCGTCCGCTTATATCAACATGGCCTCCCGAAAGGGAATCATCTCCGGCTTTGCCGATGGTAAATTCAAGCCCGGACAGACCGTGACCGCCGGACAGGCGGTGACGATTCTCATGCGGGGCCTCGGCTATAAAGACGAGGACATGGGCGGCGTGTGGCCCCAGAGCTACATGGCGGAGGCACAGACCAACGGCCTGCTGAAATCCACCGGCATCACCTCGGCCTACGCCGGTGTGACCCGGGCGCAGGCGGCCAAGCTCTTTATGAACCTGTTTGAAGCCAAGCACGGCAAGGGCGATGTCCTGTTCAGCTACAGCGTGGGGAAGAACGAGGTCTACCTCACCGCCGTGGATGGCGGCAAGGGCACCATGACCGCCGGCGGCACGGAATATGATATGGCACATCCCGTGACCTCCACCAGCCTCATCGGCTCCAAGGGCAAGGTTGTGACCAACAGCGAGGGAGAGATTTTGACGTTCCTGCCGGTGACAGGCAGCGGCGGCGTGTCCAACGCGGCGGTCATCATCGGCAACGGCAACGCGGGCAGTACCCTCGGCGCGCTGGCCGGAAGCAGCAGCTACAATGTTTATAAGAACGGAACGCCCGCGTCTGTCGGCGACCTGAAGCGCTACGATGTGGCGACCTATTCTGCCGCCACCAATTCCATCATCGTCAGTGATACCCGGGTATCTGTGTACTACGAGGATTGCAGTCCCTCTCCCAGCAATCCCTCTACCATCACCGTGCTGAACGGCATGAAGCTCAACGTTCTGCCTACGGCGGTGGACTCCCTTTCCAAGCTGAAGCCCGGCAAGCAGATCGTGCTGCTGCTGACTGCGGACGGTCAGGTGGCCGGTGCGGAGGACGCCAACAGCGGTAACGTGCAGGGCAACGCCATGGCCTATGTGGATGGAAGCGGCAGCGTGCAGATGATCTGCGGCGGCAGCCTCCTGACGGTGGGTACGGCCAGCGATTATGCCGGTCAGGTGGTGAGCCTTTCCAGCAGCAAGAGCGGCAGTCAGAACGTGAAGCTGAACCTTGGCAAGATTTCCGGCGGTGCCGGCGGCGAGCTGAACGTGCCGGAGCGGACGCTGGGCGGCCGGAAGCTGACGGACAACGCCTTCATTTTTGATGGCGGCAAGCAGATCGGCCTTGGCGAGCTGGGTCAGTCGGTCATCAATGAGAGCCGCGTCACCTATGCCCGGACCAACTGGGCCGGACAGGTGGACCTTGTGGTGCTGAACGGCAGCGTCACCGGCGATACGGTGTATGGCCGGGCCAAGGTGGTGACGGACCGCGATGATACCACCGGCAAGGAAACACAGTCCATCTCCATTGAGACAAAGCAGAAGACCTACGGCCCCATCAAGAGCGGCAACAACGTCAGCAGCGGCGCATGGGTGGCGGTCCGCTTCAATAAGGGAGAGACCGGCTTCACCAGCTTTGCCACCATGACCAGGCTCGGCAATGTTCCCGCCAGCGCATGGGTGGGTAAGACCGCCGTGACCTACGGCAGCCGCACCTATGAGGTGCCCTCCAACGTCCAGTGCTACAATGCCGACACGGATACGTGGATGACCGATCTGGACGCCGCACGGGATTATGGCGGCACCATGAACCTCTATGTCTATGACGGAATCGTCCGTGCCGTGGAGGTCAAGGGCTAAGGCCTTACAGACAAGTTCGCAGCAGTATTTCCAAAATTGGCCCCTGTGCCGAAATGTACAGGGGCCAATTTCAGAAAGGAGCGGTCACATGAAATGGATGCTTGCAGGATTGCTTTCTGCCGTGCTTTTGTTGGGCCTGATGGGCTGCGGTAAAAAGGAAACAGCGGACGAACCGAACAAGGCGGCGGAGAAACCGGACGTTACCATCGACTACGGAGAATCTGAGCTCTACACAAAGGAGGAGCTGGACGATGCCATTGCGGTGATCGAGGCGGAATTTTCCACTTGGGAGGGCTGTGAGCTGCACAGCCTGACCTACGGCGGCGACGATGCGTGCAGCGAGGAAAATGTTGCGTGGATGAATGAGCTGAGAGATGAGAAGACCTCTCCGGAGCCGTTCACCCAATGCGTCCTGTTTGAGAGCAGCTTCCACTCTCCCGTGGAGCAGAGAGACGCATGGGACGCCGATACGGAATATGAGGGCTGGCAGTGGTGGCTGGCCCGCTCCGGGGGTGGGGCGTGGACGCTCCTGACATGGGGCTACTGATTTGCGGCGGGAAAGCTGCCGGACAGCAGTGGAAAGGAGCCGTGGACATGAAAGCGGAAAAACGCGCCTGGTGGAGGATTCCCGTATTCTGCCTACTTGCCGGACAGGTTTGCTTTCGGTTTGAGCTTGCACTGGGGAGCCGCTTTGCCATCATCAGGCTCTCGGATGGGAGCGTCAGTGTCAACAACGAGCGGTGGCTGCTGATTTCCGCCGCGCTCTTTGCGGCAACAGTCCTTGCAGGCGGTCTGTTGTTTTTCCGAAAACGGACCAGAGGTGAGCTGCTGTTTTCCGCGGGCGTCATGTTTGTACTTTGCGCGGTGTGGGGACTTGCGGCGCAGCTTACCCAAATCGGCTGGCTGAGTATCGGGTATTCGGAGAGCATGGCTTGGTGTGATGTAATCTCACAGCTATTATACCGATGGAATGTGAACCAATGGGTATCGGCCATAGTGTTCTGGGCGGCGCCGTTCCTGTTTGTTCCATTCGGCAGAAGGGAGAAAGCGGCAGAGGAACCGACAGCGCCGGCTTCGGCTGAAGATTCCTGAAAAAATTTTAACAGAAAAGAATCGCCCCGGCACAATCCGTGCCGGGGCAATTCTTTTGATTGCACCCAAGACAGACAAAAAGGACACGAATGCGGCAGCATTCGAATCCTTTTTGTATATTACGATAAAATTTATACGATTTGGAATAGATAAAACTTCAGATAATCCGTTTCCTCCACGCCCCAGAGGATGGGATGGTCGCAGGATTGCTGCCGCGCCTCGATCTGCCGGAGCTGCACCCCGGCGTCATGAGCGGCGGAGCGGAGCATGGCCTCGAACTTTTCCGCCGTGGCAAAATGGGAGCAGGAGCAGGTGGCCAGATACCCGCCCCGGGGCAGCAGCTTCATGGCCCGGTAGTTGATCTCCTTGTACCCGGTGATGGCGTTGGCTACGGTTTTCCTACTTTTGGTGAAAGCCGGCGGGTCGAGGATGATGAAGTCATATTTCCGCGGCTCCTTTTCCAGCTGGGGCAGCAGGTCGAATACGTTGGCGGCCACGCAGTCCATACGGTCGGACACGCCGTTGCGCGCCGCGTTGGCCCGGGCCATCTCCACAGCGGCCTCCGATACATCCACCGCCGTGACGCAGGCGGCGCCGCCCAGCGCAGCATTCAGGGCAAAGGAGCCGGTGTGGGTAAAGCAGTCCAGCACGGTTTTTCCCGCCGCCAGACGCCCCACCGCCCGCCGGTTGTATTTCTGGTCCAGAAAGAAGCCGGTTTTCTGGCCGTTTTCCACGTCCACCAGATATTTGACCCCGTTTTCCGTGATCTCCACCACGGGACTCTCCGGCGGCGTTTCGCCGGGGAGAATATACCAGCCCTTGCCCTGGGGCAGCCCCTCCTTGTCCCGGAGGGCCACATCGTTCCGCAAAAATACGCCCCGGATGGGCTGACCGTCCTGCCGCAGAATATCCGTCAAAGCGGGCAGCAGCGTATCCTGTAGGTTTTCCATGCCTACGGAGAGCACCTGCACGCTAAGCAGATCGTGGAACTTGTCCACCGTCAGGCCGGGGAAGGCGTCCGCCTCACCGAAAATGATGCGGCAGGCGTCCAGGTCCGCCGGGTCCATGACGGATTTGCGATACTCCCATGCCCATTGGAGCTTCCGGTGCCAGAAGGCGGCGTCAAAGCGGTCATTGGCGTTGCGGGAGATGAGCCGCACCCGAATTTTGGAGCGCTCCGAGAGGAAGCCGGTCCCCAGATACCGCCCCTTTTTGCTGACAATGTCCACCAGACCGCCGTTGGCGGTCTCGCCCTCCGTATTTAAAATCTCCGCGTCATACACCCAGGGATGCCCCTTGACGATGGCGTTTTCCGCCTTGGGAGTGACGGTATAAATGGGATAGCCACGCTCTATTTTCATAAGCTGTGCTCCTTTGTGTTCAAATCGAGGTCAGTATAGCACATTTGCCGGGAAAACGCCATACCATGTGACAGAGAGAATTTGCATGGGAGGGAAAGCTGATGCCCATTGTTTATTTAAGCCCGTCTACACAGGACTGGAACCCATACGTGACCGGCAGCGGCAGCGAGGAATACTGGATGAACAAAATTGCGGACGCCATGGAGCCGTATCTCCACTCCAGCGGCATCCGCTACCGTCGCAATGACCCGAACGGCTCCGCCGCTGCCGCCATCCGGGAGGCCAACAGCGGCTATTACGACTTTTATCTGGCGCTGCACTCCAACGCCATCGGCAATGGGGAGCCGCAAAGTTCTACCCGGGGAATCATTGCGTTTTACTATCCGGGCAGCAGCGGCGGACAGCGTGGCGCGGAGCTGATCGCCAAAAATCTGCGGGAGATCTACCCGCTGCCAAATCGGGTGACCACCCGGGCCACCACCACGCTGGGGGAGGTGGCCCGCTCCCGGTTCCCGGCAGTGCTGGTGGAGATCGGCTATCATGATAACTATTCCGACGCCCTGTGGGTCGAGGGCCATGTGGAGGACATTGCCCGCCAACTGGTACGGGCGCTGACGGAGTATTTCGGCATTCCGTTCATCGCGCCCATGGACCCGGCCCGGGGCGTGGTGCGATTGAGCTACGGAACGCTGAATCTGCGGAGCAAACCGTCTTCCACCGGCACGGTCATTGCCAATCTCCCCAATGGCGCGGAGGTGACGGTTTACGGCGAATGGCAGGGGTGGTACGTGGTGGAGTACAATGGACAGACGGGCTATGCCGCAGCCGCCTTTATTGAAATTCCATAAAAACACGGCGGCAAATTTACGGTAAATGGCTTGACATCGCCGATGCATCTGATTAAACTATAAAGGGATCATTATAGGCGGCAAAGGGGTGCCCGCCTGTTTGTGTTCTGAACCGTACCGGTTGGCCCTGCGGTGAGCCGGACGGTAATTTTATGGTGTTTTTTACACCGAAAGAAAAGGAAGGAAGTACACTGTATGACTTACCTCATCGGCATCGTTGCCTTTGTGGTGGGCGCTGTGATTTTCTTCCCCCTCGGAATCAATTATCGGAAAAGGGTATCTGAAAAGGAAATCTCCAGCGCCGAAGAAGAAGGCCGGCGCATTGTAAATGAGGCAATCAAGAGCGCCGAGACCAAGAAGAAGGAAGCGCTGCTGGAGGCCAAGGAGGAGATTCTCAAAAGCCGCACTGACTACGAGAAGGAAGAAAAATCCCGCAGAGCCGATCTGCAAAGACAGGAAAACCGCTTGCAGCAGAAGGAAGAAAATCTGGACCGCAAGCTGGAGACCATTGAGAAAAAAGAAGAATCCCTTGCACAGAAGCACGCCGCTATGGAAAAGGAACAGGAGGAGATTCAAACCATTAAGCAGAGCCAGACGGCGATGCTGGAAAAAATCTCCGGCTTTACCGCGGATGAGGCCAAAGCATACCTCATTGAGCAGGTGGAGAGCGAAGTGACCCATGAGACTGCCCTCAAGATCAAAGAGGTGGAGTCCCAGATGAAGGAGGAGTGCGAGACCCGCGCCCGCGAGGTGGTGGCTCAGGCCATCCAGCGCTGCGCGGCGGACTCCGTGGCCGAGCTGACCGTCAGTGTGGTTCCCCTGCCCAATGACGAGATGAAGGGCCGCATCATCGG
>OJSE01004574.1_pt1 | contig 10490 bp, 7 predicted proteins | sample 1599351 | NCBI WGS metagenome assembly OJSE01 (sample SAMN04168656, study PRJEB22393) | human gut metagenome | biome: human gut microbiome; feature: stool | host: Homo sapiens | collected 2014-03-17 | reverse complement strand
GTCGATGTACGCCGACTTCATCTGCTCTTCGATATTGATAGGAATGATACGTCCTGTCAAACCTGCATTCTTTTCTTCTTCAGTTAGCATCTTATCTCTTTAAAATTACAGTCTTTTAACGAACAAAAATACGATTTATTTCCGATCTGAGCAACTTTAAGCCGATAAATATCGCCTCCGCGCGGAAGATTTCCGGGACGACGCCCCGTTTTTGCCCCTTTTCCGGCGATCTGACGGCCTCAAAAAAAATTCCCGGCAGACTGACGGCGTCCGCTTGCGCGTTCCGGATCGTTTCACTACCTTTGCGGCCTCTATTTCCCGAACATGGCACAGATAAACACACTCAAGGAAGTACTCGCGCTGGCTCAGAAGTCGGCAACGGGCAAAATGCAACTCCCGGCGGGCAAGACCCTCCTGCTGGCATTCCTGGCCGGCGCATACATCGCCATGGGCGGACTCTTCTCGCTGATGGCGGGGTTCGGGTTCCCCGGGGTGGCCGAAGCGCCCGGGTTGCAGCGCCTGCTCTCGGGGCTGGTATTCCCGCTGGGGCTCATCCTGGTGGTATTCGCCGGGGCGGAGCTCTTCACGGGCAACAACGCCGTGCTCGTACCCGGGGCGCTGGGCCGCAGGTACGGATGGGGCAAGGTGCTGCGCAACTGGGGGCTGGTATACGCGGGGAATTTCATCGGGGCGGCCTTCTTCGCCTATTTCCTGGTGGTGCTGCCCGGCGTACTCTCGTCGGAGCTGTGGCGCGAAGCGGCCTGCAACGTGGCGCAGGCCAAGGTCTCGATGCCGTGGCTGACGGTATTCCTGCGCGGCGTGGGCGCCAACTGGCTGGTATGCCTCGCGGTATGGCTCGGGCTGAGTACCGACGACGCGGCAGGCCGTATGATGGGGTTGTTTTTCCCGGTCATGTGCTTCGTGGTGATCGGCTACGAGCACTGCATCGCCAACATGTTCTTCATCCCGCTGGGGATGATGCTGGGCGCCCCGGTGACGGCGGCGGACATGGTCGCCGCAAACCTGGTTCCCGCCACGCTCGGGAACATCGCGGGCGGCGGCATCTTCGTCGGCGGGCTCTACTGGTACCTCAACCGGAAATAGGGGTCAATCCGCCAGCCTGAGCCACAACCGCCCGTGGCGGAAATCGAAGACCACCCGGAATGCGGAGAAGAATTTTACGCCGAGGAAACCGTCGCCGGGGAGTTTCATCGGTTTGTCAAGCACCACGACAGGCAGCCCGCCGAAGGAGTAACACCCCATGAAAGTGGCGACGGCGGGCATCAGCACCCGCAGGGTCATCCCGCCCGGCGTATGGCCTTCCACCAGATCGACAGGGGCGCGTGACACGAATTTTCCGACCTCAGGTTTGAACGCAAAGAGTGCCAGCAGGTTGGCGTTGCCCAAATCGACGACCAGCCGCATCGGCATCGCACGGCTGCGTCCCCGGTCGTCGGACAAACGCACTGTATCCACGACCCAGAACATCCCCGACTGCCCGTCGGGCACCAGTTCGTAGGCCTCCCACCCGTCGCCGGGCTGCGGCAGGCTCCCGGATGAGAGCGGGCGGAAAATGCCGCGGCGGACATCGAGCTCGAAAATACCGGGCGCGGCCACGCTGTCGGTCGTGAAGGTATGGAGCGGGTAGAGCAGGTCGCAGGGCCTGCGTCGCCTGAGGTCGACGACATAGCTCTCGCGCAAACTGCGCGTATCCCCCACCCTGAGCCCCGGCGCCAGTTTATAGCGGGCCGAATAGTCCGTGCCGCCGGCCATGCGGAAACGCACGGGACGTTCGAGTTCGACGGGTTCGAAAAGCCCGGGGTGCGACCAGACCAGCGCGCTGTCGATCAGCGGAAAATAGACGCCCGATTCGAGGAACACCCGCACCGGTATGGAATCCCCTACGAAAGACGCCGCATAGAGCAGATCGCGCTCGCAGGTAAGCTCCCATGCCGTGCCGGAAGGCTGTTGCCCGGCCGGGCTTCCGGCTCCGGGAACCGAACCGGGCATATCCGCCGCAGGGCGGTCATGTCCGGCGGCAGGGGTATGCCCGCCCGCCGGCGACGGGTCTTCCGGCGCCGCAGCCAGCATCGCCGCGGGGATGGCGACGGACAACAGCAGCATAATCGGCCGGCGGAACATGGTCAGCGGAAGTCGATGAATTCGTACCCGGCGTAGTTATCCTTCGCAAAGGCCTTGAGCGGCGTTTCGAGGGGCTTGATGCCCAGCACCGAAACCTGCACCTGCTCGCCGTCGTAATCGTAGCGGAGCGACACGGGACGCATCGCGGCGGTATCGACCGTAAGGACGATATTGCCCGCCGAGGAGGTATTCCCCGGCGCAGGCGTCAGCCGCACCACGGCACGGCCTTCCTGCTCGCCGGCGAGCGAGGCCGCATATTCGCTGCCGAGGAAATCGAAGGCATGGACGGGGTTATTGAGGATATTGCGGCTGCCGGTGTCGACCACGTCGATCGTCACCTCGCGGCGGCGGTTGTCCACCTCGTAGCGCACGGCTCCGTCGCAGTAGACCTCGGCATCGCCCAGCACGAGGTAATAATTCTCCCCCTCGACGGCATAGCGCCCGCGCGTGACGTATTCGTCCGAGCGAACCTCGAACGACACCCCGTAGGCACCCAGCGCCCGGAAGCCGTCGCTGACCCCGGCCAGGATCGCGTCGGCACGGCCGGCGGCCGGAACATTATTTGCGGCAGCCGGAACATCCGCGGCAGCCGGAACTGCGGCGACGGATTGCATCGCGGAAAGCAGCAACAGGAGGGACAGGAGTCGTTTCATGGCAGCATCAGAATAGGCCCAGCTCCTGCAACTTGGCTTCGAGCGAGGGCATGTCATGGAAAAGGATGTCGCGCGGCTTGGCTCCCTGCTGGCGGCCGACGATGCCGGCACGTTCGAGCTGCATCATGATGCGCCCGGCACGGTTGAAGCCCACCTCGTAGTTGCGCTGGATCATCGAGGTCGAGATATTGCCGCCCGAAACGGCGTCGCGGGCGATCTCGGCGAAGAGCGAATCGTATTTCACGGGGGCGGAGTCCTCGCTGCCCATGCTCCCCGAAGAATCGCCCGTATCGGGCGTATAGTCGGGCAGCGAATAGGCCGAGGTATAGCCCTGCTGCTTCGATATATACTCGACGATGCGTTCGACCTCCTTGGTTTCGACCAGCGCGCACTGGATACGGATCAGTTCCCCGTCCTTCGAGAAGAGCATGTCGCCGCGGCCGATAAGCTGGTTGGCCCCCGGCTGGTCGATGATCGTACGCGAGTCGATCATCTGCATCACGCGGAAGGCGATACGCGCGGGGAAATTGGCCTTGATACCGCCCGTGATGACCTTCACGTCGGGGCGCTGCGTGGCGATGATCAGGTGGATGCCGACGGCACGCGCCTTCTGCGCGAGGCGCATGACGGGCCCCTCGACCTCGCGGGCGGTCATGATCAGATCGGCGAACTCGTCGACCACCACGACGATATAGGGCAGGTAGCGGTGCCCGTTGAGCGGGCTGAGCCGCCGGGCGGTGAATTTCTCGTTGTACTCGGCGATGTTGCGCGCCCCGGCTTTCTTGCAGAGTTCCAGGCGGCTGTCCATCTCCGTGCAGAGCGAATTGAGCGTGTAGACCGCCTTCTTGGGGTCGGTGATGATGGCATCGTCCTCGGACTCCATCTTGGCGAGGAAGTGGCGCTCGATCTTGGCATAGAGCGAGAACTCGACCATCTTGGGGTCGATCATCACGAACTTGAGCTGCGCGGGGTGCTTGCGGTAGAGCAGCGAGGTGATGATGGCGTTCAGCCCCACGGACTTACCCTGTCCCGTGGCGCCCGCCACCAGCAGGTGCGGCATCTTGGCCAGGTCGAACACGTAATTCTCGTTCTGGATCGTACGGCCGATCACCACCGGGAGCTCGGCCTTCGACTCCTGAAAACGCAGCGAACGCACGGCGGAGTACATCGACACCACCTGCTTGTCGCGGTTGGGGACCTCGATGCCGATGGTTCCCTTGCCGGGAATGGGCGCGATGATGCGGATACCCAGCGCCTTAAGGCTCTGGGCTATGTCGTTTTCGAGACTCTGGATCTTCGAAATCTTGACGCCCTGCGCCTGCACGATCTCATAGAGCGTGACCGTGGGACCGACGGTGGCCTTGATGCGCTGGATCGGAATGCCGAAATTCTTGAGCGTCTCCTCGATGCGGGTCTTGTTGTCGAAAATCTCCTCGTCGCTAACCTCCGAATCGGACTGGTAGTCCTCCAGAAGCGTCACGGGCGGCTTGCTGTAGTTCACGAGGTCCTTCAGCGGATCGTAGCTCTCGGTCGTGATCGCCCGTTCGTCGACCATGCGGGCCTCGTTGGCTTCGACCGTAACGACGACGCCTTCGGCACCGGCCGAACCCGCGGAAACAGATGCGTCGGCGGGTGCGGATTCATATTCGGGCGCGGAGCCAGCTCCATGCGCAGGCGCATCTCCGGATGCGGAAGCAGAGTGGGAAGCAGAACCGGAAAGGGATTCGGAGCCGGAAAGGGATTCAGCAGCGGCTCCGGCGAAAGTCTCCGGGGAAGATGCGCCGGCATCTCCGCCTACGGTAAGTTCGGTGAACGGGCCGTCGGAAACGGGCATATTGCGGACCGGAGTTCCGGCGGAGGGTGCGGCCGAGGGTGTCGAGGGACGCTCCAGCTCGACGAGTCCGCCGGGGCCGAGCACCAGCCGCCCTTCGGGACGCGAGAGGTCCACTTCGATAAATTCGCCGTCCTCGTCGGTCTTTACCGCGGATTCCGCTTCGCGGGCGGGTTCCGAGCCGACGGGGGTGCCGTCGGACGAGATTTCGACGAAGGGATCGTCCTCTTCGCCGCGGACGATCTGCGTCGCGGCTGCTTCCGGCTCACGGGCGGGACGTACGATTTCGGGGTCCGGCGTACGTGCGGCGCGCGGCGTTTCAGGCTCCGGTACGTGCACGGCGCGCGGCATTTCGGGTTCGGCGGCACGCTCCGTTCCGGCTGCCTCGGCGGCATCCGGCGCGGCCGGCGTCGCGGCAGCAGAAACGGCCCCGTCGGCTTCTTCGGCGTGGAGGTGTCCCGGAACGACCTTATGCTTGACGATCTCGACGATCCGGCCGCTCTTGTCCACCATGACGTTGCCCGCACGATTGACCTTGTTGATGAAATTGCGGTTGATGAAGACGCCCGTCAGTATCCAGCAGCCCACGAGCAGGATAAGCGTGCCGAAGACGCCGATATGCGTGTGCAGCAGGGCGCCGGTCTCGATGCCGAAAGCGCCGCCCCACCCCGTCGAGCTGCAAAGGCTCCACTTGTCGCCGAAGGCGAAGCCCAGCGTCAGCGAACCGAGGATCATGATCAGGAAGAGCGAGAGAATCGAATGGTTGAACAGCAGCGGACGCTGGCGGATGATCCGCACGCCGACGAGAATGATCATCGTCGGAATCAGGATGCCGAAGACGCCGAACGAATTATCGACCAGCAGGCGTCCCAGCTTCGCGCCCGCCCAGCCGCAGAGGTTCTCCGGCTCGACGCCCAGCGTCAGCCGCTCCTCAGGCGAGAGTTGCAGGCCGCTCTGGTCGGCGGCCCAGCTGAAGAACGAAAACAGCACGGACGACGCGGCGAACACGCCGACGAACAGCAGCAAAAGGCCCGCGATCCAGCGGGCGCTGTCGCTGTTGGAGCGTTCGATGCGCTGACGTCCGTTTTTAGAAGCAGTTGTATTTGTCGTATTTTTAGATGCCATTTCGTGTTACGCTTGATTTTATCAAGCGAAGTTACGCATTTTTTTCGACATTCGGGGTATCAGGGGGAACTTTATTGAATCCCGCGCCCGCTCAGAGCGACTCCGCGGCCTTATGTTCCAGACGCAGACGGTAGCTTTCACCGGCGAAGGTGCGGAACGTATAGGACGGGACATGGTCCGGGGCGGCGTGCAAGCCGTACTGGTCGAGCAACTGGACGACGCGGCGGGCGACGGCGGGCGACGGATCGACGATTTCGACGCCGCGGCCCGCGACGACGCGTTCCAGCACGGGAAGCAGAAAGGGATAGTGCGTGCATCCCAGCACGATCTGGTCGGCGCCGTGTTCCAGCATCACCGCGACGGCGTCGCGGACGGCCTGCTCGGCTTCGGGCGTCGATTCGCGGTCGCTCTCGACCAATTCGACGAAACCGCGGCCGGGGGCGGTGATGAGTTCGACGCCGCTGCCGTATTTGGCCGCCGTGCGGCGGAAAAGTTCGCCGTCGAGACTCCGCTCGGTGGCCAGCACCCCGACCACCCCGCTGCGGGTATTCAGGCAGGCGGGTTTCACGGCCGGCTCCATGCCCACGATCGGCATGGGGGCGTATTTCTCCCGCAGGAAGTCGATTGCGGCGGCCGTGGCGGTATTGCAGGCCACGACGACCATCTTGCATCCCTGCGCGACGAGGCTGGCGACGGCCTCGTCGGCGAGCCGCCGCACCTCCTCGCGGGGGCGCGATCCGTAGGGGCAGTTTTTGCCGTCGCCCAGATAGACGAGCGATTCGGAGGGCAGCATGCGCCGCACCTCGCGCCAGACGGTCAGTCCGCCCAGCCCCGAATCGTAAACACCTATGGGAGCATCGTTCATTCGTTTCTGTGTATTTGTCACTCCGTCCGCTTCGGGGAAAGCAACCGCCGCGGAGGGAGGTTATTCGTTCTGCATCGTGTGTCGAAGGATCGTTTCGACCACCTCGTCGTCGGACAGCTCGCCGCAATCGACGATCAGCTGCGCCTGCGCGTAAAACGGTTCGCGCGCAGCCATGTCACGGCTCATGAACTCGACCAGTTCGGCGTCGTCCAGCCCTCGCAGGCGGGGACGCTTCTGCCGTCCGTAAGGGCTCAGCCGCCGGGCAATCTGCTCCGCCTCGCGGCGCAGGTAGACCGTAAATCCCGCAGCGTTCATGCGGGCCATGTTGTCGCGCCAGACGGGAAGACCTCCGCCCGTGGAGACCACGGCGGCGGTTCCGGCGAGCGTCTGTTCCAGCACTTCGCGCTCCACCTCGCGGAAACGCTCCTCCCCTTCGTAACGGAAAACATCGGCCACGGAAGCCCCCTCGCGCCGTTCGATCAGCGCGTCGGTGTCGGCGAACTCCGCACCCAGACGGCGTGCGAGCCTGCGTCCGAGGGTGCTCTTGCCGCACCCCATGTAACCGATCAGAAAAAGAGGTTTCATCGCCGGAGGTTAAAACAGATTCAGCTGTTCGGGGTCGATCACCTCGTCGGCATCGCCTTTGGCGCGTTCGATTTCGAACTCCACGCCGCCCGAAGTCGTGCCCGTACGGGGCAGGCCGGCGGGCGACGCGGGCGTTTTCTTCGGAGCGGAAGCCTTCGCGGCGGGGTTGTCTTTCACGGCCGAGTCGTCTTTCGCGGCAGGATTATCCTTTGCGGCAGGAACGCCGTCCGCCGCAGGCTTGTTCCGAGCAGGGGCGGATCCGGCCGGGACGCCCGGCGCGGAAGGAGTTTCCGCAGCGGAAGAGGCCGGCGCAAAGGCCGGGCCGGCCGTGGCGGAATTCGCACCGGAAGAGACGGCAGAACCAACTCCACCGGAAAGTGCTGCGGCGTCGATCGCGCCGCGATCAGCCGCATCACCGTTCGAACCGCCCACCGCACCGTTGTCCGCACCGTTGCCGGAACCGCCTTGCGCTCCGCCGAAAGCACCGCCGCCGGAGGGCGTATCGTCGGGCACGTCGTCGCCGTCGTCGTCCGAAGGTTCGGGTTCGGGTTCGGGAGGCAGTTCGGGTTCGATGAAGCGCAGCGCGGCGACGTCGTAGGTCGTCAGGCGCTTGCCCTTGGCGCGGTGGCTCTTGACGCCCACGAATTCGTCCACGTCGATCTCGTCCGCAGGGCGCGACGCATGCGCGCCCTTGTAGGTGATTTCGAGCTTGGCGCCCGTGCGTTCCGTCACGGCGACCAGATCGGCCTGCCCCTCCTCGTCGAGGAAGAACTGCATCTTGTCGCTCATCTCGGCCGTGAAACGCTTCATATAGTAGTACTGCTGCGAGCGGTCGTAATAGCAGACGCTGTAGATGCGGTCGGCTTCGTAACGGCTCACGCGCACGGTTTCGTCGGGGAAGTGCTGGCCGAGGTCGTAACCCGTGATGTAGTACTGGTTCTTGGAGGTCCAGACGATGATCTTGTCGTCGCCCTTGAACTCGCCCAGCAGCGTGCCGCGGCCGTCGGCGTTCAGGCGGCGGACATCCTCGTCGAACCAGACGTTCTGGCCGCCGAGCGTCGAAGTGCCGCGCTCCTTGAGGACGATCTTGTGGATGCCGTAGCGCGAGAAGAGATTGCCCTGACTCTGGCGGCCCTTGATGGCGAGGGTCGAGAAGTCGAGGTCCACGATCACCTTCTTGAGACGCGGACGGGGCTTGAAGTAAATCTTGAGCACCTCGGCCTCACCGTTCGGATTGACAGACATATAGAGGATCTCGCTCTTGGGCGTGCCCTTGGTGATGTCGTACTCCTTGTCGCGCGTGATGGCCTTGATGGCGCAACGCTTCATCATGATCGGACCGTTCTTGCCGTCGCGGTACAGCACGTTGTAGATCGTGCGCTCGTCGTTGCGCTTGAAGACCCCGATGTAGTAGATGCCCTTCTCGAAGAAGGCCTTGTCGCTCACCTTGGTGATGACGTAGCGGCCGTCCTTCGTGAAGACGATCACGTCGTCGATGTCCGAGCAGTCGCATACGAATTCGGCGTCCTTCATCGACTTACCGATGCCGAAGAAGCCCTCGGCGCGGTCGACGTAGAGCTTGGCATTGGTCACGGCGACCTTCGTGGCCTCGATGTTGTCGAACTCACGCAGCTCGGTGCGGCGCTCCTTGCCCTTGCCGTACTTGTCGCGGATACGCTCGTAGTAGGCCACGGCGTACTCGGTGAGATGGTCAAGGTCGTACTGCGTGGCCTTGATGTCCTCTTCGATCTGACGGATCTCGTTGTCGGCCTTGTCGCTGTCGTAACGCGAGATGCGGATGAACTTCAGTTCCGTCAGGCGCTGCACGTCGGAGAGCGTGACCTCGCGGCGCAGCCGTTTCTTGAACGGTTCGAGCCCCTTGTCCACGGCGGCGTAGGCCTCTTCGCGGCTCTTGCAGCCCTCGATGAGCTGGTAGAGCTTGTTCTCGATGAAAATGCGTTCGAGCGACGCGGCATGCCAGGCTTCGTTCAGTTCGCCGAGCCGGATCTCCAGCTCGCGTCCCAGCAGCCACTTGGTATGCTCGGCCGAGCGGCGCAGGATTTCGCTCACGCCCAGGAAATGGGGTTTCTCCTCCCAGATGACGCAGGCGTTGGGAGAGATCGAAACCTCGCAGTCGGTGAAGGCGTAGAGGGCGTCGATGGTTTTGTCGCTCGACTCGTCGGGCGAAACCTGGATGATGATTTCGACCTTGTCGGCCGTATTGTCGTCGACCTTCCTGATTTTGATCTTGCCCTTGTCGTTGGCCTTGATGATCGAATCCTTGATCGACTCGGTGGTCGTGGTATAGGGTATTTCGGTGATGGCGAGCGTGCGTTTGTCGATCTTCGAAATCTTGGCGCGCACCTTCACCGCCCCGCCCCGCAGGCCGTCGTTATAGCGGCTCACATCGGCCATGCCGCCCGTCGGGAAGTCGGGATAAAGCTGGAATTCGCGCCCCTCGAGGTGTGCGATGCAGGCGTTGATAAGCTCCACGAAGTTGTGGGGCAGGATCTTCGACGCCAGACCCACGGCGATGCCGTCGGAGCCCTGCGCCAGCAGCAGCGGGAACTTGATCGGCAGCGTGACGGGCTCCTCCTTGCGACCGTCGTACGACAGCATCCACTCGGTGGTTTTCTTGTTGAAGACCACTTCGGAGGCGAACTTCGACAGGCGCGCCTCGATGTAACGCCCCGCGGCGGCCTCGTCGCCCGTGAGGATATTGCCCCAGTTACCCTGGCAGTCGATCAGCAGGTCTTTCTGCCCCAGCTGCACCAGTGCGTCCTTGATCGACGCATCGCCGTGCGGGTGGTACTGCATGGTCTGTCCCACGATGTTGGCCACCTTGTTGTAGCGTCCGTCGTCGACGACCTTCATGGCGTGCAGGATACGCCGTTGCACGGGTTTGAGGCCGTCCTCGACATGGGGTACGGCGCGTTCGAGGATCACGTACGAAGCGTAGTCCAGGAACCAGTTCTTATACATGCCCGTCAGTTTGCGCACGCCCCCTTCGTCCTGCGTCAGGCGGTCGAACTTGCCCGCCCTGGCCGGGGCGTCGGCGGCAGGGGCCGCGTCGGCCGCATCGCCGGCGGTCTGAGGGGTCGGGGCCTCTTCGTTGAGCGGCTCGTCCCGCCCGATGGTATCTTTTTCTTCTGCCATATTGCTTAGTTGATTGCGAGATCCTGCTCGACGATGTCCTCCTCGATGCGCAGGTTGTCGATGATGAAGCCCTGCCGTTCGTAGGTGTTCTTGCCCATGTAGAACTCCAGCAGGTCGTGGATCGGGTCGTCCT
>OJSE01004549.1_pt1 | contig 10551 bp, 6 predicted proteins | sample 1599351 | NCBI WGS metagenome assembly OJSE01 (sample SAMN04168656, study PRJEB22393) | human gut metagenome | biome: human gut microbiome; feature: stool | host: Homo sapiens | collected 2014-03-17 | reverse complement strand
ACGGGTAAAGACCTTCGACGATCTTTTGATTGAGCTCTACGAACGCCTGCGGGGAGATCCTGCCGATGCGGAATCCCGGGCGCAGGCGGAACGCTTGGCCGAGAGTATCCGCAGCGCTTTCAGTGTGGTGTTGGTGGACGAATTTCAGGATACCGATCCTATTCAGTACGCGGTCATCAGGCGCCTCTTTCTGCGTAAGCGCGAACCGCACCCCGTGTGGTTCGTGGGGGATCCTAAACAGGCCATCTACCGTTTTCGCGGTGCCGATTTGGAAACCTACCTGCGGGCACGCCGCGATGTGGAGGCGCTTTATCAGAAGGACGGAAGCGGTCGGTTCCGCGGCGTCTATGCCCTGACAACCAACTACCGCTCGAGCCCCGATTTGGTCAGAGCCTTCAACGCGTTTTGGCGCACCGCACCGAATCCCTTCCTGCGCGATGATCTCGCTTATCTTGAAGTGGATTCGTCGCCGAAAAATCTGCCGCTCATGCAAAAACGCCCTGACGGGACCATCATGGATGCTGTGCCGTTTGAATGGGTGAGCAGCTGGCAGGAGACGCCAGCACAAACGGCCGAGGAACGTCGGCAGCAGCAGGGCATTGTATTGGCCGATCGGATTACGGCAATGATCGAGGCCGGCCGCCGCGGGGAGCTTCTGGTGCCCTGTGCTGACGAAGAAGCGTCTTTAGCCGTGGCGGAAAAGGACGGCAAACGGCTGCGCGGAGTGCTCCCGGGCGACATTGCAGTCTTGGTGCGTACGCATGACGAGGGACTGACGGCCGCTGAAGTGCTTAAACACCGCGGCGTGCGAGTGCGGATTCGCTGTGACCAGAATGTCTGCAATACCATCGAAGCTTGTGAAATCGGCATGATTTTGAGCGCTTTTGCAGCGCCCGGCGATTTGAAGCTTCTGCGCGCCGCCCGTACGACGCGGCTTATCGGCGACGACCTCGCCTGCCTCGATGATCAAGAGCGCGACGAGACAAGGCGCATTGCACTGCGCGGCGAGTTCGAGTACGGTGCGCGCAATTGGGGGACAGTCGGTCCCGCGGCAGCGCTTGAGCGGCTAATGACTTTTTGCAGAACTGCAGAGCGGTTGCTGCCGCAAGCCAATGGGGAGCGCACGCTGACAAACTATCGCCATCTGCTCGAGCTGCTTCACGGAGCGGCCCGAATCATTCCTACGCCGGCCGGACTCGCGGCATGGCTCGCGGCAGAGGCTAAGCGTCCCGTCAGTGACTTCAATCGCGAGCGGCTCGAAAGCGATGCTAACCTTGTGCTTGTCGAAACCATTCATTCGAGCAAAGGGCTGCAGTATCCGATTGTGTTTCTGCCGTACACGCAGTCGGGCAGCATTGGCACCCATGCGCGCTGCACGTCTCGAACGGATGATCCAAAGCGATCCGCGCAAAGATGCCTTGAGGTGCGGTTTGAGGCAGAAAAACCCGATCAGCGGGTGAATCAGGCTGAATATGAAGAAAAAGTCCGAGTGATGTATGTCGCGATGACGCGAGCTGCGCGGCATCTCTGCATCATCGGCGAACAACGGATTAAAAGTGCTGTTAATCCGGATCAATGGCACAGCAGTACCGCTCAGGCACATCTCTTCCGAGCCTTGACGGGTCAACTGACGCCGTCGCGAGCGGACATCCTGCCTGCGGTCGAACGCTTGGCGGGGCTTCAGTCGTCCTCAGGCACGCCGCTCTTTCGTTTTACCGAATTGGGTGCTGCAGCTGCCGGCGCACAATCCTCCCTCTTGGCGCAGGGGACCGTCGGAGAGTCTTATACGACAGCTCAGTCACAGACTCGGCGCAGTGAATGGCGAACTTCAAGCTTTACGGGCATTACCCGCATGGCTGAGGACGACGGGCCGGGTTTTTCAACCTGGTACGGACAGGCCGAAAAGCCGCCGTTGGTCGATGACATTCTGTCCTTTCCCAAGGGGGCGCAGGCCGGCACCTGTCTGCATGAAATGATGGAGCGCGCCGACTTTTCGTTGATGGCTTCCGATGATGAGAAAGCCGCCGCAGCCCGCCTGGCTCTGACGGTTCGTGAGGTCGAAAAGCATTTGTCGCTTCCCGAAAAGGAGGCGGCCTCAGCAGCCGCGGGAGCGGCCGCAATGATCCGAGATCTTCTCAATGCGGAGGTGGCGCCCGGCGTGACGCTCAAAGACGTGCCCAAATCGGCAAGGTCGGCGGAACTTGAATTTCTCATTCCGATTTCCGCGTCGCTGACCGCCGAACGGCTCGTCAGTGAACTTAAGGCCATGGATCCCAAATACGATTTCGGGACGCTGCGGCCAGAGGATCTCAAGGGGTTCCTGACGGGATTCATTGACTTGGCCTTTAGTGCAGGCGGGCGCTTTTATGTGCTGGACTGGAAGAGCAACAAAATTTCGCCCGAAGCTTCCGGCTACACCGAAAAAGCCATGTCTGCCGAGATGGATGTGCATCTTTACCGCCTGCAGTATCTGATCTATTGGGTGGCTTTGCGGCGTTTCCTCCAAGTGCGGCTCGGTGCACATTGGCGCGACGAAATGATTGGCGGCGCCATTTATGTGTTTCTTCGAGGCGTACGGGCCGGCACGACGACAGCGGCCAACCCTCAGGGTATTGTTTTCGATCCGGTGCGTCCAGAGGTGATTAGGCGCATGGATGATCTTTTTGCGGGCAGAGCCTAAGGACCCGAAAAATGGATAAAAGCATGATGCCTAATGCCGACAGCACGTATGAGCTCCCGCAGGGCGGCATAGCGGGTTTGGGGGCGGTTCTTCTGCGGGCGGCGGAACGTATCGGGACGGTGACAGTGACAGAAGCGGCCCGTCAGGCCATGATGGGGCTGACGCTTTCTTTTGCCAATGCTGAGCGGCAGGGAAGCGTCTGCGTGCGTGCGATCGACGCGGTCAAAGGGCTGATGCCTGATGCCCCAGAGGCGGCGGAGGGACCTGAAGAGACGGAGATGCGCCTCGCTCAGGCGTTTGATGTTCTGAAGACCGGGCTGAAAGATCTGCAGGCTCTCGGACTAGCTCAGAATTTTCAGGATTTCATTTCTGCAGCTGGGACGAGACTCGGGAAGACTTCGGATGAGACAGCGCCGACCCAGCCCATTGCGCCGCTGATTGTCGATGAGGCGCCGACATTTGCGCAAACACGTATTTATTTCGCACGCTTGGCGTTGGAGGAGCTCCTTCTGGCGCGCACCCTGGCGCGTTTTGCCGCTGCTGATGAGGCGTTTTCTGTCTCTGAAAGCGGCCAGCCGGATGACGCGTTGATTGCGGAGGTAACAGGCCGAGCTCACGCTGATGAGCAGCAACGGCTTGCGGTTTCAACGGCGCTTAAACGCAGACTGATGGTGGTCTCGGGCGGTCCCGGCACGGGCAAGACGACAACTGTAGCGCAAATTTTGGAGTGTCTCCTTCGGAAAAATCCAACACTGCGCATTGCATTGGCGGCGCCGACGGGCAAGGCCACGGGCCGCATGCAGCAGTCGCTCGAGTCAAGCGCGAACAACGCAGCCAAAGGGCTGAGCGCACTGCGGGCAGTTTTGCAGCACGATGCATTTCTGCTGGATGCTGAGAAGCAGATTCGCTCACGGACGATTCACAAATGGCTGGCATCGCCCACTGCCGCCGGTTCTGCCCCGGGCATCGGGAATCCCATTCCCGCGGATGTGCTGGTGGTGGATGAGGCTTCTATGGTGGATATTCATCTGGCAGTTCGCCTGATGCGGGCGGTTTCACCCGAAGCGCGCGTCATTCTTTTGGGTGACAAGCACCAACTCGCTGCCGTGGGGCCTGGGGCTGTATTCGCGGAGATTTCTGACGGCAAGGGAGCCCTTGCGCGCATGGGGGCAGTCGTAGAACTGGTGAAGAGCTGGCGCTTTGGGAAAGACACTCCCATCGGCCAGCTGGCAGCGGCGATTAATCATCAGGGAGCCAATGCAGGGCTGCCGGAAGCGGAGGTTTTTCAGAACGTGCTGGCCGCTTTTGCCTCGGCAGAAGCTAATGCCGATAAATCTTTGCAGAGTGCTTCACTTCATACTGCAGGACTAGTGGAATTACAGAAGGGAGTATTCACTTCAAAAGCAACTGATGAACAAAAGCGTGAGCGCGAAATCTTCAGCCGCACAGGGCTCACTGCACCGGTGCGCAGTTGGCTGAACCGTGAGCTCGAAGGCTATGCCAGCGTTTTGTCGGAATGTCGAGCAGCGTATCTGGCGGGCACCACGAAGGAGCAGTGGGAAAGCCTGCGTCAAAAGCTTTGGCTTTGTCTCTCGGGCTTTCGTGCGCTTGCTGCGCAGCGGCATGGTGCAATGAGCGTGCACGCCGTGAATGATTATGCTGATCAGCGCATACGAAGTGTCTGGCCGCTTTCTGAAGGGGCATTCGGCGGGGGACACTATCCGGGCGAGGTGATCATTGTGCGGCGCAACGATGAGGGGTTAGGCGTTCATAACGGCGACGTCGGCATCGTGCTGCCTAAATTGCTCGAACTCGATACGCCGACGGCTGACTTGGAAGATTCGTCTGCTGTTGTCGGGGATGAGGATGCGGGGGATTCGCCTGAGCGTCAAGATCGGCCGGATCGTCAGGGACCGGCAGTGAGTTTCACGGTCTATTTCGGCGATACGAATCTGGAACTCCCGGTTGCGCTCCTGCCGCAGTTTGACGTTGCCTGGGCGATGACGATTCATCAATCCCAAGGCTCGGAATTCGAACGCGTAGCGGTGCTTTTGCCGGTGAAGCGCACGTCTGAACTCGCAACCCGAGAGCTCCTTTATACGGCTGTTACCCGCACTAAGCGAACGGTAGATGTTTTTGGGTCTGAAGCGGTCCTTCGCCGCGCTGTGGAAAAACCGACCGTCCGTGACGGGAGTCTCGGAAGACGACTGGAGCTTTTTTGCGAAATCAATTGAAGGCTCTAAAGCATGACAGCTCTGCAAAAGAATGCAGAGCTGTCAAGTCAGAGTCGAGGGCTAAGGCAGAGGTTTAGCGAACCTTGGCTTTCTGCACAAGCTCAGCAAAATGCCGCTTGGCTTTCAGCTGAGAAAGCTGCGCACGAAGGCTGTCCTTTTGCGATTCGTAGGTTGGGAAGTTCTTCTGGCTGCGCTTGGCGTCAAGTTTTATGACATGCCAGCCGAATTGATTTTGGATGGGTGCCTGAGCGACATCGCCTGCCGACAAAATTTTGAAGGCATTGCCAAAATTGGGCTCAACATTGCTCGGCGACAGCCAGCCGATCAGGCCGCCGGCAGGGCCCGACTTCGGATCAAGCGATTCAGATTTTGCCAACGCATCGAACTTTTCGCCTTTGTTGAGACGCTGAATGATGTTCTTGGCTTCCTGTTCGGTCTTTACCAAAATATGGCGGACCTGATATTCGGTATCACCGTAGACCTTCTTGGCATTGTCGTAAGCCGCACGGACTTCTTTGTCGCTGACGGGATTTTTCTTCGCGTAATCTGCGACAAGGAGTTCAACCTTGAGCTGCTTGCCTACACGGTCGATGGCGTCGCGATATTCCTTCGTACGATCAATCTTGGCTTTGGCTGCTTCCTGCAGAAGCACCACTTCTTCAGTCACATCGCGCTTTACACGCGCTTCCAGTTCCGGACCTGCTTTGGCACCGGCTTTGACTGCATTGTTGTAGACGGCTTCTAAGCGTGATGCCGGAACCTTTTCACCATTGACGGTCATGTCTGTCAAGGCAGCGGCGGCAGAACCAACGAGACCGACGGAAAGCGCCAGTGCAAGGACAAGTTTGCTCTTAATCATGAATCTCTTTCCCAATGGAATCGCGCAGCTCTCTTGAGACCTGCGCATAAACAGTCAAACAATTATGCGCCAAGGTTTTACTTTGAACGTGTTGAATAAAACATGTTTTCAATTGAGTTTGGTCACTCGGTAAAATCCCTATAGTGCTTCGGCGGCGAATTCAGCAAGCCGTGAACGTTCGCCTCGGGTGAGTGTCAATGTTGCGGCATGCTGCCATCCTTGAAAGCGTTCTACCACATAGGTAAGACCGGAACTGCCTTCCGTCAGGTAAGGCGTATCGATCTGCGCGATATTGCCTAGGCACACGATTTTGGTCCCAGGGCCGGCGCGTGTGATAAGCGTCTTCATCTGCTTGGGCGAGAGGTTCTGTGCCTCATCGATGATGACAAACTTCTGCAGAAATGTGCGGCCGCGCATGAAGCTCATGGACTTCACGCGAATGCGGTTCTTAATGAGGTCCATCGTGGCCTGACGTCCCCAGTCACCGCCTGAACTCGAGCCGTGAAGCACTTCCAGATTGTCTTCGAGCGCCCCCATCCAAGGCGCCATCTTTTCTTCTTCAGTGCCGGGCAGGAAGCCAATGTCTTCGCCTACGCTCACTGTGGCGCGGGTCATGATGATTTCGCTGAAGCGCCGTTCATCAATGGTCTGTGTTAGTGCGGCGGCGAGCGTCATCAGAGTTTTGCCGGTACCCGCCTGACCGAGGAGAGTGACAAAGTCAATGTCAGGATCCATCAGGAGATTGAGCGCCATGTTCTGCTCGGCGTTGCGCGCTTGAATTCCCCAGACCTTTATATGGGACTTTGAGCGGTAGTCGCGCATCAGACGCAGCGTCACCGTTCGGCCCTGACGTGCAGCAACGAGCGCCATGAAATTGGCGTCCCCCTCAACCGTCACACAGGCATTCAGGATGAAGTCTTCCGGGTGCTCTGATTCAAAGCTGTAGAACGTGGCATTTTGATCCTGCCAGCTCTTCAAGGTGGAGTCAATGCTTTCCCAGAAGTTCGACGGAAGCGCGAGCTTGCCGGAATATAGCATGTCGGTGTCGTCGAGCACCTTGTCGTTGAAGTAGTCTTCAGCGGGGATGCCGAGCGTTGTCGCCTTGATGCGCATGTTGATGTCTTTGCTCACCAACACAACAGCACGTTTCGGGAATGCCTTGGCAACGCCGCGGACGGTGGCCAGAATCGAATTGTCGCCGCGGAAGCTCGGGAGCTCTGCGGGGAGTTCTTCGGCCAAAGGTTTCGTTTCAAACCAGAGTCGACCGGTAGCTTCGGTATTCCCGAGCAGTGAAAGTTCAACGCCCTCTTGAATACGGCCGCCGTTGGCTTCAATCAGCTGATCCAATGCACGGCTTACTGAGCGGGCATTGCGGGCAACATCCGTAAGTCCCTTTTTATGGGTATCGAGCTCCTCAAGAACCGTCATCGGCAGGAAAACGTCATGCTCGGCGAAACGGAATAGTGAGAGCGGATCGTGCATCAGCACGTTGGTGTCGAGGACGAAAAGCTTGGACAGATTGTCGGGCATCTGCGCACGTCCGCGGCGTCCGGCATTGCCTGAACGGCGGCGGTCTGCAGCGTAGTCAGGCTGCGTTTTTGTGCTCGGTGCGGGTGTCTTAATTGTTTTTTGCGGGGCGGACTTTGCTTTCTTGGCAGTGTCTGCCGCTTTGGGGACAAGAGCAGGTTTAGCCGGTGCTGCGGCTCGCTTCGGCTTTGCCGAGGATTTTGCTGAAACTTCGGCTTTTGCAGGGCTTGCGGCAAGTTCAGACTTCTGAGCGGCTTTGAGCTTTTTGCTCACGGACTTCTTGGATAGCGGTTCGGTGAGCGGCGCCTGAGCTGTCTTTGCCGGGTGAGAGGCGGGAGCCCTTGAGAGCGGTTCGGCTGATCGGGCCGCCTTCACGTTTCTGCGCTTGCCTGTCTTGACGGCCGCAGCGGGGTGCGACTCCATCGCATTCACGATTTTGACATCGGGCAGTTTGCGTTCGGATTCGGGAGTTGCGGGAGTGCCGTAGTCTTCAAGGATTTCGGCAGGATGCGCAGGAGCTTTGGGAAGCGGCATATCTAAAAAGTATCTGGTAAGGCAGGAACCGGCAGTGCTGAGGCAGGCATATATGGACGGCTGTCGGACAAGACTGAGTTCCTTAAAAAGGGTGCTTCCATTCTAACCACCGATTTTCTCGAGATTGAATCGTCACAAACCGGGGATTCATCAGAACAATTGGATTGCATACTCGGGAAGCCTGAATCGTGGATGTCGTCGAACGCACATGAATGTAAACAATTATCGTTTGTGAATTAAGGAAAAATACTTTCCGTCATTTCAAAGAGAATTGCCGACTTCTAAGGTACGATCAGATCAATAGTTCGGGACGACGTTAACAATTCTTTGTCGTCTGACATCCCACAACGAATGTCGTTTTCAAGAGTGACGTCATTCCCTTCACGGAGATCTCCCATGCTCTATATCTCGACGCGCGGCGCCGCAGACGGTAAGACCTTCGCTGACATTACGTTTGAAGGTCTTGCCCGAGACGGCGGCCTCTACGTGCCGGAAAACTACCCAAAGTTCACCGCTGATGATCTGGCTCAGCTGCGGGGGCGAGACTTTTCAAGCGTTGCGCTCGAAGTCCTTTCGCGTTTCTGGACGCAGCTGCCGCAGAAGGATCTTTGGCAGCTCTGCCGGGACGCATGGCAGCCATCGATCTTCCCCAACGGGCTGGATATGTTTAAGGCGCACGATGTAGCGCCGATTACATGGCTGCAGGACGGTGTCGGCATCTATGAACTTTCCAACGGCCCATCGCTTTCGATCAATGACTTCAGTCTCCAGTTCCTGTCGCAAGTTCACGAAAAGCATTGGGACAAGGGGCCGCGCTCGATCACGCTCTTGGGCGCTACGACGGGCGATATGGGGGCATCGGCAGAGGCTGCTTTCGGCGGTCGTTCAGACGTCAAGGTTGTGATGCTTTCGCCTAAAGACCGCATGTCGAAGTTCCAAGCCGCGCAGCTTTATTCCAATAAAGATAAAAACGTTCTCAACATTGAGATTGACGGCACTTTCGATGATTGTCAGGCTTTAGTGCGAGAACTCCTCTCTGACGAGGCTTTCTGCAAAGAAGCGCATTTGGGTGCAGTCAATAGCTATCTCTGGTTGCGTATTGCAGTGCATGTTGCGGCGTTTTTCTATGGCTATATTCAAGCAACGAGCTTTAATACGGAGCCTGTCGTCTTTGTGGTGCCGGCCGGGAATTTCGGCAATGCTTTTGCAGGTTGGGTGGCGCGCGCGATGGGTCTTCCCATTTTGCGTATCTTGGTGGCCACTAACGAAAATGACGCTATTGATGTGTTTTTCCGTACAGGTGTCTATGCCCCGCGTCCAGTCAGTGAAACGGTAGCGACGTCGTCGCCCTCCATGGATATTTCAAGAGCTGCGAGCTTTGAGCGCTTCCTTTTTGAAGTGCTCGGACGCAACGGCGAACGCATTGCAGAGCTGATGACGGCGCTGGAGACCAACGGTCGATTTGAACTGACAAAAGAGGAATTCAACAAAATCCGTCGTTCTGGACTCGCGTCCGGCACGTCTGATCACCCGAATCGTCTGGAAATGATTGAGTCACTGTGGGTGACGAATCACCGAATGATTGATCCGCAAACGGCAGACTGCCTTTACACGGGCACCTATCTTCATCCGGTGGGCGTGAAGACGCTTTGCTGGGAAACGGTGCAGGCGGTGAAGTTCCCCCGCATCACGAAGCAGGCTACTGGGGAAACGGTTCCGCTGCCGGAGCGCTTTAAGGACATCTTTGAGCGCAAGCAGAAGAAAACGCCGCTGCCCGCCGATATTGCGGCCGTGCGTGAGGCAGTTGCCGCGTTTGCAAAAGAATGAGTACTGAAGCTAAGAAATGTTTCGTTATGGGCTTCATCGGGCGATCCGGCTCGGGGAAGACCACCCTTGCAGCAGCCGTGCTCCGCATTCTTGCGGCGCGCGGCTGGCGCGTCTGCGCGGTCAAGGATGCGCATCATCACATTGATCTCGATACGCCGGGCAAAGACACCTGGCGCTATCGCGAATCCGGCGCATCGCGTGTGATACTGCGCACGCCCGAGCGCTGGGCGGTCTTGACTGAGACACCGGAAGGAGCGCCCGGAATCGATGAACTGCTAAAAGAAACAGGTGACGCAGACATCGTTCTTGTGGAGGGCTTCAAGCACGAAGGATCCTTCCCTAAAATTGAGGTTCGTCGACAAGCCGCTGCCGATCGACCGCCGCTCGTGCGAGAGTTCGGCGGACGGATCAATCTAGCGGCTGCGGCAAGCGACTTTGACGAGCCTGATTTCGCGGGCGTGCCGAAGCTTGACATCAACCGGCCGGAAGAAACGGCAGACTTTATTGAGAGACTTGCCTTGGCGGCAGGTGCAAAGAAGTCTGCTCGCTGAACGCAGCAGTCATTCTGGCCCGACGATCAAGCACGCGCGTTGGGCTCTCCTTTTTTCTTCTGGATCCAATTCATGATCACCTATGCCGAGGCCTTGCGCCTGCTTTTAAGCGAAGCCAAGCCGATTGAAGAAACGGAAACGATTCCGCTGATGTATTCCACCGGCCGGGTGCTGGCCGAAGACATCGCCAGCCCGATTGATGTGCCGGGCTGGGACAATTCGCAGATGGACGGCTATGCATTGCAGGTCGAGGATATTGCTTCGGCTTCGCAGGATGCGCCGGTGCGCCTGCAGATCGGAAGAGCGTCGTGTAGGGAAAGAGTGTAGATCTCGGTGGTC
>OJSE01004540.1_pt1 | contig 10571 bp, 10 predicted proteins | sample 1599351 | NCBI WGS metagenome assembly OJSE01 (sample SAMN04168656, study PRJEB22393) | human gut metagenome | biome: human gut microbiome; feature: stool | host: Homo sapiens | collected 2014-03-17 | reverse complement strand
CCATGCTGGGCTGGGTGCAGATGGTGCCTGTCCAGCCGATGGTGATGAGGTTGGGTGTTTCCAGCCCGCCGCAGGATACCAGAACGGGCGGTTCCGGGTTTAAAAGGGTGCTGCCTTTCCAGCTCTGTTTGCTCATCCGTGGTACTTCCTTTCGTAGGGGGCCCAGGTGCGCTCGCTGATGATATAGCGGGGCCGGGCCTTGGTTTCCATATAAATTTTGCCGATATATTCGCCGATGACGCCCAGGCAGATGAGCTGGACACCGCCCATGAAGCAGACGATGCAAACGGTGGAGGCCCAGCCGGCCACCACGCTGCCCCGGATGGCCTGCACGATGGCCCAGATCACCCCGATAAAGCTGATCAGGCTGACCACGATACCGGCTCCGGTGATGAGCCGGATGGGCTTGTTGCTCAGGCTGGTGATGCCGTCGAACGCAAGGGCCAGCATCTTGCTCAGGGGATAGTGGCTGTCACCGGCCAGCCGCTCATGCCGCTCGTAGGTGACTACCTCGCTGGGAAAACCCACCAGCGGCACCATGCCCCGCAGGAAGATGTTGACTTCCCGGTAGTCGGCAAAGCTTTCCAGAACCCGGGTGCTGATGAGCCGGTAGTCGGCGTGGTTGAAGACGATGTCGGCCCCCAGGGCGTTCATCAGGTGATAGAATCCCTCGGCAGTAAAGCGCTTGAAAAATGTGTCTGTGTCCCGGCGGCTCCGCACGCCGTATACCACCTCGGCACCCTCCAGATACTTGTGCACCATTTCATCCATGGCGTTGATGTCGTCCTGGCCGTCGCAGTCGATGGAGATGGTGATATCGCAGCTGCCGCTGTGCAGGGCTTCCATCAAACCGGCCAGCACGGCGTTCTGGTGGCCGCGGTTCCGGCTCTGAGAGATCCCGATGAAATGCTCATCCTCTTTTGCAAACCCGGTGATGAGCTCCCATGTCTTATCCCGGGAGCCGTCGTTGACAAACAGCACCCGGCTTTGGTCGCTGACCAGCCCTGCGGCGGTCAGGTCGTGAATCTTCTGTAAAAACATCGGGGCCGTGATGGGCAGCACCTGCTCCTCGTTGTAGCAGGGGATCACGATCCAGAGTATCGGCTTGGACATTGTTACAACACCATCCCTCTCAATGCTTCCGCATCCATAATTTTAAAGCTGCTGCGGTAGGTCTCCAACAAGCCGTCCCGCTGCATGAGGCTCAGCTCCCGGGAGAGGGCGCTGCGGTCACAGTTGAGGTAATCCGCCAGTTGGATGCGGGAGTAGGGGATGGTAAAGGTCATGCTGTGGTGATACTCGGCCTCACTGAGGAGGTAGGCGCACACCTTGGCCCGCAGGCTCTTTAAAATGAGCAGGTCCACCCGGCGGGAGAGCAGGAAATATTTATCGCTGATGGTCCGTACCAGATTTTGCAGCACCTGCTGGCGGGCGGGGTCGCTGCCGGGCTGGAGCAGCCGGTCATAAGGGAGCAGCAGTACCTCGCAGGGGCACTCGGCCACCACCGTTATCGGGCTGGCCAGGCTGGAGCCGCCCAGCACATCGCCAAAGACGCCCCCTGCCTCCATGTGGGTGATGGGCAGGTGGGTGCCCCCCGGCGCGGGACGGTAGGCCTGAATGGTGCCCGAGAGCACCACCCCCACCCGGCGGTTGGAGTGCCCGGCCTGCACCAGCGTTTCGCCCCGGCCATAACTGCGCACCACGGCGCACAGATCCCGCAGGAGCATCCGCAGGGCAGGCTGTTCCAGCCCGGCAAAGAGTGAAGTGGTTTGTAACAGCGGCAGGTAATTTTCCATATCCATTCCGTGAGGTTTGACCCGGGCCCTCACCGCCCATCTGCAATTCCGTTGCGTGCGCAACGGTATTTTTTCTTTCATTATAGTAAACTTGAGCCCGTAAAGCAAATGTTTTTTGCAAATTTTATTTCTCGCAAGGGCAAAAATAGAAAGTGAGGAAGTTTCTGATGATGAAAAAACTGACATCTCTGCTGCTGTCGGTGGTCATGCTGGTCAGCCTGCTGGCCTGCGGGGCCTCGGCAAAAACGCTGTCGGCCAAGACCCTCCGCATCGCGGGCCTGAAAGGCCCCACCACCATGGGTCTGGTCCATCTGCTCTCCATGGAGAAGAACGGCACTGCCGCCATGGATTACGACCTGCAGCTCTATGGCGCGGCCGATGAGATCGTGCCAAAGCTCATCAAGGGGAATCTGGACATGGCGGCCATCCCGGCCAACCTGGCGGCAACCCTCTACCAGAAGACCAACGGCGGCATCCAGGTGCTGGCCGTCAACACGCTGGGCGTGCTGTATGTGGTGGAAAAGGGTGACACCGTCCACAGCTTTGCAGACCTGAAAGGCCGCACCATCCTCTCCACGGGCAAGGGCACCACGCCGGAGTACGTCCTGCGTTACCTGCTCACCAAGAACGGCCTGGACCCCGATAAGGACGTGAAGATCGAATACTACAGCGAGGCCTCTGAGGTCACCGCTCAGATGGCCGCCACCAAGAAAGACGCCATCGCCGTGCTGCCCCAGCCCTATGTCACCGCTGCCCAGATGAAAGACAGCGAGCTCCGTGTGGTCCTCGACCTGACCAAGGAGTGGAACAAGGTCTGTGATACCCAGCTCATCACCGGCGTCACGGTGGTCCGCACCGCTTACGCCGAGGATCACCCCGACGTGGTGCAGGCGTTCCTGAATGACTATGAGAAGAGCGTCAACGCCGCCAACACCGACATCGACGGCACCGCCGCCCTCTGTGAAGAGATCGGTGTGGTGGCCAAGGCTGCCATCGCCAAAAAGGCTCTGCCCAAGTGCAACATCGTCTACCGCCGCGGCGAGGAGATGAAGAAAGACATTTCCGCTTACCTGCAGGTGCTCTACGATGCCTCCCCCGCAGCCGTGGGCGGCAAGCTGCCGGACGACAACTTCTACTGGGTCAAGCCCACCACCTCGCAGCAGGTGCAGCATCGGGTCAAGAAGCTGTTCCAGTAAGGAGTTGGTTTAATAAAAAAGCTGCCGCACAGTGCCGTGCGGCAGCTTTTTTCAGGACTTTTTCAGGAAGCCGATTCCCATACCAACCGCAGCCGGAAGCAGCCAGCCGAAACCGAGGGCGCCCAGCGGCAGGTTGTTGGCCAGTGCAGCCACCGGGCCCAGCGGCAGGGCGGCGGGGATGCTCTGCAAGGCCGCCAGCCCAATGGCCCAGCTGTAAACACTGCAGCGCTGGAACCGCCCGGGCAGGAACGACAGAAAGATGAGGACGATGGCAGCCGGGTAGATGGCGTTGAGGATGGGGACCGAGAGCTCGAGGATGCTTGCCAGCCCGATGTTGGACAGCAGCATACTGGTCAGGGCAAAGAAAGCGGCCCACCCGGTGTAGGGAACTTTTGGCCAGAGCTGGTGGAAATACTCGCTCACGCCCGAGATGAGGCCCACGCAGGTGTTGAAGCAGGCGATGATAAAGATGGCCGCCAGCAGCACCTGTCCCACCCGGCCAAACAGGGCGTTGGCCAGCAGGGTGAGGGTCTCGGCACCCGTCTCACAGCCGGGGAACGCGGCCCCCGCAATGCCGCCGATGTGGGTGAGCATGGCGTAGACCACCGCAAACAGCCCGGCGGCGAGGAACCCGGCCCGGATGGTGCCCCGCTCCACCTCCCGGGGTTCGGTCACACCGAGGGCCTGGATGTTCAGCGCAATGACCGCCCCGAAATTCAGCCCGGCCAGAGTGTCCATGGTCTGGTAGCCATCCAGGATGCCCTGCACGGCGGGCAGGGCGGTGTAGGCGGCGGTCGGGGTGCCATAGCCTGCTGCTGCCGGGTGGAGCAGACAGCCCGCAAACAGCAGCAGGATCAGGGCCAGCAAGGCGGGGCAGAGGATCTTGCCCAGCCGCTGGGTCAGCTTCTCCGGGTGCTGGGCCACCAGAAAGGCCACTGCAAAAAACAGGAGGGAGTAACCCCACTGCAGCGCGGTGCTTTCCCCTGCCAGCGGTTCCAGCATCGCAAACGAGGTGCTGGCCGTGCGGGGGATGGCGAGGCATGGCCCAATGGAGAGATATACCAGAATGGAGAAGACCTGCGCAAACCGGGGGTGCACCCGCTCGGCCAGCTGGGGCAGCCCCCCGGCCCGGGCTACGGCCACCACGCCTGCAATGGGCAGGCCGATGGCGCTGACGGCAAACCCGGCAAAGGCCAGCCAGAGGCGGGTGCCTGCCTGTGCCCCCAGATAGGGCGGAAAGATCAGGTTGCCTGCTCCGAAAAACATGGAAAAGAGGGTGAACCCGATCAGAAGCTGTTTTTTGCCGCGGAGGGTGTTGGTTTGCATGAAGCATCGTCCTTTCTATCGGGGAAAAGTGCCCTGGTGTGGGTTTCTGATTTCCAGTTTAGTGTATAACAGCGCTCATGTCAAGAAAAGAAAAAGTGAAACATTGTATTTTATTGCGTGATGGAATCTCTTGAAAAAGAGGACACAAAGCCTGTAAAATATGGGAAAAGAACAAGGAAAGGAAACGATATGAAGCAGACAAAAAAAAGCCGCCTCTGGCTGGCGGCGGTGGTGTTCTGGCTGGTGGTGTGGCAGGGGGCTGCCATGGCCATCGGGCAGGAGGTGTTTCTGGTGTCGCCGCTGCAGGCCTTTGGCACGCTGGTGCAGCTGCTGCCCCAGGCAGAGTTCTGGCAGCGGGTAGCGTTCAGCGCCGGGCACATTCTGCTGGGCTTTGTGCTGGGCGGGGTGTGCAGTGTGCTGTTGGCTGTGGCGGCGGAGCGCTGGCTCTGGGTGGACGCCATGCTGGCCCCGGTGATGCAGCTGGTCAAGGCCACGCCGGTGGCAAGCTTTATCATTCTGGCGCTGGTGTGGGTCAGCGGCAAAAGCCTCTCCATCCTCATCAGTTTTTTAATGGTGCTGCCCGTGCTGTACGGCGCGGTGCGCACCGGGCTGGAAAGTGCCGACCCGCAGCTGCTGGAAATGGCCCGGGTGTTCCGCCTGCCGCTGGGGCGGCGGGTGAAAGCCATCTGGCTCCCGGCGGTGCTGCCCGCGTTCCGGCAGGGGTGCAGCGTGGCGCTGGGCATCTGCTGGAAGAGCGGCGTGGCGGCGGAAGTCATCGGCCTGCCGGACGGCAGCATCGGTGACGCCCTCTACCGGGCCAAAATCACCCTTTCCACCGGGGAGCTGTTTGCCTGGACATTCGTCATCATCGTCCTGAGCGCGGCCTTTGAAAAACTGTTTCTGGCCCTGCTGGATAAGGCGGTGGCCCGGGTACTGAGCGAGGAGGCGGTATGATGCAGCATAACAAACTGGAAATTTTGCGCCTGACAAAACGCTTTGGAGAGAAAACGCTCTTTGAAGACCTGAATCTTACAGTGGAGGAGCCTGCCGTCCTCTGGGCCCCCAGCGGCTGGGGCAAGACCACCCTCCTGCGCGTCCTCATGGGGCTGGAAACGCCTACCTCCGGCAGTGTGCAGGGGGTGGGGCGGGTGAGCGCCGTCTTTCAGGAAGACCGCCTCTGCCCTCAGCTGAATGCCGTCCAGAACGTGGCACTGGTGCTTCCGGGACTGGAAACACAATACAAAGAGCAAATTAAAACTTGTTTTCAACAACTTGGATTGGACTCGACGGCCCTTGTCCTGCCTGCCCGAAAGCTCTCGGGCGGCCAGAAGCGCCGGGTGGCTCTCCTGCGGGCGCTGCTGGCCCCCAGCGACACCCTGCTGCTGGACGAGCCGTTCACAGGGATGGATCCGGAGACCCTGCAAAAAGCCGCCGCGCTCATCCGGGAGCGAGGCGGCGGTAAAAATGTCCTCCTCGCCACCCATGACCGGGACGCCATCGCGGCGTTGGGCTGGCCGGTGATCCAATTGGCGGAATGAAAGACCCCCGCGGACCTACGGCAAGCCTGCGGGGGCTGTTCTTGATAAGATTATAAGAATAAGATTATAAGAGCTCCGCCAAAATGGTGTTCTGCACGATGAGCCCGGCGGGGGTCAGGGCCAGGGTCTTGCCATCAAAATTGGCGTACCCAGCTTTGACGCAGTTTTGCACAAAGGCAAGTTGTGCTGTGGAGAACTCCTTGCCGTAGAGTTTTTTGTAAGCTTCCAGATTCAACCCCTTGCGGAGGCGGAGCTGCAAAATGAGATAATCCTCCGCGCCGCAGCTGCCGTCCAGCACCGGGGCAGCGGTATCGTGTAAAAAGGCATCCGTATCAGGCGGGTAGTAGAAACGCTTGCCGCCCATGCAGGAGTGGGCCGCTGGGCCGAGGCCAAGGTAATCCCCGCAGTCCCAGTAGATGAGGTTGTGCTTTCCCTCATAGCCCGGGCGGGCAAAGTTGGAAATTTCGTATTGCTGGTAGCCGTGGTGTTCCAGCTGCTCCACGGCGTAGAGGTAAAAATCAGCGGCCTCGTCGGAAGTAGGCAGGCCCTCCGGCGGCTTGCGGCCAAAGGCGGAGTCCGGCTCGATCTTTAACAGGTAAGCGGAGACGTGGGTGGCCCCGCCGTTCTCGATCAGTTCCAGTGTCTCATCAAACTCGGCCTGCGTATAGTGGGGCAGTGCCAGCATGATGTCGCCGCTGATGTTGGTAAAGCCTGCCCGCTGGGCCGCCGCGAACGCCGCCCGGGCCTGTTTGGCGGTGTGGGGGCGGCCCAGCGTTTTGAGCTGGCTGTCCCGGGCCGACTGCACCCCGAACGAGATGCGGTTGACGCCCGCGGCCCGGAAGCCGCGCAGTGTTTCTTCGGTGACAGTCTCCGGGTTGGCTTCCAGTGTGATCTCCGCCCCGGGCCGGGGCTTGGCCGCTTCTATAAGGCGGGCAACATCGCCCGGTGTGAGTAAACTGGGGGTCCCGCCGCCAAAATAAATGGTGTCGGGCCGGAGGGGAGCATCCGGCGCAAACCGGTGCAGCTCCCGCAGCAGCGCGTCGGGATACTCTGGCGGTACACCCCGCTGGCCGGGGGCGGAATAGAAATCGCAGTAGCGGCATTTGGAAAAACAGTAGGGGATATGCAGGTAAAGTCCAAGAGACATCAAATATCACAGCCTTTTTCATGAAACGTTCATTTCTATGCAGTATACTATAAAACAGAAACCGGAGCAAGGCGGCAGTGCCCGCCCCGGCAAAAGACTGGAGGATTCCACAATGGATTATAACAACTATGACCGCGGCTATGCGGAGCCCTCGATGAATGCATCGGACTATATGACCCGCACCTACCGCTGGATGGCCAGCGGACTGCTCATCACGTTCGCTATGGCGTATATCACGGCCACCACCCCGCTGATCTATCTGGTGGATTCGCTGTATCTTGTCCTCACCATTGCGGAGCTGGCGTTGGTATTTGTGCTGAGCTCCCGGGTACAGAACATGTCAGTGGACGCGGCCCGGGCCACGTTCTTCGGGTATGCACTGCTCAACGGCATGGTGCTGAGCTATTATTTTATCGTCTTCTCGGTGGGCACGCTGGTCATGGCGTTCCTGGCTACCGCCGTTTACTTTGGTCTGATGGCCGTCTACGGTACCACCACCCATAAAGACCTCACCGGCTGGGGCCCCCGCCTGATGATGGGTCTGGTAGCCCTTATCGTTACCAGCCTGATCGGGATGCTGTTCGGCTTCGGCTTTGGCGGCTCGGTGCTCTACTGCGGCATTGGTCTGGTGCTGTTCATGCTCCTGACCGCCTATGACACCCAGAAGCTCCAGCAGATGTATGCCTACTATGCAGGCGACCCGGAGCTGGCGGAGAAAGCTTCCATCTACGGTGCTCTGACCCTGTACTTGGACTTCATCAACATCTTCCTGTATGTCGTCCGCCTGCTGGGCAACAACCGCCGCCGCAACTGATTCAAACGCAAACAAAAATATCCGTCATCGCGCCGCGATGGCGGATATTTTTATGTATAAACGTCCGCCAACCATCGCACACTACCACCAGAACAAACCGTACACAAACATGGATGGGAGTAACAAACGATGGAACAGATCCGAAAATTCTTGCAGGGCAAGGGCTTTGCGCTGGTGCTGGCCGCCTGCCTGCTGGCGGCAGCGGCCGCCGGCGTCTGGGCCGTGCAGACCGTCCGCGGGGAGCTGCAGAAAAATCTGGACGGCCTGCGTGATCCGGCCAGCAGTGCCCGCACTGCCCCCGGCATCGACGAGGGGCTTGACCTGACAACACCGGATGAGGAGGATTCGACCGAATGGCAGCAACCAACCGCCCCCGCCGCAAACTCTGTGGCCAATGTGCCCAAAGCTTCTTCCAGCACCGCGCCCTCCGGTGGGGCTGGTGGCTCTTCTGGGGCGTCATCTGGTTCTGCTGGGGTGCGCGAGCCCTCCGCGCTGCAAACCGAATCCGCACCTGCCAGCAGCTCAGCGGCACCTGCCTCCACGCGGCCAGTCTCGGGGCGTATCTTAAACGCGTACAGCGGGGATGAGCTGGTCTACAACAAGACGCTGGGCGACTGGCGCACCCACAACGGCATTGACTATGCCGCCGCCAAGGGCGAAAAAGTTTTGGCCCCGGCGGCAGGCAAGGTGACACTGGCGGGCGCGGACGGCAGCTGGGGCCCTACCGTGGCCATTGAGGACGCTTCCGGGCGGCTCTGGCGGATCAGCGGTGTGGCCGACCTGAAAGTGAAAGCCGGGGATACCGTGACGGCCGGACAGGCCCTTGGCACCGTGGGCAGTGTGAGCTGCGAGTGCGCCGAGGACAGCCACATCCACCTGGAAGTGAAACAGGGCGAAAAATACCTCGACCCGGCCAAGGTGATGCAGTAAAACAGAACACGGCACTCCGGCGGGAAAACGCCCGCCGGGGTGATTTTTTGCGTGGAGCAGAGGAAATGCCGCCCGCTTTTCCTGCAATTTCAGCCGCCGGGCACATTGCTTTTAGAGGACGATTCTGGTATGATACAATAGAAATATCAGGTTTTGTGGGAGGAATTGCTGGATGGCAAATGTGTTGGTGATCGGAGCAGGCGCGGCGGGCCTGATGGCGGCCGGTGCGGCCGTGCGGCAGGGCCACACCGTTACGGTGCTGGAACATAAGGAGAAGCCCGCTCAGAAGATCCTGGTCACGGGAAAGGGTCGCTGCAACGTGACCAACGACTGCACCGCTGAGGAGTTCCTGCACCATGTGCGCACCAACCCCCGTTTTCTGTACTCGTCTTTAGGGGCGTTCCCGCCGGCAAAGACGATGGAGCTGTTTGAGGAGCTGGGTGTGGAGCTGAAAGTGGAGCGCGGCCGCCGGGTGTTCCCGGTATCCGACAAGGCGGAAGAGATCCGGCAGGCATTGCTCCGGTACGCGGAGGGAGCCGTTCTCATCGAGGACGGGGCCCAAAAGCTGCTGCTGGAGCCGCTGGCCCCGGCGGAGGAGGCTGCCCCGGCTGCCCCGGAGAACCCGCGCCACCCCAAAAAGAAAAAGCCCGGCCCGGCGTACCGCTGTGTAGGCGTGCGGGGCACCTCGGGCAGGGAGTACAAGGCAGATGCCGTGCTGGTGGCCACCGGCGGCCTGAGCTACCCCACCACGGGCTCCACGGGCGACGGCTACAAACTGGCCCGGCAGGCGGGCCACACCATCGTGGACCCGGTGCCCAGTCTGGTGAGCCTGGTCAGCCACGACCCGGACTGCAAAAAGATGATGGGCCTGGCCCTGAAAAACGTCAACCTGACCCTGCTCGAAGACAACAAGGCCATTTTTACCGAGCAGGGCGAGATGCTGTTCACCCACTTTGGCATCAGCGGGCCGCTGACCCTCAGTGCTTCCAGCCATCTGGGGGACATGAAAAAGCATACTTACAAGGCGGAGATCGACCTGAAACCTGCCCTGAGCGAGGAGCAGCTCTATGACCGCATCACCCGGGATTTTGCACTGCTGGCAAACCATGCGGCGCAGGGGGCGCTGGTCAAGCTGCTGCCGTCCAGTATGCAGCCGGTCATGGTGGCCCGCTGGGGCATCGACCCGGCTACCAAGGCAAACCAGATCACCCGGGAGCAGAAGCGGGAGCTGGTGCAGTTGTGCAAGCACTGGGGAGTGCCCATCGACGCCCGGGGCGATTTAGCCCATGCCGTCATCACGGCGGGCGGAGTTTCGGTACGGGAGGTAGACCCCAGGACCATGCAGAGCAAAAAGGCGCTGGGCCTTTACTTTGCAGGCGAAGTGCTGGATGTGGACGCCTACACCGGCGGATATAATTTGCAGATCGCGTTCTGCACGGCGCAGAGCTTTGCAAATAATCTGGGATGACCTTTCCGTCTGCGAAGCCGTGACGGAGAGGCTGAACCGTATTTATATAAAAGGAGATAGAAAAATGGTATCTGTTGCGATCGACGGGCCTGCGGGCGCAGGCAAATCTACACTGGCGCGGCGTCTGGCCGCAGAACTCGGCTACATCTATGTGGACACCGGTGCCATGTTCCGCACCATCGGCCTTTACGCCCTCCGGGCGGGTAAGGACCCGAAGGACAACGAGGCGGTCAACGCCCTGCTGCCCGAGATTTCCCTCAAGTTCGCCTTCATCGGGGGCGAACAGCACATCTACCTGAACGGCGAGGACGTCAGCACGGCCATCCGCACCGAAGAGGTGGGAATGGCGGCTTCTG
>OJSE01004539.1_pt1 | contig 10574 bp, 8 predicted proteins | sample 1599351 | NCBI WGS metagenome assembly OJSE01 (sample SAMN04168656, study PRJEB22393) | human gut metagenome | biome: human gut microbiome; feature: stool | host: Homo sapiens | collected 2014-03-17 | reverse complement strand
CCTAACCTCCCTCCAGTTGTGTAATTGTGCATAATACAACTGTTTGGGTATTTTTTAGCACTGGTATGATTATATCATAAATTACACATTCGTCAACCTATTTTTACTAGAAAAATGCATTTTTTTCAAATTTATTTTTGATGCCGGGCAACCTTGCACAGCCCGGCATCAAAAAGGCTTGAAACAGCCTTAATTCTTAACTTATTTTACCTGCTCAGAAACGACTTCCGCAACCTTTGCGAGTGCGTCCGCAACGCCCTCCGGTTTCTTTCCGCCGGCCTGCGCCATGTTCGGACGTCCACCGCCGCCGCCGCCTACAAGGCCTGCGATCGCCTTGATGAGGTTTCCTGCATGAGCGCCCTTCTTCTGGGCCTCATCGGTCACAGCAGCCATCAGGTTTACCTTGCCGTCGAGAACAGATGCGATCACAACAACGCCCTCGCCAAGCTTCTCCTTTAACTGGTCGCCCAAGTTTCTCAGACCATTCATATCAACGCCGTCTGCGCGGACTGCGAGAACTTTTACGCCCTTCACATCCTGAACCTGATCCATAACATCGCCCATTGCCTCTTTGGCAAGTTTGCTCTTTAACTTCTCATTCTCAGAGTGAAGCGCCTTGATCTCCTCCATCATGGACTCGATCTTTGTCTGTAAGTCTGCCGGAGTGGATTTTGCTGCAGCCGCTGCCGCATGAAGCTCCTGCTCCACATTCTCATAATGATGGATCAGACCGTCGGAGGTCAGTGCCTCGATACGTCTCACACCTGCTGCAACGCCAGCCTCAGAGAGGATCTTGAAACAGCTGATCTCAGAAGTATTCTTTACATGGGTTCCGCCGCAGAGCTCTGTGGAGAAGTCTCCCATTCTTACGACACGGACCTTATCGCCGTACTTCTCGCCGAAGAGCGCCATCGCGCCTGTCTTCTTCGCGTCCTCCAGACCCATAACGTCTGTAACCACCGGAAGTGCCGCACGGATTTCTTTATTTACGATCGCTTCTACTTCCTTGATCTCAGCCGGAGTCATCGCGGAGAAATGAGTGAAGTCGAAACGAAGTCTGTCTCTTGTCACAAGGGAGCCAGCCTGCTCAACATGAGTTCCGAGAACGGTTCTCAGAGCCTTATGGAGGATGTGGGTCGCACTGTGGTTTCTTCCGATCAGGGCACGGTTCTCCTCATCTACCTTCAGAGTTACCGCCTCGCCTGTCTGGAACATACCGCTTACCATGTGTCCGATGTGTCCGATCTTTCCGCCCTGAAGGTGGATCGTATCTTCTACCTCGAACTTGCCGTTTGCGCTCTCGATCACGCCGCGGTCGCCGACCTGACCACCCATGGTTCCGTAGAACGGAGTCTCGGATGTGATGACACATGCCTTCTCGCCGTCTGTCACTGCGTCTGTGATCTCATCCTCGCCCTCTTCATCGGAAGCAAGTCTTACAAGAGCTGTCAGTCTGGACTCAGCTTCGAGCTTATCATATCCGACAAAAGCGGATGTTAAGGATGCGTCGAGTTTCTGGTAGATATCGTCGCGTCCCATGTAGTTTGTAGTCTTTCTGGCGCTTCTCGCAGTCTCTCTCTGAACCTGCATTGCCTTGTGGAAACCTTCCTCATCGACAGTGAGTCCCTTATCGTCAAGGATCTCCTTTGTCAGATCGATCGGGAATCCGTAAGTATCGTAAAGTTTGAACGCATCCTCACCTGCAAGGACTTTTGTTCCCTTTGCTTCCATGTCTTTTTCAAGGTCAGCAAGGATCTCAAGTCCTTTGTCGATCGTGTTTGCGAAGCGCTCCTCCTCCTGGTCGATGACGCGGAGGATCATATCTTTCTTCTCTTCCAGTTCCGGATAACCGTCCTTGGAGAGGTCGATCACAACCTGGGCGAGCTTTGTCATGAAGTTTCCTTCGATCCCGAGGATACGTCCGTGACGTGCAGCTCTTCTTAAAAGTCTGCGGAATACATAGCCTCTGCCCTCGTTGGACGGCATGATCCCGTCAGATGCCATAAATGTGCAGCTCTTTACGTGGTCAGCGATGATACGGAGGGAAACGTCTTTCTTGTCGTCCTCCTCGTATCTGCAGTGAGCCAGAGTGCCCACCTCGTCCATCAGAGCGCGGTTTGTATCTACGTCGAAAAGGGATGCAACATCCTGGCAGACAACAGCCAGTCTCTCAAGTCCCATACCAGTATCGATGTTCTTCTGGATCAGATCGGTGTAATTTCCGTGTCCGTCATTGTTGAACTGGGAGAATACAACATTCCATACTTCCATGAAACGGTCTCCTTCGCCGCCCATAACGTCCTCCGGACCTGTTCCATACTTCTCTCCGCGGTCATAGTAGATCTCAGAACACGGACCGCACGGACCTGCGCCATGTTCCCAGAAGTTGTCTTCCTTGCCGAAACGATAGATCCGCTCTTTCGGGATACCGATCTCCTCATTCCAGATACGGAAGGCCTCATCGTCATCAAGATAAACAGACGGGTAGAGACGGTCAGCCGGGATTCCCACGCACTCTGTCAGGAACTCCCATGCCCAGTGGATCGCTTCTGTCTTGAAGTAATCGCCGAAGGAGAAGTTGCCCAGCATCTCAAAGAATGTGCCGTGGCGGGCTGTCTTACCGATATTCTCGATATCGCCGGTACGGATACATTTCTGACATGTGGTGACTCTGCGTCTCGGCGGGATCTCCTGTCCTGTGAAGTACGGCTTTAACGGTGCCATACCGGAGTTGATCAAAAGTAAGCTGTTATCGTTGTGCGGAACGAGGGAGAAACTCTTCATCGCAAGATGTCCCTTGCTCTCGAAGAATTCAAGGAACATTCTCCTCAGTTCGTTTACACCATATTTCTGCATGGTACTGCCTCCTGGTTACTGTTGTGTACTTTTTTTATCTCTGAATTTCTTACCCAGAACGATTCCCGCCAGGGCAACTGCGGCCAGAATCACAGCTTTGACGGCTGTTGAAACAAATGATGCGAAAAATGCGGACATAAAAACGCCTCCTTTTCCGGCTGTCCAAAATTCAGACGCCTGTGTTTAAAATGACACATTTGTACAGTTTCTATAATATTATTTTTTCGGAATCTGCCCGTAAAGCCGGTGGTACGGTCTTTGGCGCAGATTCTCATAACTTATACTATAATCGTTTCTTGTTCGGTTGGCAAGATGTTTTTTACTTTTCCCCAGGTTCCAGATAGTCCCCATAGCTCTTTAAGAGTTCATAGCACCGGTCCATTGTCATATTGGCCGATGTCCGAACATACTCGACGCTCTGGGCAGGTGTACCGGATCTTTTTGCGCTGGCCTTATCTGCCGCAAGATCCCTCTTTTTGATCCACTCCACCTCCTCGTGCCGGAGCGATTCCGCCGCATTCTCGTCCATCGCTTTGTGGATCTCTGCGTAGATTATATTCAGCTCCCGGTCCCAGAGATTCCGCACATACTCCGCCGCAGCATACCGGGAAGTCTGGCTCATCGACGGATCATCCTGGTATTTTTCCGCCTCGGTCCGCGCCGTCTCAAGACGTTCTTTAAAGTCTGAGAGCGTATATTCCGCCGCAGATTTCTCGTTCTTCTGTGCCTCCGAAACGGCACTGCCTGTTTCCAGCGGGGATTTCACGGTCTCCTCAGAAGCCTGCAGATCTTTTGCTGCGTTCTCCGCCGCTGCCCCTGTTTCGCTCTCCTCCACTGCCATCTCATTCTCTGCCATTGCAAGGGCACTGACTTCCGCATCTTCCGGAGTCTGTGGATCCGGCGTTCCCGCCGCCTTCATCCTGTTTTCTACCGCATAGGGATTTCCCGCGTCCACAGGCCCCTGCGGCAGGGCATCCGCCTCAAAACCAACGACAGCCGCGGTATCCACTCCCCGTGAGGAAACAAACCGTTCCACTGCCCACGTGATGGATACCCCGGCTATCAGGATCCCGATAATGATCAACCATATTCTGCGTCTGCCCATATATGCTCTCTCCCGCTCTTTTCAGTCTCTTGTAACTGTTCGGTACTCTCACAGTTACAGCCCCTTTTACAGCTGCTGTCATTCTACTAAAAAGATACCATATCGGAAGATCTTTGTGAACAAAAAACGCAAATTAGTAATAGATTGTAAGACTTTTGTAAAAAGTGTCATCAAGCGACCGTGCAGACCAGCGGACTTTCATGCTGGAATACCCGGGCATTTGACAGTCCTAGTTTCCTACTCCTTCATCCACCAGCAGATTCCCTCCGTCCGCGGCGCCGGTGGCCAGCCGGTCACAGCGCTCGTTTCCGGGATGTCCGTCGTGGCCTTTGACCCAGTGGAACGTCACTTTATGCGGGTTCATCGCGGCAAGCAGCCGTTTCCAGAGGTCCGAGTTCTTCACCGGTCCTGTCTTCGGGCGGACCCAGTTGTTTCTCACCCAGCCATCGATCCATTTCTGGTTGAAGGCATCCACCAGATATTTCGAATCCGAATAGAGGTCCACCTCACAAGACCTGTTTAACGCCTCAAGTCCCGCGATCGCGGCCATCAGCTCCATCCGGTTATTGGTGGTCCGCACATATCCCGCGGACAGCTCCTTCTCGTGGAGAACCCCGTTTTTATCGATAAACTGAAGCACTGCTCCGTATCCGCCCGGCCCGTCCGGGTTTCCGCGGGCCGCTCCGTCTGTATAAAGTGTCACTTTCATGTCGTATTGTTTCCTCTCAGGATGTCTTATTTCATGATATTCCGGGCTCACTCAGTCATAAGCCGCAGTCAGAGATCCCATTTTTCGCAGAGTGCATTGACCTCCGCCGTAAACTTCTTGATATCCTTGTTTGCACAGTCGCGGTTCTTCTGGATGATCCGCACCAAACGTTCTCCTGCAGCCACGAGAAGAGCGAAGATCGACTTGTTCTCCTTCTGTCTTGCAGTCTCCTTCTGGATCGGAACGCCGACGGTCTGTTTGAGCCATACACCCGCTGCCAGATCGAACTCCGATCCCGAAAACGGGGCGTCCGCCACAAGGTCGTAGTCTGACCGCAGGAGATTCGCGAACTTCGTGCACACAAGGTCATCGCCGTGTACCATAAACACGCGGCCCGGTTTCTTCTTGAATGCATTGATCCAGGTGAGAAGTCCCTCCCTGTCCGCGTGACCGGAAAGTCCGTCTAACCTCACGATCTCCGCTTCCACGTCGATCGTCTCACCGAAGAGCTTTACGACCTCCGCACCATCAATCAGGCTTCGCCCAAGCGTTCCGATAGCCTGATATCCTGCGAATACGATCGTACATTCCTGCCTCCAGAGGTTATGTTTTAAGTGGTGGCGGATTCGTCCGGCATCACACATACCTGCCGCGGAAACAATGACCTTCGGCTCTGAATTGAAGTTTATAGCCTTGGAATCGTCACTGCTGACGGAAAGTTTCAGTCCGGGGAATCCGATCGGATTGATACCCCGGTTCACAAGATCCATTGCCTCCTCGTCAAAGCACTCGGAAATGTTTTTATTGAACACATGGGTCGCCTCGACAGCCAGCGGGCTGTCCACATAGACCGGGAATCCGTCATGTCCGGTGACGAGTCCCTCTTCCTTGATCTTACGGATAAAGTAAAGGATCTCCTGAGTCCTGCCCACCGCAAAGGCCGGGACCACAACATTTCCTCCGCGGTCCAAAGTTCTCTGGATGATCTTCGCGAACTCCTCGATGTGCTCATGGGTCCTGTCATGGGAGCGGTCGCCGTAAGTGCACTCCATCACCACATAATCCGCTTCATCCGTATACTGCGGGTCCTTGATCAGCGGCTTATTCTTGTTTCCGATATCGCCAGAGAACACGATCTTTTTCTTTACGCCGTCCTCGTCGATCCAGATCTCGATGGACGCGGAGCCGAGCAGATGGCCGACATCAGTAAAGCGTACCTCGATCCCTTCACAGATCGTCAGGATATCGCCGTAGTGGCACGGGACAAAGTGCTTTAAGACGCCCTCAGCGTCATTGACCGTGTAGAGTGCCTGAACTTCCGGATTTCCGGCACGTCTCGCCTTTCTGTTCTTCCACTCTGCCTCCATCTCCTGGATGTGGGCACTGTCCTTTAACATAATGTTGCAGAGATCACAGGTCGCCTGGGTCGCAAAGATCTGACCCTTGAAGCCCTTCGCGTAGATCAACGGCAAAAGGCCCGTGTGGTCGATATGGGCGTGGGTGATAAAGATGTAATCCACATCGGAGAACGGGATTGGAAGATCCGCATTCTCATAGACGTTTCCGCCCTGTTCCATACCATAATCGATCAGGATGTTTTTTCCAGCCGCATTGAGATAATGGCAGCTGCCAGTCACTTCATGATCCGCGCCGATAAATGTCAGTTTCATGGAACCCCTCCTCGCGCTGCAAATCAGCTGTATTATTTGCATCTATTATAGCAAATTTCAGATAATTATGCAAATCATTCCGCCATTACTGTCATTAATAATTTTCTGTAGCGTATCCTGGAGTTTCATCTGGCAATCCTCTGTCATCTGGGAGATCTTCGCCTGCATGCCGTCCTCCACGATCTGTTCCACAGATTTTCCAAAGATATTCGTATCCCAGACGCCGTCCTCCGTCGCTTCCCCGTCCTTTATGTACGCGATCAGATCCTTCGCCTGCTGCTCGTTTCCGACGATCGGGGCGATCTCCGTCTCGATCCGCGCTTTGATAAGATTGATGGACGGAGCCTGGGCATGGATCTTCACCCCGTATTTGCTGCCGTGGCGGATCAGCTCCGGCTCATCCAGGGAAATCTCCGTCTTATCCGGCAGGACGATGCCGTATCCTTTCTGCCGGACCTCCGCCAGGGCATTTTTCACCTTCTCATACTCGCCCTGCACCTCCGCTGAATCTTTTAGGATCTTAAACAGGCTGTATTCATCGCGCACCGGCAGTCCGGAGATGTCGCTCAGGACCTCAAAGTACGCATTCTCGTCGACGACGACCCGGATCGTCACGCGCCCGCTCGCAAGATCGAGTTCATCCGCGATCAGCTTTTTCACCGCCCGGTCTTCTTCCGGGACCGTCTCCTTCGGCACATCTTTCATCTGAACAGAACGTTTTAAAAGCTTTTCCGCCTCCGCGATCATGTCCGCCTTGATCGCATGGGTATCCGGCAGGATCTCCGCCCACTTCGGGATCTCGAGGTCGAGTTCCGTCACGGGGAACTCCAGAAGGACTGTCCCCAGGATCTCCTCAATGTCCTCCTTCTTTAACTGCTCACAGTTTGCCGCCCGGACCGGAACTCCGTACTGGTTTTCCATCTTAAGCGCCAGCGCTTTCGTATCCGCCGCATACGGTCTCGTGGAATTGAGCACGATCAGGAACGGCTTTCCGATCTCCTTTAGCTCTGAGATTGTCTGCTCTTCCGCTTCCCGGAAGTCCTCCCTGGTAAGCTCCCCAAAGCTCCCGTCACAGGCCACAACAATACCGATGGTGGAATGGTCCCGGATCACCTTTCTCGTCCCGATCTCCGCCGCCTGGGTAAAGGGGATCTCGTAGTCGTACCAAGGAGTCTTCACAAGCCGTTCCTCCCCGTTTTCCGTGTGTCCTGCGGCGCCTTCCACCATAAATCCCACGCAGTCGATGAGCCGCACCTTCGCCCGGATCCCCTCCGCGAGTTCCAGCTCCGCCGCCTCCTTCGGGATAAACTTCGGCTCCGTGGTCATGATCGTCTTCCCAGCGGCGCTCTGCGGGAGTTCATCCCTGGTCTGCGACTTTTTCTGCCCGTCCGGAAGGTTCGGGAGAACGAGAAGTTCCATAAACCGCTTGATAAACGTAGATTTCCCGGTGCGCACGGGTCCCACGACGCCCACATAGATCTCGCCGCCCGTCCTCGCCTCGATATCCTTGTATACATGGAAATCATCCATAAAAATACCCCCTCGCATATACTGTTTCAGTGTATGCGCGAGGGGGATGTTTTTATTCACTCATGCGGCAGGTCTGTCCGGATCTTTATTCCCACGGAAGGTCGCTGTGCTCGATGCGCTTGTCGCGGAGCATCAGGTCAGCAACGGCCTCTTTCGCCGGTTTTCCTTCAAACAGGACCTCGTTGACCTGTTCGACGATCGGCATGGAGACGTTATATTTCTTTGCAAGCGCTCTCGCAGCCTTTGCGGAATAAACGCCTTCCACCACCATCTGGACTTCCTTCATGGCTTCCTCCATCGTGTATCCTTTTCCGATGAGGATCCCGGCACGGCGGTTTCTGCTGTGCATGCTTGCACATGTCACGATCAGGTCTCCGATCCCGGAGAGTCCTGTGTAAGTCTGATATTTTCCGCCCATGGCAACGCCAAGTCTCGCGATCTCCGCCATTCCGCGGGTGATGAGGGCCGCTTTTGCATTGTCCCCGTAACCAAGACCGTCAGCGATCCCGGCCGCCAGGGCAACAACGTTCTTCAACGCTGCTCCTGTCTCGATCCCCAGGACATCCGGACTCGTGTATACACGGAATACCGGACTGATGAAGGTTGACTGGATATACTCCGCGATCTTCTTTTTGTGGGATCCCGCAACACAGAGCGTTGGGAGTCCGCGGCTTACCTCTTCCGCGTGGCTCGGTCCGGAGAGAACGGCCGTCTCAGCCATCGGGAGCTCCTCTTTGATGATCTGTGTCATTGTATCGAGAGTATTCTCCTCGATCCCCTTTGCGACATCGACAATGAGCTGGCCATCCTTACAGAACGGTTTCATCTTCTGCGCCGTACTGCGCACGAAAACAGACGGGACTGCCATCACAAGAAGATCTTTATCCGCCATCGCCTTTTCAAGATCCGCAGTATAGATGAGTCCTTCCGGAAGTGTCACACCCGGAAGATTCCGGTGGGTCCTTGTCTTTGCCATCACCTCGATCTCTGCCGGGATCGCGGACCAGAGTGTCACCTCATGTCCGTTATTTACCAGCAGTACCGCAATTGCGGTTCCCCATGTACCGGAACCGATAATACCAATCTTTTCCATGTTCAGGAACTCCTTTTTCTACGCCCTAAGGTTGATTTTCTTATGTACGCACCTGATGCCGGTTTATTTCTTTCCGCCCCAGAGCTTATTCTCCGTACCGGATAACAGTCGTTTAATATTTGCCCTGTGTCTCCAGATCGCCATCGCCATCAGAATAAAGGAGATGGCAAAAAACTCCATGAGACTTCCTTCGGACACACGGTAATCCCCCCGTGATCCATAGATCAGCATCTGGATGAAGAATGAGATCACGACCAGGATCGATCCCAGGGACACATATCTTGTGATGATCACAGCGCCGAGGAACAGAGCCGCACAGACGAGCGTCACGCGCCAGTCCATGGACACGAGGATCCCCGCCATGGATGCGATCCCTTTTCCGCCTTTAAAGTGCAGATAGCACGGGAAATTATGTCCAAGGACAACTCCGAGACCCGCATAGAGCACGTAGAGGTCTGTATCCGGGCTTGCTTTAAAGATGATCCGGGCTGCAAGACATGCGAAAACAGTCTTTAAAAAGTCGCCCGCAAAGACGATGAGTCCCGCCTTCTTTCCGAGAACCCGGAGCGCGTTTGTCGTTCCGGAGTTTCCGCTGCCGTAATTTCTGATATCGATATGGTTCATCTTACCGTAAAGATATCCTGTCTGGAATAATCCAAACACATAACCTATAACAAGACAAAGCACTCTGCCCATCGCTTAATCCTTCTCCTTCCTCTCACGGATGATGAATTTCAGGGATGTTCCGCGGAAGCCAAAGGCCTCACGGATCTTGTTTTCCAGGTATCTCGTGTAGGAGAAATGCATTAACTCCTTATCGTTCACGAAAATTACGAAGGTCGGCGGTTTTACCGCAACCTGGGTCACATAGTAGATCTTTAAGCGTTTGCCCTTATCGGACGGCGGCTGCTGCATCGCGACAGCTTCTGTCACGATCTCGTTTAAGACGCCGGTCGCCACACGGAGCGTCTGGTTCTCGCGGACCATATCGATCAGCTCAAAGAGTTTTTCCATTCTCTGTCCGGTCAGGGCGGACACGAAGATATATTCCGCATACGGCATGTAGGACAGGGTCTCTTTTAATTTTCTTGTGTACTCATAGATCGTCTTGTCGTTCTTCTCGATGGCATCCCACTTGTTGACAACGACGATCACGCCTTTTCCGCGGTCATGGGCGATACCGGCGATCTTTGCGTCCTGCTCAGTGATTCCCTCAACGGCATCGATGACCATGAGGACCACATCAGCGCGCTCCACCGCTGTCACAGTACGGATAATACTGTAGCGCTCGATATCCTCTTTGATCTTGCTCTTTCTTCTTAATCCCGCGGTATCGATGAAGATATATTCAGTGCCGTTTCGCACGATCTCTGTATCGACAGCGTCTCTTGTGGTTCCGGCGATGTTGGATACGATCACACGGTTTTCACCGAGAAGCTTATTGATAATAGAGGATTTTCCGACGTTCGGTTTTCCCACGATAGCGATTCTCGGACGGTCATCCTCGCTGTCGTCATACTGGTCCTCACGGAAATACTTGACTACCTCATCGAGAAGCTCGCCAAGGCCAAGTCTTGAAGCCGCGGATACCGGGACCGGGTCTCCGATTCC
>OJSE01004512.1_pt1 | contig 10661 bp, 10 predicted proteins | sample 1599351 | NCBI WGS metagenome assembly OJSE01 (sample SAMN04168656, study PRJEB22393) | human gut metagenome | biome: human gut microbiome; feature: stool | host: Homo sapiens | collected 2014-03-17 | reverse complement strand
AGAGCATGACGCCCTTGCTGCGGCCGGTGGTGCCGGAGGTGAACATCAGCATCATGAGGCCGTCGTGGTCCACACAGTTGGTCAGCTCCCCGGGAGTGGAATCCCTGTAGCAGTCCATGGGGCGGAGCAGCGGGCCGTAAGCGGCCTCCAGCTGGGCACGGCAGCCGTAATCAATGCCGTCGTTCAAAATCAGGGCAGGCTCCACCTGGCCCAGCTCATATTCCAGCTCGTCCCAGGTCTTCTTCTGGTTCAGCGTGACCAGCACGCCGCCGGCCAGAATGATGCCGTAGGACGCCACGCAGAACTCATAGCAGTTGCGGCTCAGCAGCACCACACTGCGGCCTTTGAGGTCCGGCACTTCGTTTTTCAGGTAGGTGACCATTTTGCGGATGTCCCGCGCATACTCGCGGTAGTGCTTTTCCACCACGGTCTTTCCGTCTTCGGCCACATAACGGATGGCCACATTGTCCGGGAACTCCTGCTCCATGCAGCGGGTGACCATATCATACACACCAGCGGGAACTTTGATCTTCTCTGCCATTCGTATTCTTCTCCTTTGTGTCAGAATGTCTGATTTTGGGATATCACGGAAAACGCTGGGAAAAAACTCCCCCGGCATCAGTATACCGCAAAGAGGCCGCAAGTGCAATATTTCATTGCACAAATATGCAAGTAAAAGTTACATTCCGGTTTGTGCAATTGCATGTAAATCCTTCCTTTTGTTGCGAGGGGGCGAAACCCTGTGGTACACTTTGTTCATCGCCCTGCCGCATTCAAATTGACAGCCACAGGAAAAAGCATTATACTATTTAACAACGCTAGTCTCACAAAATAATCCAACTTTTATCATTTTGCGCCAAGTAGGCGGCTTTCTGCCATCCCGGGGCGATCCTGCGGCGCAAAGGAGGAGCCCTTTCATGGAAGGTACCAAACCTCGTACTGCAAGCTCGCTGGGCATGTTCGACCTGCTGAAAGGCGTCGGTATGCTGCTGATCGTCTTTGCCCACACCTCGGAGCTTTACCCCGTGGGCGATATTTCCACCATCACGCCCGTCACGTTTTTTCTGTTTGCCTACCGCGAATCGCTGATGGCGGCGTTCTACATCGCCAGCGGCTACGGTTTCCGCAAGCGGAGCATTGGCAAATGCATCAGCCAGCAGTTCAAGACCCTGTTCAAGCCTTACGCCTACACCGGGCTTGCCACTACCATCGCGCATTTTGTCATCCATTATCAGACATTCGGCAATTGGAACAACGCCGTTTACGAGACGTATAAAGTGCTGGGCGGTTTTGTGCTGGGCCTGCCCCACACCGCCACCTATTTCGGGCAGGAGTTTTTCTCCTGCGGCCCCATGTGGTATCTGCTGGCGCTGATGATCGGATGGATCCTGCTGGACGTCATCCTGAATATTTTCCCCGAGAGCTACATAAAATGGGCCGTACTGGGCACCATGCTGCTGGGCTGGGGCATCTCTCTTGTGTGGGAGGCCCCGTTCTGCATCGCGCAGGGCATGGTCACGGTGCCGTACCTGTACATCGGGTTCCTGGCCAAGAAAAAGCGCCTGTTTGAGAAAAAGTTCCGGCCTCTGGCCATCCTGGGCCTGCTGGCAGCGGCGCTGGGCGTCGCCCTGGGTGTGCTGCTGACTGGCAAAACGGACTGCGTCTCCCTGGGCGAGTGGACCATGGGCCCGGTCAGCATCCTGCTGGACGGCATTGTGGGCCTCGGTTTCATCGTCCTGTTTATGAAAGTACAACGGCTGCTGGACAACCCAGTCACCCACCTCATTGAGGCGGTGGGCCGCCGCTCGCTGTATATCTTCTGCATCCACACCGTGGAGCTCACGGCAGTGCCCTGGTACCTGATGGTACAGAAATACGCTGCCGCCCCCACCAAAGGCCTCTGGCTGCAGTATGCCGTCTCGCTGGGCAGCATTTTCCTCCTGTGTGAGATCCTGCTGCGCCGCCGGGACGTGATGCTCAAGTTCTTTCCTGCTCGCCGCAGACACTTTGCGGAACACAAGCGGTATGTGGCAAAACATTGAATTTTTGCGGCTCTGCCGCTGAATAATAAAAACTGAGGAGAATCCGGCTATGAACAACGAAACTCCTGAAGCGGCTCTGCGCAGCCGCATTGCGGACCTGGAACAGCAGCTCAAACTCTCGGACGAGGGGTGTTCCCGGCTGGCGGCACGCTGCCTGGACCTGGAAAAAGAGGTACAGTCTTATCTGGCGGCCCACCCCCAGCGCGAGATGCACACCGATTCCCCCACCCTTTTGCAGCCGCTGCTCTACTTTGATGCAGGCTTCGGCTTCTCCGAGCGGGACACCCTGACCGCTCCCGACTATGTCTGCGACGAGCTGACCGGTACCGTGACAGCGACCTTTGAGCTGCCTACCGCCGCGCAGGCTTTGCGGTTTGACCCGGGTGAGCTGCCCTGCTGCATCACCAACCTGAGCTTTTCGGACGACCGACTGCTCTGCGTGCCCGCCAACGGCCTGACACTGCCGGGCGACAGCATCCTGTTTTTGGGCGATGACCCCAATTTCCGGCTGGAGGGGCTGACCCATTACCCCGCCGGGATGAAGCTGGTGGTCTCCTACTGCTATTTCCCGCTGGAGACGTTGACGGACGAACCCCTTTTTAACGCGGTGCTGGAGGGGGTGCAGCACTTCCAGAAGACCTGGAACAGTGAGGCCCGGCACATCCAGCAGCTGGAGCAGGCCAACGCGGAACAGCAGCAGACTGTGGACGCCCTGCACAAGAACATTGCCGAGCTGCACCAGGCCAACGCGGAGCTGACCGCCCGCTGCCAGGCCTATGAAAAATCGCTGGAGGGGGTGCTGTCCAGCAGCAGCTGGCGCATCACTTCACCGTTCCGCCGTCTGCTGGGCTGGTTCCACCGCAGCCGCTGAGCGCACTCATCACTGACAGAGGAGCGACAACATTCATGTACAGCAGTTACAGTCCCCTGCAGCGGACCCAGCTGTCCGGGCAGGTTTATACCGATACGCAGAGCCTCTATCTTCTTGTTTATGCCCCGGGCCGCCGGGTGGCGCTGGAAAACACCCTGCGCGACCAGCTCCACCAGAAATTCCGGCTGGTGGATTCGCTGGCTGACGCTCTCACCCCCGCCGTGGCCGGTGTGCTGTTGGTGCGGGAGGATGTGGAGCTGATGTCCACCGCCCTCAACTACCTTGCCGCCGCCCTGAAAGACGGAGCGGATCTCGTCCTCAGCGACGCCGTGTTCGGCTACAACGGTGCCACCGCCCTTTACCAGAGCGACGCCCACATCTCCTGCACCGGCTGCGCGCTGGTGTCCCGCGCTTTGCTGGACCGCTGCCGCGCCGCCGCAAAGGACCCGGAGAGCGTCAGCGAACTGCTGGACGCTGCCGCCCGCCTGAGCGAGCGGTGCACCCGCGTCCCACAGGCTCTGCTCCATTTTGAGCGAGACATCTGCGCCGAGGACGCCTATTCTCTCCACGGCAAGCGGGCATTCCTCATCAGCCATGTGCTGGATATGACAGGTGCCCCCATCGTGATGGTGAGCGCCGTGCCCGTGCTCCGCAGCATGGGCTATGAAGTGACGGTGCTGGGCCCCAGTGACAACGGTTCTTTGCAGCTGTTCCGGGACGCCGGTGCCGCCGTCATCACCCGGGCAGGGTGTGTTTCCTCCCCGGCTCTGTGGGGGCTGGCCCTCTGCGCCGATTTCGTCATTGTCAACACCGTGGTCAGCGGGCGGGTGCTCCGGGCCCTGAGCGATACCGGCGTGCCGGTGCTCTGGTGGCTCCACGATGCCTTTGCGGGCTACCCGCACATTGCCCACCAGATCCCCAAGACCATTGCCCCGAATGTGGAGGTCTATTCCGTGGGCAAGCACGCGGCGGCGGCCATGCACGCCGTCCGGCCCGAGTTCGAGATCAAACAGCTCATCTACGGCCTGCCCGACTACTCGAAAGAAGACTTCCCGGTCTACGATCTGGGCTACGCCAATGGCCGCCCGCTCTTCGTCACCGTGGGTTCGTTTGAGCGGCGCAAAGGTCAGGATATTTTCTGCAAGGCCATCCGGCTGCTGCCCCCCGAGGTACGGCAGAAAGCCTCGTTCCTCTTTGTGGGCAAGGCAGCCGACCGGGAGATGATGGACGCCGTGCGGAACCTGACGGCCGATTATCCCTCCAATGTCTTCTACTGCAAGCGGCTGAGCCGGGACGAGATCAAATCCCTGATGCAGCAGTGCACCTGCCTGGTCTGCGCCTCCCGCGATGACCCCATGCCAACCTTCGTCACCGAGGGCCTGATCTTCGGCAAGCCCTCCATCGTGTCGGAGCACACGGGCACGGCGGGCCTTGTCACCGAGGGTGTGGACGGCTTCGTCTACCGGGACGATGACCCCGCCCAGCTGGAAAAGCTGCTCTGCTGGGCCATTGAGCACCCCGCCGAGCTGGCCGCCATGCACAACGACTGCCGCGCCCTCTACGAGCGCTATTATTCCAAAGAAGCGTTCGCCCGGACGCTGACCACGGCGGTAAAAGAGCTGACCGAAAAAGTGGAACAGTTGAACAACAAATAACCCTCGAGGGACAGGCAGACGCCTGTCCCTTTTATCATATTGCTGTATTTGCCAAGAAAAATTTGTCTCATGTTCACAAAAAGCCTGCAGGGATATGCTATACTGTCCTCAAATCCCGTTGAGAAAGGAGCGTGTCCCATGCCCCGGCAAAGCCAAAACCAGCCCTCCCGCAAAAAAGCCCTGCTCTCCGTAGCCATCCTGCTGGCCCTGACGGGCGTGCTCATCCTGCTGTTCCAGGATCACTGGGCCGAGATTTCCGCCGCGCTGGCCCAGCTTTCCCTCGGACAGGTAGCACTGGTACTGGCGCTGGGCATCACCTACCCGCTTTTGGAGGGTGTGGCCAGCTGGCTCATCGTGCGCAGCCGCCTGCCCGGCTTTACCCTGCGGCACGGCATCGACAACGCATGGATGGGCACGTTTGGCAACGTCATCTGTCTGGGGGCCGGAGCGGTGCCCATGCAGACCTACTACCTCCACCGCTGCGGGCTGGGGCTCGGCCCCGGCGTGGGGCTGATGACCCTGCAATACGTCTTCCATAAGGCTGCCGTTCTGGTGTATGCCACGGTACTGCTGCTTTGGAACCGGCAGTGGTTCACGGCCCACGCCACTGGCGTTTTGAGCTACCTGCCCGCCGCCTACACGGTGGTGGCCGGGGTCATTCTGGGGCTGGTGCTCCTCTGCACCGCCCCGCTGGTGCAGAGCCTTGCCCGCAGGGCTCTGGGCCTGCTGCCCAAGACGGAGAAATGGCAGGCCCGCCGGGAGAGCTGGCAGACCCAGCTGGACACCCTGAGCGAAGAGAGCCGCCACCTGCTGACAGAAAAATCCCGCTGCCTGAAAATTTTCGCAGTCCATCTCTGCAAGCTTTTTTTGATGTACACCATCCCTTACTTCTGCCTGCGGTTCATGGGGCTTTCCAGCGCTCTGAGTTTCGGGCAGGTGCAGCTGCTCACCGCGCTGATGCTCTTCCTCTCCAACGCTCTGCCCAATGTGGCCGGCATGGGCTCCATTGAGACGGCATTCCTGCTGGTATTCGGCGCGTTCCTCACCCGGGGCGAGACGATGAGTGTCCTGATGCTCTTCCGGATCGCGACCTATTATGTCGTGGTGGCCGTGAGCGCCGTTGGCTTCTTCTTCGCCCAAAAGAATGTCAAAAAATTGTGATAAGACGCACAAAAAGCCAGCCTCCGGCCGGAACGTTCCGGTCAGAGGCTGGCTTTGGTTTTTGGGGGGACGAAAGGACAAAAGAAAAGCGTCCCGGATCATTCCGAGACGCTTGGTGGTTGCGGGGGCCGGATTTGAACCAACGACCTTCGGGTTATGAGCCCGACGAGCTACCAGACTGCTCCACCCCGCGATATTTACTTGTCCGCGTCAGCCGCTCGCTGACTGCTCAAGTATAATACCACAACACCGGGTGGATGTCAAGCATTTTTGAAAAGAAAAATCTTACTTTTGCTTTTTGTGCTTCGGGTGGCGCACTTTATAGAAGATCACGCCGCAGACAGCGCCCACTACGAGGAACGGCCAGTGGCCCACCAGGAAGACCGCCACGCTCTGCACCGTCTCCACAAAGCCGGACCAGCCCTCCCGCAGGGCGTTCTGGATGCGGGAGCCAAAGCCCTCCTCCACGGGGGTATAGGTCTGCACCTCTTCCAGCGAGAGGTAGACGGTGCAGCACTCCACCTGGCGGCTGTACCAGTCCAGCTGGCTCTGATAGCTTTCCAGCTGGTACTGCACATCGCTCAGGGAAGACTCGATCTGAAGCAGGTCGGAGAGGTTATCCGCGCTGGCTTTCAGCTCCTGCAGACGGGCGCGCTGTTCTTTCAGGCTGTCCAGCCGGGCCTCGATGTCCATATACTGGGTGGTGACATCCTCGGCCTGCTGGCTCTTGTAGGTTACATTGCCCGTTGCGGCCACGGCAGCGAGGAAACTCTCATAATTTTCCTGCGGGACCCGGAGGGTCAGGCTGAGGCTCCGGCGGCTGCCGCTGTTGGCGTACTCATCGCTGGACTCCAGATAGCCGCCGGCTTCCGCCAGCGCGGCATCCAGCGCGGCGCGGGCTGCGTCGTAATCCTTGCTTTCCAGCGTCAGGTTGGCCGTGTAGATGATCTTGCTGTTCTCCGCGGCGTGAGCACTCTCCCCGGCGCTCTCCAGCTCTCCGCTGGTCAGCACCGCCGTGCCGGTATCCGCGCCGCCTGCGGCGGCGCTGCTTTCGTTCATGGTATCGTCGGCCACGGCCGGGGCGCTGGCCATGGCATAAGAAGAAACAGAGTTTTCCATGTTGAAACCGGTGGCCTCCCGGGAAGAAAATGTGGCCGGGCCGGACGATTTGGCCCCTCCCACCCCGATGACTCCCAGATGGAGCACGGAAGCCGCACCACCTGCCACCACGCAGAACGCCGCGCAGGCAGCCAGCCCTTTCCACACACGACTGCTGGGGAAGTGGAGCGCCTTTTTGTGGGCAGGCACTTCCGGCTGTTTCCGCGTGACGGTTTTTGCAGCAGGAGCCAAGACGGCCTGCTGGCTCTGCATGGCCAGCAGCTTTGCCTTTAAATCATCCGAGGCATGGAGGTCATCGACCTCCATCTTATATTCAAACCACCTCATCTTCGATCTCCTCCCTCAGCATCGTATGTAACTGTGCCCGCGCCCGCCGCAGCCAGCTCAGCACCGTGTTGGTGGGGGCGCCCAGCATCCGCCCCACCTCCGCCGCCGTGTAGCCCTCATAATAATGGAGGTAAATGGCGTTGCGGTAATTTTCGGGCAGAGAGCGCACGGCGTCCAGCACGCTGCCATCCTCAAAGGCATCCGGGGCAGGCAGGTTCTCGTCCAGCTCGGTGTCTTTCTGGTGGGCAGCGCGGGTCAGGTCGTGGCAGCGGTTGATGGCCACCCGCAGCAGCCAGGCCTTGAGATGCTCCTCACTCTCAAAGCGGCCGCTGTAGTTCAGCAGCTTTTCAAATACATCCTGCACCACATCCTCCGCATCGGCGGTGCAGCTGCAATTGTGCATGGCGGCACGAAACACCGTGTCGCTGTATCGCTGCACGGCCAGCGCAAAAACTTCATCTTTGGATAGCTGTCCCATAATTCGCATACTCCTTTGACACCCCGGCACCCGGGGCTCGATGGATTCTGATTCGGTACTTGGGGGACATTTCGCTCATTACACGGTTGAGCAGCCCCGATTATTGCAGGAAACGCACAAAATTTTTCCAGTGCGCCCCGGCCCGCCCGGATTCTTCGGCAGGCCCGGTACGCAAAGTATAACATGAACACGCGCAAAACAAAAGAGCCATTTGTCCGAATTCCGAACAAATGGCTCTGGTAGATTTTAGGGTACGCTCTCCTCAGCAGCGGTAGACCCGCTGGAACAAGGCCACCCGCTCCGCCAGAAATGTTTCCACTCTCGGGTGGTGCAGCCAGCGCTTGCCCTCCGTCCGTTCCACCAACCGCCGCCCCAGCGCGGCGGGGTCCGTGTCGATGGCCTCCACGTCCTGCATGGTCAGGGTGAGCGTCAGTGCCGCCGGGGTGTCCGGCAACGGCGGGAGCGGGTCTTCCCACACAAAGGGCGGCAGCAGCTGTACCGCAACCACGGTGCGGGTGCACTCCTCCGTCAGCAGCAGGGCCGCCGGGGCCCCGTCCGGCATCACATGCAGGCTGCTGTAGAGCAGCTGCAAATGTCCCGGGGCCAGCAGCCGGGTCATGCCCTCCCCTGCCGTGGAAGAAAGGGTCAGGTACTCCGCCGCCTCATCCGCATAAACGCGCCGGGCCGGGGCCTGAAAGCCCGCGTACAGGGCAGGCAGCGCAAAGCTGCCCTCTTTGTCCAGCGCGTGCTGCAGCGCAAGGTAAAACTCGGTCAGCGGGTGGTTCGGGTCCGGCTGCGGCATCCCGAAATCCGGCCGGGAGACATGTCCGCCGCCCATCAGGCCTCGTAGCCCAGCGTCGCCGCCATAACGGCCTTGATGGTGTGCATCCGGTTCTCCGCTTCGTCAAAGACGATGCTCTGGGGACCCTCAAAGACCTCGTCCGTCACTTCCATGGCGTCGCGGCCAAAACGCTCGCCCATCTCCTTGCCCACGGTGGTCTTGTGGTCGTGGTAGGCGGGCAGGCAGTGCATGAACACGGCCTTGGGGCCTGCAATCTTCATGAGCTCCTGGTTGATCTGGTAAGCGGCCAGGTCGTTGATCCGCTCGGCCCAGACCTCCACCGGCTCGCCCATGGAGACCCAGACGTCGGTATACAGCACGTCGGCCCCCTTGGCGGCCACGGCGGGGTCCTCCTCAAAGCGGAGGGTCGCACCCGTCTCTGCCGCAATGGCCTCACACTGGGCCACGAGGGCCGGGTCCGGCTGGTACTTCTTGGGGGCGCAGGCCGTAAAGTGGAGGCCCATCTTGGCGCAGCCCACCATCAGGCTGTTGCCCATGTTATAGCGGGCGTCCCCGAAGTAGACAAAGTGGATGCCCTTCAGCTTGCCGAAGTGCTCCCGGACGGTGAGGAAGTCCGCGAGGATCTGGGTGGGATGGAACTCGTTGGTCAGGCCGTTCCAGACCGGGACACCTGCATATTTTGCCAGGTCTTCCACGATCTCCTGCCCATAGCCGCGGTACTCGATGCCGTCAAACATCCGGCCCAGCACCCGGGCGGTATCCGCAATGGACTCCTTTTTGCCGATCTGGCTGCCCGACGGGTCCAGATAAGTGACCTGCATTCCCAGGTCATGGGCAGCGACCTCAAAGCTGCAGCGGGTGCGGGTGGAGGTCTTCTCAAAGATCAGGGCAATGTTCTTGCCGTGGAGTTTATCATGCGGGATGCCGGCCTTTTTCTTGGCCTTGAGGTCCGCGGCCAGATCAAGCAGCTGCTCGATCTCCGCCGGGGTGTAATCCAGAAGCTTCAGAAAGCTGCGGTTTTTCAGGCTCATTGTATATTTACCTCTCTATACACGAATTTATGAATTTTTATGCGAATCGTTATGCCTTATTATATATCAGGTAAGATTACAGGTCAAGATTCACTTTCCGGCCGCTGGCCTGATAGGGAGTCAGACGGACGCCCGCTTTTTTGAACATGAACCGCGCTGCCACACTGGAATCCGTATCGTGGTATTTATCGCTGTAGTACACCACTTCCGAGATGCCAGACTGGATGATGGCCTTGGTGCACTCGTTGCAGGGAAAGAGGGTCACATACACCCGGGCACCTTTCAGGTTGTTGTGGGCACTGTTGAGGATGGCGTTGAGCTCCGCGTGGCAGACGTACATATACTTGGTGTCCAGCGGGTCGCCCTCCCGCTCCCAGGGCATGGCGTCATCATCACAGCCGATGGGCATCCCGTTATAGCCCAGCGAGAGGATCTTGTTCTCCGGGCTGACGATGCAGGCCCCCACCTGGCTGCTTGGGTCCTTGGAGCGCATGGCGGTAAGCAGAGCGATGCCCATAAAATATTCATCCCAGTTGATGTAATCGGTGCGTTTCATAACAAGTCTCCTTTGGTTCTAAATGCCCCGTCCAGGCTTGACAGCATACGAGAAATCGACTATACTACAAATAGAAAAGGCGCTGTCCGCAATGGTCAGCTCCTCCTCGGCTTAGTCAAAAAGAATGACCGCTTGCTTGGAAGGCTTTGGGCGGTCATTTCTTTTTGCCGTTGGAAATCGTCCATGTAATCTGAAAGGTCACAAAAACTGCTCCGCCGATTACGGCAAGCAGTTGTAGAACTTCACTCAGCGTCATAGAGCATCCCCCCTTTCGCGTTTGCGTCAGGGGAAGCAAAAAGGTTTCGCCCTCCTCTGGCGCATTGCCAGAAAAGGAGCGTGACCACCTGCATCTGCAGACAGCGCCTTTCGCCGCTGTTCAGCGGCAATTACAGAATAACATAAAAAGATTCAAAATTCAACGCAAAAAGCATCCATGCGTCCACCGGCGCACGGGTGCTTTTTCTTTTGGCGTTTTACAATCAATTTTCGCCACGTCCGGTCAATATGCACAAAACCATCTCTGGAAGTTTGGCAGGGAGAGGAAAGATTTTTTCAAGCAATCTATTTGAAAATTGCTTTGAGTGTGGTATTATCTTTGTAAAATATGCCACAAAAGCGG
>OJSE01004503.1_pt1 | contig 10689 bp, 10 predicted proteins | sample 1599351 | NCBI WGS metagenome assembly OJSE01 (sample SAMN04168656, study PRJEB22393) | human gut metagenome | biome: human gut microbiome; feature: stool | host: Homo sapiens | collected 2014-03-17 | reverse complement strand
CGACCACCGAGATCTACACTCTTTCCCTACACGACGCTCTTCCGATCTAGAAAATTTCACTTTCGGGAAAAATGCTGAAGGGAATGCGGAACTGCTGAATTCCTATTTTCTCGATAAAGGTGTATTTATTCAAATTGTTAAATTGGAAAAGGCGGAAGGCGGCGTGATTTCCAGTACACGGATCCGGAAGTGTATCTTGCAGGGGGATGTAAAGGAAGCGGGATATTTTCTTGGCCGGCCATACCGTATTTGTGGCGATATAATTCATGGATTCCGACGGGGAACCGAGGTGCTCGGATTTCCTACGGCAAATTTAAAGCCGGATAAGGAAAGAGCGGTTCCCGGGGACGGTGTGTATGCGACAAGGGCTTTTATTAGAGGGAGACAATATCCTTCTGTAACAAACGTGGGAACCAATCCGACTTTTGGAAACAAAGAAAGATCCATAGAAACATTTATATTCTCCTTTGATGAAAAGATTTATGATGCTCCTTTTGCATTGGAATGGATTGAGAAGATTCGCGAAGAAAAGAAGTTTCCTGATATAGAGGCACTGCGCAGGCAGATTGAAGAAGATATAAAGAGAGCTAAACAGATTTTAGAAGTATAGCCGGAAGCATGGGGACAAGTGTTCTTATGCTTTTATTTTGGTTCTCATGCATATTTGAATTGACACTACAATATAAGAGACTTACAATACATGTATTCATAATGTATTTTCATGAACTTCGTTTGAAGATATTTTATGAGGAAAGCATTTCGATGAATGATGCGTGAAGTAAAGGAGAGATGTACTATGGCGATTCATTTTTCTGAAGTACTTGGCAAGATGAAAGGCTCGGACCTTGGTCCGTTGCTGGCATTGACAGCCCAGCCGGATATTATTTCTTTTGCGGGCGGGCTTCCTGCACCTATAACGTTTCCCCTGAAGGAATTGGAAGAAGTGGCAGTTAAAGTCAGACAGGAAGACGGAGCCGGTGCTATGCAGTATGGTCCGTCTTTAGGATTTATGGGGCTTCGTGAAGCTATTGCCGCCCGCATGAACCGTATGTATGTTCCCATGGGTATGACAGAAATTTCCGCGAAGAATATCATGATTGTTACAGGATCCCAACAGGGATTAGATATTACCGGCCGCGTATTCCTTGATAAGGATGACGTTGTTCTTATTGAGAGCCCTTCTTATCTTGGTGCTATCGGGGCATTTGCATTGGAGCAGCCTAAATTCGTGGAAGTTCCTACTGATGGGGAAGGAATGATTCCAGAAGAATTGGAAAAGCTTATCCAAACGACGGAAAGGGTAAAATTTATTTATGTAATTCCCAATTATCAGAATCCTACGGGTATTTGCTGGTCATTGGAACGCCGCCGGAAATTGATGGAACTGGCAACAAAGTATGAGATTCCTGTATTTGAAGATAATCCTTATGGTGATCTTCGCTTTGAAGGAGAAGAAATTGCGCCTTTAATTTCTATGGATCCAAAGCATTTAGTTATGTATTCCGGTACTTTTTCAAAAACGCTGGCACCAGGAATGCGTTTGGCATGGATGGTCTGCAATGATGATATCCTTGCTAAAATGGATCTGGTTAAAGGATCCACCGACCTTCATACACCTTCCGTTACACAGCGTGAAGTGGCACTCTACATGCAGAATTATGACTTTGAAAGACATGTCGAGGAAAATTGCAGATTATACGCTCATCGACGTGATGTCATGTGTGACGCAATAAAAAAACATTTCCCTGCTGATGTAAAGTGTACCTATCCCCATGGAGGTCTGTTCCTTTGGGTAGAATTACCGGACGGCTGTGATGCGCGGGACCTCTTCGCGGAGGCAATCAAAAGAAAAGTAGCTTATGTGCCGGGAGACAGTTTCTTCCCTGCCTCCGGCAAAAGGAATTATTTCCGGCTGAATTTCTCTTATAATGATGACGAAAAAACTGTCGAAGGCATCAGGCGTCTTGCAGAAGCGTTGAAATCTTATCTGACTGTGAAATAAACAATAAAAATAACACTATAAAAATCCATGCAATTGACAGCATGGATTTTTATAGTACAGAGTTTAGTAGCCTTTCGTCTTATTTATTTCATTAGTAAGTTTTTCGCCTTTAGAGAAAGCGATAAAATTATTTTTCAGTAATTCAAGCACATGGTTCCATGAGTCCGGCGTGAAAGAAGCAGAATGCGGACTGATGATAACATTTTCCATCGACCAGAAAGGATGGTTTTCCGGCAGCGGTTCTTTTTCAAATACGTCTAGCGCAGCGCCGGCAATACGATGTTCCGAAAGCGCTTCCACCAGCGCGTTTTCATTTACTACGGAAGCTCTTGCGATATTGATGAAGAAAGAAGTTTTTTTCATCAGAGAAAATTCTTTTTTCCCGAAGAACTCATTTGTTTCGGGGGTGGAAGGCAAAGCAGCAATGGTGATGTCTGCCTTCGGGAGAACGTCTTTTATCTGATCTGCCGTGTAGACTTGGTCGGTGAAAGGGTCATCAGATATATGTTTTTTTACAGCAAGTATTTTTGTATTGAAACCTTTTATCCGTTGGGCGATTGCTTTTCCGATGCTGCCATAACCAATGATGGCAACAGTCTTTTGGTAAAGGGAATCCGTTTTCGGCCGTTTCCAAATTTTTTGATCTTGTTGGCGGATCATGATGGGAAGGCAGCGTACCAGACTCAAGAGAAGCGCTAATGTATGATCGGCAACAGCGTGGTCATGGATGCCGTGAGAGTTTGTCAGTATAATGGGTCTTTTTAGCATATCTTTTGTAAGAAGGCGTTCTACACCATCTGACAGAGAATGAATCCAGCGAACATGGGGTGATGCTTCCAGAAAAGGCTGCACATTTTGAAACCCCCACATGGCGATCGCATCGGCATCCGATACATGAGGAAGTGCGTCACGGGGAGATGGGTATGACTCTATAACGGATCCGGGAACGGCATTCCGAAATTCTGTCAATTTTTCTTCTGAAATTTTATTAAGAATCATAAGTTTCATAGGAGCACATCCTTTCTGTAATTGATTATATCATTTTCCTGAAAGGGGTTTATGAATAGAGATAGTTTGATTATAATTAAGGAAATAAATTCACGATGGAGATAAAATGGCAGAGAGAAAAAGAACATTGAAAAGAACATCTTTTACAGGGAAACGAAAAGTTGTCCGCCGAAGAAAGAAGAGTAGAGGGCATTCCCTGCTACTTTTACTGTTTTTCTTAATTGTTATATCGGTGGCATCTTGCACGGTGGCACATCCTTTTTCTGATGAAAAAGAAACAATGGTTTCGGTGAATACTGCGATCCATCATCTTTTTGGCGAGGAGTCTTCTGAAAGAGATGGAAAAGGAACAATCGGCGGCAGAGTGGAAGAGGTGAAGAAAGAGCCACAGTCCATTATCAAAGAGTTCATGAATAGACTTAAAGGCGGGGAAAATAAAGGAAGCAACGGCGATGGAAATAACATTTTTACAAAGCGTGAGGAAAAGAACCCTTCTGATACGCGACTAAAGGCATCTGCAGCGAAGCAGAGAGAACCGGCGGAGAAAAAAGCGGGAGGAAACTCCTCGTCGGTGACCGGCCGTTTAGCGGTAGTTATAGATGATGCAGGACTTGATTTGGAATCGCAGCGGATATATGAAGAGATTGGAGTCCCTTTGACGCTTGCCGTTATGCCGAATAAAATGTACACATCAGAAGCGGCAGCGGAATGGTCCCGTTATGGAATGCCTGTTATTCTTCATCAGCCCATGGAGCCGGTTTCAGGTTCGGGCATGGAAGAAAAGACCATATTAACATCCATGAGTGATGAAGCGATACGATATATGCTGAAAGAATCGCTTGAACAAATACCGCAGGCGGTGGGAATCAATAATCATCAAGGCTCAAGAGCCACCACTGATGCCAGGGTCATGCGTGTTGTAATGAATGAACTTTCACACAGGGGGCTGTTCTTTTTTGACAGCCGTACCAATACCACGACTGCGGCTGACAGCGCGGCTGCCTCATATGGCGTTCCCTATGCAAGGAATGATTTATTTGTGGATAATTCTGCCGATGAAGGTGAAATCCGGGCGATGATACAGGAAGGGGCCAATCGGGCGAAAGCCCGCGGCAGCTATATTATTATTGGGCATTGCCGCCCTCATACGGCAGCGGCATTTCGCGATATTGTCCCACAGCTTCAGGCGCAGGGAATCGAATTTGTTTATGTATCGTCTTTGTTAAGGTGGTAAGATGGAAAAAAACAAAGTAGTTATTATTTCCGGCGGTACATCGGGAATCGGATTGGCTACGGCAAAAATCCTTGCGTCAGAAGGGTGGAAAACAATTCTGCTCGGTCGAGACATGAGTAAGGGGCGCGGGGCGCAGGAAGAAGCTCAAGGCAGCATCTTTATTCCCTGTGATGTGACAAATACAAGGATAGTGAAAAACGCAATTGAAAAGGCTGCATCCTTTGGAGAAATCAGAGGCGTCGTGTCCTGTGCCGGTATTTATACGGAAGGTCTTTTGGATAATGTAACAGACGAAGAAATGCAGAAATTCTTTGAAGTAAACATTTTCGGTACAATAAAATTACTCCGCGCGGCTGTCCCGTTCTTACGTATGCATGGAGGGAGCATTGTAACGGTGGCTTCCGATGCTGCCATTCAGGGAAATGTACAGTGCAGCTTGTACAGCGCGACGAAAGGGGCGGTTACCGCTTTTACCCGTTCGTTGGCGCTTGAATTGGCAGTGGATAACGTGCGGGCCAATGTGGTTTGTCCCGGAGACGTGGCGACGCCTCTTTTGGAAAAGCAGCTTCAAACTTACGGCGGTTCGATAAATGAAATGAAAAATTGGTATCCTCTTATGCGAATTGCCGATGCGGAAGAAATAGGGCAGGTGATTGCCTTCCTTATTTCCGAAAAGTCTTCTTATATGACAGGTGCGGTTATTCCTGTCGATGGAGGATTGACGGACTGGTAAGTATGATTTTGTTCTGATAAAGGATATAATGGTCATAGATAAGGAAATGTTGATTTAGTATAATTAAGCCGTAAGCGGCATAAATGTAATCGGCTGAGCCGAAAAGACAGGAGGGCATGATGAACGGAGACAAGAGTGTGGAAGAAATAAAAAAAACAGCAGTCGGTGCTGCGAAGGAGGCTGTGCAAGAGGTGAAAGAATCTGTTGAGGCCACAGCGGAAGATATGGAGAATGTGCCCGAAGTTCACCTTGAAACACCGGAAGCTGATGTGGAAGTTACCTTTATTGATGATCGTGATAAAGAGGCGGAAGGTTTGATTCACTGGGCGGCTGCCCGCGCAGGCGTGATCGTGGCGGCTCCACTTTTGGGGACGGTGTCTCTTATTGCCAATGAAGTATACATGATTTCTAAAATTGGAAGCGTTTATGGAGTAGATGTTCCGCAGAAAGCGGTTCTTTCCTTTATCGGTTCTTTAGGGGCAACCGTTGTCGGCACAACCGTTGCTACACTTTTACCGATTCCGTTTATCCAGATTCCCATCGGGATTTCCGTAACTTATGGATTGGGAAAAGCGGCCGTCCGTTGGATTAAAGACGGAATGCCTGATGATACGAGACCCTATAAGGCGGTCTTTGAAGAGGGACGAGCGGAGGGTAATACGCTGGTTGGAGAAATTAAAGAAAATCCTGAAAAGGATATTCCCCTTGGCGATGAAAAGAGAGATTTTACGAAAGAAATTAAAAAGACAGTTGACGATGTATATCCTGAAAAAGCGCATGAAGCTGTGGATAAACTGGCAGACCAGCTGGTAGATACGTTTAACCTTCTGGGTGAACAGCTTGTTACAGCCTTGAAAAAAGCCGGGATGACTGATGAACAGATTGAAAAAGCAAAATACACTACTATTGGCGCAGCAGAAATAGCAAAGGAAACAGCTGAAAAAACAGCAAAAAATTTGCGTGCTGTTGCCAGAGTGAAGTCAAGAAAACTTCAGGAAGAAGCACGGCAAAAAGCTTCTGAGATGAAAGAGCAGGCAAAAGAACAGATGGAGGAATTGCAGAAGAAAAAAGAAGAAATGAGGCGCCAATCGGAAATTCGGGCTGAACAGGCCAAACTGAAATCGGAAAAACTGAAAGCCCAAGCGAGAATCCAGATGCAGGAAGCAAAAGTCCAGGCAGATAAATTGAAGGAACAAGTTCGTACCCAGGCTGAAATTGCGCAGGATAAAGCAAAGGAATTGAAAGAGAAGGTGAATGCGAGGGCAGACGATTACAGAAGAAATGTTTCTGCTGCTGCCAACCGTGCCAAAGCCGATATTCTTGGGTATGTGGATGATTTTCGTACGAAAACGGAAGAACGGGCCGCTCAAATTCGGGCAAAAGATCGTAATGCAAAGGGAGGGGCTATTGAAGACAGTGAATTTTCTCAGGAAACTGTTGGGAAATCTTCTGAAAAGACAAAAAAATAAAGGATTTAAACCAGCACCTGATATTACGGGATTGAATAAAGAACATCATAGAGATGTCGTATGGCGCCCTGTAAGCCCCTGGAGTAAAAGGCGGTGGCGGTTCAAACGTACAAACCATCCATGGTTCAAAAAACGATAAAATGAAAAATCCGCCTGCAGCTTGATATATAGATGTCAAACTGCAGGCGGATTTTATGTGGAAATGTAAAATCGGAATACAAGGCCCCGGTACATATTGATTTTTTTTAAGATGCTTCATGAAACTTAATTATCCTATTTTCAGATTATGGAAGACTACATTTAAAAATGCGGAAACTACATCGGGATCGAAAAGGATTCCGGATCCGCTGAAGATGGCACGGGAAACTTCCGGCCGGTCTTTATGTTTAAAGTTGGGCGAAGAAAAAATAACATCGTCATAGTAAGAGGCCAGCGCAATAATTCTGGCCCCCAAAGGAATATTGATCTTTTTCAGATGTTTCGGATATCCTGTGCCATCCCAACGTTCATGGTGGAAACGAATAAGAGGAATGAGATCCTCCATGCCGGGACAGGACTCCAGTATGTTAGCTCCTAAGTCAGGATGTCTTTTATAGACCTGGATGTCTCTTTTGGAGACATAGGGGTAATTGGTCAGCACATGGTTGGGTACACAGATGAGACCGATGTCATGAAGCAGGCCGGCATTGCGGATAAGCGTGATTTCATTGGCAGTAAGGCGCATGTAAATGGCAGTAGCTGCTGCTAAATTGGAGACACGCTGAGAGTGCTCATACAGAGAAACTGATTTTATGCGCATCAAAAATAAGAGATGATTGATGACCATATTCAGCTTATTTTTATCGTCGATGCTTAGTTCAGCAGACTGGAATATCGAAGTGGGGTACATAGAAAACCTTAATCATAAAAATAAGAAAGAGAGCCGTAGGTGTTTTTCCGGTTTAAACCGAAAAGAATTTATCTTTCATGCCGCTTCATCCAAGCGGTCATGTAAGTGCAGTCAGAACGAACTGTATACCGATTTTTGACAGCCCAGCTATAGGCGGCTTCGGCGAGCTGGGCGGCTAAACCCTTTCCGGATAATGCGGCCGGAACGATGGTATGGAGTACAGTAAAGATATGACCTGTTAAATCATATTCAAGGCAGGAGAGGCCTTTCAGTGATTCGATTTTAAATTTGTGGTTCTTAATATCATGTGTGACCATAGTGACATTTCTCCCCTGGGTAGACAGATTTTATTTTACAGGAAAATAAGGATATGTCAAAGTTTCATTGAAAGAAAGACAGCATTTGTTTCCCTGGTAAGAAAGACGAATTTTCCTGAGAGAACCAGCCTTAAAAATGCGTAAAGAATACAGGCGGGAACACTATTTTCTTTTATTTTTCAAGATTAGCTTATGCTATAATTTATTATATGATGTCAGAAGAAATTATACATCCAAGTAAAAATCTATACTGTTATAAAAATATTTCGATAGAAAACATAAGTTCTGTTTTGTGGAGGTTGTCTTGGGGACATTTAAAATTACCTATCTTCACCATAGCGGGTTCATCTGTGAGCTGGAAGACTGTATTCTTGTTTTTGATTACTACATGGATCCTGAAGGAAAGTTGGATGACCTTTGTGAGGTCTCATCAAAACCGCTGTATTTTTTTGTGAGTCATTTTCATGCGGATCACTTTAATCCTGAGATTAATCGGTTCGAAAGCCGGGCAGAAGGATATTTCATCCATCGTGACTGCACACTGACGCTTAGAAATCATGAGATGCTCCACTGCATGGAAGTGGGAGATTTTATGGTGACAAAATATTTTCGAATCAAGATGTTCGGATCCACTGATGTGGGGGGATCATTTTTAATTAACCATCCGAAAGCTTCTGTTTTCCACGCAGGTGATTTGAACTGGTGGCACTGGGCCGGGGAAGGAGATTCTGATAATCTGGCAGCACGCGATGAGTATTTTAAAGAATTGGAACGGATTCCCCGGGTATCCATGAATATCGTGTTTTTCCCGGTGGACGCCCGACAGGCGGTGGCAAGAGAATGGGGAGTCAAAGCATTTTTGGAGAAATTCGATGTGAGTACAGCATTGGTACCAATGCATGCATTTGGAATCCGTTGGTCGCCGTCTTACGAATTCCGCTGGCGATTTCCCGATATTCCCTTATGGATACCGAAGGCGGAGGGCGATGTTTATGTGGGAGAAGTAAAATGACTTATACATGGATTTATATTATGCTGCTCATGTTTGCAGGAAGTTTTATCTTACAGATGGTACCACTCTTATTTTATTTCGAAGCGGTTATTGCTGTGAACCTGCTGATTTTAGCGGCTTCTTGGTTTATACTTCGGCGTGACCGGTTTTCAGACTTCCGGTCTAATATACTTTTTATGGCAGGGCTTACGATAATTAATATTCTGACAGACTTGGGCATACTCACTCATTCTATGTCGTGGGTTGCTTTTGGTGCCCTTCTTATCTGGTCGATGACCGGTGGAGGCAGGAGCCATTCATGAAAAAGGGAAAGCGGAAATTTTGGGTATAAGCAAGCGGCTTGTCTGCAATTTATTGAGGATAAACTGAAAATATAGTTTTGGAATATTCGTATTTATCGGATTTTTGGGAGTTTTCCATCTTGACAATAAATTGCAAAGATTCTAAAATTGAATTAGTCAATCGAAAGATTGTACTTTTTTAGTGTTTATTTCCAATTGAAACTAAAATATATAAAGAAAAGAGGTGAAAAACTTGGAGAAAGATGAAATCTTATTGTACGTTATCATAGCAGGGATTATTGCAGCTGTAATTGGTGCTGGTATAGGATACTTACTCCGCAGACGTATTGCTGAAGCAAGGATCGGTTCTGCTGAAGAAAAAGCTGCACAGCTTGTTGCATCGGCGGAAAAAGAAAGAGAAAATGCTTTGCGTGAAGCGGAGACGCTGAAAAAAGAGACAATTGTACAAACCAGAGAAGAACTTCATAAACTCCGTGAAGAGGTAGAACAGGAGCATAAGGGGCGCCGCGATGAATTGCAGCGTTATGAGCAGCGTCTGGTTCAGAAGGAAAGTAATTTGGACGCAAGAAGCAGTAATCTGGAACAGCGGGAAAGTGTGTTGGCAAAGAAGGAAACCCAGCTGAAGGCACAGAAAGAAAAAGTGGATAATTTATGTGTTATGCAGCAGACGAAGCTGGAAGAAATTTCACATCTTACCCGTGATCAGGCGAAGGAAATGATTCTTGCCCGCGTTAATGATGAGTTGGCACATGAAAAGGCGGTCCGTATCAGGGCGGCAGAAGAAGAAATCAAGCTGACTTCTGATAACAAAGCGCGTGAAATCATAGCAGCTGCTATTCAAAGAAACGCTGCTGATACAGTTTCTGAAACAACGGTTTCGGTAGTTTCCCTGCCGAATGAAGAAATGAAGGGCCGTATTATCGGACGTGAAGGGCGGAATATACGCGCAATTGAAACATTGACCGGTGTTGATTTGATTATTGATGATACACCTGAAGCGGTTATTCTGTCCTGTTTCGATCCGATTCGCCGTGAAATTGCCAGATTGTCCCTGGAAAGTCTTGTGAAAGATGGACGAATCCATCCTGCAAGAATTGAGGAAGTTGTGGCAAAGACAAAGAAAGAAGTGGATAAAGCGATTCGTGAGGCCGGTGAAGAAGCGGTACTCCAGTGTGGAATTAGCGGCATGCATCCTGATCTGATTAAGATACTGGGGCGTTTGAAATATAGAACGAGTTATGGACAAAATGTTCTCCAGCACTGTATCGATACTTCCTACTTTGCAGGTATTCTTGCGGCGGAAGTCGGTGCAGACGCGGATATGGCAAAACGGGCTGGCTTGCTCCATGATATTGGTAAAGCGGTAGATCGTGAACAGGAAGGCACCCATGTGGAACTTGGCGTGGAACTGGCGCAGAAATACCATGAACCGATGCAGGTCATCAATGCTATTGCATCACATCATGGCGACACGGAAGCCGTATGCGTAGAGGCGGTTCTTGTAGCGGCGGCTGATGCTGTTTCTGCGGCTAGACCGGGTGCCAGGAGGGAGACGCTTGAAAATTATATCAAGAGACTGACGAAATTGGAAGATATTGCCCGTTCATATCCGGGGGTATCCAGTTGTTATGCTATCCAGGCAGGCCGTGAAATCAGAGTCATTGTAAAGCCTGAAAAGGTTAATGAAGACCAGGCAGATCGGAAGAGCGTCGTGTAGGGAAAG
>OJSE01004502.1_pt1 | contig 10689 bp, 9 predicted proteins | sample 1599351 | NCBI WGS metagenome assembly OJSE01 (sample SAMN04168656, study PRJEB22393) | human gut metagenome | biome: human gut microbiome; feature: stool | host: Homo sapiens | collected 2014-03-17 | reverse complement strand
ACGTCGCAGCCGGCCCCGCCAGCTACGGCCTGACCGACTCTCTGGGCCGCGTCCATGGCGATGCTCAGTTTGCTGGTTCCTCCTCCGTGCCTGCGCACGTTGAGATGATGGGCCTGATCGGCATGGGCAACAACCCCATGGTCGGTGCAACCGTTGCCTGCGCAGTTGCTGCTGCACAGGCCAACGCCTGATTTTTTCTCTTAGTTCGGCAAAGGGGGCTGCTTTCCGAATGAGCAGCCCCCTTTTTCTGCTGATATGTTCGCATTAACAAACCGAGGGCATTGGCCCTCAAATCTGCTGAGGAATTGGAAAAACAATGAAGAACCAGATAAAGAAGATCCTCCTCGCGGTGGCGATGGTGGTGGTGGTGGCAGCCGGTCTGCTGGTGTATAGCAGCGGCAAAACCACCAGCATGGGCACTGCCAAAGGCTTTGGCGGCGATGTGACCGTTACCCTGACCCTTGCCGACGGCAAGATCATCGGCTGCACCGCCGAGGGCAAGGACGAGACCGAGGGCGTGGGCTCCACGGCCATCGACCAGCTGCCCGGCGCCATCGCCGAGAGCGGCAGCATTGCGGTGGACGGCGTTGCAGGCGCAACCGTCACCTCCAACGCCATCAAGGAGGCTGCCGCTGCCGCCCTGACCGCGGCCGGCCTGAACCCCGACGACTACAAGATCGCTGTGGACAACACCGCCGAGCCCGCTGAGGACTCCACGGTGGACGCCGATGTGGTCATCGTGGGCGCGGGCGGCGCCGGCATGACTGCCGCCATTACCGCTGCCAACGAGGGCAAGAGCGTTGTCATTCTGGAGAGCCAGGCCATGGTGGGCGGCAACTCTATCCGCGCTACCGGCGGCATGAACGCCGGCAAGACCGTGTATCAGGATGAGAACGAGTTCGGCGAGTCCGCAGGTGTCGAGAAGACCCTCAAGACTGCTGCCGAAAAGTATGCTGACAATGAGACCATCACCGCTCTGGCTGCTACCGTGGCCGAGCAGTGGGCTGCTTATCAGGCCAACCCCACCGGCTACTTCGACTCTGTGGAGCTGATGGAGCTGGATACCATGATCGGCGGCAAGGGCATCAACGATCCCGCTCTGGTGGAGACTCTCTGCGAGAACAGTGCCGATGCCATCGACTGGCTGGATGAGAACGGCATCACCCTGCACAGCGTTTCCAGCTTTGGCGGCGCTTCTGTCAAGCGCATCCATCGCCCTGTGGACGCAGAAGGCAAGACCCTCTCTGTGGGCTCTTACATGATCCCCCTGCTGCAGGAGAACTGCGAAAAGGCCGGTGTTCAGATCCTGCTGAACACCACCGCCAACGAGATCCTGACCGATGCCAACGGCGCAGCCTGCGGCGTTAAGGCCACCGGCGCTTCCGGTGAGACCGTCACCGTCAACGCCAAAGCCGTGGTCCTGACTTCCGGCGGTTTCGGTGCCAACCTGGACATGGTCGTGAAGTACAAGCCTGAGCTCAAGGGCTTTATGACCACCAACGCTCCTGGCATCCTGGGCCAGGGCATTGAGATGGCAACGGCCATCGGTGCCGGTACCGTGGATATGGACCAGATCCAGATCCACCCCACTGTGGAGGCGAACACCGCTGCCCTGATCACCGAGGGCCTGCGCGGCGATGGCGCGATCCTGGTCAACGCTGACGGCAAGCGCTTCATTGACGAAGTGGGCACCCGTGACGTGGTTTCCGCTGCGGAGATCGCACAGCCGGGCAGCTACAGCTGGCTGGTGGTCGATCAGGCCATGGCCGATGCTTCCAGCGTCATCCAGGGCTACATCAAGAAAGGCTATACCGCGGAGGGCGCTACCTACGAGGAACTGGCCAAGGCCATTGGCGTGGACGAGGCGACCTTTGCCGAGACCATGAACAACTGGAACCAGTGCGTGGCCGATAAGGCCGACGCCGAGTTTGGCCGTACCAGCTTTGCAAACCCGCTGGATACCGCTCCCTACTATGCCATCAAGGTCACTGCCGGTGTCCACCACACCATGGGCGGTCTGACCATCAACACCAACACGGAAGTGCTGGATACCAATGGCAACGTGATCCCCGGCCTGTTTGCAGCAGGTGAGATCACCGGCGGCGTCCACGGTGCAAACCGTCTGGGCGGCAACGCTGTGGCCGACTTTACCGTCTTTGGCCGCATTGCAGGCCAGGCTGCCAGCGATTACGCTGCATGAAACGCCTGACCCGGCTGCAGAAAAATCTGCTCTTTGCGGCAGTGCTCCTGCTGGCTGCAGGGGTGCTTTTCTGGGCACTGCGGGGCCGCAAACAGGGGGAAGCGCTGGTGGCGGTAGCCGATTTCGGCGACGGCATCACCGAGACCATCCCGCTGGACAAAGATTACGATTATCTGTACGATGTGGGCGATTACGTTGTGCATTTACAGGTAAAAGACGGTGCCATCGCCTTTCAGGACAGCCAGTGCCCGGACCATGTCTGTGAGCAATTCGGCTGGCTGAGCCAGAAAGACGCCTGGGCCGCCTGCGTCCCCGCAGGGGTATATGTCAAGCTCTATGCGGCGGATGACGCTGCGGTGAAGTGAGCAGAAAACGCGGTAAGTAAATCGAAAAAGAGGCTGTTCCACTGGAAATTTTCCGTGGAGCGGCCTCTTTTTGCGTGCTGAAACGGTAAAAGGGCCCGTACCAATGCCGGTACGGGCCCTTTTGCAGGGGAGAAACAGAGGTTATTTTACATATTTGCCGCTGCAGATGTTTTTGCAGCAGGCGCTGACGGGGAACCAGCAGCAGTCGCGGCAGATATCCGCCAGCATCTCCGGAGTAGCCTTGGCATCCATGGCCCGAATGAGGTCCTGATAGACATAATCCTTTTCTTCCAGGCCAAAGTATTCCACGGTCTTGCGGTCGTACCGCTTTACCTTTTCCTGGGTGTCGCACAGGTCTTCGCCCAGCTTGTTGGGGCAGCAGGAGCAAAGCGTGTCGGTGGAGAACGTGAGGTGGATCCGCGTCCCGGGAACCTCCCGCAGTTGGTGGACCACGTCGTTCATGTGCTCCACAAAGGCGTCGTCGTAGCCGTGGCCGGAGTAGCCCTGGGTGCAGAGCAGATGGTGCGGGCGGAGTACGATCATGCCTTGAGCCCCGGAATCCGTTTCCGAATGTTCAGGCCGATGGCGCAGGCCAGCACAGCCTTGATGATGGCGGTGGGGATAAACGGCAGCACGCAGGCGGAAATAGCCACGGCCACGGTGCTGTGGGCCACGATGACGAACAGGATCACACCGACGATGTAGTTGACCACGGTGCCCACGACAACGGCCAGAGGGAACGCGCCCTTAAAGGCATTGCGGTGCTCCACGCCCAGGCCGATGATATAGGCCATGAGGGGGAACGAGATGAGGAAACCGCCCGTGGGGCCGACGAATTTGTCAATACCGCCGGAGAAGCTGGCCAGCACGGGCACGCCCACGGCACCCAGGATCAGGTACACGAGGCTTGCCATGGCGGAGAGCTTGGAGCCCAGCACCACAGCGGCCAGGGTGATGGCGAACGTCTGCATGGTCATGGGGACGCCCAGGGGCATCGGGATGGAGATCTGGGCCATCACGGCGATGACGGCGGCGAACAATCCGGTGTAGCAGATATCGCGGACCGAAAATTTCGAGCTTTGGGTGTTTTTGGCAGCTGCCTGACTCATAAAAATCCTCCTCTATTTGCGGCCCGCTGTTTTGGACGGGCCGGGAACATCGCATAAAAACTGCGCTTTGCCCCGTATTAAACCAGAAATTTCCGGGTGCGTCAACTTTGAAATATGCAGCAGGTTTACAATTGGAAAAATCCGCCTGTCCGGCCGGGTTTCGGGCAGGCGGCAGCGGTGCTCCGGGGGCAAAAACCGGGAGAAACTGCCGGAATATTTGTCAAAGATGCGTGAAATGAAATTTGGACGCTTGTTTAATTTCCCGAAATGCGATACACTACCTTATAACAGACACTTCTGCGGGAGGGGGATCTTGCCCCCCGCGCCGCACAGCGAGGAGGAAAAGCATGATCTGGAAAAAGAAGAACGCGGCCATGCAGGGGAACGACCCCTCGGCAGCGGCTGCAAACGATAAGACCGCCGGGAAGCTTGCCGGGGCCAAAGCATTTGCCCGGAAGAACTGGAAATGGCTGGTCCCGGCGGCGGTGGTCGTCCTTGCAGGAGGGGTGTTCCTGCTCAAGCCCGCCAACGACAAGCAGGCCAATGTGGACACCAGCTATGTGGAAACGGCGCCTGAGGAGCGGGATGTCTCCAACTCCCTCAGCGGCACCGGCACCCTGAACCCGGCCAATACTTACACCGTGAAATCTCTGGTGGACGGCAAAGTGCTCACCGCTGATTTTGAAGAGGGCGATACCGTGGAAGAGGGCACGATCCTCTACACCATCGACAGCTCCGACGCTTCCACCAACCTGGAAAAAGCGGAGATCGCCCTCCAGCAGGCCCAGCGCAGCTACGATAAGACGGTAGACCGCCAGTACGTCCGTGCTGAGGTGGCGGGTACTGTCAGCAGCCTGAAAGTGGCCAAGGGCGATGAAGTGACCAGCGGCCAGGAAGTGGCCGTCATCCGGGATAACTCCAAGATGATGCTCAGCCTGCTCTTCCCGGCGGCCGACGCCGCCAACTTCTCGGTGGGGCAGAGCGCGCAGGTGGTGCTGGACGGCACCTTTGAGACGCTGGACGGCACCATTACCGCTGTGACTGGCACCGATGAACTGAGCACTGGCAACCTGCTCACCCGTACGGTGACCATCGCGGTGCGGAACGCGGGCGGCCTGACCACGGCCCAGGCAGCCACGGCCAGCATCAATGGCGTCAGCTCCATTGCCTCCGCCACCTTTGCCTATCAGGCAGAGCGTACCCTGACGGCTCCCTCTTCCGGCACCATCTCCGCCATCAATGTGCAGGAGGGCAGCGCGGTGGAAAAGGACGCCATCCTCATTGAGCTGACGGGCGATGACCTGACCGAATCCATCCAGTCTGCTTCGGAGACCCTGCGCAGTGCCGAGATCTCGATGCAGAATATGCAGGACACGATGGCCAACTACACCATCACGGCCCCCATCAGCGGTACCGTGATCGAAAAAGACGTCAAGCAGGGCGACGCACTGACCTCCGGCACCAGCCTCTGTGTGCTGTATGACCTGAGCTACCTGGAAATGAGCATCAATGTGGACGAGCTGGAGATCGGCTCCCTTTCCGTGGGCCAGAAAGTGCAGATCACGGCGGATGCGGTGGCCGATAAGACCTATGTGGGCACCGTGACCCGTGTCTCGATGAAAGGCAACTCTTCCGGCGGCACCACGACTTACCCCGTGACCATCCGCATCGACTCCATCGACGGCCTCCGCCCAGGCATGAACGCCAACGCGGAGATCGTGGTGGCCGAGTCCACCAGCGCCCTCTGCGTGCCCAACGCGGCCATCGTCCGCGGCGGCTATGTGCTGGTGACCAAGGATTCGCCCAGCGCGGCCAATGCGGACCCGGAGATGGAAGCTCCGGACGGCTATGTCTATGTGGACGTGAAAGTGGGCGTCAGCGACGACGATTACACCGAGATCCTCGACGGCATCACGGCGGAAGACACGATTGCTTACGATCCCAACTCGGTGAGTGACAGCTACTATGATGACGGAAGCGGTTTCTATGATGACGGAAGCAGTTCCTTTTGATGAGGAGGGCTGAACATGAGCGCTCTGATCGAATTTGATGAAGTGTGCAAATACTACCAGATGGGCGACACGACCGTCAAGGCGGCTGACCATATCTCCATGAAGATCGAAAAAGGGGAGTTTGTAGCCATTGTCGGCCAGTCCGGCTCGGGCAAGTCCACCTGTATGAATATCATCGGCTGCCTGGATGTGCCCACCCAGGGCACCTACCTGCTCAATGGCCGGGACGTGGGCAAAATGAACCGGAACGAGCTGGCCGCCATCCGCAACGAGATGCTGGGCTTTATCTTTCAGCAGTACAACCTGCTGCCCAAGCTCAACCTGATGGAAAACGTGGAGGTGCCTTTGGTGTACGCGGGCGTCTCCCGCGCGGAGCGGCACAAGCGTGCCAAAGAGGTGCTGGAAAAGGTGGGCCTGGGCGATAAGCTCAAAAACAAGCCCAACCAGCTTTCCGGCGGCCAGCAGCAGCGCGTGTCCATCGCCCGGGCTCTGGTGCGCAACCCGCCCCTCATCCTGGCGGACGAGCCCACCGGCGCTCTGGACAGCCACACCGGCCGCGAGGTGCTGGGAATGCTGCAGGAGCTCCACAATGAGGGCCACACCGTGGTCCTCATCACCCACGACAATTCCATTGCCGTGCAGGCGGAACGCATCATCCGGCTGGAAGATGGGCGTGTTGTCTACGACGGCGACTCCCACGCCCCGGAGGCGGTCGTTCAGCCCACCCTGCTGCCGGAGCAGGAATCCCAGACCGAGGAGGCACAGGCATGATCATTGAAACTTTCCGGCAGGCCATCCAGAACGTCTGGAGCAACAAGCTCCGCACGTTCCTGACCATGCTGGGCATCATCATCGGCGTCATGGCGGTCATCGTCATCGTGGGCCTGGGCAACGGCATGACCAAGAGTATGCGGGACAGCTTTTCGGCCATGGGCACCAACACCCTGTCTGTCAGCATCTGGGGCTACGGCTCCCGCACCGCCTCGGTGGATGACGTGTATGACATCGTGAAGAAAAACCCCGACCTGTTGGAGTCCATCTCCCCGCAGATCGATTTCAGCAGCAACACGCCCAAGGTGGGCACCACCACCTACCGTTACACCAACCTGTACGGCGTGGACGAAGACTATACCGAGATGAAAAACTACACCCTGGCCAAGGGCCGCAACCTGCAGTACATGGACATGAAAGACGACAAGCAGGTCTGCGTCATCGGCGATTACATCAACCGCACCGCCTTTGGCGGCAACGGTATGGGCAAGACCCTCAAGCTGGGCCCCTACAAATTCCGCATCGTGGGCGTGCTGAACGCCAAGATCAGCGACCCCACCATGCAGCAGGGCAATGACGATGACTGCATCTACCTGCCCTATACCACCGCCATGCGTCTGTCGCAGAAAAGCACCGCGGATTCGTACATCTGCATCATGGTGGACGAGAATCAGGCCAACGAGGCCAAGGCTGCCATGGAAAACGGACTGTATAATCTCTTTAAAAGTGACAATGCGTATTACGTTTACTCGGCCAGTGAGTGGCTGGAAGAGATGAACAAGATGATCAACATGGTCATCGTCATCCTCACGGGCATTGCCAGCATCTCGCTGCTGGTGGGTGGCATCGGCATCATGAACATCATGCTGGTGTCGGTCACGGAGCGGACGAAAGAGATCGGCATCCGCAAGGCCATGGGCGCCAAGGAGCGGGTCATCCTGGCCCAGTTCGTCACCGAGGCCGCTACCACTTCCGCTCTGGGCGGCGCTCTGGGCATCGTGCTGGGGTACATCGTCAGCATGGCTGCCAACCGGGTGCTGCCCATGTTCACCGACGGCATGGATATCACGGTGAGCCCCTCGTTCGACTCTATCGTGGTGGCGTTCGGCATTTCGGCGGGCATCGGCGTGCTGTTCGGCTACCTGCCGGCCAAGCGTGCCGCCAAGCTCAACCCCATCGACGCCCTGCGGTATGATTAAAAGGAGAAGATAAGCCATGAAAAAACGAATCCTTGCATTGCTGCTGGCGGTGTGCATTGCAGCCTCCATGCTGGTGCTCCCGGCTTCGGCGGCTGCCACCAACAACACCGCGGTCCAGATGGCCATTACCCTGGGGGCCATGGATACCGATCAGACCGGGGCCCTGAATGCCGTGGTCACCCGTGGTGCCTTTGCCCGGATGCTTACCTCGTTCTCCACATTCCGGGAGAGCGTGGGTGCACAGGGCACGGTGGGCACTCTCTATACCGACGTGCCCGGCACTTCGCCCTGGGCCCCCTACATCCGCATTGCGGTGCAGCAAGGCTGGCTGAACGGCTACACGGACGGCAGCTACCGCCCGGACAACGCTGTCACGCTGGAGGAGGCCTGCACGGCGGTCCTCAAGCTGATGGGCTATAAGATGACTGAGCTGAACGGAGCATTCCCCAACGCGCAGCTCAACAAGGCCAGCGAGATCGGCCTGCGCACCGGACTGGACCGCAAGCAGGGCGAGGCCATGAACTATGAGGACGCCGCGGTCCTGCTCTACAACGCCCTCACGGCCAACACGGCTTCGGGCGGCGCTTACGGCACCACTCTGGGCTTTACCGTTTCCAACGGCCAGGTGGATGCCTCCACCGTCCTGCTCAGCAGCCTGCAGGGCCCCTTTATCTACGGCGAGGGGGCACAGGTGCCCTTTACCCCGGTAGCCGTCTACCGCAACGATAAAGTTTCCCCCTCGGGCGAGCTGAACCAGTACGACGTGTACTATTACAGCGAGAGCCTGCGCACGATCTGGGTCTACACCCGCCGCGCGGCCGGCCGCATCACGGCAGTGTCTCCCTCGGCCAGCGCGCCCACCTCGGTCACCGTGGCGGGCAGTACCTACACGCTGGGCAGCACGGCGGTGGCCTCGCAGGTGTCCTCCCTCAACGGCGGCGGTGTGGGCCAGGTGGTCACCCTGCTACTGGGCATGAACAATGAGGTGGCCGGCATCGTCACCGGTGAAGAGGCCGACAGCGTCTTCTATGGCGTTGTCCAGTCCGCCTCCCGCAACCTGATTGAAGAGGACAACGGGGCCGATGTGCTCCAGAAAGTCTCGGTGATGTGCACGGACGGTATCGTCCGGAGCGTCAACGTGGACAAAAGCCTCAATTTTCCCACCGGCTGGCTGGTAGAAATCAGCGTGGACGGTGCCAACGGAGAGAGCGTGAAAAAAATCAGCACCCGGTCCGTCAGCGGCACCGTGAACGCGGACGCCACCGCTCTGGGCGACGTTGCCCTGGCCGACGATGTGGAAATTATGGATACAACGTCAGGAGGTGCGGCTGGGGCGATTCGTCCCAGCCGCCTATCGGGGGTAACGCTCTCGGGCTCTGACGTCCGCTACTACACCACCAATGAAAACGGCCAGATCGACCGCCTCATCCTCAACGATGTCACGGGCGATCTGTGGAACTACGGCGTGCTGGACGATGTGAAGAATCTGGCCGCCAACTACAGCAGCATCAAAACGCTGGTGACCACCGATTCTTCGGGCAACACGACCACCAAGACCACCGTGGATGAGGTGAAAAATCTGCTGGTGCCCACCACGAGCGAGATTTTGTGGGGCGTCATCAGCGGCGATATCCTCAGCACGGCATGGAATCGCCTGACGGGCAGCACCGCGGGCCTGCTGGGCATCGGCTTCCGGCAGATCGGCGCCATTACCGGGGCTCCGCTGAGCAACATCTTCAACTTCATCGGCGGCGGTGCCAACTACATCTGCTATATCAATGGCCAGCAGGCCAGCCTGACCACCTCCATCAAGTACCCGGTGCTGGCGGGCGGTATTGCCGTCAGCCAGGAGGCGTCTGGTTCGGTCAAATCCATGATGCAGCTCATGCCCATGAAGATCGATAAGGTGGGCGCTGCCTCCGTCCTCTCGGGCGATAAGCGCTATGAGATGGCCGACGACACGCAGGTCTATCTGTGGTACAAGGGCCAGTATTACGCCACCAAGCTGGCATACGTCAACTCGGATGATTACTACCTGACCGGCTGGTACGATAACTTTGGCTGCACGGCGGGCAAGAAAGTCCGTGTCATCATCGCAGTCAAGAAAGACTGATGCCGGGGGATTACGCGGCCCCGTGCTGGCTGCTGCGGCAGGCCCGGCAGCTGCTGTATCCCCGCCGCTGCCCTTTCTGCCGCCGGGTGCTGGGCTTTGTGCCAACCTGCCCGGAATGCGCGGAACGGCTGGAACCGCTCCGCCGGATGCCCATGCGGCTCAAGGGAAGGGAGCACTATCTGGGGACCCTGAGCGGGGCCGCAGCACCCTACCGCTACACGGGCTGTGTCCGCAGTGCGGTGCTGCGGGCCAAGTACCAGGGCGAGCCGTGGACGGCCGTGGAGCTGGGCGTCGAGATGGCCCGGCTGCTCTTTGGCAGCGAGATCCTCATGCGCGGCGCGGAGCCCACACCCCAGCGGGTGGAGGGCCTGAGCCTTGGCTATGACGCCATTGTCCCGGTGCCGGCCTCCAGCAAAAAACGCGGCTATAATGTGCCGGAGCGGATGGCCCGGCCGTTGGCAAAGGCGGTGGGCGTCCCGCTGGCCGCCAACGCCCTTGGCCGTGCCCGCACTGGCCGCCATCAGGCCGGGCTCTCGCTGGACGAGCGCCTGGTCAACGTGGCAGGCGCGTTCCGGGTGCTGGAACCGGACAACGTGGACGGGAAGCGGGTGCTGCTGGTGGATGATGTCATCACCACCGGAGCCACGGCAGCCGCCTGTGCGCAGGCTTTGCTGGATGCCGGGGCCCAAAGCGTGTTCGCCGTGGCGCTGGCTACCGTGGAATTTGACGCACTACCGTCCCGCAGCCAGCCCATTGCGGAAACGGCGGAGGAAGACGAAAAAGAAATCGAAAAAACTTGAAAAAAGCGCTTGACAAAACACCCTGCATCGGGTATACTAATTGAGCTGTGAGCGATAAGCCACATGCGATATCCGGGTGTAGCGCAGTTTTGGTAGCGCGCTTGAATGGGGTTCAAGAGG
>OJSE01004493.1_pt1 | contig 10738 bp, 9 predicted proteins | sample 1599351 | NCBI WGS metagenome assembly OJSE01 (sample SAMN04168656, study PRJEB22393) | human gut metagenome | biome: human gut microbiome; feature: stool | host: Homo sapiens | collected 2014-03-17 | reverse complement strand
GACAATACCTTTTGCCAGCACAAGTCCCATATCAAATCCGATATTAAACTTCATAAAACACAGAACGATAAATCCGACGATCGTCGTCAGGCTGCTGGCGAAAATGGAGTTTAATGCCTCATTGATCGCGTTGCTTAACGCGGTCATCTGATCCAGTCCCTTTGCCTTTTCCCTCGCAAACGCGTGGCTTAAGAAAATCGAATAATCCATCGAGCAGGCGAGCTGCAGGACCGCCGACACACTGTTCGTCAAAAAGGATATCCGCCCGATAAACAGGTTCGTTCCTTTGTTCAGGACGATCGCCACGCCCATGACCGTCAGATACAGCACCGGTTCAAACCAGGAGTTCGTCGTCACGGTCAGAATCAGGAAAATAACCACGACCGCCAGCGTCATAATCAGCTTCATCTCGCTCGAAACATTTTCCTGCAGCGATTTGTTCTGAACCGCCATGCCGACGTAATGTCCCTTGTCTCCGAGAATGTCCTTGATCTCATCGATCGTCTGGGACGTCCTCTTATCCGTGTCGCCGTTTACAAAAACAATATCCATAACCGCCGTATTATCCTTGTAATACTCATCAACACTATTAAAGTTGATAAATGCGTCCGCCGCGTATACGCTGGTCGATGTATCGAGCCACATGACCTGATCGACTCCGTCCAACGCCTCTATTTTATCCTTGTAGGCTTTCGCCTCATAAAGCGAAACATCATCAATCATGATGCGCCCCGTGCCGGGGTAGCCGAATTTCTCTTCCATCAGGTCCAGTCCCTGTTTGGACTGGACGGTCGACGGCAGGTATTCCGTCAGATCATAGTTGATCTCGACAAACGGCGCCATGAGCGCTGATATCAGCACCAGAACCAGAAAGACAATCTCGATCGCCCTGCTCCGCTCAATGATGAATTTCGGCAGGGAGAAGGCTTCTTTTTCCGTCTGTTTTTCTTCTTTGCGTTTATGTAAAAATTTCAGTTTCATGCCTGCTTGCTCCTGTCATACAATGATTGCGATCCTTACCGCATCAAAATAATCATATAATAATGCTTATCGCCGACCTGCTGATGTGCAACACCCATTTCCTTATAATAAATCACCCGGTCCACGCGCTTTTTCTCGTCGCTGTCGTGATTACGCAGAAGCTTTTCTTCTGCCTGCGTCACATCATCACAGTTGATGAGGTAAATCTCCGTATGACGTCTCGCAGTGCTTTCCCCGATGGATTTGAGGTAATTATCAAGTGTGCCTTCATCCGGGATCCGGCTGCTTCCATAGCCCTTACTGCGTGCCATCGCCAGACGGTGTTCGGCGATCTGCTGTAATTTTCCATTTAAAATAAAGCTGGCATCTTTATCGTAATCTTTTTTGTCATCGTCATAGTAATCTTCTTCCTCATCCCCGTCAAACGCGTCCGCCTTCAGCTCATTTAAGCTGTCCGCCATCGCCTGGGTATCTGCATCCAGAAATGCCAGCGTGTACGCGCCGCCGCCCGTGTTTTTCTTCTTTTTGGCGTTCGCCAGGCTGCCGTCCGCGTTGATCGTATACTGCGTCTCATCCTTTGTGAAGGTCGTTCCCTCCATCGCGCCGCTGTCTTTCAGGAAATAGTATTTTCCGTCGATATTCTGCCAGCCGGTCGCCATCGCGCCGTCCCCTTGCAGATAATACCAGGTTCCATTTTCTTGCTGCCAGCCCGTTTTCATCAAACCGTCTGCTCCGAGCAGGTACCATTTTCCGCCCATCTGCTGCCAGCCCGTCAGGTAAGAACCGTCCATTCCCACCAGATAATAACCATTCTCCACCGGCTGCCAGACACCCGCATCATCCGCAAGCACTGTCTGGGCGGCAGACGCTGAGAAAAGGAGACTTACTCCTGCGATTCCTGCCAGCCGTACTATCTTATGTCCCAGAACCGCTTTCAGCGCCCTTTTTAACCCCGGCGCCGTCCGCTTTTCTTCCTTCTTCATCCACAAATTTCTGTCCTTCATACGCTGTCCTCACTCTTCTTTATGCTTATTGATCGGATCCATCTGTTTCCAGTTCCACCCCCCGTGCCGTTAAAAGTGCCCGGAGCATCGCCGCCAGCTCCTTTTCCGAGATCCGGCTGCTGTCAATCAGCATATCATAGCTTGCTTTATCCGCCCATGTCTTTTTTGCATAAAAATTATAATAATTTTTCCGTATTTTATCCGCTTGTTTGATCAGGTATTCAGCTTCTTTTTCATCTGTCTCGTAACGCCGCATAATCTCCTTCACACGCGCCTCCATCGGGGCATATATAAATAGAGAAATAAGCCCTTCTGTCTCCTCCAGGATCTTGTCAGCGCAGCGTCCCACGATGATGCATGGACCTTTCTTCGCATACTCCCGGATCAACTGGGACTGCACGACAAACAAGGTATCATTCATCGGCTTTCCATAACCGGTAAACGGATTGCACTTGGCCGGAACCTTAAAAAGGAAACGGTTCGCCTTCATCTCGTCCGCCTCTTCCAGTTCCTCCATCTTAAATCCGCCACACACCGCTGCTTCCTCTATCAGATGGCGGTCATAACAGGGAATTCCCAGTTCCTTTGCCAGAGACTGCCCCAGATTATGGCCGCCGCTTCCAAACTCTCTTCCGATTGTAATGACAAAATTTTTCATACCAGATTCCACCTTCGTATCTATTTCCTTTTGCTTTCGCATATGCTGCAGGTTCTCATAGCCGTTCCTTTCCCGATTGTCAGCCACTCCTGCCGTCTGTGAAACATTCCATACAAAAAACTTCTTCGCAGTGAACAGTTACATCTAAAATAGAGCATATACAACTCATGTCTGTTTAATTGACATTTGTTCATTTTTGAACTATAATGCATTATACTAAGTTGTTCGAATGAATACAATAATCATTTTTACGTCAGTTGTATTTTAATCAACATTTCATCACATTATGTTTGTTTTTTGTATCTGGTGTGCCCATTTTTACTTATTTTTAACACTCCCTTCATCCACAGCCTCCGATACACAGTCATACGGCGTTTCCCTGTCTGGAAACGTTCAGAAAGGAAGTCACTATGAAAGAAGAAATACTCGACCGGCGTGTACGAAAGACGAGACGCCAGTTAAAAGAATGCTTAACCCACCTCCTCAAAGAAAAAAAAATTCAGGATATCACGGTGCGCGAACTCGCCGAGATGGCTGACATCAACCGCGGCACCTTTTATCTTCATTATAAAGATGTCTTTGACCTGATGGATCAGATCAAAAATGAACTGGTCGAGGAGGTTGAGTCTGTCCTGACGCACCATCCCGTTCCCGAACTGGTAGCGCGCCCTTCCCTCGCACTCTCAGAACTATTTCCTCTTGTACAGGAAAATGCAGAGATTGTTTCTATCTTAATAGGAGAAAACGGTGATCTGAATTTTGTCAACCGCCTGAAACGCATTGTCAGCGATAAATGTTTAAAAGGCTGGCTGGATCTCAAATGTTCCAGCGATCCGGATACGCTCGCGGCATTTTCCGCCTTTATCGTTTCCGGCTGTGTCGGTACCGTTCAGTACTGGATCGAAAGCGGCATGAAGGAATCCACAGAACAGATGGCAATCTTGACAGAAGACTTTATCTTAAAAGGCATCCGGGTGCTGGAAAATCCGGCTTGACTTTCACGAAATTCCGTGCTTTAATAAAACTGCAATTTTTTAAAATTCAGAAAGGAGAACCACATGGACAGTTGTGACAGCAACGGGCGAAGTCGTCGCGATGGGCAAAATCAAACTATGAATTCCAACCATGCGTACCAGACTGTTGGTCTGCCGCAGGGTCTTTTTGAGTGTGAATCGGGCTGTCTGGCACCACATTTCCGCCTGCTTTAACAGGCTGGTGATTCAGTGCTGAACGTTTCCCGGCACGATTGGTTTTCATATATATTTGTCCATCGCCCTGGCGCGGGTTTGAAACTGCCATCTGCGGCATTTCATCCTGTTCCCGACTGGCGGTGGATTTTTTTATCCCCGCACTGCTCGCCCTGTACGTCCCAAACGGCATTAAATAGAACGACAGAAAGCGAGGGAACCAAATATGAATCAGACTCCAGAAATGGACGAAAAGAAAACAAGCTCCCCGGAAACGGCTCCGATCGCCGCAACCGCAGAGCATAATGCTAATTTTGAAGAAAATATCCGCGCGATCATCCGCAGCGGAAAACCGGCAAGCGTGATCCGGGATGACCTCGACAATTACCATGCAAACGATATTGCCGAGGTTCTGGAAACACTGGACACTGCGACCCGGAAACGCCTCTACAATATTCTCTCTCTGGAAATGACGGCAGAGATTTTCACCTATCTCGATGAACCGGCGCCTTATCTGCATGAGCTGGGACTTGACCGGGCGGCAGCCGTTCTGGCAGAGATGGATGCCGATGAGGCGGTCGATATCCTCGAAAATTTAGATCCGGAGGAAAAAGAAGCCCTGATCGCGCGCATGGATCAGGAATCTAAGGATGATATCCACCTGATCTTTTCCTACGATGAGGAACAGATCGGTAGCCGGATGACGACCAACTACATCGTCATTCCCAATAACTGTACGATCAAGCAGGCAATGCGCCATCTGATCTCCCAGGCGGAGGACAACGACAACATCGACACCATCTACGTCGAAGACGAAAATGGACGCTATTTCGGTGCGATCGAGTTGAAAGATTTAATCACTGCCCGTGAGTACATGAAGCTGGAGGACATTATCAGTACCTCCTATCCGTATGTGTACGCGGATGAGAGATCTTCGGATTGTATGGAAGAGCTGATCGATTACAGCGAGGATTCTATCCCAGTACTCGATCGGAACCATAAGATCATCGGTGCCATCACTTACGAGGACATCGCCGAGGCGATCGACGACGAGATGGGTGATGACTACGCAAAGCTGGCAGGTCTTACTTCGGAAGAGGATCTGCACGAACCACTGTTGCAGAGTTTGAAAAAACGCCTCCCGTGGCTGGTGCTGCTGCTCTTCCTCGGCATGGGCGTTTCCTCGGTAGTCGGTATTTTCGAACCGATCGTTGACCGCATCGCCCTTCTTATCTGCTTCCAGTCGATGATCCTCGACATGGCAGGCAATGTCGGCACCCAGTCGCTGGCTGTCACCATCCGTGTCCTGATGGATGAGGACATCTCCGCGATGCAGAAGCTGGGATTTGTATTCAAGGAAATGCGAATCGGATTTTTAAATGGACTGCTGCCCGGTTCGGCTTCATTCGTCGTGATCGGCATTTTTGTCCATATTATGAAGCAGAAGAGTCTCTTCTTCTCTTTTGCACTTTCCGGCTGTGTCGGCATCTCTCTTCTGACCGCAATGGTGATCTCCAGCCTGGTCGGCGTACTGGTGCCGATGCTGTTTCACAAGCTGAAGGTTGACCCGGCAGTTGCGTCTGGTCCGCTTATCACAACGGTGAATGATCTGGTAGCGGTTGTGACTTATTATGGACTGGCGGAGATTTTGCTGGTGGATGTGTTTCATTTAGTGTAGAGAACCAGTGAAAATAGGTATTTGTGATTCGGACGCAAAACAGGACTCTTCCTTTTTAGCAACTTCTCCCTGCTTCTTATAGATAGAGTTTGCATCTACCCCGCCGCGCACGCTGGAAAGCGGATAGATGTTGGTACCGCGTCCGATGATGCTGCCCGGATTTAGGATAGAGCCGCAGCCTACTTCTACGTTGTCACCGAGCATGGCGCCGATTTTTTTGCGTCCGGTTTTGATCTTGCCGTCTTCGGCGTGGATTTCCACCAGAAGTTTATCGGATTTTACGTTGGAGGTGATGGAACCGGCACCCATGTGGGATTTATAGCCTAAGATGGAGTCTCCGACGTAATTATAATGCGGTACCTGTACTTTATCGAACAGTATGACGTTTTTAAGCTCGGTAGAGTTTCCGACTACTGCACCTTCTCCGATCAGGGCGCTGCCGCGGATGAATGCACAGTGGCGCACCTCGGCGTCTTTGCCGACGATGACCGGCCCGTGCAGATAGGCGCTGTCAAATACCTTCGCTGTCTTGTGAACCCAGATGTTTTCACCACGTTTCTCATATTCTTCCGGATCCAGGCTATTTCCTAATTCGATGATAAAATCACTGAGACCTGCCAGCGCCTCCCACGGGTAGGTAAACTGTTTCAGATAATCTGAAGCCAGCGTATGGGTTAAATCATATAATTCTGTAATTTTCATTTCTTCTTTTTTCATGATCATTGCCTTTCTTGAAATTCAATTTCTTCTCTTTCCCTGCATTCTGGTAGAACACAGCAACCGCATCAAATGCCGGCCGCAGCCCATACGTATTTCCCATATGAACCGCATTGTAGGTGCGTCCGATAACGAAGCGCTCTAATTTCTGCATATATTCATCCGGTGTGATGCTGCCCTCTGCCACATAGGTCAGACCTTTTTCCCAGCTTGCCGTCAGCTCCGGGTTGAGAAGCTGCTTCATGGATGTGTGTACGACCTCATAAATCAGCTCTCCCAGATAGGTCGGCGTGATGACCTGCGTTTTTTCGTTGAGCGCCATGTATTTGATATTGAACAACTTTTTCAAGATCTCCGCGCGGGTTGCACTCGTTCCGATGCCGCTGCCCTTGATCTGGGCGCGCAGCTCTTCGTCTTCGATAAGCTGACCGGCATTTTCCATCGCCAGAATCATCGAACCGGAGGAATAACGCTTCGGCGGAGATGTCTCGCCCTCTTTGATCTGCAAATCATCCAGTGACACTTTCATCCCCTTTTTGAGCTGTTCCAGCATCTGGATAAACTCTGGGTGGGACGCGTCAATTACCTTTGGCTGGCCGCTGTCTGTTCCATCTGCTTCTCTTGCCGGATTTTCCGCATCATTTCCATCTATACCTGGTTCAAGGCGGTTCGTTCTGCCGACACTTTCCCCGGCAGTGTCCTTTTTCTTTTTCGGAATTTCCGCCACCTTGAGATATCCCGCTTCTTTCAATACCTTGAAACCGGCAAAGAAATGTTCACCTTTTACCTCAATCTCAACCGCATATTTCTGGTAAACCGCCGCCGGATAAAAGATGCTTAAGAAACGGCGCACAATCACCTGGTAAATCTTGCGGTTCAACTCCGGGAGACTTCGCAGCGCGCCGAGTCCCTGTCCGGTCGGTATGATTGCGTAGTGATCGGTAATCTGCTTATCATTGACATAACGCGTTTTTGCTATGTTCTTCCACAGCCCTGCCTGCATCGCCTCCGATGCAAATGCCGCCAGCGGCTCATAATGCGTCAGACCGCCGATATTTTTGCTGATCTCCTTCGCCACCGCCGTTGAAAGCACACGCGCGTCCGTTCGCGGATAGGTAACCAGCTTTCGCTCGTACAGCTCCTGCACCACTTTCAGGGTCTGATCCGGGCTGATTTTAAACATTTTAGAACAATCATTCTGGAGCTCCGCCAGGTTATAGAGAAGAGGTGGATTTTTGGTTTCCTTTTTCTTTTCCACTTTTAAAATGGTTCCCTGCGAAGTATTATATACGCCCATTAAACCCGCGTCCGCTTTTTCTGCGTCGCTGACTTCTGACTGCATGACTCCCGAATTTTCGCTTCCATTCTCGCGTTCCCACAGCCATGCAATCAGCGCCTCCGCGTCCTTTCGCTCCTTAAAACCATTTTCCTTATACAGATACGGCGTTCCATAGTAACGGCTTCCTTCCACCGCCCGCCATTCACCGTCAATCGAGATACCTGCCGGTCCAAATGTACCGATCACGCGATAAAATGGCGTTTTGACAAATTCCCGTATTTCCCGCTCCCGGCGGACTACCATGCCGAGGACACAGGTCATGACGCGTCCGACTGAGATCACGGTCCGGTCAGAACTTCGCATATAGTTAGAAACAGATGGTCCATATTTCAACGTCAGTGCGCGGGAAAAGTTAATCCCCATCAGATAATCTTCTTTTGCCCGCAGATATGCCGAATCCGCCAGATGATCGTATTCGGACAGATCCTTCGCTTCGCGGATGCCGCGTAGAATCTCTTCCTCCGTCTGTGAATCGATCCAGACGCGCTTCTGTTTCTTGCCCTGCACGCCAGCCATCTGCGCGACGAGGCGGTAGATATATTCTCCCTCCCGTCCCGAGTCGGTACAGACGTAGATTGTATCTACATCCGCCCGGTTTAAGAGACCGCTCACGATTCCAAACTGTTTCTTCACGCTGTCGATAACCTGATATTTCCATTCTTTCGGGAGAAATGGAAGTGTCTCCAGACTCCAGCGCTTATATTTCATATCATATACTTCCGGATAGCTCATCGTGACCAGATGTCCAACACACCAGGTCACAACCGCATTTTCCGACTCAATATAGCCATCCACCGATCGTCCATTTACCTTGAGTGTATTTGCGAACTCACGCGCCACGCTCGGTTTCTCGGCTATAAATAACGATTTTGCCACGTTGTTCTGCTCCTATCTTACTAATTTCGTAACTGTTCAGTACCTTCACAGTCACGCGCAAAAATCCATTAAAAATTGCCTACGGCAATGGGATTTTTGCCTGCTGGCCCATGTTTTCGTACGGTCAGCGCAGTAAATGCGCAGACCTGCTGAACAGTTACCTAATTTCCTCTAATTACTTTTCCGCTTCGGCGTCCACTCCGCCAGAATCGCCGCCGCAAACATCAGCGCACAGCCAATTAGCATCCGCACCGTCAGCTCCTCATGCAGCAGCCAGACAGAGAACAGGAGTCCAAACACCGATTCAAACGACAGTAGAATCGAGGATGTGCTGGCGCTCAGATATTTCTGCCCCACTGTCTGAAGCAGAAAACAGAGCATACTGGATGCGAGTCCCAGATACAGCATCGAAACTGCTACTCCCGGCAGTGTAAATACTTCCGGATGGAACGCTCCTTCCGTGAGAAGCCCCAGCACCCACGAACACGCCGCCGCTGTTCCCATCTGCATGACCGTCAGGCGGATCGGAGTGCAGTATGCCGTGAAGCGATCCAGAAAAATCATATGAACCGCAAAGCAGATGCCGCACACCAGCGTCAGGAAATCACCAAAATTGACCGACAGATCGCCTTTCAGCGATAAAAGCGCCAATCCCACAACAGCAAATCCCGCTGCGATCAGGTTATTTGCTTTCGGGCGCACATGATTAACCGCCCATGCCAGAAATGGTACGATCACCACATACAACGTCGTAATAAACGCATTTTTACTCGCGGTCGTGTATTTCAGCCCATACGTCTGAAAATAATAACTGATAAATAGAAACAATCCCGCCAGTGCGCCGCATTTAAACTCCTGCATCGACATTCCCCGGATCTGTTTCCAGAAAAGAGCCGCCATCCCAAGCGCCGCGATCGTAAACCGGTACGCCAAAAGGTATGTAGGTGTGATCGCGTCCATCGAATTTTTCATCACAACGAACGCGCTGCCCCAGATAATTGTTACAAATAAAAGGCTGGCAGATGCCAGCACTTTTACTCCCTTGTTGTTTGTCTCACTCATGTCAATCTCTATCCTATGTCAAAATGATCACAAATCAAATACAAATTTAAACCGTCATAAATTTATAACTGGTCGTTGTATCGTATTTCTCGCCCTTTTTCACGATCGGGGATGCAAATCCCGGCATGTTGACTGCGTTCGGGTAATACTGCGTCTCAAAGCAGTATCCCTGGCGTCTCGCATACTTCACACCGCCCTTACCCGGAACCTGTCCGTCCAGGAAATTGCCCGTGTAGAACTGAACTCCCGGCAGATCGGTGTATACCTCCATCTTGCGCCCGCTCTCCTCGTCGATCGCAGCCGCCGCCAGACTGAATACGCCTGACTCATGGTTGAGAATCCAGTTATGATCGTAGCCGCCGCCCAGTTTTAACTGATCGTAATCCGCTTCAATATCACGTCCGATCGGCTTGAAATCTGAGAAATCCATCGGAGTCCCCATTACCTTGCGGATCTCACCGGTCGGGATCAGCACCTTGTCTACCGCCGTGATCGCATCACTGTCAATGTAAACCATCTGTGAAAGCGCCGGACCACTCTCATGGCCTGCCAGATTGAAATACGCATGGTTTGTCATATTAAAAATGGTATCCTGATCGCAGGTCCCCTCGTAATGAATCTTTACTTCATTTTCATCTGTCAGCGTGTAGGTCACACGGATCGAGGCATTTCCCGGATATCCCTGATCGCCGTCCGGGCTTTCCAGTGTAAACGAAACCTGATTAACGCCCGTCTCATATTCTGCCGCCCAGATACGGTTCCGGTAAAAATCCATGCCGCTGTGCAGGTTGTTCGGACCATCATTCGCCGTCAATTCGTATTTTTTATCATTTAACGTAAACACCGCGCCGCCAATCCGGTTTGCATTTCGTCCAACAGCCTCGCCCAGATGCCCATCACTTACCAGGCAGTCTGCTACTGTTTCATGTCCCAGCAGGACATCCGCCATCTCTCCGTTCCGATCCGGCACCAGCATCGTGGACCAGATTGCACCCAGATCTAAAAAGGATGCAGAAACTCCATTCTGATTCGTCAATGTATAACGGCTGACCTCTCTGCCATCTTCCATTGTTCCAAAGATTGTCTTCTCAACCATGCCAAATCCCCCTTCATTTTTAGAATCCGAAAAATATTTTTCGCATTTTTTATGCTTACCTATGTCAGAATAAATCTATTTAACTTTTCAAGTCGAACGTCCGTGAGACTTGGCGCGTGATTCTGGTCAGCGAAGCTGAC
>OJSE01004454.1_pt1 | contig 10892 bp, 8 predicted proteins | sample 1599351 | NCBI WGS metagenome assembly OJSE01 (sample SAMN04168656, study PRJEB22393) | human gut metagenome | biome: human gut microbiome; feature: stool | host: Homo sapiens | collected 2014-03-17 | reverse complement strand
GATCGGAAGAGCGTCGTGTTGGGAAAGAGTGTTGATCTCGGTGGTCGCCGTATCATTAAAAAAAAAAAGACAGCCGTACGCATGGAACCTATCGGTGAGTTTTACAATAAATGGAAAGCTATCGAATCTATGGAAGCAGGCGAAGTGGTTATCATGTCTGCCGGAACAGGCAATCCGTTCTTTACTACCGACACAGGCTCTTCCCTACGCGGCATTGAAATTGAAGCCGACGTTATGCTGAAAGGCACACGCGTAGATGGCATCTATACTGCTGATCCGGAGAAGAATCCTACTGCCACTAAATTTGACGAGATCACTTACGATGAAGTTCTGAAACGTGGCCTGAAAGTTATGGACCTCACTGCCACCTGCATGTGTAAAGAAAACAATCTGCCAATCATTGTATTTGACATGGACACAGTAGGCAATTTGAAGAAAGTAATGCAAGGAGAAGAGATCGGAACACTGGTACACAACTAATTTTCTCTGAAAAAACTCTGTATATCAGTGTGCTCTGTGGTGAAAATAATTATATTTGCAAAGTTTCAATTAAAGTACAATTCCAAAAACCGAAGAATATGAGAGACGTAAAAGACATCTTAGATGAAGCGCAAGAGAAAATGGATATGGCCGTTATGTATCTGGAGGAAGCATTGGCTCACATCCGCGCCGGAAAGGCAGACGTTCGTTTGCTGGATGGTATCCGTGTGGATTCTTACGGAAGCATGGTTCCTATCAACAATGTAGCTGCCGTAAATACTCCGGATGCCCGTAGTATCGCCATTAAGCCGTGGGACAAAAGCATGTTCCGGGTAATTGAGAAAGCAATCATTGACTCCAGTCTCGGCATTATGCCCGAAAATAACGGTGAGATTATCCGTATCGGTATTCCACCGCTTACAGAAGAACGCCGTAGACAGCTCGCCAAACAATGTAAAGGTGAAGGTGAAACTGCTAAAGTGAGTGTGCGTAATGCTCGCCGTGATGCTATCGATGCTTTGAAAAAATCCGTTAAAGACGGTCTGGCAGAAGATGCACAAAAGGGTGGTGAAGAAAAATTGCAAAAGATTCACGATAAGTATATCAAACAGATCGATGATATGCTGATTGCAAAGGATAAAGAAATTATGACCGTATAAAAACCAATTGACAATTGACAATTGAGAATTGACAAGTACCGAAAGAAACTGTAACTGAGGTATGTTGCCAAGCAATAATTGTCAATTGTCAATTTTCAATTGACAATTAAATTGAGGGGACTGGTAATAAAAAATACAGGTAGTTGGTATTTGGTAAAGACCGACGAGGGGAAATGTGTGGAGTGTAAAATCAAAGGTAACTTCCGTCTCAAAGGCATACGCAGTACCAATCCGGTAGCTGTGGGAGATTATGTGCAAATTATCTTGAATCCGGAAGGAACTGCTTTCATCAAGGAAATAGAAGACCGGAAAAACTACATTATCCGAAGAGCTTCCAATCTTTCTAAACAATCGCATATTCTTGCCGCCAACCTTGACCAAAGCATGCTTATTGTTACGGTCAATTATCCGGAAACCTCCACTACTTTCATCGACCGCTTTCTGGCTTCTGCTGAGGCATACCGCGTACCCGTTAAGATAATCTTTAATAAAACAGATGCTTATGATGAGGATGAGCTTCACTATCTGGACGGACTTATCAATCTCTATACTACCATCGGCTATCCCTGTTTTAAAGTTTCGGCCAAAACAGGTGAGGGTATAGAACAAATTCAGGAAGAATTGAAAGGTCGGGTAACACTTTTCTCCGGACATTCCGGTGTAGGAAAGTCAACCCTCATCAATGCGATATTGCCTGAACAAGACGTAAAAACCGGTGAGATTTCCACCTATCATAATAAAGGTATGCACACCACTACCTTCTCTGAAATGTTTCCCGTTCCGGGAGACGGATATATTATCGACACACCGGGTATCAAAGGTTTCGGCACATTCGATATGGAAGAGGAAGAGATAGGGCACTATTTCCCGGAGATATTCAAATTCTCTGCAGACTGCCGTTATGGCAACTGCACTCACCGCCAGGAACCGGGTTGCGCCGTACGGGAAGCTGTAAAAGAACATTATATCAGCGAGTCACGCTATAGCTCTTACCTCAATATGTTGGAAGACAAGGAGGAAGGGAAATATCGGGCAGCATATTAAAATAAGTAATAGGGCGATAAAGTGGCAATGTGATAACGTTTTATCAGTCAATCATCTTATCCTCCTATCACAATCACATACGATAACATTATTATGTTATCACTTTATCACCTTTTTTAACGCTTCTCATATTAAACCTTCCTGTTCTCAAAATGTCCAAATTCATGCTGACATAATCTGACGTAATACTAATACTGATACATGAATAAGAAAGTTAAATGGGGCATCATCATTTTTATCGGTGCCGGACTAATAGGTGGGGGTATTTATTCTCAACTCCCTAAGGAGAACAAAGAATTGGCGGCTGCAGACAAAGTTATGAGCACTAACCGCAATAATAAGAGAATACTGAATGTAAATGCAAAGATCATAAAACCTCAACTGCTGAAAGATGAAATAAAAATCAGTGGTAGCTTATTGCCTGATGAAGAGGTAGATCTTTCTTTCGAAACTTCCGGTAAAATTATTGAAATTAATTTCGAGGAGGGCAGCCAAGTAAAAAAAGGACAATTGCTGGCTAAAGTAAACGACCGGCCTTTGCAAGCACAGTTGCAACGTCTTGTTGCCCAACTGAAATTAGCCGAAGACCGTGTATTCCGCCAAAACGCTCTGTTGGAAAGAGATGCAGTCAGTAAAGAAGCCTATGAACAGGTGAAAACTGAACTGGCAACCCTGAATGCAGACATAGATCTGATAGAGGCAAACATTGCACAAACCGAGCTTCGTGCACCATTCGACGGTGTGATTGGTTTGCGCCAAGTCAGTGTAGGAACTTATGCCTCTCCTACTACCATTGTAGCCAAACTAACCAAAATATCTCCACTGAAGGTAGAATTCTCCGTTCCCGAACGCTACGCTAATGATGTAAAAATCGGTGCAGGAGTGAATTTTGGACTTGAAGGTAAGCTTGAGACTTTCCACGCAAAAGTTTATGCCCGAGAATCCAGAATGGATCAAAACACCCATACATTGACTTTACGTGCCCTTTATCCCAATGCCAACGGTCATGTGATGCCGGGACGCTATGCTGACATCCGTTTAAGCAAAAACGAGATTCAGGATGCCCTTGCCGTTCCATCCGAAGCGATTGTTCCGGAGATGGGTAAGGATAAGATATTTCTTTATAAATCGGGGAAAGCCCAGCCTGTAGAAATACAAACCGGCATACGCACGGAAGCCGAGACTCAAGTATTACAAGGTTTGCAGGAAGGGGATACTATTATAATCTCAGGAACCTTGCAACTCCGTACCGGATTACCTGTAACTTTGGATAACATTTATTAAACCGGATGCCTTATGAATATATCTGAACTCAGTATACGGCGCCCGGTACTTTCTACGGTGCTTACCCTCATCATCCTGCTTTTCGGACTTATCGGGTACAGCTACCTCGGCGTCCGAGAATATCCGTCCGTGGACAATCCTATCATTTCGGTATCTTGCTCCTACCCGGGTGCAAATGCCGATGTTATTGAAAACCAGATTACCGAACCACTGGAACAAAATATCAATGGTATTCCGGGTATCCGTTCCTTGTCCAGCGTCAGCCAGCAGGGTTCATCCCGTATTACGGTAGAATTCGAGCTTTCCGTCGACTTGGAAACTGCTGCAAACGACGTGCGTGATAAAGTTTCACGTGCTCAACGCTACTTGCCCCGTGACTGTGACCCGCCTACTGTATCAAAAGCAGATGCAGATGCCATGCCTATCCTGATGGTAGCATTGCAAAGTGATAAACGTTCTCTGTTGGAATTGAGTGAAATTGCCGACCTCACCGTAAAAGAACAATTGCAGACTATTGCAGACGTCAGTAGCGTTAGTATTTGGGGAGAAAAGCGTTATTCCATGCGTTTGTGGTTAGATCCGATCAAGATGTCAGGTTATGGCATTACCCCTATCGACGTTAAAAATGCAGTAGATAAAGAAAATGTAGAACTCCCATCCGGAAGTATTGAAGGTAATACGGTGGAACTTACCATCCGTACGTTAGGACTGATGCATACGGCAGAAGAGTTTAACAACTTGATCCTGCGGGAAGATAATAACCGTATTATCCGTTTCAGCGATATCGGACGGGCAGAATTAGGTCCGGCGGATATAAAAAGTTACATGAAGATGAATGGAGTGCCTATGGTGGGTATCGTTGTGATTCCTCAGCCGGGTGCCAATCATATTAAAATTGCCGATGCCGTCTACGAACGCATGAAACAGATGAAGAAAGACCTTCCTGAAGACGTGCAATATTCTTACGGTTTTGACAACACCAAGTTTATCCGTGCTTCCATTGACGAAGTAAAGGAAACCGTATATGTGGCATTTATCCTCGTTATCATTATTATTTTCCTCTTCCTGCGTGACTGGCGCGTTACACTGGTACCTTGTATCGTAATTCCGGTTTCGCTTATCGGTGCATTTTTCGTGATGTACCTGGCAGGATTCTCCATCAATGTGCTTTCCATGTTGGCAGTAGTATTAGCAGTGGGGCTTGTAGTGGATGATGCTATCGTTATGACGGAGAATATCTATGTCCGCATTGAACGTGGAATGCCCCCAAAAGAAGCCGGTATCGAAGGTGCTAAAGAAATTTTCTTCGCCGTAATTTCTACCACTATTACATTGGTGGCCGTATTCTTCCCCATTGTATTTATGGATGGTATGACAGGACGGCTTTTCCGTGAATTCAGTATCGTGGTATCCGGTTCGGTAATCATCTCTTCGTTTGCTGCGTTGACTTTCACACCTATGCTTGCCACCAAATTGCTGGTGAAACAAGAAAAGAAAAACTGGTTCTATATAAAAACCGAACCGTTCTTTGAAGGAATGAACCGCATATATAGCCGGTCATTGGAAATCTTCTTACGCAAACGCTGGCTGGCTATGCCTCTTGTATTAGGTACTTTATTTATCATTGTATTCCTTTGGAATGCTATCCCTGCTGAAATGGCCCCCCTTGAAGACCGTTCGCAAATCAGCATTAACACCCGTGGAGCTGAGGGTGTGACGTATGAATATATACGGGATTACACAGAAGACATCAATCAACTGGTAGACTCCATACTTCCGGATGCAGAGTCTGTTACCGCGCGTGTATCAAGCGGTAGCGGTAATGTGCGTATCACATTGAAAGATATGAAGGATCGTGATTACACACAGATGGAAGTAGCGGAACAGATTTCCCGGGCGGTTCAAAAGAAAACAAAGGCACGGTCTTTTGTACAACAATCTTCTTCATTCGGCGGACGTCGTGGTGGCATGCCTGTACAATACGTACTACAAGCCACCAATATCGAAAAGTTGCAAGAGGTATTACCCAAATTCATGGCAAAAGTTTATGAAAATCCGGTATTCCAGATGGCTGATGTAAACCTGAAATTCAGCAAACCCGAAGCACGTATCAACATCAACCGTGATAAAGCAAGTATCATGGGAGTAAGTACACGCAACATTGCACAAACCTTACAATACGGATTGAGCGGCCAGCGTATGGGTTACTTCTATATGAACGGAAAACAATATGAGATATTAGGAGAGATCAACCGTCAGCAGCGTAATAAACCTGCCGACCTGAAAGGTATCTATATCCGTAGTGACAAAGGAGAGATGGTTCAGTTGGACAATTTGATTGAACTGACTGGTGGTATTGCCCCACCGCAGTTATACCGTTACAATCGTTTCGTTTCCGCCACCATTTCCGCCGGACTTGCCGATGGAAAGACTATCGGACAGGGATTGGATGAAATGGATAAAATAGCCAAGGAAACACTGGACGATACATTCCGTACCGCATTGACCGGAGACTCTAAAGAATACCGGGAAAGTTCTTCCAGTCTGATGTTTGCCTTCGTACTGGCCATCTTGCTGATTTACCTGATTCTGGCAGCTCAGTTCGAGAGTTTCAAGGATCCGCTGATTATCATGCTTACCGTACCTCTGGCCATTGCAGGTGCCCTGGTATTCATGTATTTCGGCGATATTACTATGAATATCTTCAGCCAGATCGGCATCATTATGCTGATTGGTCTGGTAGCGAAAAACGGTATCCTCATTGTAGAATTTGCCAATCAGAAGCAAGAAGCCGGAGAAGACAAGATGGAAGCCATCAAAGATGCATCACTACAACGTCTGCGCCCTATCCTGATGACCAGTGCCTCTACCATTCTGGGACTGATACCGCTGGCATTCGCTTCGGGTGAAGGTTGTAATCAGCGTATTGCCATGGGTACGGCCGTAGTGGGAGGTATGTTGGTATCCACATTCCTGACCATGTACATCGTACCTGCCATATATAGCTATATATCCACTAACCGCAGTAAGTTAAAGAAATCATGAAACGTACGATTTTATCCCTCATAACGGTTGGTTGCACCTCGCTTGCTTTGCAGGCGCAGATGCCTCAATCTTATACACTGAAATCCTGTCTGGAATACGGACTTCAAAACAATTACTCGTTGCGCATTACCCGTAATGAGGAACAAGTTTCCAAGAACAATGCAACATTGGGTAATGCCGGCTACCTGCCGACACTTGACCTGTCAGCAAGTTATAAAGGAACTGTTGATAACACTGACAGTAAAGTGCGTGCCACCGGAGAACACCTCAAAGAGAATGGTGTATTCGACCAGGCCATGAATGTAGGTCTCAATCTGAATTGGACTATCTTTGACGGTTTCAACATCACCGCCAACTACCAACGATTGAAAGAACTGGAGCGACAAGGTGAAACAAACACCCGTATTGCCGTAGAAGATTTGATAGCCAATATTGCAGCGGAATATTACAACTACCTGCAACATAAAATCCGCCTGAATAATTTTCGCTACGCCGTATCTCTATCCAAAGAACGCTTACGTATCGTAGAGGAGCGTTATCACATCGGTAACTTCTCCCGTCTGGATTACCAACAGGCAAAAGTGGACTTCAATGCCGACAGTGCCCAGTACATGAAGCAGCAAGAGTTATTGCATACCTCCCGTATCCAACTGAACGAACTGATGGCAAATGAAGATGTGGACCAACCGATTGTTGTCCAAGATAGCCTCATCAACGTAGACAGCAGTCTGAACTTCGAAGAGCTTTGGAATGCTACCCTGCAAACGAATGCCTCCCTGCTGAGAGCCCATCAAAACAATACACTTGCACAACTGGATTACAAGAAGGTTTGCTCCCGCGACTACCCTTATCTGAAGCTGAACGGGGGCTATGGCTATACTTTCAATAAATATGATGTCGCTACCAATATCCAGCGTGGTAATCTCGGAGCAAACTTTGGTCTGACTATCGGCTTCAACCTGTTCGATGGGAATCGCCGCCGTGAACGTAACAATGCGCGTATTGCCATTCAGAATGCCCGACTGGAACGGGAGCAACTGGAACAAGCATTGCGTGCCGACCTGAGTAATTTGTGGCAAGCCTACCAGAATAACCTGCAAATGCTAAACCTGGAACGTCAGAACCTTGTAGCCGCTAAGGAGAATCACGAGATTGCCATGGAACGCTATATGTTGGGAAACCTTTCCGGTATCGAGATGCGTGAAGCACAAAAGAGCCTTCTGGATGCGGAGGAAAGAATCCTTTCTGCGGAATACAATACGAAAGTTTGTGAGATTTCCTTGTTGCAAATCAGTGGAAAGGTAACAAAATACCTGGAATAGAACAATTATTCCCCATCAGGCAAGTTTTTTTCCTCTACTTTTGCCATCATAGAACTATAAAAAACAATGATCATGAAAAAGATTTGCCTGTGTTGCCTGGCTCTGATCTGCCTGACAAACCTATTTGCACAAGAAACCGTAAACTACAAAGAAAAAATGCCGTACAAGACTTGGGTAAAGATGGCCCCCAAACTCAACGACGAATTCTTTAAAACCGACGAAGCCATCCGCATTGGCGACAACGTTTTACTTTACCAGCAAACTACCGGAGGTTGGCCCAAAAACATTTATATGCCTGCCGAACTGACTCAACAGGAGTTAGAAGATGTACTTGCCTCTAAAGACGAAGTAAACGAAAGTACCATAGATAATGATGCTACAAGCACAGAGATACAATATCTCTCACGCTTGTACCTGGCCACCCACATTGAGAAATACAAAGACGGGGCACTTGATGGTATTCGCTACATTCTCAAAGCACAATATCCCAATGGTGGTTGGCCACAATTCTGGCCCCGCCCTAAAGGTTACTATACACATATCACCTACAATGACAACGCGATGGTAAATGTCATGGAATTGCTGCGTGAAGTATATGAAAAGAAAGAGCCCTACACCTATGTTCCTGACAGTATCTGTGACCGTGCCCGTGCCGCTTTCGACAAAGGTGTAGAATGTATTTTAAGAACTCAGGTAGTACTGAATGGAAAACCGACTGTATGGTGTGCGCAACATGATGAACACACCCTTGCCCCCGCCAAAGCACGTGCTTATGAACTTCCCTCATTGAGTGGCGCCGAATCGGACAACATCGTCATTCTGTTAATGTCTCTGCCTGATCCTTCAAAAGAGATTATCGAATGTATAGAGAACGCTATCGAATGGTTCAAAGCATCAAAGATTGAAGGAATGAAGAAAGAGTTCTTCACGAATGATGAAGGCAAAAAAGACTTCCGTATGGTTCCATGCACAGATTGTCCTCCCCTATGGGCACGCTTCTATACTTTAGAAGACAACCGTCCGTTCGTTAGCGATCGTGATGGGGTGAAGAAGTTCGACATTTCCGAAATCGGATATGAGCGCCGTAACGGATACAGTTGGTATAATAGTGACGGGCTGAAAGTATTCAAGAAATACGAGCAGTGGAAAAAGAAACACAATAAATGATAGTTTCGGACAGGTGCTCGCATCTTCTTTTTCTCACTATAGTGAGAAAAAATTCTCAGCATAGTGAGAAACAAATATCAGCGTATTGAGAATAAATGCTCACTTAATAGAGAATAGATACTCACCAAGGTGAGAATAAACAGAGAAAGCTGCCCCAAGGAGTTAATAAACTTCTTCGGGACAGCTTTTACTTAATCTATAGAAAGAGAATGCTTACTTACTACAATTCCATGGTTTCAGTTGCTTAAAGAAATCATTGCCTTTATCATCTACCAGGATAAATGCCGGGAAATCTTCTACTTCAATCTTCCAGATAGCTTCCATACCGAGTTCGGGATATTCCACACATTCGATACTCTTGATATTGTTCTGTGCCAGGATAGCAGCAGGACCACCGATAGAGCCGAGATAGAAACCACCGTATTTCTTGCAAGCATCCGTCACCTGCTGGCTACGGTTACCCTTAGCAAGCATAACCATACTGCCACCATGACTCTGGAACAACTCTACATACGAGTCCATACGTCCCGCAGTAGTGGGGCCCATAGAGCCACAAGACATTCCGGCGGGAGTTTTAGCAGGACCGGCATAATAAATAGGATGATCCTTGATGTATTGTGGCAAGTCTTCGCCACGATCCAGACGTTCTTTCAGCTTAGCATGAGCAATATCACGTCCCACGATAATCGTACCGTTCAGTGACAAGCGGGTGGCTACCGGATATTTAGTCAGTTCTTTCAGAATATCTGCCATCGATTGGTTCAGGTTTATCTTAACGACGGCACCTTCGCCTGCATGACGCATTTCTTCCGGAATGAGTTCACCCGGATTGCTGTCCAGCTTTTCAATCCAGTAAAGACTCCTCAAGCACTCCCGGCTGCCGCTCCGGTTATAAGCCTTTTCATAGGCTTCGGCAGCTCTGGCAAACAGGAACATGCGGCCGTAGCAGGCACCCAGATTATTCCAGACAGCGGCAGCCAGCTCATCCGATCCCGTCTCCTCCTGCAGATCATCCAGGATTTCCTGATAAAGCCGGACTGCCTTTCCGTACTGGCGCATACCAAACAATGCGTCTGCCTTAAGCTTTTTCATCTCCGCAGGCGGCTGTTTCCGGTAGCCGCTTAAGGTCTGCCTGTACTCCGATATCTCGTTCTGGGAATAATAATCGCTTTCCTGAAGGAGAAAGATCAGCATTTCATCCGGATCTTCCCCGCTTTTTTCCCAGTTTTCCAGCTTAAGGGCCAGAAATCCCATATTCAGTTCCTCCCGCAGAAAGTCCAGCAGGCTTTCATTGACCAGACAATCCATTACCAAAAGCGGATAATGGTAGATCACATAGGCCAGCTCCTGGGAAGAATACAGATGCATTCCCAGGAAACTCACGTAATATGGATTTTTCACTTTTTCCGATCTGCATAATCTCAAACTCATAGCATAACCTCTTGTACAACTTTAGCTCCCGTAGCCGGGAACAATTCCCCGAAACCAAGATCGGTCAGAACGATCCGCATCGTCTTTTCATCCAGGAAGGAAATCTCCACCCGTACCCTCGTAGTCTTTTCCGGGCGTTTCGGAAAATTCTCCAGCATCAGCGTGACCGTCCTCTTCTTTTTGGAATCAAACGGCGTGATTTCGAGCTCCACTGCATTCTGCTTTTCCGGGATCACCTCCAGCATAGATCCGCTGTCTCTCCAGCCATCGCCGGCTGCCGCCAGTGTCACAGTCATTTCCTGTCCCTTATGCAAAACCTCCATAGCGACGGAAGATTTCAGACGCCCTTCACAGATCATGGCATAAGGATAGGATGTCTGTGGACGGAGATGATCCTGCGCACAGTATGCGGCGCCTTTAGCAAACATTGCTGTTTCCATGTAGACTCTCCGTTTTGTGC
>OJSE01004438.1_pt1 | contig 10910 bp, 9 predicted proteins | sample 1599351 | NCBI WGS metagenome assembly OJSE01 (sample SAMN04168656, study PRJEB22393) | human gut metagenome | biome: human gut microbiome; feature: stool | host: Homo sapiens | collected 2014-03-17 | reverse complement strand
ACACTCTTTCCCTACACGACGCTCTTCCGATCTGTCGGATATAAAACCGGTGTCATTGGAACGGTGCATGTTTTGATTGGAGATAAAGAGATCCCGACACATAATACAACACCGGATGTTATAGATCTGCAGCGTATTTTGTATCAGATGCTAAAAGAAAATGTAACCCATGTTTGTATGGAAGTATCTTCTCATTCATTAGTTATGGGGCGTGTTATCGGATGTGAGTTTGATACAGCGGTTTTTACAAATCTGACAGAAGATCATTTGGATTATCATAAGACTATGGATAATTATGCCAAGGCAAAATCCATCCTTTTCAAAATGGTTTCTGACAAAGATCAGATTAAAGATGGGAAATCGGCGTGGATTAACAGTGATGATCCATATGCAGCCGTAATGAGTAACGCAATTTCAGACCCGGATTTTTGCCAAGTATCAACTTATGGCTTTAATGGTAATCCCGATCTAAAAGCAAGTGATGTTCATTTTAGTGGAAAATTTTCATCGTTCAAAATTCAGCTTGGTGAAAAAAGATACGTTATAAAAACTAAGCTTATCGGCCGTTTCAACGTATATAATGTAATGGCAGCTATTGGTGCAGCTTTGTCAGAAGGTGTGGATATCAAAGACATACAAGCTGCTCTTTCTGATTTCGTATCAGTGGCAGGACGGTTTGAACTTATTGAAGAAGGGCAATCTTTTTCCGTCGTCGTAGATTATGCACATACACCGGATGGGTTGGAAAAAATATTAACAACTGCGAAAGAGATTGCGAAGGGGCGTCTTATAACCTGTTTTGGCTGTGGCGGAGACAGGGACAAATTGAAACGTCCTATTATGGGGCGCATCGCTGCCAATTATTCTGATGTTGTTGTTATTACTAGTGATAATCCAAGAACAGAAGACCCGGAAGAAATTATTAGGGAAATAGCTGCCGGGGTACAGGATATTTCCCAACATAAGAGTAATTTACTTTATAAAACGGTAACTGACAGGCGTGCTGCCATACAGTATGCTCTGTCGATAGCACACAATCAGGATATTGTATTGATTGCGGGTAAAGGGCATGAAGATTATCAGATTTTGAAAGATAAAACGGTTCATTTTGATGATCGTGAAGAAGTAAGGAAGGCATTAAGAGGTTAGGAAATGGCATCATTTACGCTGGGGGAAATTTTAAAGGCAGTTAGTGGTGTTTTACTGCAGCAGGGGAGCCATGAATATTGTACAGGGGTAAATACTGATACACGCACTATTTCTCCCGGAGAACTTTTTATTGCTTTGCAAGGGAATACATTTGACGGACATCATTTTTTAAATGATGCATGTATTAACGGTGCATCAATGGTCATTATTTCCGAAAGATCTTCTTTTAAGGCTGTTCCTCGAACAGTTTCCGCTATCCTGGTAAAAAATACCCAAACAGCCCTGGAAGCATTAGCACATTTCTATCGGATGAAGTTTGATATTCCAGTGGTGGCGGTAACGGGATCTAATGGAAAAACGACGACAAAAAATATGATTGCGGCTTTAGTTGCTTCCAAATTGAATGTATGTGCAACGCAGAAAAATTTTAATAATGAAATTGGACTTTCGTTGACTCTTTTATCCATGACGCCGGAAACAGAAGCGTGCGTGGTGGAAATGGGAATGAGAGGTCTTGGGCAAATTGCAGAACTGTGTCGAATTGCAGCGCCTACTATCGGTGTTGTAACAAATGTAGGGACTTCGCATATAGGAATTTTAGGGAGTCAGGAGAATATCGCGAAGGCGAAGGGAGAGTTAATTGAATCACTACCTGATAAGGGGATTGCCATATTAAATGAAGATGATCCTTATGTAATTAGAATGGGCGATACTTTTAGCGGAAATATAATAGGGTATGGCGTAAATGGGAATTATACTGTCCATGGGAGTAGAATTCAATATGAAAATAATTGTACCAAATATGTTTGTACCTGCTTTGATGAGGCATTTAAAGTTAAGCTGAATATGCTAGGTATTCATAATGTATATAATGCATTGGCGGCTACGGCAACGGCAAGAGTGCTTGGGATTGATGTAAATCGTATTCAAAAAGCACTTTCTGAGTTTTTACCTGGAGCGCAAAGACAGTTTTTCACAGAGATTAATGGCGTAACTGTGATTGATGACTCTTATAATGCCAATCCATTATCAATGGAGATGGCTTTTCATGCTATGCGTCAGGTCAATGGAAAGCATTATTTCCTTGTGTTAGGGGATATGGGAGAGTTGGGGGAAAAAGAGGAACAATTTCATTATGAACTGGGGAAAATAGCCGCAAATATAGGGTTTGACGGAATGATTACGGTGGGGAAGCTTAGCCGCCATATAGCTATGGGGGCTCGCGATGCGGGAAAAACGAACATCATGGAGTGCACAACTTGTGAGGATGCTTGGCAGAGATTACAAAAGATGATCCAGTCTGGAGATGTTGTTTTAGTCAAAGGATCCCGTTACATGCATATGGAAACGATACTGGAACTTTGGAGGAAATCTTTAAATTAAGATGGAATTTACTTATATACTTTACATGGGGGAAGCAATTGCATTAACAGTTATGCTTGGGGTAATTGCAATTCCCCTCGCACGAAAATATAAGGCGCAGCAGTCTATTCGAGAAGAAGGACCCAAATCGCATCGATTAAAGGCGGGAACTCCCACAATGGGGGGGCTATTTGTGTGCTTGTCTGTAGTTCTTGTCGTTATTTGGAACAGATTGGCAGACCCATCGGTACTTTGGCTCCTGTTTCTGACTTTGGGACATGGCTTGCTTGGTTTTTTAGACGACTTGATAAAAGCGGAAAAGAAAAGGAATTTGGGATTAACCGCTAAGCAGAAAATCGCGGGACAATTGATTTTAGCGGCCTTTTTTTGCTGGGGATGTGTAGAGAAGCTTCATCTGCCATATTCAATCTCAATTCCATTCTCATCAATGGAGATCGAGATTGGAGCGCTGTATTATATTTTTGCAGTATTGGTTGTTGTAGGGGCTTCCAATGCAGTAATCTGACTGATGGGCTGGATGGCTTGGCTTCAGGATGCAGTGTTGTAACATTTTTAGCTTACTCAGTTTATTGCTATGTAAACGGGATACATGACATTGGTTTGTTTTCTGCAATCTTAGCGGGGGGCTGTGTGGGATTTTTATTTTTCAATTATCATCCGGCTGAAATTTTCATGGGAGACACCGGCTCTTTGGCTTTAGGAGGGGCAGTTGCAGGAATTGCCATAGTGACAAAAACCGAATTGCTTCTCATTTTTTTAGGGATGGTTTTTGTACTTGAAGCACTTTCTGTGATTTTACAGGTTGTATCTTTCCAATTAACAGGAAAACGAATATTTAAAATGAGTCCACTTCATCATCATTTTGAGCTTTCCGGCTGGAGTGAAGTTAGAGTGGTTTGGTCATTTTGGATTTTTGCTTGCATTATGGCATGTGTCACACTCATAATTTCATTTAAAGCATAGAAAAATATAGACATATATTCATGCATTAAAGTGAAGCAATAAGTGTAGTAGTTGTTTTTATTTGAGGCGGTAAAAGTGAAAAATGTATTGGTGATTGGCGCAGGGATTAGCGGCCTAGGGGCAGCGCATGTATTGCTCAGACATGAATGTAATGTTATTGTTTCAGATTTAAAAGACAATATAAAAGATAAGAAAGAAAAAGAAATACTTCAATCGTTTGGGGTCGTATTTGAATTTGGCATGCAATCTGTTGAGTTACTGGATGGAATCGATACGGTTGTGGTTTCACCAGTTATTTCTGCTGAGAATATAGTCGTGATGGAGGCTTTTAAGCGTAGAATTCCTGTAATTAGCGAAATTGAACTGGCATATAGAGTAACGAAGGCTCCTATATTGGCAGTTACCGGTACAAATGGGAAAACAACTACAACAACTTTACTCGGCAGCATGATAGGCCATTCATCAATACCTTTTGCAGTAGCAGGAAACCTAGGAATTTCACTTAGCCGTGAAGCAGAATTAGTAGCTGAAGATGGAGTGATTGCGGCAGAGGTATCCAGTTTCCAGCTGGAGTTTATTAAAGATTTTTGCCCTAAGGCAGCAGTGATCTTGAATATTACTCCAGATCATATAGAACGTCATCATACGATGGAAAGATATGTGGCAGCAAAAGCAAGAATTTTTGAGAATATGGGAAAGGATAATTGCTTGTTATTAAATGCGGAAGATGAATATACTCCGATACTGATGAAAAAAGCTAAAAATACTACTGTATGTTTGTTCAGTATAAGCCGTGATGTAGAAGAAGGCGCCTGTCTTAACGGAGCAGACTTGGTGATTAAGCGAAGGGGGAAAGTTCTTAAGGTGGCAGGTATAGATGAATTGCAGCTGACAGGAAATCAGAATTACCAGAATGTCTTAGCAGCAGCATTTTTAGCATATGAAGGTGGAATCCCGCTTGAAGCCATTCATGATGGAATAATTGAATTCAAAGGCTTACCGCATCGTATCGAATTTGTTCGAGAGCTGGATGGAGTTTCATATTATAATGACTCAAAGGCAACAAATACAGATGCGGCGATTAAGGGAATGGAAACATTCGATCGTCCAATCATTCTTATTGCAGGCGGATATGACAAGCACACAAAACTTGATAAGTTTATGAAAACGGTGAAAGCGCGTGTCAAATGTTTGATTTTGTTAGGCGATGCAGCAGCAAGATTTAAAGATGAAGCAGAGAAAGCCGGGATAAAAACTATTGTTTTGGCTGATGATATGCGGGGCGCTGTTGAAAAAGGGAAATCCATTGCCTGCAGCGGGGATGTTGTATTGCTGTCTCCGGCATGTTCAAGTTTTGATATGTATGCTAATTATGAAGCGCGAGGCTTTGATTTTAAAAAGATTGTAAACAGGCTGAAGTGATGGGAGTATAGATGAAACATATTATTTTATCCGGAGGCGGAACAGGTGGACATATTTATCCGGCAATTACGATTGCCCGCGAGATTCTAAAAATAGAAGAAGCAGAGATTTTATTTATCGGAACTCCGGATGGGATGGAGTCTAAAATTATTCCGGAAGAGGGATTTGCTTTTGCATCAATTCCGGTTTCGGGATTAAAAAGGAAAATCACATTTGATAATATAAAAATTTTAATGCAGGCAATACATAGTTTATTTAAAGCAAAAGCTGTTTTGAATAAGTTTAAACCTGATATTGTGATTGGAACGGGCGGATATGTGTGCGGACCTATTTTAATGGCTGCAGCATTGAGCCGTATTCCGACTCTTATCCAAGAGCAAAATGTGATTCCCGGTATTACGAATAAAATTTTAAATCGAGTGGTTGATAAGGTTGCCTTAGGCTACGAAGAAGCGAGAATACGCTTTCCCAAACCGGAAAAATGTATTTATACGGGGAATCCGATTAGGCCGGATGTAGTATCTGCACAACGGGCGGAATCCAGGAGAAAACTAGGGATATCACCTGAAGTGTTTATGGTAGTAATTACCGGCGGCAGCCGTGGTGCAAGAACGATTAATCGTGCAATGATTAGTGTACATGAACATTTTAAGGGAGATAAAGGAATCTGTCTTTATCACATAACAGGGAATCTTGAATACGATAAAATTGTTCGAGAGTTAGGACTTACAGACGGTAAGTCCTTTGGGAAAGGCAGTCGGATTATTAAGTATGAGTATGATATGCCGGCGGTATTAGCAGCTGCGGATCTAATTATCTGCAGGGCGGGGGCAGTGAGTCTTGCGGAACTTGCTGCACGGGAACTCCCTTCTATTCTGATACCATATCCCTACGCGTCAGGAGATCATCAGACATTCAATGCAAGAGTTTTTGTTAAAGCTGAGGCTGCAAAAATGATTGCGGATAAGTATGTGACTGAAAAGGAACTTATTCAGGATATTAATGATTTCAGACACCAGCCTGAAACCTTGGAACGGATGTCTGAAGCAACAAAAAAGATTAAAAAGATCTATGCAGGGGCAGATATTGCGCAATTGGCGCTTGAAATGACGGAGAATAAGAAATGATGGAATTGGAAAATTATCATGCGTTTCATTTTGTTGGGCTTGGCGGTGTGGGAATGTGTGCGCTTGCCAGAATCTTAATTGAAAAAGGTATTACTGTTTCCGGTTCTGATGTGTCGGATTCAGCTGTTTTACAGGAACTTAGGAATAAAGGAGCTGCCGTCTTTATTGGGCATAAGCGGGAAAATATAAACAATGCGGATGTACTGGTAGTTTCTTCCGCCATTGGCATAGATAATCCTGAGCTGCAGGAGGCCAAAAGTAGGGACCTGCCGATTTTCCATCGATCTGATGTATTGGCGGCCATTTTCAAATGGGGAAAAGGCATTGCAGTAGCCGGTGCACATGGAAAATCAACCACGTCAGCAATGATCGGGCAGATTTTTCATGTGGCGAAGATGGATCCTACAATTGTTTTAGGCGGATTCACGGATTATCTTAAAGGAAACTCATGTTTGGGACATGGTGAACATATCATCGCGGAAGCTGATGAAAGTGATGGCTCCTTTTTAAAATTCGCTACGTTTCTTTCTGTAGTAACTAATATAGAGGATGATCATTTAGACCACTATGGGACAGTAGAAAATATAAGAAAGGCCTTTGTTGAGTTTCTTAACCATGTTACTTATAAAGATGGGGGAGCAATTGTTTGTATCGATAGTGAAGGTGTACAGGCTATACTGCCGCAAATAAAGAAAAAGGTTATTTCTTTTGGCATAAATGATTCTGCTGAATATCGTGCGGTGAATAAAAGATATGAAAAGCAGAATATGCTGTTTGATGTGTATCACTATAAAGAAAAACTTGGAACGGTATCTTTGCAGATTCCAGGGATTCATAATGTCAGAGATGCTTTGGGAGCCATTGTGGTAGCATTATATTGTGGAATTTCTTTTGAAACAAGTGTAAAAGCGTTATCAGTATTTTCCGGCGTCAAGCGTCGGTTTCAGACAAAAATGAAAGAGCATGGGGTTTGGATCGTAGATGATTATGCCCATCATCCGACTGAAATAGCAGCAACGTTAAAAGCGGCCAAAGAGATGGGAAGGCATCGAGTTATTTGTGCATTTCAGCCACATCGGTATTCTCGGACAAAATTGCTGCGAGAAGAGTTTTCAGAAGCATTTATTGATGCTGATGTCTTGTTTTTTACTGATATTTATGCAGCCGGTGAATCCCCTATTCAGGGAATAGATGGAACATTGATTCCAAATCTTGTGAAAAGGCGGTTCCCGGATAAACCAATTAATTACGTGAAGAATGTAGAAGATTTGCCCAAAGAGCTTTATAAGGTCATAAAACCTGATGATATGCTGATTACTATGGGCGCAGGGAATATATATATGGCAGGCGAAATGCTTGCGAATCTTATGAAAGGAAAGGGTTTATCCAGTGATTACAAAAAATAATACAGTAGCTGTTTTAATGGGAGGCGTATCTCGTGAGGCGGATATATCCAGGAAAACAGGAACGGCTATTCTTCAGGCGCTGTTGTCTTTGGGGTACCATGCGGTAAAAGTTGAATATAATCCGTCTTGTGTCCTTAAACAGCTTAAAGCAGTCGGGGCGGAAGTTGTTTTTATTGCACTTCATGGGAAATATGGGGAAGATGGAACAATTCAAAGTATACTTGAGTTAAGCAGGATTCCGTATACAGGATCGGGAGTTTCCTCAAGTGCTATTACGATGGATAAGATTATCAGCAGTAGAGTTTTTAAAGATGCCGGTATCCGGATGGCTTTTTCAAAACCGTATTATTTAAAAAACGGAATTGATACCGTGGCGGAATCCATTGAAAAGAATTTTAAGTTTCCAGTTGTGTTGAAACCGGCATGTGAGGGATCTACGATTGGGCTCGAAATTGTTTATGAAAAAGAGAAATTAAAAGAGGCATTAAAAAGAGTATTTGCCATTGAATCCAGAATTTTGGCAGAAGCTTATTTAGATGGAAAGGAATTTACCATAGCGGTCCTGAATGGTAAAGCTTTGCCAATTATTCAAATATGCCCTCATTCAGGACAATATGATTTTCACTCTAAATATACGAGTGGTGCAACCGATTATATAGTACCTGCACCATTGTCGGGAGCCGCGGCTGATGAAATGACTCATATGGCGATTTTAGGATATGAGGCTGCAGAGTGCAGCGGGGTGGTCAGATTTGATTTTCGCACCGATAAAAAAGGAACGCCTTTCCTGCTTGAAGCGAATTCTATTCCAGGAATGACGGAGACAAGTCTTGTACCTAAGGCTGCGGCGGCAATCGGTATAGATTTTCCGTCTTTGTGCGAAAATATTTTGCTGAAAGCTGGTGTTGATAAAGTATAATACGTATCAAGGTGGTCTAGAATCATGGGTGAAAAGAAAGCTTTTAAGAAGTTCCCAAAGAAGCAGCACATAAAAAATGACACCCCATCTGTTCAAGAGGGGGTTAAGGGAGTTTATGATGACGGCCGAGTGCTGTTAAAAGAGAAACCTCATAGAAACGGCAGGCATCCAGTATCCTTTTATGGTGCCGGAAGAATTAGAATGTATGCCATATCAGTGTTTGCGTTATTTTTTATGATATTTTTAACACTGCTATTATTTCCGATACCCTTTGGGCAAATCCAGATCTCGGGAACACGGAGCATCACGTTGGAAGATGTCCTGTTTGAGGGAAATGTTTCCACACCGATTAATATATTGCAAATCAGCACAACTAATCTAGAGGAACGGCTTACCCATGATATTCGAATTCAAACCGTTAGGGTGAAGAGGAGCTCGCCTTTCACAATTTCTGTCGAGATTACGGATAGAAAAGTAGTGGCTGTCATGCAGGGGGAATATGCCTACATATTTCTGGATAAAGAAGGAACAGTCATTCAAACAGAACCGTCTATTAAAGGAATGGTTTTTCCAATGATAACAGGAAAGAAATTGGGAAATGTCCTTCTTGGGGATAAACTCGATGATGCACAAATCCATACAGCATTAGAATTCATTAACGGGCTTACTGAAGACGGCATCAAAATATTTTCGGAAGTGAATGTGGGAAATACGGATAATCTGATGGCCTATACAAGAGATGGGATATCCGTCCATTTAAAGGATGGAACGGATATGGAAAAAAAGGCGGCGCTTGCGGAAAGTATGGTGAACGATGTCAAGGCGAGAGGATTGTCTGTTGAGTATCTGGATGCCAATTTGGCAGCACCCTTTATTAAATTGAAAAGGTAGTGTAATATTTTGGGAACATATACAATATATATGGCGAATCTTTTCAAAGTATTGTAGAATATAAAATATATTATTATGAAACAAATTGAACATAATTGTAGTATATCGCAAGTACCAGAAGGAGGAGCGAAAATGGGAGATTCTGAAATCGCAAAAATTAAAGTCATCGGTGTAGGTGGTGGTGGAAATAATGCCGTTAACCGCATGATTGAGGCAAATATATCCGGTGTAGAATTTATTGCTGTAAATACGGAGCTTCAAGTGTTGAATCAGTCCAATGCACCGACAAAGATACAGATTGGCGAGAAGCTGACACGCGGTCTGGGGGCAGGCGCTAAACCTATTGTTGGTGAACAGGCCGCAGAAGAGTCGCGTGAAGATTTATCAAAAGCCCTTAGTGGTGCCGATATGGTATTCGTTACCGGAGGAATGGGGGGGGGGCACAGGAACCGGTGCGGCTCCTGTAGCGGCTCTTTGTGCCAGGGAACTTGGCGCATTAACCATTGCCGTAGTTACAAAACCGTTTAGTTTTGAAGGTAAGGTTCGTATGAAAAATGCACTGGAGGGCATTGAGAAGTTAAAGGGAAATGTAGATGCCATTTTGGTTGTTTCTAATGATAAATTGCTTCAGATTTTTGATAAAAAAACACCATTGAGAGATGCATTTAAAACGGCTGATGAAGTGCTTCGTCAAGGGATTCAGGGTATTTCTGATCTGATTACTGTCCCCGGGGTTATTAATCTTGACTTTGCAGATGTCAGGACGATTATGAGTGATCAAGGTGAAGCACTGATGGGAATTGGCATGGGGACAGGTGATAACCGTGCAAGCGATGCGGCAACCATGGCTATTAACAGTCCGTTATTAGAACGTAGCATTGACGGTGCCAAAGGTATTATTATCAATATCACGGGAAATGAAGATCTCGGGCTTTTTGAAATCAATGAGGCGTCTCAGATTATAACGGAAGCTGCCGACCCTGATGCAAATATTATTTGGGGAACATCTGTCGATTCGACACTTGATAATGATACCGTTAAAATTACGGTTATTGCAACAGGATTTGAAGAAAGAGCAAAAACTGCGGCAGGAACCAGTACGTTTAGAGGCAGCATTCATACACCCGGTATTGCGGTTCCTGAATTTTTGAAAAAATGATAGTAAGCAGGGCCACACCGCAATCGCAGTGTGGCTTTTTTTGTAAGGAGAATGTTATGAGATGTCCTTTTTGCAGCAGTCTTGATACAAAAGTGACTGATTCACGTGATACAGATGATGGTGCGTCTATTCGCAGAAGGAGGCAGTGTTTATCTTGCAATCGTCGGTTTACAACCTATGAAACTGTTGAACAAGCACCATTACGCGTAGTGAAGAAGAACGGATCCCGTGAAATGTTTGATAGGAATAAGTTGAGAAATGGCCTTGTCAGAGCTTGTGAAAAAAGAAATATTTCATCCCGTCAGATCGAAGAAATCGTTAATTCTGTAGAACGAACTGTCAGAAATGAATTGAAACAGGAGGTTCCTACTGAAGTTATCGGTAATCTTATCATGGAAGAACTGCGTAAATTGGATCAGGTTGCCTATGTCCGCTTTGCATCAGATCGGAAGAGCGTCGTGTAGGGAAAGAGTGTAGATCTCGGTGGTCGC
>OJSE01004410.1_pt1 | contig 10972 bp, 8 predicted proteins | sample 1599351 | NCBI WGS metagenome assembly OJSE01 (sample SAMN04168656, study PRJEB22393) | human gut metagenome | biome: human gut microbiome; feature: stool | host: Homo sapiens | collected 2014-03-17 | reverse complement strand
CGATCGGGGAGTTGACCTCACGCTGCAGCAGCTTGGAGGGGAAGTACTCCTCCAGGGTGCGCTTGTTGATGGTCCACTTGCCGGTGCCGGGAACCAGACGCACGCGGGCGACGGCTTCCTTGCGGCGGCCGGTGCCGTAGCCCGGAGCAATCGCGGAAGTGCCGGTGCCGGCACCCGCGTTGGTCTCGGTGGTGTAGCTGGTGAGCTCCTCTTCGGTTGCCTGAACCGCGGAGTCGTTGGTGTTTTCAGCCATGATTCTCTATCTCCCTTCGGTTCACTTGGCCTGCTGCGAGACCTGAGCGATCTCGAAAACCTGCGGCTGCTGCGGGGTGTGCGGATGCTCGGCACCACGGAAGATGCGGAGACGGTCCAGCTGCACCTTGGACAGACGGTTCTTCGGCAGCATGCCCTTGACGGCAGCCTTGATGATGCGCTCCGGCTTGTTCGCCAGCAGCTCGGCGTAGCTATCGCGACGCAGGCCACCGGGACGACCGGAGTGCGAGTACAGTTCCTTGCCCATCTTGTTGCCGGTCAGAGCGATCTTGTCGGCATTGATGATGATCACGTGGTTACCGGAATCGGCGTGAGGCGCGTAGGTCGGCTTGTTCTTGCCGCGCAGCAGCGTGGCGACCTGAGTGGCCAGACGACCGAGCACCACGTCGGTGGCGTCGATGATGTACCAGTCATGAGTCAAATCGGCTGGTTTCGGAGTGAAAGTTTTCACTGGTGTACCTTTTCTTGCTTATTGTGTTCCGGGCTTGGACTGCCGCGCTGGTCAGGCTTGGCGGTTTCGGCCTCATTATCCGTGGGCTCCCTGAAAGTCCTCGATGGCGAGTGGGAAAGCGCTTTGAAGGACCCCTTAGGGAAACACAACAATCCTCTATGATAACGCCACCTTTGACATTTCGCAACGCCACACGACACACTTCATCATCCGGCCGAACGACATGTACGGCCGGATGGCATGCCCATATCGCACCCTCAGCGCCCCTGCATGACCTTGGCGAGCGAGAGCAGACGCGTGTTGGAGAACAGCTCCTCCAGCGGCACGACATTGCCCTTGCCGTCGGCCAGCGGGATGCGCCAGTTCGGATATTCGTTGTTGGTGCCGGGCTGGTTCTGGGCGCGGCGCTCTCCCACGCCGTCCACGATGGACGCCGCGAGCAGCTTGCACGGGGAGCCGCGCAGGCCGCGGTACAGCGCCTCGACGATCTCCTGCTCGTGGGCTTTCTCGTCCTTCAGCAGGTCGGGGTCGAGATAGCCGTTGACGATCAGCATGACCATCATGGCCTTGTGCTCGGCGCGCGCGTTCTGCTCGAAGTCCTCGACCGATCCTTCGATCAGTCCCAGGCGCTCGCGCAGTTCGACGTGCTCGTACGCGAGATATCCGGCTGCGGGCGGCAGGTCGTGCGTGTTCACCGAGGCGAGCGAGAACTCGCGCCAATCCTTCGGGGCGCGGAACTTGCCGTCCACCTGCTCGAACCATTCGACGGCGCAACCCAGCACCTGATGCGCGGACAGCGACGTCGAGACGTGGTCCGGCACGACGCCCAGATCCTCGCCGACGACCACGCCGTGGGCGCGCGACGCCTCAAGTGCCAGGATGCCGAGCATGATCTCGGAATCGTACTGCACATAGGCGCCGTCCTTGGGCGTGTGCCCGGAGGGGATCCACCACAGGCGGAACAGGCCGAGGATGTGGTCGATGCGCACCGCGCCTGCATGGGCGAACATGCCCTGCACCATGTGACGATACGTGAGGTAGCCGGTGTTCTCCAGCTCGATCGGGTTGAGTGGCGGCTGGCTCCAGTCCTGCCCCTGCTGGTTGAAGTAATCCGGCGGCGCGCCGACCGTGGCACCCTTGGCGAAACGCTCCGGGTTCCACCACACGTCGGAGCCGGACGGATGCACGCCGACCGCCATGTCGGCCATGAGGCCGATCTGCATGCCGGCGTCCTTCGCGGCCTGCTGAGCGGCTCCCAGCTGCTCGTCGGCGATCCATTCCAACCAGCGGTAGAAGTCCAATGTGTCGGGGAACTGTCGACGCAGCCCCTGCACCTCGTCGCTGTTCTTGTCGAGGCGCTTCTCCCAGCTGTCGGCTTCGCCGGTCGGCGCGCCCCACTTGTCGTAGCACAGGCACCACGTGGCGTAGGCCTCAAGCCCTTCGGCGGACGTGCTCTTGTAGTCGTCGAACGCCTTCTGACGCTCCTCGCTGCGCCCGGCCTTAAAAATCAGCCACAGGGCGTGCATCTTCACGCGCCACATCGAATCACGGTCGATAATCTGCGCGTCCCCGTTCAGCGGTTCGGCCTGCGCGTGCAGCTCGCCGATCTGCGATTTCAGGTCATCGCCGAGGCCGGCATATTCCTCGATCGCCTCGGGACGAATGTACGTGAAGTTGATGAAGCGGCGGGAAATCGGCAGGTACGGCGACGGGGTGAGCGGCGCTACCGGCTCGCACGCGTGCAGCGGGTTGACCAGCATGAAATCGGCGCCGGTCTTGCTGTGCGAATCGACCATGAGGGTCTTGAGGTCCTCGAAATCACCCACGCCCCAGGATCCGGCGGACCGGATGGAATACAGCTGGGCCATCCAGCCCCACAGCTGGTCATGTTCCATGGCCGGCAGCATCGGAATACGCTCGGGGGCGCTGATCAGCGTGGCGTCCTGCGTGCGGTCGCCCACGCTGACATGCAGCGTATGGTATCCCATCGGCAGATCCGCGGGTATGGTGATGGATGCCGTCGCCACGAACTTGCCGTCGACCTCGTACGCCTGCGATCCGTCTCCGGCTCCCGGCTCCAGAGCGCCCTGGTATTCGTCGCCGTTTTCCAGTGTGATGGTTGCGGAGGGAATCTGCATGATACCGGTGTTGAGCAGCACACGATCTTCCTTGCCGACGACATGCAACACGGTCGGGGCGACGAGACGCCCGTGGCGCTCGCGAAGGATACGGACAACGGAATCATCGATGGCGTCATCGTCATGGGCGTCCACGCCCAACGCACCCAGCAACGCCTTCAGGACATCATCATCGATCTCGTGATAGTCGTCGCTCATGCCGATGTAGCTCGTGGCCAATCCAACCAGACGCGCCAGATGGATCAGCGGACGCGCGAGACGCTCCGCACTTTCTGTACTCTCTGTCATATTCCTTAGTGTAAGCCCGCTTTTGCGCGGCACGCTTACGTATACCGCGAATTGCGCCAGATTTTACCCGCGATTATCGCCTGATCCGCCGGCGGCGGACGGGTCGGAACGAAACGGGGTCAGTACGGGGGTGGCAGGAGGGAGCGCAGGGAGGGTGTCACGCAATGATGCGTCACGAGGCGTCCGAGGTCCGGCTCGCCGCGGCTTTCGCCACTTCGGGCGAAGGATCGTCGCGCAACCGGTCGAGCGTCTCCCGCGAAGTGCCGGGGTTCAACGCCACCGCGCGCCGCACCATCGTCGCGAGAATCGCCGGGGCACCGGATTCCTCCGATACTCCGAGCCTTGACAGCACGTCCAGAGTGTCGGCGTCAAGATCGGTGTTCTGCGCTCCCTCCAGCCGCATCTTCCATGATGTGCGCTTGTTGCGCAGCGCCGCGTCGCGCACCTCGGGGACCTCGTCCTTGGTCAGGCGCCCCACCAGCCAGTTCTTGTCGTCCTCGTTGGCCGCCACGGCCCTGCGCACGTCCGGACTCGGGTCCGTCGACAGCTTGACCAGGATGTTCGGGAACGGCATCGTCTCCGCCAGCATGATGCGATCTTCCAACGGTGTGTGCCGGTTGCCGGCGACGGCCTCCAGCAGTGCCGTCGCACGGGAGAACGCCGCCTGATCGGAACGGTCCGGCAACGGACGGCGCGCGAACTCGGACAGTTCCGCGCTATCGGTGGAGTGCCGCAGCCGCTCATACGTGGCGGTCAGAGGCTCGAAGGGCGTGGAGTCAGTGGCGCTGTCGGGCTGAGACTGCGCTGCAGTCTGCGCCGTGGCCTCGCGCGCTGTGGCCTCGTCATCATGTCGTTGCATCTCGCTCATAGTCATCACCATACCCGAGGGGTCGCCGAACCGAACCATATCTTCCGCAAAGTATTGCGTTCCTGCTGACGGGTGAGCTGAGTACTGCAAAACCACCCCCAGTCATGCTGCGCATAACATCGCACCTGTTTAGATTGCGACGGGACGGCTTATCAGTTCACCGGATTCGGGCGTCACCGTCGCGCTGAACGTCTCACGCACGCGCCGGAGGAATTCCCGCTCACGCTCCACCGGCACCACCGCGTCCAGTACGACACGGTCACTGTACCGCTCATTCTCCAGCGCGGCCCCGCAATCCGAGGCGAGTTGACGGAACACGTCAAATTGCGGGTACTGCAGCGCTGTCGTGTATCTGCGGCACGTCTCGATGGACGCCAGTCTGGCCACCTTGACGCCCAGCGAGGCGGCGGACGAATACGCGCGAATCAGCCCGCCCGACCCCAGCAGGATACCACCGAAATACCGGGTGACCGTCACTGCGCAGTTCATCAGATCTCCCTGCCGCAGCACGTCGAGAATGGGCTTGCCGGCGGTGCCGGATGGTTCGCCATCATCGCTCATCCTCTCCCGCACGCGACCATCGCCGTCGACGCATATCGCGGCGTACGCCACATGCCGGGCCTTGGGGTGCAGCTGGCGAACGGAATCGACGAACAGCAGCGCCTCGTCCAACGCATCCACATGGCACACATCGGCGATGAACTCGGACTTCTTCTCCACCAGTGCATCATGCGCCGGCCGGTCGGACGTGTCAAGAACGGTTTTCATCGGTGATGTTCCACTCCTTCACGACGTTCTTGTCGGCGCCCATCGAATAGATGACGTTCCATATGCGCTGGCGCACCTGCGCATCCTGCGATTCGGACCAGCATGTGCCGTTGGGATGGTCGCTGGAGATCGGACACCACTGGTATGAGCCCTGCCGCATGTTCGCGGTCGGCACCCAGTCGATGCGGCTGACGCGCCATGCCCCGGCCACGCCCTTGCGGCCGGCGAACTGGATGCGGGCGGTCACGCCCTGATTGTTGACGATTCTGCTGGCGGGGGCGCTGACCGTCACCGTGTTGCCAAGCCCGTAGATGATCCACGTGCCGTTGTAGTTCTCGATGGGCTGCGCGCAATGGCATCCGGCGCCGTAGATCACGTCGAACGCGCCGGTGTCCGCGAGCTCATGCGCCTCGGAGACCTGCCACGAATCGGCGTAGTCGATGTATTCCTGCACCGAATGCATGGCCATGGCCACCACGTCGGCGCCCTGTTCACGGGCGGCCTTGGCCTTGGCGACGGCACGGTCGATGTCGGACTGATGCTGGGGGTCGCCGGCTTCGCGCAGGCGGTCGACCTGCCAGTCATGGTCGGCGGTCATGCCGTTGAGCGACACCGTGCCGGTGACCAGGCCGAGCTTGCCGCCGCCCGTGGGCGAGTCGATGACCAGCGGCTTGGTGGAGTCCTCCTCGGTCTTGTACGAACCGGTCTGCGCGATGCCCTTGGACGCGAGCGTATCCCACAGGCGGGCGATGCCGTCGGCACCCTGATCCCATGAATGGTTGGTGGCGTGCGTGCAGGCGGTGTAGCCGACCGAGGCCGCGGCATCGGCGACCTCCGGCGGCACGTTGAATACCGGATAGCCGGTGTAGGGACCGCCGCGTTTGGCGATCGGCGTCTCGAACTCGCACACGGCGATGTCGGACGCCTGGATGTATGGCTTCATGGTTTCGAACAGCGGCGTGAAATCGAACGCCGTGCCGTCGGTGGCGGCGGTGTTCGCACCGGCGAAATGCTTCCACAGGTTCGGATGGAACAGCAGGTCGCCGTTGACCAGCATGGAGATGCAGTCGGTGTCCGGGCAGTCGGGCGAATTGCCATGGTGCTCCACAACCGGTTCGGGTACGGCCTGCTTGTTGTCGAGATCGACCCGGGTCACCGTCGCGGCCTTGTCCGGTTTCGCGACGGGAGCGGCGGCCTGCATATGCCGCACGACCAGCCATCCGCCGCCGACGAGCACCGCCACGATGACCAGCACGACGACGAGCGCCCTGACGGGCGAATGCGATGCCGTCGTCCTGTGATGCCCTTTTCCCCGGATGTGCCCCATCGTACGCTCCTCGCTCATCTCGTCCTGATGGTTCTCAGTCTAACGCCCGTCAGCTACTGTCCAGTAAGTGGACACGACACGCGCGGGCGAATCTCCCATATGACACAAGCACAGACGTGCGACACGCGCGGGAAACCGGCATATGCAATCACATTGCGGCGGCATCTTTCTTACTATGTGAACGATGACATCATCGTGTCACGGTAAACGAAGGGGGTAGAATGACTGCTTGGAGACGGACGGACAATGGCGTACCTCCGCCCCCCCCTGCTTCGCTATAAGGGACGGTGCGCCTTGCCCGGATGGCCGGTCGCGCGGATTATGCACAACCGGCTTTCTCATATCATGACCACACAAATCCCAGCGAACATTCAGCTTTTCGCGGCTTACCGATTCCCTACCAGTCACACAGCATCGCCCCACGCACCGGCGGCTCCAGCCTGCTGCCATAATACGGGCTGCAATAGTCGTTCTTGACGTCCCTCGAGAAAGACCCGGAAAAAGCAAAAAGCCCCGGGCAAACGTCCGGAGCTTAGTCGGCGGAGACAGAGGGATTCGAACCCTCGAGCCGCTAAACACGACTAACACCTTAGCAGGGTGCCCCTATCGGCCACTCAGGCATGTCTCCATGTTGCACATTGGCGCAACAACATGGCATCTTACCATCGTCCCCCGGACTTCAGCAACACGGTGTGCCGCACGCGGCGTCATACGGGGCCTGACGGCGGGTCAACGCGCCGGATTCGAGTCGCCCGTGAACGTGACGATCCCCGCGACGATCAGCAGCAACGCCAGCAATTTCGCGGCGCCCTGCACTCCGACAGGCCAGGCCACGCGCGGGCGGCAAAGAGATTGCGACGGCCGCTCCCCAACCGGTACGGCAAGGCCCGCTCCATCCCAGCCCGGCACGGTACGATAAGGGATATGAGCACCGCACCTAGACTGGCCGCCGCCAAACGCGATTGGGGGCATGACGAGACCGGCTGCACGGTGCTGCACATCGACATGGACGCCTTCTACGCCTCGCTGGAAGTGGCACGTCATCCCGAACTCAAAGGCAAGCCGGTGATCATCGGCACCGGGACGCGCTCGGTGGTGTCGGCGGCGAGCTATGAGGCACGGCGTTACGGCGTCAATTCGGCGATGGCGAGCGCCCGCGCCCGTCAGCTGTGCCCGGACGGCGTGTTCCTGCCGGTGGACATGCACTACTACCGGATGATGTCTCGGCGCATCGTCGAAGAGGTGTTCAGCCAGGTCACTGACCGGTTCGAGCAGGTTTCGGTGGATGAGGCGTATATGGACGTGTCGGGGGCGCTGCTCGCCTGGCAACGGCCGACCCGGATCGGCGCCTGGATACGACAGGAGGTCGCCTCGCGGTTCCATGTGACCTGTTCGGTGGGCGTCGCCGCGAACAAGCTGGTCGCGAAAATGGCGTCGACGAATGCGAAGCCTGATGGCATGCTGCTGATTCCCGCCGCCCGTCACGCCGAGTTCGTACAGATGATGCCGCTGCGGGGCATACCCGGCATCGGGCCTTCGCTGGAGCGGCGGCTGGCGGAGTGGGGCGTGAAGACCGTGGCCGACCTGGCGAAGATGAGCGAGCAGACGCTGGCCACGGCCATCGGCTCGCAGACCATGGCCCACGGCCTGTATATGGCCGCGCGTGGCATGGATGGGCGTGCGGTGACGCCGTACACTCCGGAGAAGTCGATCGGCTCCGAGAGCACGTTCCCCGAGGACACGCGCGACATGCGCCGGGTATGCGACCTGCTGCGCCGGTGCTGCGACGAAGTGGCGAGCTCGCTACGCAGACGCGGTCTGGTGGCGCGGACGGTGACGGTGAAACTGCGGTTCGCCGATCTGAGCTACAAGTCGATGTCACACACCATGGAACGCGCCGAGGACACGGCCGCCGCGCTGTATCCGCAATCCGTAGAGCTACTGTGCCGGATGCTGGGGATCGAGGGTGGCGCCGCCGCCATGCGGAGCCCCGGCACTCCCCTGCCGCGAGACATCCGGCTCGCCGGCATGAGCGCGAGCGGATTGGCGAGGTCGGCTGGTTCGACCGTGCAGCCGACGTTGGATGACGTGCTGGAGGAGACCGAGGCACAGTCCGCCGGAACCGTCACGCGGTCGGCGCGGCAGCGCGACGCGGAGCAGGCGCTGGACGCGATACGCCGCAAATACGGCAAGGGCGCGGCGTCGCTGGGATTGTGAGCCGGTGGGTGAGCCGACCGACATCAGCGCGAGAGACGCCTCGCCGCGTCGGCGACGGCATCGTCACTCGCGGTGGCGGAGAAGCGCAGGCATTCCGGCGCTCCGTAGAACTCCCCGGGGCTCGCTATGATGCCGAGCGCGGCCAGATCGTCCATGTCGCGCCAGCAGTCGCCCGACTTCGCCCGCACCCACACGTACAGCGCCCCCTGCGGCATGCGGGCGTCGTATCCGGCGGACCGCAGCGCGCCGACCAGCGTCTTCAGACGGCGGCGATAGCGCGTCCATTGGGTTTTCGCCGCATCGAAATCACGCAATCCCGCGGCCATCGCGGACTGCACCGGACCGGGGATGATCTGCCCGATCTGCTTGCGGTACGCCGACATCTCACGCACCAGGCCGGCGTCTCCCGCGATGAACGCGGTCCGGTATCCCGCCATGTTCGACTGCTTGCTGAGCGAGTACAGCACCAGGATCCGGTCTGCGGTACCATCGCAGACGGCGGTGTTCAACGCGCACGGGGACGTCGCCAACGACACCGGCGTCGACGCACCGGCCTCGGCACCGTCCACGTGGAAATCACGCGAATTCGACGACCAGCACATCAGGGCATAGCACTCGTCGGACAGCACCACCGCGCCGATGCGACGCGCCGCCGCGACGATATCGGACAGCCAGCCGCCGGACAGCACGCCGCCGGTGGGATTACACGGCGAATTGACCCATACCGCCTTCACACCCGGCACATGGCACCATGAGTCGACATCCGAGACGTCATCGACCTTCAGCACGCTCGCACCGGCCAGCTGCGTGCCGATCTCGTACGTGGGGTACGAGACCTTCGGCTGGACCACGACATCGCCCTCGCCGAGGTGCAACAGCGAGGCCATCAGCGCGACGGCCTCCTTGGAGCCGACCGTGGGCACAACGTCGGCGTTGATGGATTGCAGGTCCACGCCGCGCACGGCACGGAACCATTCGAAGATGGCGTCGCGCAGATCACCGGATCCGGCCGTCGCCGGATAACCGTGCGCGTTCTTCGCGTCCGAGGCCGCGGCAAGCGCCTCACGCACGGATTGCGGCACCGGGTCGACGGGAGAGCCCACCGACAGGTCGACGATGCCGCCCGGCACCTGTGCCGCCTTTGTCTTGTACGGGGCGATGCGAGACCAATCGTATGGCGATGAATAAGCGTGAAAGCCCATGCTGGTCCTTTCCTCGACGTCCTCCGGCCGGCCGTGGCGTGTCACCCGGCGAAGGAACCGTGCTCTATGAAAGCGGCCGCCGCACAAGGCGACGGCCTGCAGAATGATACCGGGCGGATCAGTCCTGATTCTGAGGCGGCAACGCGGCCACCTGTTCGGGATCGTGGCCGATCGGGCCGTGTGCGGAAGCACCGCCGAAATCACCGACCTCGGCGAAGAAACTCACCGCGGCATCCTTGTACCAAGCCCACTCGTCGGGCAGGTCATCCTCGTAGAAGATGGCTTCGGTCGGGCACACCGGCTCGCATGCGCCACAATCGACGCACTCGTTCGGATTGATGTACAGGGAACGCGAACCCTCGTAGATGCAATCGACCGGGCACTCGTCCACACAAGCCTTGTCCTTGACGTCCACGCACGGCTGGGCGATAACGTATGGCATGACTCCTCCTTGGCTTAGCTTGACTTACCACAGTACGCGGCAACGGGGACGCGCGGTCACGCTCCCGCCTTGCTCCACCCCGCGAAAGTCCCATCTAACGCGCACGAAATGGGACTTTGGGCGGCTAACGCAGGTCCATGCCGACGACGACCGGCTCGGGGACGAGGCGGACGCCGAACGCCGCCTCCACGCCGTCCTGCACGGCATGCGCCAGCACCGCGATGTCGGAGGCGGCCGCATCCCCGCGGTTGGTCAGTGCCAGCGTGTGCAGCGTGGACAGGCCGGCCGGCGAGGATTCGTCGACCTTGAACCCCTTATGGAATCCTGCATGATCGATCAGCCAGGCGGCGGAGGTCTTCACGCCCGCCGTGCCATCCGGCAGCGTCGCGGGGAAACGCGGGGCGTCCTGCGGCAGCCTATCGGCCGCCTCGGCGGGAAGCACCGGATTCATGAAGAAGCTGCCGCAGCTGTGCCGGTCGGGATCGCGCACGACGGGCGTGTCCGCGCCTGCGGCCAGCTGGCGACGCTGCGCTTCGAGCGCGATGCGCACGTTGACGTCGCGCTTGGTGCCGGCCATCGCCGGCTGAAGATAACGCGTGGCATCCTCCAGCATCCCCTTGGCCGCACGGACCTTGAGCACGGCGTTGCGGATGGCCGCGGTCTCCATGCGGTCACCGACCTCGACTCCCAGCGCCTTGGCGAGCTGTCCGTAACCGACCGTGCCGGTAGTGCTGTGCCGCAGCGCGAATGTCACCGACAGCACCACGTATCGCGGCGTCGGGAAGAACTCGCCGGCCGGCACCGCCGGAGCCTGATACATGCTCGTCTTGAGAGCGCTCATACGGTATCCGAATCCCATGTCGGCAGCCGCGATGTCCAGCGTCCGCTTGTCCCGACGGTCCCACGCCTCCACGGATTCGACCGCACCTGCGACTTCCTGTCCGTACGCGCCGATGTTCTGCACCACCGAGGCGCCGACTGTGCCGGGGATGCCGGAC
>OJSE01004380.1_pt1 | contig 11067 bp, 8 predicted proteins | sample 1599351 | NCBI WGS metagenome assembly OJSE01 (sample SAMN04168656, study PRJEB22393) | human gut metagenome | biome: human gut microbiome; feature: stool | host: Homo sapiens | collected 2014-03-17 | reverse complement strand
AAGAATATGGATTTGAAGAAATAGAGAAGGAGGTTAAAAAGATGTGTAATTTAGGGGAAATGATAGCCAGAGAAAATATAGAAAAAGGACATTCTATTGGGCTTGAACAAGGATAAAAATTGGAAAGAATTACATTAATTAAAAATATGATGGAAAGTTTGCAATGTTCCATGCAAAGAGCTATGGATGTTTTAAAATTGACAGCTGATGAAAGAAAAGATGTTGAAGAATATTTTAAATCTTAAAATCATAGGCGATATGAATTTCATATCGCCTATTTTCTTTTAATGATTGTTACATTTCTTTGACCATCATGATTGACACGATGTGAAAAGAATAAATCATTATTTTCATTTGTACAATAAGAAGAAACTTGAATATTTTCTTCTAAAACCCCTAAATTTAATAATTGTTGTTTATTTAATCCTTTATTATCTAATAAATAATGATTTTCATCTGTTTTTTGATAAAAAGGTGAAGTATCAAAGTTCATTTTCTTAACTTGATTAATCACATCATCTTGCACTTCTAAGTGCTTTTTAGAAAGACAAGGACCTATTAAACAATACATTTCTTTTGGATTACAATTTTCTTTTTCAATAAGATAACGAATTGTATGATCAACAATTTGTCTAACTGTACCAAGCCATCCTGAATGAATAGCACAAACGATTTTTTGATCTTTGCAATAGACTAAAATTGGTGTGCAATCTGCATGAAATGACAGTAAGAATAAATCTTTATCTTTCGTATAAGTTGCATCTACTTCATAGAGGTCATCTGTTTGTTTTAACATATTGGTACCACCATCTTTCATTAAAAAGACTTGTTTTAAATTGGTAGAATGTGTTTGTCTAGGGGCTACCATATGTTCTAAATCTGTATTTAGTAATGAAGCAAGTTCTTGTCTATTTTCTAATACTTTTAAATAATTTGGATTATTTAAAGAAATATCACCTAATTTCCTAGTTGTTGTATATGCTTCTACATCTTCATGTAAATTCCATTTTATTAATTTCATTTGTTTCTCCTTTACAAAAGTCCAATTCTTTTTAATACATGACCATACCTTATATTAGGAGGTGTTATTATGAGCTGTAATTGTCAACAAAATACATGCTGTCAAGGACAATATGGAAACTTTGATAATAACGGTTATGCAAATTATTTTAATTCAAATATAGGAAATGGTTTTACTCCACAACCAATTGTCGCTCCTAAGAAAGTATGTACAACATTTCAAAATCAATATGTAGAACAACCTATTATTTGTCCAATTGAATGTCGTCGTGTCAATAACATTGTTTATGTTCCACGTTATTATCCTCGCTATGAACAAACATGTTATACACAAACAAATCGTTATTAAAAATAGGTGCTTAGCATCTATTTTTTTGTAAGTTCTTGTAAAAACTCATTATCTGGATCAATATAGATTGTTTTATAATTATCTAAAATTACTTTTCCTGGTTTACTACCCGCAGGTTTTTTGAGTGTTTTGACGAGTGTATAGTTTACCGGAACACTACTTGAATTTTTTCCTTTTGAATAGTATGCAGCAATTTTAGCAGCTAAACGAATCGTATATTCATCTAAATCTTGTGCTTTAACAATGACATGGCTTCCTGGCATATCTTTTGCATGGAACCACATATCATAACGATGCGCATATTTAAATGTTAAATAATCGTTTTGTAAGTTATTTTTACCAATATCGATTTCAATTCCATCTTTTGTAAGATATTGTTGAAATTGAGGACGTTTTTTCTTACGAATTGTATTTTTTTGTTTTTTCTTTTTTAAATATCCTTCGTTTTCTAATTCTTCTTTGATTTCTAAAGCATCATAATATGTTGCTTGTGACATAGCGGTTATTAAAGAATCGAAATATTCAATTTCTTTTTCAGTTAAATCAATTTGTTCTAAAAGAACATTGATTGAATTTTTAGCTTTTTGATATTTTTGATAATATTTTTGAGCATTGGCTTTTGGATCTAATTTAGGATCTAAAGTAATATCTAATTTTGTATTATCATAATAATTGTCAACAACAACATGAGTCATTCCTTTTTGTATTAAATGTAAAGAAGCATATAATAAATCTCCTTTAATACGATAATCATCACTATTATGTGAATCATCTAAGGTTGCTTTTAATTTCTTTAATTTTGAAGTGTTTTTTTGATATTCATTTTGTATAAATTTTAAAAGATTGCTTGTTTGTTGTTTAATTCTTTCTTTTTGATCTATTTCATTAAAGTGAGTATCTAAACCATCAAATAAAGAATATTTAGACGTTTCTCCTTGTAAATGTGTCAGTTCAATAACATGAAAATATTCTTTATCATTGACTTTTGTAATATAGAGATTTTGAGAATTTTCTATTTCTTTCATAATCTCTTTAAAAGATTCATCTTGATCAATACGATATAAGATTTCTTTAGATAAAATAGGAGACATTCCTTGATAGATTTTAGTAAGTTGGTTATCTTCTACAAATTCATTTGTAAAAGGATCGAGTTTTTCCATCATTGGTGGTAATTGATAAAGGGCTCCTGGTTGTAAAAATCTTTCACTGTTCATACTTGGTGAAATATGTTTAATACAATCAATGATTTTATCGTTTTGACCTACTAAAATAATGTTTGAATGTTTTCCCATGACTTCTACATAGAGAACATATTCAATATAATCACCTAATTCATTGTGACAGCTAAAAGTGATTTTAAAAATACGATCCAAATCGATTTGTTCAATATCTTTAATATAACCACCTTCTAAAAGCTTACGATAAAGCATTGTAAGCGGATTAGGAGATTCTGGTGTTGGATAAGATAAAGATGTTAATTGAACACGTGCATACATTGGATGACTTGAAATCAATAACTGATAATTCTTTTTATTTGCACGAACTTGAAATAAAAGTTCATATTTTGATATTTGATAAATTTTATTGATACGACCGCCTTTTATTGTTTCTATCAATAAATTTTTTACTTGATGCATCATAATGCCATCATATGCCATAGTTATCACCCCAAAATACTATAACATATTTGAAATTTAATTGACATTATCTCTTTGTTATTGTAGAGTTATTTTTATAAAAAAAGGGGTGTGGAAAAATTGAAAAGAGGAATGTTAATCATTCTTAGTGGGCCTAGTGGTGTTGGTAAAGGAACAGTAAGAGAAGAATTGTTCAAAGATGAAAGTTTAAATTTAAGTTATTCTATTTCAATGACAACAAGAAAACCTAGACCTACAGAAACAGATGGTGTAGATTATTTCTTTGTTGATGAAAAAACGTTTGTAGATAAAATTGCTCAAGGTGGATTATTAGAATGGGCAAGATTTGTAGGTAATTATTATGGTACCCCTAAAGATAATGTAGATCGTTTATTAGATGAAGGGAAAAATGTCGTTTTAGAAATCGAAGTTCAAGGAGCGTTGCAAGTCATGAAAAAGTGTCCAGATGCCCTTACGATTTTCTTGGTACCACCTTCATTAGAAGAATTAGAAAGACGTATTCGTGGTAGACGTACTGAAAGCGAAGATATCGTAAAAGAACGTTTGGATAAAGCACGTAAAGAAATTCAAACAAAAGATGAATATAAATATGTTGTAGAAAATGATGATGTTCATCTAGCAAAAGATAAAATAGCAAAAATTATTAAAGAACATCAAAAGTAACTGTTGGTTTTTATAACTGACAGTTTTTTTGATAAAGCTACAATAGATGTGGTAAAATACAAACAAAAGAGAGGTGGAAATATGTATATTGTTAAGGTTCTTGTGGAACATGCAATCTATAAATTAGATACGACCTATGACTATTTATCTAAATATCAAGTTTTGGCAGGTTGTCGAATCCATATCCGTTTTGGTTATCAACAACTTGTAGGTTATGTCGTTGAATGTCAAGAAACACTTTTTACTCAAAAACAATTAGAAGAAAAAAATGGGTTTAAATATTCTTTTATCCAAGATGTCATTGATCAAAAACCATTACTTAATCAAGAATTACAAGAACTTGCAAACTATCTTTCAAAACAAACGCTTTCTACAAGAATCAGTTGTTTACAATGTATGTTACCACCTCAATTAAAACCAAGTACCAATCATAGTGTTGGTATTAAATATCAAAAAGTTGTTTCCTTTGTAAAAGATATTCCCCTTAAAACAACAAAACAACAAGAAGCTTTAAATTATATAAAAGAACACGATTTATTACCCATAAAGGATTATCCTTTTTCAACAGCTCTTTTAAATAATATAGAAAAACAAGGAGCAATTATTTATAAACAAGTAGAAGTTTATCGAAATCCTTACAATGAACATCTACAACAAGAAGATTATCCCTTGACTACTAGTCAACAAAAAGTTGTTAATCAAATATTAGCATCTTTTCATCAATTTAAAACCTTTTTACTTTATGGAGTCACAGGTTCAGGAAAAACAGAAGTTTATTTACACCTTTCTAGATTTGTGATTGAACAAGGAAAAACTGTCTTGATGCTTGTCCCTGAAATTGCTTTGACTCCAATGATGGTCTCTGCTTTTAAAAGCCGTTTTGGAAAAAGCGTCGCTATCTTACATTCAAAATTATCAGCGGGAGAAAGATATGATGAATATCGTCGAATCATTGATGATGAAGTAAAAATTGTCGTTGGAGCAAGAAGTGCTGTTTTTGCACCACTGGAAAATATAGGTTTGATTATTATAGATGAAGAACATGATGCTAGTTATAAACAAGAAAGTCCACCACGTTATTTAACATCTCAAGTAGCGAGAAAAAGGGGTGCTTATCATCAATGTCCAGTTGTTTTAGGTAGTGCCACACCTTCTCTTGAAAGCTATAGTCGTGCTTTAAAGGGTGCATATGAATTATGTATACTTTCTCAAAGGGTCAATCAAAAACCTTTACCACAAATTGAATTGATTGATATGGTCGAAGAAATGAAAGCACATCATTATGAAGTATTATCAAGGAAGATGAAAGCTAAAATACAAGAAACAATTGATAAAAATGAACAAGTGATTTTATTGCTTAATAAAAGAGGTTATTCAAGTTATGTTCGTTGTTTAGATTGTGATGAGGTATTAAAATGTCCTCATTGTGATGTATCTTTAACTTATCACAAAGATACCCATACAATGCGTTGTCATTATTGTGACTTTCAAGTACCTTACCAGCAAAAATGTAGTCATTGTGGAAGTACCAATATTAAACTTATTGGCAGTGGGACACAAAAGATAGAAGAATATTTACAAAATAATTTTATAAATTCAAGAGTGATTCGCTATGATGTAGATTCTACAAGGAAGAAGCAAGGACATCATCAATTGCTTAAACAATTTGAAAACCAAGAAGCAAATATATTAATAGGAACACAGATGATTGCTAAAGGATTAGATTTTGAAAATGTGACTTTTGTAGGAGTTATTAATGCAGATCTTTCTTTAAATATTCCTGATTTTAGAGCAAATGAAAGAACATTTCAATTATTAGAACAAGTTTCTGGTAGAAGTGGTCGAGGGAAGAAACAAGGAACAGTGATGATTCAAACGTATAACCCTGATCATTTTGTTTTACAATGTGTTAAAAATCATGATTATCAAAGTTTTTATCAAAAAGAAATGGAAATGAGAAAACTTGCGAAATATCCACCTTATTGTTATTTAATAAGTATTTTAGTGCAAGGTAAAAAAGAAGATGATGTGACTTTTTGTAGTCAACAAATAAAGGAATATTTAGTAAAACAATTACCGAAGGCAATTGTTTTAGGACCTGCTAATTGTACGATTTATAAGATGAATGATATTTATCGAAAGAGAATGACACTTAAAATAACGAATACAACACATGTTTATGAGGTGTTGCATGCAATGAGTGATTATTATAATAAAAAAGGAAGAAAGGTAAATGTGATATGTGATTTTAATCCATACACAACGATATAGTTATGGCAAGAGAAAATGCATATATGATTTTAAATCAATATTTTGAAGATGAGAGTTTTTTAAATATTGCTTTAAATGAACAATTAAAGAAAAGTAATTTAAAAAGAGAAGATAAAGATTTATGTACAACCATTGTTTATGGAACAATTCAAAATCTTTTATATATTCAATATCAACTTCAACCTTATATTAAAGGAAAAAGAGTAAAGAAAAAAATAAGGACACTTCTTTATATGTCTTTATATCAATTGATATATTTAGATAAAATACCTGAATATGCCATTATTAATGAAGCGGTTAAAATAGCTAAAAAAGAAGGCTATCAAACAAGTCAATTTGTAAATGCGGTATTGAGGAATTTTACAAGAAACGAAAGAAGATCATTAGAGGAATTAGATGAATTAGAAAAAATCTCGATTATGACATCACATCCTTTATGGATGGTCAAAATGTTTAATAAACAATATGGTTTAGAAAAAACAAAAATGATTTGTGAAGAAGATAACATGCCTCCTACAAGAAGTGGGAGAGTCAATACATTAAAAACAACAAAAGAAGAGTTATTAAAAGAAAGCTGTTTTGAAGAAGGAACATTGTCTCAAGATGCTCTTTTATATAAAAGAGGAAATCTAGCCTATACTTCTTATTACAAAGAAGGTAAAGTAACGATTCAAGATGAATCAAGTCAATTAGTAGCAAGACTTTTAGATCCTCAAAAAACAGATTACGTTTTAGATATGTGTAGTGCTCCAGGAAGTAAAACAACACATCTTGCAGCATTAATGGAAAATCAAGGAAAAATAGAAGCCTATGATTTATATAAGCACAAAGTAAAATTAATAGAACATAATTTAAAACGTTTAGGTGTTAAAAATGTACATGTTCAAGCAGGTGATTCTACAAAGCTTATAGAACACTATCCTCCTGAAACGTTTGATCGTATTTTATTAGATGCACCTTGTTCAGGATTTGGAGTTTTAAAACGTAAACCAGAAATTAAATATCATGATTCGAGTGTGATGGATGGTTTAATCCCATTACAAGCACTTTTATTAGAAAATGCGTATAATTTATTGAAAAATGATGGTACAATGGTTTATAGTACATGTACAATCAATAAAAAGGAAAATGGGATGATGATTGAACATTTTATTCAAAAACATCCTGATATGAAAGTTATTGAACAACGTACAATTTTGAATTATGAATATCACACAGATGGATTTTATATGTGTAAAATGAAAAAGGGATAGAAGATGGAACATTTATATAATTATTCTTTAGAAGAATTAACTGAATATTTTAAATCAATCAATGAAAAACCTTTTAGAGCAAAGCAGGTTTTTCAATGGTTATATCAAAAAAATGCTTTTGATTTTCAAGAAATGTCTAATATATCAAAAGATTTAAGAGAAAAATTGGAAAAACAATGCATCATTGATACCTTTGAAATACAAGAAAAGCAAGTATCAAGTGATGGAACTATCAAATACTTATTTAAAATGATTGATGGTAACTTAATAGAAGCCGTTTTAATGAGACATGACTATGGTCAATCATTATGTGTAACAAGCCAAGTAGGATGCAATATGCAATGTGCATTCTGTGCTAGTGGGCTTTTAAAAAAACAACGTAACTTAACAGCTGGTGAAATGGTCAATCAAGTCATGGCAGTCGCTAAAGATACAGGTATTCGTGTTTCACATGTTGTTGTCATGGGAACAGGTGAACCTTTTGATAACTATGATGAAGTGATGAAATTCGTTAGAATTATTAATCATCCTCATGGTTTAGCTATTGGAGCAAGACATATTACGATTTCTACATGTGGACTTGTCAATATGATTGAAAGATATAGCAATGAAGGAATTCAAACAAACCTTGCTATTTCTTTACATGCCCCTAATGATGAAATTAGAGACCAATTAATGCCTGTAAATAAAGCGTTTAATATGGATGCTTTAAGAAAAGGTGTTGCAGATTATATCGAAAAAACGAATCGTAGAGTGACATTTGAATATATTTTATTAGATGATGTCAACGATTCACTTGCACATGCTAGACAGCTTGCTCATTATATGAGAGGATTGAATGCGTATGTGAATTTAATTCCTTATAATAGTGTTGATGAACATGGTTTTAAACCAAGTAGTCATGTAGAGGAATTTAAAGACGAACTATTAAGATTACATATTAACTGTACGGTTAGAAAAGAACATGGTAGAGATATAGATGGAGCATGTGGTCAGCTAAGAGCAAAACGTAGTGGGGTGATATAATGGAGTATTATGCATTGACTGATATTGGAAAAATCAGAGAAAAAAATCAAGATCAAGCAGCAACAGCCATCAATTTAAAAGATCAGGTTTTAGGTGTTGTTTGTGATGGTATGGGAGGACATAAGGCAGGAGAAATTGCATCTCATGTTGTAGAAGAACATGTACTTACATGTTTTAAAGCCAATCCACCTTTTTTGGATGATGAAGAAGTGACAAATTGGTTAATGGATACTGTTTTAGAAGCTCATCAAATTGTAAAAAGAATGGCTAATATGCAAGAAGATACAAAAGGAATGGGAACAACTGTAGCGATTGCGGTGGTTGATGGTGATGATGCTTTCTTTTGTCATGTAGGGGATAGTCGTATTTATATTTATGATGATCAAGAAATTACCCAAATGACAAGGGATCATACTTTAGTCAATGAATTGATTGAAAGAGGAGCAATTACAAAGGAAGAAGGAAAGAATCATCGTCAAAAGAATGTTTTAATGCAAGCTATTGGTGTTGAGATGAATATTGTACCAGATATTCAAAAGTATAAATTAAATGGGAAGAATATTTTGATTTGTAGTGATGGGTTATTTAATTCTTTAGAAGATGAGGAAATTTTAAATATTGTTAAAAAAAATATGAATGTTAGAGATAAAGTACATCTTTTAATTGAACAAGCAAATGAACATGGTGGGCATGATAATATTGCTGCTGTGTTAATAGAAGGAGGACGTTAAAAAATGAATAAAATCATTGCTGAACGTTATGAATTGATTGATATTATTGGTCAAGGAGGAATGGCAGATGTTTATCTAGCAAATGATACGATTTTAAATCGTACAATTGCTATTAAGATATTACGTACATCTTTAGCGAAAGATCCAATTTATATTGCAAGATTTCAAAGAGAAGCTTCAGCAGCAGCTGCGCTTTCACATAAAAATATTGTTGAAATTTATGATGTTGGTGAAGATAATGATCAATACTATATTGTCATGGAATATGTACCTGGTAGAACATTGAAAGAATTAATTGCTAAAAGAGGTGCTTTACATGTAATGGAAGCTATTGACATTATGAAACAAGTGCTTTCAGGAACAGCAAGAGCACATCAAATGGGAATTATTCATCGTGATTTAAAACCACAAAATATTTTAGTAACGGATACAGGAACAGCTAAGATTGCTGATTTTGGAATTGCTTCTATTCAATCACTTACACAGTTTACACAAACAGATGTGATTATGGGTTCTCTTCATTATTTAGCACCAGAATTAGCACGAGGAGAAAAAGCGACAGTTCAAAGTGATATTTATGCTTTAGGAATTGTTTTTTATGAATTATTAAGAGGACAAGTACCATTTAATGGTGAATCTCCAGTGAATATTGCTTTAAAACATATGCAAGAAGATTTACCATCACTTAGAGAATTTAATCCATCTATTCCTCAATCAGTAGAAAATATTATTATTAAAGCAACTGCTAAAAACTTAAATGATCGTTATAAAAGTGCTACGGAAATGTTAGAAGATTTACAAACATGTTTATCTAGAACAGATGAAGAAAAACTTGTTTTTGATCATAGTGATGAAGTGAATGATCCTACGATTGTTGTAAATCCACGACAAATCTTTGATGAAGAAGAACCAGAAGAAGTTGAAGAAAGAGCTGTTGAAAAGAAGAATAATAATGGTAAAGGAAAACAAATTTTAGAAAAATTAAAAAATCCTAAAGTTTTTGCAGGAGTCGTTGCAGGTGTTGTTTTGATTATTGGAATTATTTGTTATTTCTTACTTTTTGGTGGAAATAAACAACCAAATGTAATGCCAGATTTAGTTGGATTGAAACAAAGTGAAGCAGAAAAAATGTTAAAAGATTATGATGTTACAATTAATAAGACAGTTTTTAAAGAATTATCTGATGATTATAAAAAAGGTTTAATTACAAAAACTGATCCAGAAAAAGGTTCTTCTATTAAAGAAGGAGATGTTATCACAATTACTGTTTCAAAAGGTAAATATATTGTTTTAGATGATTATACAGGATTAAGTTATGATGAAGCTAAAAAGAAATTAAATAAGATTGGCTTTAAAGTTGATATAAAACGTGAAGTTTCTGATAAAAAGGCGGGAACAGTTTTAGAACAAAGTTTAGAAAAAGGTTATAAACAAGATCCTACAGATAAAGATCGTACAATTACACTTACGATTTCTAAAGGATCCTATGTGATTTTAGATGATTATACAGGTATGAGCTATGATGATGCCTATAATAAATTGAGTGGTTTAGGATTCAATGTTACAAAACGTGAACAAACTTCTGATCAACCGGCAGGTACCGTTATTGATCAAAATTTAGCGAAAGGCTATAAAGTAGACCCAACAGATACAAATAGAAATATTACGTTGACTGTTTCTACTGGTTATAGTCAAACAGTGCCTTCTGTTGTTGGTTTAACACCAGATAGTGCGAAATCTAATCTTGAAAACTTAGGCTTTACTGTTTCAATGGAAGGGACACAATTCCCTGAATCAGGTGGAGATGAACGTTATATCGGTGCAGTTTACAAACAAAGTATTGCTGCTGGAACAAAAGTAGATAAAAAAGGAACGACAATTACAATCTATTATTATGAAGACTAACATAGATGAAGGGCGTATTGTCAAGGCATTAGCTGGTTTTTATTACATTGATGATGGTCATGAAGTGCATCAATGTCGTGCCCGTGGAAAATTTAGAAAACAAGATATAAAACCAGTTGTTGGTGATTTTGTAGAATTTCAAAAAGATCGGAAGAGCGTCGTGTAGGGAAAGAGTGTAGATCTCGGTGGTC
>OJSE01004360.1_pt1 | contig 11123 bp, 8 predicted proteins | sample 1599351 | NCBI WGS metagenome assembly OJSE01 (sample SAMN04168656, study PRJEB22393) | human gut metagenome | biome: human gut microbiome; feature: stool | host: Homo sapiens | collected 2014-03-17 | reverse complement strand
CCTGCTCCATGCCCTTTGCCCAGAAACGCTCACGGCTTCTTCTTACATACCAGTTACTCATATCGTCAACAAATTCCTGAAGTGCTCTTGCAGCCTCCGGAATCTTGTAGGAACCAAGATCCTCATCCACAGTCTTCACCATAGTATTCAGCTTGCTGAGCAGCCATTTATCCATAACCGGAAGCTTATCGTAATCTAAAGTATATTTAGTTGCGTCAAAATTGTCAATGTTCGCATACAGTACGAAGAATGCGTAGGTGTTCCACAGAGTGCTCATGAACTTTCTCTGTCCCTCTACAACTGCCTTGCCATGGAAACGGTTCGGGAGCCACGGAGCACTGTTGATGTAGAAATACCAGCGGATCGCATCTGCACCGTATTTGTTCAGTGCATCAAACGGATCTACGGCATTTCCCTTGGACTTACTCATCTTCTGTCCGTTCTCATCCTGTACATGTCCCAGAACGATTACATTCTTATACGGAGCCTTATTGAAAAGCAGTGTGGACTCAGCAAGAAGGGAGTAGAACCATCCTCTTGTCTGGTCAACAGCCTCGGAGATGAAGTCTGCCGGGAACTGCTGCTCAAACAGGTCTTTGTTCTCAAATGGATAATGATGCTGTGCAAAAGGCATTGCTCCGGAATCAAACCAGCAGTCAATTACCTCCGGTACACGGTGCATGGTCTTGCCGCAGTCCGGGCACTTCATGGTGATATCATCAATATATGGGCGGTGAAGCTCGATAGTCTTGGCACGCTCGTCACCACTCTTCTCATAGAGATCCTGGCGGCTTCCTACGGATTCCATATGGCCGCACTCACACTGCCAGATGTTCAGTGGTGTTCCCCAGTAACGGTTTCTGGAAATACCCCAGTCCTGAACGTTCTCAAGCCAGTCACCGAAACGTCCCTTACCGATGCTCTCCGGAATCCAGTTGATGGTGTTGTTGTTGCGGATCAGATCATCTTTTACTGCTGTCATCTTGATGAACCAGGACTCACGTGCATAGTAGATCAGCGGTGTGTCACATCTCCAGCAGTGCGGATAATCATGCTCGAATTTCGGTGCGTCAAAAAGTTTGCCCTCTTTGTCAAGGTCTGTGAGGACCATCGGGTCCGCTTTCTTAACAAATACACCGGCGTATGGTGTTTCTTTGGTCATGTTACCCTGTCCGTCTACGAACTGTACAAACGGAAGATCATAATCACGGCCAACACGGCTGTCATCCTCACCAAATGCAGGTGCGATATGAACGATACCAGTACCATCGCTCATGGTAACGTAGCTGTCGCAGGTTACGAAGTGAGCTTTTTTGTGCTGTTTTGCTGCTGCCTCTCCTGCACATGCAAAAAGCGGCTCGTATTCTTTACGCTCGAGGTCTGTTCCTTTGTATTTCTCAAGAATCTCATATGCAGGCTCGTCATCCTTTGCAAGCTTGCCGAGAACTTTGTCCAGAAGCGCCTCTGCCATGTAGTATGTGTAGCCGTCTGCAGCTTTTACCTTGCAGTAGATCTCATCCGGGTTTACACAAAGTGCAACGTTGGATGGAAGTGTCCACGGTGTTGTTGTCCATGCCAGGAAGTATGCATCCTCACCGACAACCTTGAAACGAACGATTGCGGAACGCTCTTTAACAGTTTTGTATCCCTGGGAAACTTCCTGTGCGGAAAGCGGAGTTCCACAACGCGGGCAGTAAGGAACGATCTTGAAACCTTTGTAAAGAAGGCCTTTGTCCCAGATTTCTTTCAGTGCCCACCACTCGGACTCGATGAAGTTGTTGTCGTATGTTACATACGGATGCTCCATGTCAGCCCAGAAACCAACGGTAGAGGAGAAATCCTCCCACATTCCTTTGTATTTCCATACGCTCTCTTTACACTGCTGGATAAATGGCTCAATTCCGTACTCCTCGATCTGTTCCTTGCCGTCAAGACCAAGTTTCTTCTCAACCTCAAGCTCAACCGGAAGTCCGTGAGTATCCCATCCTGCTTTTCGCGGAACCATGTATCCCTTCATTGTACGGTATCTCGGGATCATATCCTTGATAACTCGTGTCAGAACGTGTCCGATGTGTGGCTTACCATTAGCGGTAGGCGGTCCGTCATAGAATGTGTATGTCTCGCCCTCTTTACGGCTGTCCATACTCTTTTCAAAAATCTTATTGTCTTTCCAGAATTTCTCAACTTCTTTTTCGCGGTCAACAAAATTCAGATTCGTGTCAACTTTACGATACACAATTTTTACCTCCTGTGTCTGATTACTGGCTGCTGTCTCATCTGTAAGGCCACAGCGGATTGTTTCTTCACAGATACCTGTTCGTGCCAATGCTTCGGGCACTTATAAAAAAAGACCCCATCCTGTAAAAGGACGAAGTCTGATTCGCTGTACCACCTGTTACATTATACGGGCCTGTGTCCGGATCCCTGCGTCTTCTGCTGTGTTCTTATGCTCTGTGTTATGGCGCGGGCTGTTGTTCCATGTCTGTTCATGGCGGACAATTCTTTGTATCTGCCGATATATGTTCCCTGTAACGGAGGAAATCCGTCAGTTCTTACTTAATGATCATCTGTATATCAGATATTCTTCCGGCTGCTGCCGGACAACTTCGGAACTGAAGCTCAGGAGTGATATTCCGCCATATTTACTCGTCCCGGGCTCCCACCATCCCCGGTTCGCTGCAAGCTTTCCATATGGCCTACTGTCTCCATCACAGCTTTTTCTATATACGCTGTCTATTATAGGTTGGGGAAAATCCATATGTCAAGTGTTTTCATGGATTTTTTCTTATTATATGTATGTTCACTTCTTCTTAATGGAATTTTCACAGACTGCAAGTAGTTTTTCCGGGAGGAAAGTGGTATACTACTACAGAATCTTGAGGGCAAAAATACAGCGTTTCATTAATACAATGCTATAATTAATGAAATACTGCACCTCATCACAAAACGGGCAAGATTTTTTCGGTTACTGATTCTCAAATGAATAATAACCTTCTCGCCCGGATTTATCACTGAAAGGTATCTTGTTATGAAAAATATGAAAAAACGATCCTTGCGCCGGATCTTTGCAGGCATTCTCGGCATAGGGATCCTGCTCACAGGCGCAGCTCCCTGCGCGGCGGCTGCCTATGGATACGATGAATATGGTGATCCTATCGTCACTGCCACACCGGTTCCTGATGGTCAGGCCGCAGCAGTCACGCCTGTTCACTCCAGCTATTATTCACAGGCTGCCGACACCGATTCCATTGACGGGTGGCCCAAAGGTCCCGGCATCGAAGCACAGGCTGCAGTCCTTATGGACGTAAATACAGAAGCCGTTCTTTATTCCAAAAATGCGGACACACAGCTCTACCCTGCCAGCATCACGAAGATCCTGACTACACTGCTTGCCTGCGAAAATCTGAACGCTAAGACAAACATTACCGTATCTGAAAAAGCTTCCACCAGTGTAACTGCCGGAGATTCCAGTATTTATGCTGCTCCCGGTGAAAAATTCACCAGGGATCAGGCCCTGATGGCTGTCATGCTCCAGTCCGCTAATGAAATGTCTGTCGCCGTTGCGGAAGAAGTTTCCGGCTCTGTAAAGAAATTCGCAGAACTCATGAACTGGCGCGCCAAGCTTTTTGGCTGCAAGAACACACACTTTAACAATCCCAACGGTCTTCCGGATGAAAATCATTACACCACAGCCTCCGACATGGCAAAGATCGCCAAATCCGCCTGGCTGAATCCTCTTTTCCGGCGATACTGCACCAAACGTTATTACGAGATCCCGCCTACCAATAAATTTGCGGAAGCCCGCCAGCTGCTCAATCATCACAAGATGATGAAAAACGGCGAATATTATTATGAAGGCGTCCGTGGCGGAAAAACAGGTTACACGGATGCATCCGGCAACACACTTGTCACCTACTGCAAACGAGGAAATATAACGCTGGTAGCCGTGATCCTGAATTCTACTTCCGCGGCAAATGCTTACAGCGATACCGCTTCTCTTTTTAATTATGGTTTTGAAAATTTTGAAAAGGTGGATATGAAGGTGTCCATGGATCCAGTCCCGTTTAAGGTACTCCCTTGTGACAAATATATCCTTAAGAATAACGGAAACACCTATCCGTTTTATTATCAGACAAAGGTTTATGTGACTCTTCCAAAAGGTATCAAAAAATCACAGCTTAACAAACGCCAGGCCGTTCTTCAGAATGCTGTCGGCCCACTGCGTCTGAAAAGCAAATATTATTATAAGAAACAAATGGTCGGATGGGGAATGCAATACGAACGAAACATCGTATCAGATCTTCTCCTGACTTCGTAACATTTTCCTGCGGCGGAGAGATTCGTGCTTTTCACGGATCTCATCCGCCGCTTCTGTATCTTCTGCTCTCAGGGTCTTCACCCCGAAATATTTTCCCTCATCGGTTTTTCGGATCCGGATCTTTCCGGCAACAGGTCCATGCTCATGGCAAAGGGCAAGGCTGTAATATACCTTGGAATTGTTGGTACTGAACCAGCGGATCTTCCTCTTGGCAGGGCATCTGCAGATGGGACACATGGTACTTACCATGGTACGGTCCTTCATCAGACGCTCCTTTGATACAAATTCCCTGGACACAAACTTGTCATGGTCTGTATAGGAAATATAGATCTCGCTGTCTCTGGATTTTGGATTCTGATATACATCCAGGGACGGATGGCGGATCATGCAGGCTTCATCGATCTCCAGGAGTATCCTGGCAGTATAGCTGGCGTCTGCCAGTGCCCGGTGAAAATCCCGGTTTTTGGGAAGCTGCAGGTAGTCTGTAGCATATTCCAGGGAACGCCTGGATATTCCATCCTCGAATTTTATGCTGAAAAGTTTCTGCACATCGTAGTAATGCACCGGCCCTGGCATCAGCTTCAGAAGATTATAGTATTTCATATTGCGCTGAAGTTCCATCACATCCTGGTCTCCCCAGGTAAAAAAGCGATACTCCTCCCCGCACCATTCCAGAAATCTGCGGATTGCCCTTGGAAAAGGGATGCCTTTTTCCAGTTCATGATAATCCACGTGGATCACTTCGTGGATACTGTCGTGGATCCAGTGGTACACTTTGGGCTTGATCAGACACTGAAAGGTATCAACGATCTCTCTTTTTTCATTTAATTTTACTGCCCCGATCTCTATGATCTCAAACGGGAGCCGACTGTCCGGATGTCTTCTTCCATCCGGATTCTGGTTCCATTCCAGGTCAAATACAATATAGTTCATGGGTTTTCTGTCCTCTTATCTGACTGCTCAGCTGCTTCATAAATGCAGCTGTTTCCGGATCGGTATCCGGCTATTTCATATTTTTGCATTCGGACACAGAATAAATCGCTTCAAACAGCTCCTGCTGGAAGCTTTCTGTATCTGCATCTGTCAGAATCATATCTTTCATTTCGTCTTCTTCGTGTAGCCACCAGCGGAAATCGCATAATGTGGCACCCCGTCCGGCACCGTCTGAACAATTCACATCCAGGAATACTTTTTCTGTTTTAAAGAACTCCGGATGGATGAGATACATAAACGGTACAGCAGCATGGATACTTGCCACACAGCGATATTTGGAAAAATTTTCAAGTACGTAGCCAGCCATATCTCCACAGGCTCTGGCTGCCGGATCACCGGACTGGCACAGCTTCATGATCTGGTTTCTGGTAAGATTACATTTCAGGGTAGCATCCAGTCCACACATGATCAGTGGGATTCCGGAATCGAATACGATCTTTGCCGCCTCCGGATCTGCGTAGATGTTGAATTCCGCTGCCGGTGTGATGTTTCCGCCTTTTGCTGCGCCGCCTGTAAAAACAATTTTTCTGATCTTATTCTTTATTTCAGGAAAAACCTTTAACAGAAGTGCAAGATTAGTCATTGGTGCAGTTTCGATCATTACTACCTGCTCGCCCTCCGGAATGGCATTCAGAATGTCACGTATAAAAAGCACTGCATTATCAGAAGCAGCCTCTGATTTTGCTTCCGGCAGTACGCAATGGCCAAGCCCTGTCTCTCCGTGGAATTCTTCCGCATAAATTGCCGCTTTCACAAGAGGACGGTCCTGGCCTCCTGCCACCGGAACCTTCAGTCCGTAAAAATCCACCAGCTCCAGTGCATTTTGGGTCACTCTTTCTATCCTGGTACTTCCTGCAGATGTCGTCACTGCAAGCAGCTCCAGTTCATCCTGATGTGCTGCCGCATATGCCAGTGCGATCCCGTCATCGATTCCGGGATCACAGTCCATGATAACCTTGATCTTATCTCCCATATATTCACCTCTGTAAAAACTCTTTCCCCAATTTTATAGTATTGCCGAATTTCCGCTGTTTACCTGTTCCAAGTATAACAGAGTGAGGAAAGAGTGTAAAGTTAATCAGAATTCGTTACTGTTCACTCCGTTCTCAGCAACACGCTTCGCGGAATATTACCAGTAAACAGTAATCAGAATTCACCTCTGTACTTCAGGCTGAAACGTAAAGAACCCCTCTGCCGGACATTGGCAGAGGGGTGGAAAAAAGGGGGTTATATTCATTTATATAAACAAATGCAATGTGCAATTTGGAGCTTTAATATTTGCAATATCCGTTTGGGTTGTTCCGGATATTGTTATTATGCTATATCCCATCACCCGGAGCTTGCAATCCAGTACCGGGGCTTCACAATAAATGCTGATCAATCAATAGAAACAAATTTCTTCTCTTCTGCTTCTTTCTTGGTTTCTTCCTTCGGGAAGGTTACATGAAGGATTCCGTTCTCATATTTCGCATGGATATCTTCATGCTTAATGCTCGAGCCTACATAAAAGCTTCTGTTGCAGGTTCCTGTATAACGTTCTCTGCGAACATATTTACCTTTATCATCCTTCTCGTCCTTCTTCTCTTCTCTGGTTGCCTGAATGTTCAGATAACCATTCTTCAGCTGGATCTTCACATCCTCTTTCTTAAATCCCGGAAGATCGATCTCCAGTTCATAATTGCCATCTACATCAAGGATATCTGTCTTCATCATATCCTTCACCTGAGGATAAGCATTGGCAGCTGCCTGACGGCCTGTCGGATATCCCATAAAATCATCAAATAAATCTTCTCCGAAAATACTTGGCATTAACATAACTCATTCCTCCTGATCTATATTCGCTGCGTGCTGCGCAGGCGTTTTTAATTTACTGTTTCTGAAAACATCTGCAAATTCTGTAAGAACTTTCTCCGGAAGATTTCTTTTTTCTCTCTTCCTTTGTTCTGTATGTACTATAACACGCATTATTAGCACTGTCAATAGGCGAGTGCTAATTTCACACTTTCTTCACATTTTCCGTAATTTTACGATCCATTTTTCCGATACATATGTCTGAAGCGCCGAAGATAGAAGGACTCCCAGGATCAGAAATGGAACTGCCTGTAAAAGCACTCCCATAAATACATAAATATAATAACTGCTTTCATAAAAGAGAGCCCACGTCTGCTGAATACAGTAAAGAACATCTGTATCGGGACCATGGATTCCGTATTCAGTGCAGTGGAGATATGCTTCATGAGATCTGTCGAATAATACATCTGATCGATACCGGGACGGTAATAAGGCAGGCTACCGCACCAGATAGCATGACTGCAACATCCTGGAATAGGAACTGGGAATTAAGAATGATCTCCAGGCTATATTTCTGTGTCTGAATGTATGAAAATAATAAAATAGTTCCTCCAAGATAAGCAAACAGCAACGTATTTACCGTTGTACCGATAATTTCTTTCCCAACCTGATAGCCGGAAGCTGTAAGCTCTTTCGCTGTCAGACTGTTTTTATGAGTCCAGACTTCATATACAGAAGATGTTACAGATAATGCTGTATCGATAACAGCCCCAAGAGTACTGAAAACAGTTACAAATATTCCTACATGAAGCATGTTAATATGAAGGTCCGTACTGTAATAATACATAAAATCGTCTTCCGAAATCTGCAGCTCATTTAACCCGTAGCTTCCTGATCTCCATGTAATAATATAAATCGGAATAAACAAAAGTAACATTACCAGCAGTGTAGCCAGAAAAGCCGCCCGCGTCTTTGGATTATTTCCGTTCTGATAAAACAGAGAAATATAACAGACACCTGCACCTGCCACCAATATCAGGAGCAGTACAGGAAAACCGGCAGACATCAGCATAATTGAAAAAAACAAAATTACAATATTCCCCGCCAGTGTCATAATTGACATGGCTCCACGCTCTCCGCCAATCAAGATCACCAGAAAAATTAAAATCAATGCAAGAAAAATGATCATTCTCTGACACCCCTTTTCCGTGATGGTATTTTCATAATCACTGAAGCAATAAAAACAGATACCGGTATTGCCAGTACAATTCCAATACTTTCTATCAGAAAACGACAGATATCATATGGAATGTGGTATCTCACGATCGTTACAAAGCTCATATCATTATTCATCTTAAGTATGAACATGGGAATCATGCCGCTTGCCAGAACAAACAGCAGTACATTTATCATGGTTCCCATAATATCATATCCGATTTCACGACCGGAATGTATCAGTCTTTTCAGAGAAACCGATGGATTTTTCCGCACGATCTCTCCTACTGCTGCGCTGATCGTCACCGTCACATCCATAATTGCACCAAGTCCTGTCAGCATAATATCTGCCCAGAATATATCTGCTGAATTGCCTGTACTTCCAAGGTATTCCAGATTGGAATAATCCAGATCTCCGTACATATAAATAGAAAATTCAAACAATGCCATGATTAGAAACAGAACACACAGTGTTGAAAGAACTGAGGAAAATGTTTTTCTATGAATTCCATTTAAGCAGATCAATGTAGTCAGTGAAAAAAGAACTGCGATGACATTACAGATATTTAAAATATTTTTCCCTTCTGTAAAAGCCTGAAATCCATACGCAAATATGACTGTATTCAGTATCAATGATATGATCGTGTAAAATCCCTGCTTTCCTGTAATGCAGATCAGAAGAAAAAATAATCCTCCTGCCAGTAATGCCAGATACCCATCCCTTTTTACAGAACGTATCGTTTTTCCGGGGCTTTCCTTTGAACCGCTTAAAAGAACGGTGTCTCCTTTATGATATTTCTTGGTCTGAACCTGAGAAGATGTATATTCATTAGAGACCGTTATTTTTTTCCCTTTATGCGGACCGTTTAATATCCGTGCCGTAATATTCTGAGTATAGTAATATTCTTTTGAGCCCCTGGTTCCTTCTCTGCTCAGAGTCTGTTTTTCTGTTACGGAACATATTTTTGCCAGCGGTGTATGATAAAATCGGGAATTACAGCAGGTAAACAGAACAAAAATAATATATATGCCGGCTAAAAGATATTTTTTGTGAAATATGCAGGATTTCATTAACTTCATTCCCCCTGTAGAAATATTGCAATTGTAAACGCACTGACCGGTTGCTTTTTATCGAAGTAACATTGTACGCTTTTTGAAAGTATCGGTCAATATAAGGTATACAAAAAAACAGCAGCAGAACCGTTTTCACAGTTCTGCTGCCCCCATAATTATTTTAACAAATACCTAACTCCAAAAAAGCCATTATTTACAAAGCGCAGAAAATGCATCTGCAACAAACTGAACCTTGGTTCCGATAATAACCTGTACAGAAGTTTTTCCAGGTTTGATCACGCCTGCAACACCTGCAGATTTGATCACCTTATCATTTACAGCTGTAATATCCTTAACCTCAAGTCTCAGTCTTGTGATGCAGTTATCGATGCTTGTGATGTTCTCTTTTCCGCCACAGCCTTCAAGGATCTTCGCGGCAATAGCAGTATAGTCATCATTTGCAAGCTCGATATTCTTCTCTGCCTCAAGATCGTCATCGTCTTCTCTTCCCGGAGTCTTCAGATCAAATTTCTTGATGGCAAAAAGGAATACAACATAGAATACGATGAATGCTGCAATTCCAAGAGGAAGGATGAGCAATGTCTTCTGTGCTGCCGGAAGTGAGGATGAGAAAAGTAAATCCATCGCACCGGCAGAGAAGCTGAAGCCTGCACGGAATCCAAGAGCAACTGTGATCATGGTGAAGATACCGTAAAGTAATGCATAAATTACATAAAGGCCAGGAGCAAGGAACATAAATCCAAACTCGAACGGCTCAGTTACACCACAGATAAATGCACAGATCGCTGCAGATGCAACAAGACCGATGGCAACTTTTTTCTTTGCAGGTTTCGCACATTTAACCATTGCAAGTGCTGCACCAGGAATACCAAACATCATACATGGGAAGAATCCGGACATGTACATTCCAAGGCTCCAGGATACATCTGCAGAGGTTTCACCTGCCCAGAAGTGCTGAAGATCACCAAGTCCGATGGTGTCAAACCAGAATACATTGTTCAGTGCGTGATGTAATCCGGTAGGGATCAACAGACGGTTCAGGAATGCATAGATACCTGCACCAACAACATCCATACCTGCGATTGCTTTTCCTAATGCTACAAGTGCACTGAAAAGTAATGGCCATACAAACAGTAATACAACAGATACGATAATGGAAACCACTCCTGCGATGATCGCTACGCAGCGCTTGCCGCTGAAGAAGGAAAGCCAGTCAGGAAGTTTGGTGCTCTTGAATTTGTTATAGCATGTAGATCCGATGATACCGGCAAGGATTCCGATAAAAGGATTCGCAATTTTGTCAAACGCAAGAGTTTTTGTTGCACTGTCAGCGATTGATGGCATGATGGTTGTAACAAATCCTGTAGAAAGAAGTGTTGTGAGCATCAGCTAGGATGCAAGTGCAGCGATTCCGCCGGTTCCGTCATTCTTTTCTGACATACCGACACCAACACCGATAGCAAAAAGGATTGCCATGTTGTCGATCAGAGCTCCGCCTGCCTTAACCAGAAACAGACCGATCAGATTGGCTGCGCCATGAATGTCTCCACCCTGCATAGTTGCCGGACATAACCAGTATCCGATACCCATGAGGATACCACAGATCGGCAGTACTGCCACTGGAAGCATTAACGCTTTTCCCAGTTTTTGAAGAAATTTCATATATTTCCCCTCCCTTAAAATAAATATATTTGACCGGATTACTCCGGTTATAACACCCCGAAAATTGCTA
>OJSE01004345.1_pt1 | contig 11151 bp, 10 predicted proteins | sample 1599351 | NCBI WGS metagenome assembly OJSE01 (sample SAMN04168656, study PRJEB22393) | human gut metagenome | biome: human gut microbiome; feature: stool | host: Homo sapiens | collected 2014-03-17 | reverse complement strand
ATGTACGGACAGGCAAAATTCAGTGCATCGTTGTGAAGGACTTATCTCGATTTGGTCGTGACTATATCGAAACGGGAAGCTATCTGGAAACTATTTTCCCGATGCTCCATGTTCGCTTTATCGCCATCAACGATGATTTTGACAACATCCGGCAGTCGGATGTGGATAGTCTTGCGGTTCCCATCAAGAACATGGTAAACAGCTTGTACGCGAAGGACATTTCAAAGAAAATCAGCCTTAGTTACCAGATGCGCCGCGAAAAGGGAATCCCTACATCGTGGTGTACCCCGTATGGCTATCAGTTGAACCAACAGGGAAATAAGTTTGAAGCGACTGAGGATGCGAAGTGGGTCAAACTGATCTATCAATGGTATCTTGCAGGAGTGAGTACAAACGAAATTGCCCGCAGGTTGGAATTTTTAGAAGTGGCAAGGCCGAACGAACGGCTGAATCGCAAATTACATGATGGAGATGACCCTACCTATAATAAATGGCATCCCAGTACGGTTCTTCGTATTTTAAACAGCAGTGCCTATATTGGAGAACTGGTATCTGGGAAAACGCAAACTGCATCGTACAAAGGGATTGGCCTCCATCCTGTGGAAAAGAAGGAATGGCATATTGTTGAAAACGCTCATGAAGCAATCATTCTGAAATCGGATTTTGAAAAAGTGCAGGCACGGCGGGAGCAGAATAAGGAAAAACGGGAAAGGGCGATGGCTCGTTCCAAAGCAACCAGAGAGAAGTGTTATAACCATCTATCGGGAATGGTTTACTGTGGCTGCTGCAGACGCAACATGACGTTTGAACGGCGTGTGCATGGTACGGTGAAGGAAACGCACTATGGAGTGTTCATTTGCAAAAGAAAGAAGAACACGACTCCCTGTGCCTATCATGCGGTGCCGGAGAAAATGCTGATGATGGTGGCGATGGATCAGATTCATCATCTGGTGTCTACCATGTGTGAAGAAGAAAAGCTGGTAAAAGACATGATGCGCGGCAGCAATCTGGATTCAGCCCGTTCCATCAAGATGAAAGAAAACTCTATCCTGTTTCGGATTCAGGAAGCTGAAGAACGGCGGTTGCGCTTATATGAGGACTATAAAGCTGAAATTCTGGACGAAGATGAATATAGTCAGCTAAAGGAACACTACATAGCAGAAAAGCAGCGGTTGGAACATGAACTGCAAAAGCAGCGTCAGCGCGCATTGGAGCTGGAAAAGAGAATCAAAATCTGCGATGCGCAGATGGAGCGGATGCGCGGGATTCTGAATCAAAATGAATTTGATGAAGAACTGGTGCATGAACTTATCAAGAGAATCTATGTAGGAATGGACAATTCTGTGGAGGTCGAATTTAAGTGTAGCGACCCCTATCAGGAAGTGCTTGCAATCATGTCGGAGGTTCAGAATGAATGATAAAATTGCAATCTATCTCCGCTTATCATTGGCAGACGGAGATTTGAAAAAGGGCAGCAAGGATGAAAGTAACAGCATTGAGAACCAACGGATGCTGCTCCACGATTACATTGGGAAGCAGGAAGATTTGTTTGGCGAGATTGTAGAATATGTAGATGATGGCTATACAGGAACAAATTTTAATCGTCCGGCTTTTCAGAAAATGATTGTGGATTTGAAGCAGGGCGATATAAAAGTCATCATGGTAAAGGATTTGTCCCGCCTTGGTCGTGACTATATCGGTGTTGGCGATTACATTGAACAGATTTTTCCGTTGATGGGAGTTCGGTTTATTGCTGTGAATAATTCCTTTGACAGCATGAAACTGAACAACGGGACGCCGGGAATCGAAGTGGCAGTCAGCAATCTGGTGAATAATATGTATAGCCGGGATATTGCGAAAAAGATTCGGGCTGCTCTGGAAACGAACTGGAAGAATGGGAAAGCCACCTGCACGAATGTTCCTTTTGGATATGTGTGGAACAAGAAAGGTGGGCAGCGGTGGGAGATTGACCCGGAGGCAGCACCCTGCGTGAAAAAAGTATTTGAATTAGCATTGTCCGGCCGCAATACAACGCAGATCGCCTATGGCATGAACGAATTAAATCTTCCTACGCCGGGATTGTATGCGAAACGAAAGAATCTGCTGATGGGCAGCAATCCTATTATTGCCCCGGACAGTGAAATGTTATGGAACGCGGCAATCGTGTGGAGAATTCTTAGACGGTATGAATACACTGGTGCGTTGGTTATGGGGAGAAGAAAGAAAATTGATGTGAATACTACCTCTGTTCGGACGCTCCCGGAGGATAAGTGGATCATCGCAGAAAACGCTCATGCGGCCATCGTGACAAAAGATGAATACTACCAGGCGCAGAAAGCGATCCGTAACGTAACTCCGATTCAATATAAGGTGGGTGATGATTTTGCGTTAAAAGGAAAAATCTGCTGCGGAAACTGTAATCGGCAGCTTCGCCACGAAAGGCAATATGGGGAAATGGTTTTCTATTGCGGCTATAAACGGTCAGCCGGAAAGTTCTCAAAATGCTACGGCGGCTATTATAGAGAGTATTCGGTGAACGCAAAAGTGGCTCGTGCGATAAAAACTGTGTTCTATGCACTGGATGTGGTAAATCAGGGAATGCAGGAAAAGCAGTCTATCACGGTGCGCTGCATGGACATTGAGGACTTGGAAAAGCAAGCAGAAGCCATTCGGGTAGAGCAAATCAAACTATATGAATCGTATGCGGACGGTGTGCTGCGGCGAGATGCGTACATAGAAAAGAAAAAGATCCTTTCGGAAAAACTGGCTGCATTGCAGGATAGCATACAGACAGAAAAGGAAGAACAGGAGTGCGCCGATGAACTGGATGAAGAAATCCGTGCTCTGACAAAACAGGCCAGTGAGAAAACGTATATAGGCGGGCTGACAAAAGAATGTGTGGATGCCTTTGTGAGCATGGTCTATCTGTACGACGACCAGACGATGAAGATAGAGTTCAACTGTGAGGATGTGATTCGGAGAGCGTTGGAAAAGTATGGCGCATAATTGGATGGAAGAAGTGGCATAAGAAAAAGAATACCCGTCTGGGTGAGAGGATTCGGAAAATCTTCTCGACCAGGCGGGTATTTCATTCCGCAGGAATGTGTCTATTAGAGGCTGAGGGTTTCTACCCATGCGGACAAGTCGGCTTTGCTGGAATAGGAATTGAATACCTTACCATGCAGCAGTTTTGCACCGGGGCAGCTCGGCGCAAGTTTTTCATTGGTCTTACCCATGTCGCTGCCGCCAGATGTGGCAAAGGGAATGATTGTTTTACCTTTCAAATCATAGCTTTCCAGAAATGTATTGATAATCGTCGGAGCAATATACCACCAGATAGGGAATCCGACAAAGATGGTGTCGTATTCGTCCATGTTATCACGCTTGACAGCGATGCCAGGGCGAGAGGTAGGATCGCTCATTTCGATAGTGCTACGGGATTTCTTATCCATCCAGTTCAGATCAGCTTTGGTATACGGAACTTCCGGCTGAATCTCAAAAATGTCTGCACCAATGGCATCAGCCAGATTTTCAGCAACTTTTGCGGTAATGCCGCTGGCAGAGAAGTAAGCAACAAGTCGTTTGCTCATGACAAATGCACTTCCTTTGATCGATTTTCATAGTTTAAGTATAGCACATTGAATAAGGGGCATCAAGTAAGGCTGAGTGGACGAATGTGCTAATATTGCAAATAAAATAAGCACAAAAGAAAGTTTGCGTTGACTTTCGTGCTTATTTGGAATACAATATAAGCACGAAGGTGAGGTGACGCTTATGATGAACATGAACAATTTGGCTCAAACACATGAGATTTTAACACCGCAGCTTGCAACAAAAGTAGGTTTAACGAAATTTGAGTTTTATAAATATGTAAAGGCCAATGAATACGAGCAAGTCAGACATGGCGTATACGCAGCAAAAGATACTTGGATTGACGAATTAGAAATGCTGCACCGCCGCTGCCCGATGGGAGTGTTTTCTCATGATGAAGCGTTCTATTATTATGGGCTGACAGATCGGGAACCGCTTGTTCATACACTCACGATTTACAGTGGATATAATGTTCACCGCTTGAAAGAGGATGGCTATAAGGTTTATACAGTAAAAAAGGAACTTCTTGACGTTGGCAAGCAAATCGTAAAAAGCAATCAGGGAAATGAAATTCCTATGTACGATTTGGAACGGACAATTTGCGACTTGGTGCGGAGTAGAAGTTCTATAGAAGTACAGGATTTCAATGCAGTATTAAAAGCGTATGTCGGGAGAAAAGATAAGGACCTTAATAAACTGATGAAGTATGCAAAGCTATTTCGAGTGGATAAGATCATCCGAAATTATATGGAGGTACTACTGTAAATGGGATTTACACCTGAACAGATAAAAGGGCGTATCAAGAGCGTTGCAAAACAGAACAATGCAGACGCAAGGACACTCATGCGAATCTATATGATGGAGCGTTTTCTGGAAAGACTGGCACAATCAGAATATCGGGATAACTTCATTATCAAAGGCGGAATACTGGTTACGGCAATGATTGGTGTTGCGCACCGTTCCACGATGGACATAGACACCAGCATGAAGAATCTAAATCTGTCTGCGGAGGATGCCTTGCGAGTTGTCAATCGGGTCAAAGATATTGACCTTGACGATGGTGTTTCTTTTGATGTTAAAGACGTTTCCAATATCATGGATGAAATGGAGTATCCGGGAATCCGCGTTACCATGAATGCCAATGTGGGAAGATTGATTACGCCCTTGAAAATTGATATTTCCACGGGCGATGTCATTACCCCACGAGCAATCGAGTTCAATTATGATCTCTTGCTGGAAGATCGTTCTATCAGTCTATGGTCGTATAATTTGGAAACTATATTAGCCGAGAAGTTGCAGACGGTTTTGGCGAGGGGCATCTTAAACACCCGAATGAGGGATTTTTACGATATACGGATGCTGCTCGATACATACGAAGATAAAGTCAATAAGGCTGTGTTGAAAGATGCTTTTGCGGCAACTTGCAAAAAGAGAGGAACGGATCATCTGCAGGAGCAGGCCGAGGAGATTATTAAAATTATTGAAGCAGATGAACAGCTTCAAGTGCTATGGAGAGCATATCAGAAGAAATACTCGTATGCAGCAGAAACTGATTATGCCAGTGTGATAAGCGGCGTAAGAAAATTGATGGATTGGATTCGATAAGCTACCATTGAAAATAGAATAACGAGTAAAGCCCTACAAGGCTTAGGTCGGTTCACAGAACTGACTGAAAGCCTTGTAGGGCTTTTTTTTTGCGTTTTTTTCTTTTATTTTTCGCCCCTATCTTGACATCAGGGGGGCGTCATGCCTTGTTTATAACGTGTTGAGGTGATCTTGTGGCGAATATTCTGGCCGTGGATGACAATCTGGAGCTCTGCAAGCTGATCCGCACCACTTTGGAGCGGGACGGCCACCGGGTAGAAACGCGGCAGGCGGGCGGAGATCTGACCGAGGCGCTTTGCCGCTGGGCAGACTGTATCCTGCTGGACGTGATGATGCCCGGGGAGGACGGCTTTGCGGTTTGCCGGCGCATCCGCAGCCTGACCGAGGTGCCCATCCTGTTTCTGAGTGCCCGCACCGACGAGGCCGCTGTGCTGGAGGGGCTGGGCATCGGGGCAGACGACTTTTTATCGAAGCCCTTCCGGGTGGCTGAGCTGCGGGCGCGGGTGGCGGCACATCTGCGGCGGCAGAGCCGCACCCCGGCACACCGGATGGTGCGCGGCGGCGTGGCCTTTGACCTGACCGGCCGGAGCGCGGCGGTGGAGGGGAAGGCGCTGCCGTTGACCCGCTCGGAGTATGCTATCTGCGAGTATCTGGCACTGCACGCCGGGCAGACCTTTACCAAGGAGCAAATTTACGAAGCGGTTTTCGGCATTGACGGCACTGCGGACGACACTGCCGTGACCCAGCACATCAAAAATATCCGGGCAAAGCTGCGGGCGGTGGGCGTGCCGGAGCCGGAAAAGCTGCTCAATACCGTATGGGGCGTGGGGTACCGATGGAAAAGCGAAGACTGACCTCTCTGCGCAGCGTGCTGCTGCAATATCTGGTGCGCACGGCGCTGGCCTGCCTGCTGGTCGCGGTGGGGTGGCTGCTGGTGCTGATGCTGTGGATCCAGAACGGCGGGCTGTTTCTTCCCGCGAATCAAGCTGCACAGGCCTGTCAGAAAGCCGCACAGGACGTTTTGCCAGGCATGACCGCCGCTACTTTTGACGAGACGCAGCTGGACTCCTTGTGCCGTTACGCCCTGTTTGCCGCGCCGGACAGCAGCGAGGTGCTGGCCACCAACATGGATGCCGGGCACTTGCAGCGGGCAATGGAGAACCGACAAGGGAAAACCCGCTGGCATTTTGGCTACACGCAGTATTATATGACATCAAAATTGCAGGACGGAACGGTCTGTCTGCTGCAATTTGACTATGCCGTGCCCTATGCCAACCCTGCGCTGCGGGGCGTGCTGCCGGATATGCAGACCGTGCACTGCATTCTGGGCATTCTGCTGCTGGTGGGGGCGGTGGTGTGGAGCACCCACAGGACCGGGCGCTTCCTGACCCGGGAGACTGAAAAGCTGACCGCCGCAGCACAGGCGGTGGCACGGAAGGATCTGGACAGCGCGGTGTTTTCCGGCGCGAAGGTGCGGGAGTACGAGAGCACTTTGCAGGCGCTGCAAACCATGGGCGATGAACTGACCGGTAGCCTGCAGAAGCAGTGGGACATGGAGCAGCGGCAGCGGGAGCAGATCATTCGGCTGTCCCACAAGCTGAAAACGCCGCTGACCATCATCAAGGGCAACGCGGAGCTGCTGGCGGAGGATGACCTGACTGAGGAACAGCGGGCGCAGGTGGAAGCGATTCTGCAGGGCGCAGAGCAGACCCGCGCCTATCTTGGCAAGATCCGCGCCGAAGTGCAGACACCACTGAAATACAAAACGAAAAAGAATGACAAAACATGCCGAATCGTAGAAAACTGAACGGCAAACGGCAGCCCCGCCCGGAGAATGTTCCGGGCGGGGCTGCTTCGGGATTGCACGATGAGGCAGAATCTGGTATGATGGAAAAAAGCGGAAGAACCGCACGAAAAGGACGTCCCAAATCGTATTCCGAGTGAGGTGAGGAAGATGAAACTGCTTTTTAGACAGCGTGCATTCAGCTGGTTTGACAGCTACGACATCTACGACGAAAACGAAAACACCGTGTATGTGGTCAAGGGGCAGCTGTCCTGGGGGCACTGCCTGAAGATCTACGACCCGGAAGAACAGCAGGAGCTGGGCACCGTCAAGGAAGAGATCCTGACCTGGCTGCCCAAGTTTGAGCTGTACGAGGGCGAGACCTGCATCGGTACCCTGAAAAAGGAGTTGACCTTCTTCAAGCCGAAGTACAACATCGACTTCAACGGCTGGCATGTGGAGGGCGATGTATTCGAGTGGGACTATACCATCACCGGCCCGGACGGCGGCACGGTGGCTGCCGTGTCCAAGGAACCGTTCCACTGGACGGACACCTACGTTCTGGACATCACCGACCCGAAGGATGCGCTTTATGTGCTGATGTTCGTGTTGGCCATCGACGCGGAAAAGTGCTCGCGGAACTGACCCGGATCAACGAAAAAAAGAGGAACGACAGCTGTCGTTCCTCTTTTTGTATAGCAGATTCTTTACTGGTTGTCGGCCACCATCATCTTGCTGGCCTTGTAGATGTCGCCGCAGCCGAGGGTGATGACCAGATCGCCCTCCCGGGCGTTCTGCTTGACCCACTCGGCGGCCTCCTCCAGACTGTTCACCAGAACAGAGCCGGGAATCTGAGCGGCCAGTTTTGCACTGGTAATGGTGGGATCGTTGGGCTCACGGCTGCCCATGATCGGGGTCAGCACAGTGATATCGGGGATCTTGAGCACATCCACAAAGTCGTTGAACAGCATCTTGGTGCGGCTGTATGTAAACGGCTGGTGGACGGCGATCAGACGCTTGTAGCCCATCTCCTTGGCCGTGGTCAGGGTAGCGCGCAGCTCGGTGGGATGATGTGCATAATCGTCCACGACCAAAGCGCCGTTACACTCGCCGTAGACCTCAAAGCGGCGGCCGGCACCCTTGAAGTTCAGGGCGGCATCGGCGCACTGCTCCACGGTCAGGCCGATGAAGCGGCAGACGGCGCACATGGCAAGCGCATTGTAAATGTTGTGGTAGCCGGGCACAGCCAGACGGATATGGCCGGTGACCTTGTTCCACTCCTTCAGGTCGAACTCAAAGAAGCCGGGCTTGTATTCGTTCACGTTCAATGCCTGATAATCGCCGTCGTTCTGGATGCCAAAGGTGCGCACGCGGCGGTCCAGCGTGTACATGACATCCATGGTGTTCTTGTCGTCGGCGTTGGCAAAGATCATGAACTTGGTCATCAGGGCAAAGCGTTTGAAGGCAAATTTCAACTCGCCCATGCTGCCGTAGTAATCCAGATGGTCATTGTCGATGTTCAGCACAACGGACAGGTACGGGGTCAGTTTCAGGAAGGTCTCGGCAAATTCACAGGACTCAATTACGATATCGTCGCCCTTGCCGGCCTTGCCGTAGCCATTGATCAGCGGAAGCTTGCCGCCGATGACGGCAGACGGGTCGCGGCCTGCCAACTCCAGCGCAGTGGTGATCATGGAAGTGGTGGTGGTTTTGCCATGGGTGCCGGAGACGCAGATGCTCTGCTTGTACAGGCGGCTCACATAACCCAGCAGAACGCTGCGCTCGATGGTGGGGATGCCGTAGGAGGCAGCGGCATTCAGTTCCACGTTATCTTTGGAAATGGCGGCAGAGTAGACCACCATGTCGGTGCCGATCACATTATCGGCGCTGTGACCCAGGCTGACCTTGACACCCATCTCACGCTCGTAGCGGATGATGCTGCCATCCAGCACATCGCTGCCGGAGATCTCGTAGCCTTTTGCGGCAAGGATCTGGATGAGCGGATACATGCCGCTGCCGCCGCAGCCGATGAAGTGGATCTTTTTTACATTGTCCAGCAGGTGCTGGTTGTAATCGGTAATGAACATAAAAGGCAACCTCCAATAAATAAAACGGCCGCAAGGCAGACCGCATCCATCTTAATATTCAGGGTACATACCATATTATATAATTTTTAGAAGACAAAATAAACACTTCCGAGCGAATTTTCGGAAAGAACCATAAAATCGGCCATTCTTTTGTGATAACTGTACAGAAACCGCAAAACCGGGCTGTTTTTTCCGGCACTTCATAAAAGATTTACATTCATTAGCTAACAATCCTGAGCAATCTGTGATATACTAGGGTAAGATCTTTTTCTATTTTGCCGTGGCGGCGCCCCGGCCGGAAAAGAGGAGAACCCCATTGAACATTAAGATCACCGCTGACAGCACCTGTGATTTGTCCGGGGCACTGCTGCAGGAGTGGAACATTTCGCTCATGCCCATGCATATTCTCATGGGCGAGGAGAGCTATCTGGACGGTGTGAGCATCCGCCCCGCCGATGTATTTGCCCATGTGCAGAACGGCGGCAAAATGCCCAAATCCGCCGCCGCCAATCTGGTGGAGTATGCGGATTTTTTTGACCCTTTTGCCAAAGAGTATGACGCTGTCATTCACATCTCGGTCAGCTCCAAGCTTTCGTCCTGCTACCAGAACGCCTGCCTGGCCGCCCAGCAGTTTGAAAACGTCTCCGTTGTTGACAGCCAGAACATCTGCACCGGGCAGGGCTATCTGGTCCTGCAGGCCGCCAAGTGGGCCGCCGATGGCCTGCTGCCCCGCAATATCACCATGCGGCTGCAGAACCTCGCCAAGCGGGTGCAACTGAGCTTTGTACTCAACCAGCTGGACTATATGGCCAAGAGCGGCCGCTGCTCCGGCGTGCTGGCCTTTGGCGCCAACATTCTGGGCATCAAGCCCAGCTTGGCCGTGGTGGGCGGTGAGCTGAAAGTGATGAAAAAGTACCGTGGCAGCCTGCCCATCTGCGTGGGCAAGTACATCACCGACCAGCTGGACGGCCGGGACGACATCGACACCAGCATGGTGTTCATCTCCTCCTGCCAGCCCAAGCCCGGCTGCATGGAGGCCGTGAAAGCCGGCCTGAAAAAATACGGCAAATTTGAGCAGGTCTACGAGACGGACATTGGCACCACCATTGGCGGCTACTCCGGCCCGGGCACCATCGGCATCGTGTTTGCCACCAAGAATTAAAGCAGAAAAGTTTTGAACAGGAACGGCCCCGCCGTGTGGAAAAGTTTCCATACTGCGGGGCCGGTTTTTATTTTGTTTCGGTCAGCTTCTGATAGAGTTTCATCAGTTCGGCCACACAGGCACTTTCACTGGTCCGGGCTTCGGTGCCCTTTACAAAGCCGTAAGCATCCATCACCGCACGGTCATTCTGCCGCTGCTCTTCCTCTCCGGCGATGCCGACCCTGTGGGCGAGCAGGGCAAGGACGTGCGCCGCGCCATCCAGAGCCTGAAGGACGCCGGTGTGCAGAACATTGAAAGCATCTTCTACCCCGGTGCCCGCCACGAGCTGCTGGTGGAGACCAACAAGCTGGAGGTTTTCGCGGACATTGCCGCATGACTGGACAAACAGCTGGCAAAACAGTAAAAACAAACAAAGGGCTGCTGCACAAAGCGTGCGGCAGCCCTTTCGCGTTGGACGATTAGAAATATCCTCCGCTTTCGTCATCATTCCACATTCCGTTTATACCGCAGCGGGGTCTGCACCTCGGCGCGGATCTTGCCAAGATAGGTGCGGGTCTGCTCTGCGCCCTGCAAAATAGACTCCACCTGCGCTTTCTGCTCTGCGGTCAGGCCGTCATCCTCTGCCAGCAGCTCCGCGTTGCCCTCGATGATGGTCAGCGGCGTTTTCAGCTTGTGGGACAGCTGAATGATCTGCTCCCGCTGCCGCTGCTCCATGGCCCACTGCTTCTGTAAGCTGCCGGTCAGTGCATCACCCATGGTCTGCAACGCCTGCAAAGCGCTCTCGTACTCCCGCACCTTCGCGCCGGAAAATACCGCGCTGTCCAGCTCCTTCCGTGCCACCGCCTGTGCTGCGGCGGTCAGCTTTTCGGTCTCCCGGGTCAGGAAGCGCCCGGTCCTGTGGGTGCTCCACACCACCGCCCCCA
>OJSE01004316.1_pt1 | contig 11233 bp, 7 predicted proteins | sample 1599351 | NCBI WGS metagenome assembly OJSE01 (sample SAMN04168656, study PRJEB22393) | human gut metagenome | biome: human gut microbiome; feature: stool | host: Homo sapiens | collected 2014-03-17 | reverse complement strand
TCGACCTCAACGAAATGACCCGTACGCTTTATGAAGCTTTGGGAACAGAAACGTCAAAGCGTGCTTTCGTACACTATCCGGCAGGGGCTTATCCGGGACAAAAACAAGATTTTGCCGATAATACCCATTTTAATCCTTACGGTGCCTATCAGATAGCCCAATGTGTGATTGAAGGAATGAAGAAAGCCGTACCTAACCTAGCGAAGCACCTAAAAATAGATCCGGCATACAATCCGGCATACCCGGACAATCCGGATACTTTCCACTGGAACAATTCACCTTTTACAGAGATAGAGAAGCCGGATGGTAACTGATATGTATATAAACTGATATAGTATATGAAAAATAAAAACATACTTGCCCTATGTGTAGCAGTACCTCTGTTTATCGCATGCACTCCTGCCAAACAAACCGGAAAAGACTTCCAATGGGGAGAACTTCCGCAACAGCCTGATTTATCATGGGCCGACAGTGTCGGTAGTCGGCAAGAGCCTATCAATCATATAGCCCTATCTGCCAATTCTTTAGGTGCGGTAGCAGACAGTACTGTACTCAGTACAACAGCTATACAAAAAGCAATCGACAGTTGTGCCGTCTCCGGCGGGGGAACCGTCACTCTCCAACCGGGGTATTACCAGACAGGGGCACTCTTTATCAAAAGCGGAGTAAACCTCCATTTGGACAAGGGTGTGACTTTACTGGCCAGTCCTCAAATTCACCATTATCCGGAATTCCGTTCAAGAGTTGCAGGAATCGAAATGACATGGCCATCGGCAGTTATCAATATCATAGATGAGAAAAACGCATCTATCAGCGGAGAAGGGACACTGGACTGTCGGGGAAAGGTATTTTGGGATAAATATTGGGAAATGAGGAAAGAATATGAGGCGAAAGGACTGCGTTGGATTGTCGACTATGACTGTAAACGTGTACGGGGAATCCTCGTTGAACGCAGTTCGGATATCACATTAAGCGGATTCACTTTAATGCGTACCGGTTTCTGGGGATGTCAGATTCTTTATTCCGACCATTGCACCATCAACGGATTAACAATCAATAATAATATCGGAGGACACGGTCCCAGTACGGATGGCATCGATATCGACTCATCCACCCATGTATTAGTTGAAAATTGCGACATAGATTGCAATGACGATAATATCTGCATCAAATCCGGACGAGACGCAGATGGCCTGCGGGTGAACCGTCCTACCGAAAAAATTGTGATACGTAACTGTATAGCCCGCAAAGGCGCCGGCCTCATCACTTGCGGAAGTGAGACTTCAGGAAGTATCCGTAATATATTAGGATACAATCTGGATGCAGAAGGAACTTCTACGGTACTGAGACTGAAAAGTGCCATGAATCGCGGAGGAACAGTCGAAAACATCTACATGACCCGAATCAATGCTAAGAATGTGCAACAGGTTCTGGCGGCGGATCTAAACTGGAATCCCAATTACAGCTACAGCATCCTGCCCAAAGAATATGAAGGCAAAGAAATTCCCGAGCATTGGAAAGTAATGCTGACTCCCGTTAATCCGCCGGAAAAAGGATATCCACATTTCCGGAACGTGTATCTGTCTGATGTAAAAGCAGAAAACGTAAATGAATTTATCTCTGCTTCCGGATGGAACGATTCCTTACGCCTGGAGAATTTCTATCTCCATGCCATCAAGGCAACGACAAACAGTCTCGGAAAAATATGTTATACGAGAAACTTTAATTTATCTGACATTACATTGTATGCCAAAAACAGAAACGATATGGAACTGAAAGAAAATGAACAAAGTAATATCCAGTTCAGTTACGCCAATCCGACAAATTCTGACGACAGAACCGCCGAACACCTGTAATGGACAAGGGCAGTCAGATATCCGATAAAGTTCTTATTCATTATTGACTGCTTGTTCCAATTGCTTTAATGCCTGTTCCAATGTAGCACGCGGGCAGGCAACATTTAACCGCATGAAGCCTTCGCCCTCCTTGCCGAATGTTGTTCCGTTATTCAGTGCCAGATGCGCTCTTTCTACAAACAGGCGATTCAAACTCTCTTGGTTCAATCCCAGTTCCCGGCAATCCAAAAAGATAAGATAGGAAGCCTGCGGACGAATCATCTTGACGGCAGGAATATGTTCCCGCAAATAGTTTTCGGTAAAGTCTACATTGCCTTTGATATATGCTATCACCTGATCCAGCCATTCCGTACCATGGCTATAAGCCGCCGCCACACTCAGATAGGCAAACAGATGGCCTTCACAAAACTCACTCGCTTCCATGTAGGTACGGAAACGTCGAAGAAGTTCCTCATTTTCGATGATTACATAAGAGCTTGCCAGTCCCGGCATATTGAAAGCCTTGCTCGGAGACATAAAGACAAGTGAGTTCATCCGTGCTTTTTCTGAAGTCAAAGCAAAAGTGGGATGTTTATAAGGTGGCAAAGTCAGGTCTGCATGAATCTCGTCGGAGATAACCAAAGTACCGGTTTCCTGACAAATATCAGCAATCTGCGAAAGCTCTTCTTTCGTCCATACTCGTCCGCCCGGATTATGAGGATTACTAAAAATCAGTATTTTACAACCTTGTACATCCCGGCGGAAACGGTCGAAATCAATGTAATACTGTCCGTTCCTCAACACTAACGGGCTGAATACAACTTCGCGTTCATTTTTCTGCGCCACAAGGAAAAAAGGATGATAGACAGGCGGCATTACCATCACTTTATCTCCTTTTTCCGTGAAACAGTGGATAGCAAAAGCCAACCCGCGAACAATGCCGGGAGTAAACGTCAGCATTTCTTCGGTGACCGACCATCCGTGACGTTCTTTCAACCAATGGATAATGGAAGCCGCCCATTCCTTACAGGCGAATGTATATCCCAGCACTTCATGCTCCAACCGCTTTTTCAAAGCCTCTATCACAAATGGAGCCGTACGGAAATCCATATCGGCTACCCACATAGGAATCAGGTCATTGCGTCCCCAACGGCCTTCCACTCCATCCCATTTTACGGAATCCGTACCGTTACGGTTTATTATTTCATCAAAATTATAGTTCATACTGCATGATGTTTTTATGTTATATGAGACAAAAGTAGTACTTTTGTCTTCAATTCAAAAAGGAATCTATGACGAAAGCTTTATTTTTTGATATAGACGGTACACTGGTCAGCTTCCATACTCACCGTATCCCGTCTTCCACTATCGAGGCTCTGGAAGCCGCCCATACGAAAGGACATAAAATATTTATCGCTACCGGACGTCCGAAAGCCATTATCAACAATCTCTCCGAGCTACAGAAGCGGAATCTCATTGATGGATACATCACGATGAACGGAGCCTATTGTTTTGTCGGAGAACAAGTTATTTATAAGAACGCCATCCCCCAGGAAGAGGTAAAAGCAATGGGAGATTTCTGCGAAAAGAAAGGAGTACCCTGCATTTTTGTAGAGGAACATCATATTTCCGTTTGCCAGCCCAACGAGATGGTAAAGAAGATTTTTTATGATTTCCTACACGTGGATGTTATCCCGACCGTCTCTTTTGCAGAAGCGACCGACAAGGAGATTATACAAATGACTCCTTTCATTACGGAGGAAGAAGAAAGAGAAATCCGCCCGTCAATCCCAACTTGCGAGATAGGCCGCTGGTATCCCGCCTTTGCCGATATAACCGCCAAAGGAGATACCAAACAAAAAGGCATAGACGAAATAATCCGTTATTTTGATATCAGACTGGAAGACACGATGGCATTCGGAGATGGGGGAAACGACATCAGCATGCTCCGTCATGCTGCTATCGGTGTGGCTATGGGGCAAGCTGAAAAGGACGTAAAAGCTGCCGCCGATTACGTAACAGCTCCGATCGACGAGGATGGTATCAGCAAAGCGATGAAACATTTCGGAATTATTTAACAAGGGGGATTTACTCTATTTATCAACATGAGCGTAGACACTAACAACGCAGAGTTTCAAGATGCCTTGAACCTGATTCAATATACACGCCAATCTGTTTTTCTAACCGGAAAGGCGGGTACAGGAAAATCTACATTCTTGCGTTACGTCTGCGAAAACACCAAGAAGAAATATGTTGTACTTGCTCCGACGGGTATTGCCGCCATCAATGCCGGAGGAAGTACGATGCATAGTTTCTTCAAACTGCCTTTTCATCCACTGCCACCGGACGACCCGAATCTCAGTCTCCAACGGGGACGCATCCACGAATTCTTTAAATATACAAAACCGCATCGAAAGTTACTGGAACAGATAGAACTGGTGATTATCGACGAAATTTCAATGGTACGGGCGGATATTATTGATGCTATCGACCGTATTCTGCGTGTATATTCCCATAACTTACGCGAACCTTTCGGTGGAAAGCAGCTGTTATTGGTGGGTGATGTTTTTCAATTAGAACCGGTTGTAAAGAACGATGAACGGGATATATTGAACCGCTTCTATCCTACTCCCTATTTCTTCTCCGCACGAGTATTCGGTCAGATAGACTTGGTATCCATCGAGCTTCAGAAAGTATACAGACAGACCGATCCTGTTTTTGTCAGCGTTCTCGATCATATCCGTACGAATACGGCCGGAGCAGCCGATCTGCAACTGCTGAATACCCGATACGGGAGCCAGATTGAGGAATCGGAAGCCGATATGTACATCACTCTTGCTACAAGACGGGATACAGTAGACTCTATCAATGAGAAAAAGTTGGCGGAACTGCCGGGAGATCCAATCACTTTCGAGGGAGTTATCGAAGGAGACTTTCCCGAAAGCAGCCTGCCTACCTCGCAAGAACTTGTACTCAAACCCGGTGCCCAGATTATCTTTATCAAAAACGATTTCGACCGCCGATGGGTGAATGGAACGATCGGTGTCATATCCGGAATTGATGAGGAAGAAGAAACGATATACGTTATCACCGATGACGGAAAAGAATGTGATGTAAAACGGGAATCATGGCGGAACATCCGCTACCGTTACAATGAAAAGACCAAAGAAATAGAAGAAGAGGTATTGGGCAGCTTTACTCAATATCCTATTCGGCTGGCTTGGGCGATAACTGTTCATAAGAGTCAGGGGCTCACTTTCAGCCGGGTAGTCATCGATTTCACAGGTGGTGTATTTGCCGGAGGGCAAGCATACGTGGCACTCAGCCGGTGCACTTCTCTGGAGGGGATTCAACTTAAAAAGCCCATCAGCCGGGCAGATGTTTTCGTCCGGCCCGAGATTGTGAACTTTGCCGGACGGTTTAATAATCGTCAGGCTATTGACAAGGCTTTGAAACAAGCACAGGCCGACGTACAATATGTTGCCACCGCACGTGCTTTCGACAAAGGAGACATGGAGGAATGCCTGGAACAATTCTTCCGTGCTATTCATTCCCGTTATGATATAGAAAAACCTGCTCCCCGTCGGCTGATCCGTCGCAAACTGGGTATCATCAATACGCTGAAGGAACAGAATAGGAGACTCAAGGAACAATTACAGGAACAGCAGGAGCGTCTGCGGCAATATGCTCATGAATATTTATTGATGGGTAACGAATGTATTACCCAAGCCCACGATGCACGAGCCGCCATTGCCAATTATGACAAAGCGCTCAGCCTCGATCCCAATTATGTGGACGCCTGGATACGAAAAGGGATTACCCTCTTTAATAATAAAGAATATTTTGACGCGGAAAACTGCTTCAATACTGCCGTAAGCCTCCATCCCGCCAACTTCAAAGCTGTATATAACCGGGGAAAACTCCGTCTAAAACTTGAAAATATGGAAGGGGCTATTGCCGATTTGGATAAAGCCACCAGTCTGAAACCGGAACATGCAGGCGCACACGAACTTTTCGGAGATGCACTGATAAAAGCAGGAAAAGAAGGAGAAGCTGCACTGCAATGGAGAATTGCGGAAGAACTAAGGAAAAAGAAATCATAAAACTCCCCTTTTATCCTTTATTATCAAAAAGTTTTATTAGTTTTGTCTCTTGTATATTCGTCAAACTCTTAAAATAAAAGTAAATGAAAAAAGGTTTGAAAATCGCAGCTATCACTGTAGGAGTTATTATCATCCTCATGCTCCTTCTCCCTTTCGCCTTCCAAGGTAAGATAGCTGATATCGTAAAGACAGAAGGCAACAAAATGCTTAATGCACAATTTGATTTTGAGGGACTTAACATTAGCCTGTTCCGCAACTTTCCACAGGCTTCTGTCACACTCGAAGATTTCTGGCTGAAAGGTACAGGAGAATTCGCTAACGATACTCTCGTACAAGCCGGAGAGGTTACCGCAGCTATCAATCTATTTTCACTTTTCGGAGATAGTGGCTATGATATTTCTAAAATCTTCATTGAAGATACCCAGCTGCACGCTATTGTATTGCCGGACGGGCAAGTGAACTGGGATATCATGAAGCCGGACACCACAGCAACAGAGGAAACACCTACGGCAGAAGAGGAATCTTCTCCTTTCAAGGTGAAGCTACAACAGTTTGTCATCAAAAACATGAACTTGGTTTATGACGATCAGCAAGGAAAAATGTATGCTGACATCCGCGACTTCAATGCCGTTTGTTCCGGCGATTTGGGAAGTGACCGTACCACATTGCAACTGGAAGCGGAAACCCAATCTTTGACTTACAAGATGAACGGCATTCCTTTCTTGGCAGATGCCAATATTTCCGCTAAAATGGATATAGACGCCGACTTAGCCAATAATAAATATACATTGAAGGATAATACTATCCGCCTTAATGCCATTCAGGCAGGTATTGACGGCTGGGTTGCCCTACAAGATCCCGCTATCGACATGGATTTGAAACTTAATACGAATGATATCGGGTTTAAAGAAATTCTTTCGTTGATTCCGGCCATCTATGCTACTGAGTTCTCAAGTCTGAAAACTGACGGGACTGCTACTCTGACTGCTGCTGCCAAAGGCGTTCTGCAGGGAGATACCGTACCCGCATTCAATATCGATATGCAGGTCAAGAATGCCATGTTCCGCTATCCGGCTCTACCGGCTGGTGTAGATCAAATCAACATCAGCGCCAATATTCAGAATCCGGGAGGAAATATTGACTTGACTACCGTTACCATCAATCCGTTCAGCTTCCGTCTGGCAGGAAATCCGTTCAGTCTGACTGCCAACGTGAAAACTCCAATCAGCGACCCGGACTTTAAAGCGGAAGCAAAGGGCATCCTTAATTTAGGTATGATCAAACAAGTGTATCCACTCGGTGATATGGAGCTGAATGGAACGATCAATGCCGATATGCAGATGTCCGGCCGTCTTTCTTATATAGAAAAGGAACAATATGAACATATACAGGCTGCCGGTACGATCGGATTGACAGGCATGAAACTTCAGATGAAAGATATGCCGGATGTAGAAATCCAGAAATCCCTTTTCACTTTTACTCCGAAGTATCTTCAGTTGAGCGAAACGACCGTCAATATCGGAAAGAATGATATCACAGCCGATAGCCGCTTCGAGAACTATATCGGATATGTACTGAAAGGAACTACCTTGAAAGGAAATCTGAACATTCGCTCCAATCATTTTAATTTGAATGATTTCATGGGTGATTCCGCCGAAGGAACAGACGCAACACCGAATACCGCCACTACAGACTCGGTTGCTACTTCAACCGGAATCTTTGAAGTCCCCCGTAACATTGACTTCCAAATGGACGCTAATCTGAAAGAAGTATTGTTCGATAAGATGGTCTTCAACAACATGAATGGCAAACTCATTGTGAAAGACGGTAAGGTAGACATGAAAAACCTTTCCATGAATACAATGGGAGGAAATGTAGTAATGAATGGATATTATTCTACCGCCAACGTGAAGAAACCGGAGATGAAAGCCGGATTCAAACTGTCGAATATCGTTTTCGCACAGGCTTACAAAGAACTGGATATGATACAGAAGATGGCTCCTATCTTTGAAAACCTGAAAGGTAATTTCTCCGGCAGTATCAATGTATTGACTGATCTGGACGCAACTATGAGCCCTGTATTGGACACAATGCAAGGAGACGGCAGCCTCTCCACCCGCGATCTCAGTCTGAGTGGAGTAAAAGCGATTGACCAGATTGCCGACGCTGTGAAACAGCCGAGTCTGAAGGAAATGAAAGTGAAAGATATGACACTGGAGTTCACTATCAAAGACGGACGTGTGGAAACAAAACCGTTTGATATCAAGATGGGTGACTACAACTTGAATCTTTCAGGTAGTACGGGACTCGACCAAACCATCGATTATACAGGAAAGATCAAGCTGCCCGCTTCTGCCGGTAACATTTCCAAGCTGATGACTCTTGACTTGAAGATCGGAGGCTCGTTTACCTCTCCTAAAGTCAGTGTTGATACAAAGAGCATGGCAAGTCAGGCTGTTGAGGCCGTAGCTGACGAGGCTATCAGCAAACTGGGACAAAAACTAGGTCTGGATTCAGCCGCTACCGCCAATAAAGATTCTGTCAAGCAGAAAGTGACGGAAAAGGCGGCAGAGAAAGCACTGGATTTCTTAAAGAAGAAACTCAAATAAAAAAGGAGAAAAAGGTTATGCTTCTGAAGCTATATGATAAAAATAATAACCCGCAGGATTTACAACGAATCATTGATATCCTGAATGATGGCGGACTTATTATCTATCCCACCGACACGATGTATGCTATCGGTTGTCATGGTTTGAAAGAACGTGCGATAGAACGGATATGTCGCATTAAGGAGATAGATCCGCGCAAGAATAATTTGTCAATTATCTGCTATGACTTGAGCAGTATCAGCGAATATGCCAAAGTCAACAATAATGTATTTAAGCTTATGAAGCATAACCTTCCGGGACCATTCACCTTTATTCTGAACGGAACAAATCGGTTGCCTAAGATTTTCCGTAACCGAAAGGAAGTAGGTATCCGTATGCCGGACAATCATATTATCCGAGAGATAGCACGGCTGCTGGACGCTCCCATCATGACTACCACCCTGCCTCATGAGGAAAACGAGGACTTGGAGTATATAACCGATCCGGAACTTATAGACGAAAAGTTCGGAGATATCGTGGATCTTGTTATTGATGGAGGTATCGGAGGCATAGAACCGTCAACTGTCGTAAAATGCACAGAAAACGAACCGGAAATCGTGCGTCAGGGAAAAGGCTGGCTAGAAGAGAATTGAACCATTTATAATTGTTCATACTCTGATTGTTCATATAGAAAACGGGCTGCATCAACGTTGAATTGATTGCAGCCCGTTTTTATAGAGTATATTCCACTTCTTACTAAATCAAAGACTCTGGATCCAGATGAGCGGATTCAATGTCTTTAAAGTAACGATAGGTACCTACTTTCAGTTCTACCGTAGCAGCATCGTCACAAACGATGATACCCTTTTCGTGCATCTGCAGAGCACTGATAGTCCACATCTGAGTGATAGCGCCTTCTACCGCATGATACAAAGCACGTGCCTTGTTATGACCATTAACGATAATCATCACTTCCTTTGCAGAAAGCACAGTACCGACTCCCACTGTCAATGAGGTCTTAGGCACTTTATTGATATCATTGTCAAAGAAACGGGAGTTAGCGATAATTGTATCCATTGTCAATGTTTTCTGACGAGTGCGTGAAGTCAGTGAGGATCCCGGTTCGTTGAAAGCAATATGCCCGTCAGGGCCGATACCACCCATAAACAGGTCTATGCCACCGTATGATTTAATTTTCTCTTCATAACGTGCACATTCCGCATCCAAATCAGGAGCGTTACCGTTCAAAATATTTGTATTCTCCGGCTTAATGTCAATATGGCTGAAGAAGTTATTCCACATAAAAGAATAGTAGCTTTCCGGATGTTCCTTCGGTAAACCTACATACTCATCCATATTGAACGTTACGACATTCTGGAAAGAAACAATACCCTTCTTATTCAGGTCGATCAAAGCCTTATACATTCCAAGTGGGGAAGAACCGGTAGGACATCCTAATACAAATGGTTTTTCAGGAGTTGGGTTAGCAGCTTTTATTTTTGCAGCAACATAATGTGCAGCCCACTGAGATACAGACTGATAGTCCGGTTGAATAATTAATCTCATAAGTCGATTGTTTTATAGGTTAGTTAATAAATAATATCTCATTCACTGTTTTATCGGTCTTTCTTCAAGCGGTCCGCCATTGCTCGTGCCAGATTTTCGCACTGAGTATAAGTGATATCCCTCATCGCCTGCTTCATCTCCACAGGATCGCCAACTAACTCGAATTTGCTTTTTTCCGCAAATTCAGCCAGACGTTTCACAGCAGCACCTGCCCATGTAAAGGAACCGAAGTAACCTAAATAGCGACCTTTCACCTCACGCAACAGAATCTTTGAAAGCAACGCATCTACTTCGGGGAATAGCTGATTGCTGTAAGTAGGCGAACCGATGATTAATCCTTTATAACGGAAAATATCTGCTATGATATAAGAAGGATGGCTCTTCGTCACATTGTGCATGACTATATTTTTGATTCCTTGTGCCGAAAGCTCTGCAGCGATAGCCTCAGCCATTTGTTCCGTGTTTCCATACATACTTCCGTACACAATCACCACACCTTCATCCGCATCATAACGGCTTAGTCTGTCATAGATACCAATCACTTTGGCAATATTCTCTGTCCATACGGGTCCGTGAGTAGAGCAGATAGCAGAAATAGGAAGTCCGCCCAGTTTTTGCAAAGCCTTTTGTACAGGGCTTCCATATTTACCTACAATATTTGAATAATAACGGACCATTTCTCCCCAATATCTGTCTACATTCATGCCAGTATCCAGAAAACCGCCATCCAATGTACCAAAGCAGCCGAATCCGTCACCGGAGAAAAGAATTCCTTCCGTTTCATCAAAGGTCATCATCGTTTCAGGCCAATGCACCATCGGAGTCATATAAAATCGCAGTTTGTGATGTCCTAAAGCTAAGAAATCCCCATCCTTCACCAGATACTGTTCGCCAGTCACTCCGTAAAAGCCTTCAATCATACCAAAGGTCTGCTTATTACCCACAATAATAATTTCCGGGTAATGCTGCTTTATCAATCGGATAGAGCCGGAATGATCCGGTTCCATGTGATTTATAATCAAATAATTGATGGGACGTTCGCCAATCACCTGCTTTATTTTACGCAAGTAGACTTCAAAATAACAGATATCTACCGTATCCACCAATGCCACCATTTCATCATCAATCAGATAAGAGTTAT
>OJSE01004312.1_pt1 | contig 11245 bp, 9 predicted proteins | sample 1599351 | NCBI WGS metagenome assembly OJSE01 (sample SAMN04168656, study PRJEB22393) | human gut metagenome | biome: human gut microbiome; feature: stool | host: Homo sapiens | collected 2014-03-17 | reverse complement strand
TGTCATTGAGCAAAAGCGGATATATAAAAGCAGTGGCAGTTCATATGAAAACGTCACTGGGAAGACCAATGGAGAATGCAAAGGAGATTGTACGCCAGGCAGTGCACTACACAAAGAATCAGGCAGATCTGATCGTGTTTAGTGAGCTTTCAATAAGTGGTTACAGCTGTGGTGATCTGTTTTTGCAGTCCTTTATGGAGGAGCAGTGCAGGATGGCAATCGCGTATTTATGTGACAATCTGCCGCAGTCAGATACACTTATTGCAGTTGGAGCCCCGCTTAGAAAGGATGGAATGCTGTTTAACACAGCACTGATTTTTAAAGGCAATGAGCTGCTTGGTATTGTGCCGAAGACATTTGTACCTAATTATAAAGAGTTTTACGAGAAGAGATGGTTTGCAGGAGCAGATCAGCGTTTCTCAGATACAATTCGCTATGATGAGATTTTCTATGATGAAGGCGTTTCATTGAATAATGAACGAACCTTCCCATTTACACCGAATCTGATTGTTGAGGGACGAAATGGAATCAACCTTGCATGCGAGATATGCGAAGATTTGTGGGTTAATATTCCACCGAGTTCCTTCCATGCATCAGCAGGAGCAAATGTGATTGCAAATCTGTCAGCATCAAACGACGTTGTAACAAAGCCAGAGTATCGCAGAGACTTAGTTCGTATGCAGTCCGGTACAAATATGTGCGCTTATGTATATTGTTCTTCAGGAAGCGGTGAGAGTACGACAGATCTGATTTTCTCAGGTCACAATATTATAGCAGCAAATGGAACAATTCTGGCGGACAGCAACAAAGAAGCAACAGAGGCTCTTATTGATCTGGAGCGAATCAATAACGACCGCATAAAAAATAACAGTATTTCTTATGCAGCAGCAAGATATTCGCAGATGTCATCAAATGGAAAAGGCTATGTAAGACTTCATACGCAGACAAGCAGCGTCACACATTGGCCAGAATCATTAAACCCATATCCGTTTGTTCCATCAGAGGAAGAGCGTGCCGGAAGATGCAAAGAGATCATGCGCCTTCAGGCGACAGGTCTTGCAGAACGTCTGACAAAGATTGGCATCCGCAAGTGCGTAATCGGTGTATCAGGTGGTCTTGACTCAACACTGGCTCTTCTTGTAATTAAAGAAGCATACGATATGCTTGGCTGGCCGCTTACAGATATCATCGGAATCACCATGCCGGGCTTTGGCACAACTGATCTGACAAAGACCAATTCATGGAAATTAATGGAGCAGCTTGGAATTACGATTCGTATGATCAATATTACAGATGCATGTCTGCAGCACTTTGAAGATATCGGTCACAAACGCGACAGCTATGATGTCACATATGAGAACACGCAGGCAAGAGAGCGTACTCAGATTTTGATGGATATCGCAAACAAAGAGGGCGGTATCGTAGTAGGAACAGGTGATATGTCTGAGTTAGCTCTTGGCTGGTGCACTTACAATGGTGATCATATGTCTATGTATGCAGTAAATGTCAGCGTTCCGAAGACACTTGTTAAATATCTGGTGCGCGCTTATGCTGAGCTTCATCCAGCTGTCCATGATACGCTTGAATCTATCTGTGACACAATCATCAGTCCAGAACTTTTGCCGCCAGATGCACAGGGCAACATCGCACAGTCCACAGAGGCAACAATCGGAAAGTACGATCTTCATGATTTCTTTTTATATCATTTTGTCCGCAATGGTTTTACAAAGGAAAAGATTCAAAAACTTGCAGAGATCGCATTTGCACAGAAGAACGTGACAAAAGAGGAGATTACATCAACACTCGATAACTTCTTTAGACGTTTCTATGCACAGCAGTTCAAGCGCTCCTGCCTGCCGGATGGTCCTAAGGTCGGTACTGTATCATTATCACCTCGCGGAGACTGGAGAATGCCGTCTGATGCGAAGAATCCATATGCTTTATAAAAGATAAAATCTCTCAATAACACAGACTGCACTTGACAAACACCCTCTTAGGGCATACGATGAAGATACCCTAAGGGGGTATATTTTTGCTAAGAAAAGGCAGGTGTAGATAGTATGATCAAGACGACATTAAAGATTGACGGAATGATGTGCGGCATGTGTGAGGCTCATATGAATGAGCTGATCCGCAGCAATTTTAAAGTAAAGAAGGTCTCTTCATCGGCGAAGGATGGAGAGACCGTTATAATCAGCGAGGACGCACTTGATATTCCGTGGGCAAAGAACAAGATTAAAGAGATCGGATATGAACTTGTTTCTTATGAAAGTGAGCCATACGAGAAGAAAGGCTTTTTCCACTTTGGAAGAAAGTAATCTTTATGTTTCTACAAGCGGCATCACCATATTTTCAATGGCGTGGCGCAGCTTCTTGTGTTCAACCACAAAATGAATTGTCGGGCTGTTATTTTTCGAAATAACAGCCCATTTTCCTTCGCAAATTTGAATCTGGATATTTCGAAAAGCAGGTGTGGTACTTATTTTTACAGAATAGCTGTCATGTGTGTCAGCATATTGTTTTGTAAGTGCAAGATGCTTTTGATATGTATCCCATGTGTATACAATATCATGTTCCAAAAATAGATCAGCAAGAAAAAGACGAAGCGGATAGCGCTCAAATTCAGCCTTGTCGATTGGAGTGATCTCATCTGTTAAAGAAGCTGTGGCAAGAAATGCTTCAACACGTTTACGCTCAGCAGAAGTGTAGGAGAAAATTTTTGCAGCGTCTGATTTTGAAACATAATTTTGAGCAAAAATAGAGCATAAAAGATCATCTGTCATTGTATAAATAGGAAGTGATGCGACAATGTTTCTCTGAGATCCGGATGCAAGCAGACGTGTGCGCAGTGTCTTATATTGGATCGCATTGTCTGAGCGAAAAATTCTCATAAGTGGGCGAGCATGTGATAAAAGAGCCTGGGCGCGGTGTCTGTAGTAGGACACCTCGTCCTTTTTCTTTGTCAGATAATATTTTCCGTCATTATGAAAACCGGCAATGCATTCACCAGATAAGGCAACTGTTCCAGAAACCTTTAGAAAATGACCAAAAACCTGATTTGGCGTTTCATTTAAATAGTATGGACTAATTTGACCTGTCATATACATTGGTATGTAGCTTTCAAGTCCAAGCATCATCTCTGAAAATGGTCTGTTTACGTTATGGATCATATTTATGTGAAGACCTTTTTTGAGAAGCATCGCCATACCAAACATCCATTTTTTAGGAAAGTCTGGATCCTTTGACATTTCTTCCATTGGCATATCGCTGTACATAATCACGTTTTCCATAGAAGGTGACAGAACAGTAGCCTTTAAATAATCTAGCTCAGCAGTCATAAATTCACGAATACCAAAGTAGGAGCGTGAGCCAGGCAGCTGGATTGGCATAGTTGGTACTTTCAATTCATCAAAGTGAATGGAACGAATGAAATTATTAAGGTCAAACTGATCAAGTTTTTCAAGAAAGCTTTGCATTTGGTTAATCTGAGGTGAAACAGTATTTGTGTTTAAAAGCCACCCAGAAAGCAGCTGACAAAGAGCCGCAGAATCATTTATATCCTTAATAGACTGGCCAGTCAGCTTTTCAATGAAAACACGGTCGGAAGGCGGTGTGCGAAGCACAATAAAACGAGCTGTCTCGTTGCAAAACCATTCAGGATCAGAAGGGATGCGTGCACCAGAACGTATGCGTGACAGATAAGATGAATCATAATTTAAAAAACGCGCCAGATCAGCAAGGCTGACAGAGGATGCTAACAGCAGATGATTGAAATTTTCACAAAGTCGGCTATTATCAGGCTGCTTTAACGTATTTGTAAAAGCAGTGTAGATTTCATCTTTTGTAAAAGATGTTATAGAAGCAGAGGTTCGTTTGGAAGCAGCTTTTTCTTTTGAAAGCAGATAAATTCCTTCGCACAATTGATTTAATTTTTCACTTTCAGGTCGTGGAACACGCTCACCGCTTCGATAGCGGCTTATGACTGAATTAGAAAGTCCGCTTATCTGTGAGAGTTCTTTAGCACTGCAATTTAAAATAGAAAGATATTCGTTTAATTGTTCAGAAAATGTCATGATATCCCCCTTTAAAAATAATGTTGCTTTTTTTTCAGTATAGGAAAATTTGCCAGATAAGTCAATGCCAGAAGTGGTAAATTCCTTTCAAATAGATATTTCATACTGTATAATGGTGGTAAGAACTCAGAAGCGATTTTTTTAATTTGCTCTGAATCGTTGTAAAATAAAATAGGAATGGAAGGAGTGTTTTGTATGAAAAGAAAAAGAGTTTTTAGTACATGTGGATGTGTTTTGGCAATGGGTATGGCAATTTCAACTGTAAGCGCGCAGGCGGCAGTATATTCAAGTATTCAATCGTCAGTTACAAAGCCTCAGACACAGGCAGGTGATGGACTTTTTGATTATTGCTCAGATGAGGTAAAGGAATTTGCAAAGAATTTTAATAAGGATGAGGTGTTCTCGTTAGCATATCGTCAGGATGGTGAGACAAGAATTGATGTTGCTACATTTGATGCTGATGAGATTCAGGCATTTTTTGATGCAATGTCATCAATTAAGGTAAAGAATGTGACAACTGAGCGAAGCAGTGATTGTGATGATATTTTTTATTTCACATTTGCTGATGCAAGTGCATATCGAATTTCCTTTAATGGTCATCATTTAGAGGCAAATGGTCTTTGTTATGAGATTTCCGGTGATGAAGAACTTTGGAAGCTCGCAAATGCACTTTTGAAAAATGGAGATGATGAGGACGATCAGATTGATAATCTGGAAACAAAAAATCAAGATGATACAGAAAATTCTGGTGTTATCAATTCTAAAAATGGAAATGAAGGAACTAAAAATCCTGAAATTGGCGGTATCGTCGGAAACATAGGCAATGATGCAAAAAACAATAATACAAATGGGGATGCAGCAAATTCAGCAGATCCAGATGCAGTAGTGTCGTATACGCTGACTTCTATCGTTGATCAGGAAACAAATGAAACTGTTGCGCGCTGTTATGCACCATCAGATTATACGATTGAACATCAAATTATGTGGTGGGGAGACGGCAAGTGGCAGAGTCCGGCAAGTCCAGTTCAGGTACAGATTCAGGCATCAGACAGCAATATGATGTATCAGATGGCATATATGTCAGATGTTCAGTATATGTATGATGAGATGTATGCTCAGCAGGGATTATATGAGGAAGGAGCATTATTTTATAACACTTATCCGCAGCTGACACCAATGTATGCATCAGGATATGCAGATTTTATTATAAGCAGTCTTGTGACTGACACCGATATTACAATTGAGGCAGAGGAAGAAGTGACAGCAGAGCAGGAAGATATACTTACAGAATTGGCGCAGCAGAGCTATGATGAACAGCAGACAGCTGTACAGTCGGGAGGACTGGTTACGATAGATGGCGTGGCATGTACAGCATCAGATCGCACATACTCATTTATACTTGATGGAATCGACTATCGTGCGAAGGTTGTCACAATGACAAAGATTATCCAGTTCAGCATGACACAAGCAGCTGGCTACTCAGATACCTACTATGTATGGAATGCACCATATACCTATATTTATATGACGCCAACAGCAGCCTTTGAAAAGGGACTTGATGATTTTAATTTATTTATGTTAAATACAAAGGTAAGCGATGGCTTTATCATAGCATCCAGCAATTTGAGTACTCAGTTAATTGCGCAGATTTCAAATGGTACACAGAGCGCACAAACACCTGGTGATTATTTTAAGAGTGAAATGGAAAAACAGCCAGATACATATGATGCAGAAAGCTTCTGCGATTACATCTTGTCACAGAATGCATATGAGACATCAGATGGCAGTACAATAAAGCTTCCTAATATTTATGATTACGTGTATGAGGGTGATGATGGAAAGATTTATGCAGGAAATACCGCAGATCAGCCAGCAGGCTCAACGAGATTGTATGCAAAGTAAGATTAGACTTCTTTGAAGAAAATCAGCTCAAATAAAAATGGCAGCACAGAGTGAAAAGTTTCTGTGCTGCCTATTTCTTTTTTGGCAGATAGTTTAATATAGATTTGCGGCAATGGAAGCGGCAATAACAGTTAAAAGACCTGTTACAGCGATAGACAAACTGCTGATTGCACCTTCGACTTCACCCATCTCCATAGCCTTGGCTGTTCCTATTGCATGGGCAGAGGAACCCATTCCTACGCCCTTTGCGACAGGCTCTGTGATATGAAACAGCTTGCAGATTGGCTCTCCGATGATATTTCCAAATACACCAGTGATGATAATAACAGCAACAGTAATAGTTGTGATGCCTCCAAGCTCAGTTGAAACATCCATACCGATTGCAGTGGTAATAGATTTTGGAAGAAGCGTAACATACTGCTCATGTGTCAGACCGAATATTAAGGAGAATGCATAGACACACAGCACACATGAAATGATACCTGAAACAATGCCAGCAACGATTGCCTTCCAGTTGCTTTTAAGCTTTTCAATCTGTTCATAAAGCGGAATTGCGAGGCAGACAGTAGCTGGTGTTAATAAGTAGCTTAAATATTTTGCACTGATGTTGTAGCTTTGATAGTCAACATCAAGTGCTACAAGAATTGCAATTACCAGAATAATGCTTATTAAAAGTGGGTTTAAAAGCGGAGATTTGAATTTTTTCTTTAAAAGTGAACCTACTTCATAGGCGGCAAGACTTACAGCAACGCCAAAAAATAATGAATTAGTCAGAAAATCAAGCATATTAGATCAAGCCTCCTTTGTTTGACTGGAAGCAGTTTTTCGCTGTGCTTCCTTATGAATCACAAATTGTGTAATCTTTCCGGAAATAACCATAACAATTACGGTTGAAACAAGCGTAATTACGGCAACTGGTACACCAATAGGTGCAAGCTGCGGCCAGGATTCAAGAAGTCCTACACCAGCAGGGATAAACATGACTGGCATGATTTCAATTAAAAGCTTTCCTGTATCCTTCACATGAGCAAGTTTAATAGCACCGCTTAACAGGCCGATAAATAAGATGGCAAATCCATATACACTGGCCGGAACTGGCAGCGGCAACACTTCGTGAAGCAATTCTCCAATAAAAGAAATTAGAAGAATCAATAGAAATTGTCTGAGGTATTTCATAGATATCTCCTCCCAAAAGCAAACGTTTAGTGCACTAAAACAAATATATTGTTTTATTACACAAGCCCTACTTTAGCACAGAACTATGTTAAAGACAAGTGGAAGAAATAACCGCAATAATGACTAAAAAAGGGGAATTTTATTTATAAGGTGATGATAATGACAACATATATGCTAGCAGATACAATAAGGAATATACAAAATGGGGTAAGAAAAAAGAAAAAAAATTCATCAAAACGCAGTAAAAATGGGAAAATAAGAGGTAAAAAAACTAATTGAGAAAAAAGGCAAAGTTAGTTGCAACTTTAACTTTACAATGTCATATAGATATGATATATTAATCAAAACTACTCTTTGCACTGCAGTATTTTATACAGTACAAACTGAGCAGGCCGGGGATTTCCTGGGGCCGGGTCGTAAATGACAGTGGATCGAAGACATCTGCGGGACAGTATATGTAATTACTGGTTTCGTGGGTGTATTTTTTTATCTTCCACGAAAAAATAAGTGCCATAAAGAGTTATCAATCCATCTTTTATTTAGGAGGTAACTACTATGGAAAAAACAAAAAAACAAAATCCGCAGATGAATCAGAATCAAATTGAAAACACAAATCTGCAGGAAAAACAGTTTGAAAAAGAGGCAATGAAGGTTTCAACTGTCAGCATTGTTGTCAATGTACTGCTTTCTCTTTTCAAACTTCTCGCCGGAGTGATCGCTCATTCTGGTGCAATGATCAGTGATGCAATTCATTCAGCTTCAGATGTATTTAGTACAATTATTGTTATGGTAGGCATTCATTTGGCTGGCAGAAAATCCGACAAGGAGCATCCTTATGGTCACGAGCGAATGGAGTGTGTTGCGGCGATTGTGCTTGCAACAGTTCTTGCCGTAACAGGTCTTGGAATCGGCTGGTCAGCAATTCAGTCTATTGCAAAAGAGAGTACAGGAGTTGTTGTGGTTCCTGGTGTGCTTGCTCTTGTTGCAGCAGTAGTGTCGATTTTAACAAAGGAAGGAATGTACTGGTACACAAGATTCCATGCAAAAAAAATAGATTCCAGCGCCTTAATGGCAGATGCATGGCATCATCGCTCCGATGCACTTTCCTCAGTTGGTGCATTAGTTGGTATCGCAGCTTCCAGAATGGGATATCCGTTAATGGACCCACTCGCCAGCCTTGTTATCTGTGTTTTTATTGAAAAAGCAGCTCTTGATATTTTTAAGGATGCAATTAACAAAATGGTTGATAAGGCATGTGATGAAGATACAGAGCAAGCCATACGTGAATGCGCAGAGAAACAGCCAGGTGTCATTAGAGTAGACATGTTAAAGACACGAGTATTTGGCAATAAAATTTATGTAGATCTTGAAATTGGAGCTGATGGTAATGAGACGCTTCGCGAAGCACATGCAGTCGCAGAGGAAGTCCACAACCGCATTGAGAACGAATTTCCAAAGGTAAAGCACATCATGGTGCATGTCAATCCGGCGTAAACAATGCCAAGCGTTTATCTGAAAGGTGACAAGATTTACTGAGAAAATTGATAAAAATAAAAATGACTCTAGTTGAGATGCTGTTCTCGGCTGGAGTTATTTTTGGTTAAGAATACCATGGACAACATACTTCGAATGAACTATACTGGAAAAAAAGCGCGGCTGCGCAGAAGTGAGGACGACTATGATTCGAGTAACGATATGGAATGAATATTTGCATGAAAAGGAAGAGCCAGTACGCCATATTTATCCAAATGGAATTCACGGTTGCATTAAGGAATTTTTGGAGACAGACGAGGAACTGTCAATTCAGACAGCTACCTTTGAGATGCCGGAGCATGGACTGACAGAGGAAGTTTTGGAACAGACCGATGTACTAATTTTCTGGAGCCATATGCGTCAGGAGCAGTTTTCGGATGAGGTTGCAAAGAGAGTCTGTGATCATGTCCGCAGAGGAATGGGACTGATTGCACTTCATTCGGCACATTTCTCAAAGATTATGAAGGAACTGCTTGGAACAAGCATGACGCTTCGCTGGAAACATGGAGAAAGTGAGCGTGTCTTCTGTACAGCGCCTTACCATCCAATCGCAGAGGGAATACCAGAACGCTTTGATATCCCAAAAGAAGAGATGTATGGAGAGTACTTTGATATTCCAAAACCAGATGATGTGATCTTTACTGGATGGTTTTCATGCGGTGAGGTTTTCAGAAGCGGCTGCACATTCCATAGCGGTTATGGAAAAATCTTTTATTTCCAACCTGGTCATGAAGAATACCCGGTTTATTATATTCCAGAAGTACAAAAGATCATTAAAAATGCAGTGTACTGGTGTAAGCCAAGTGTGAGAAAGACAAGCCCACTAGACTGCGCAGAAGTAAAAGAGGTGACGCTTCCATGAAAATATCTGTATTTTACGAGCATATCGAAAAAGCATGTGAGCAGACAAAAAAGCCACTTGAAGAAGTGCTTGAACACGTAAAGAAAAGCGGTATTGATGGAATAGAGATGGATTACGATATGCTGTCATCTGAAGATGATGAACAGTCAATTTTAACGTCTTTAAAGAAAGCTAGGCTTGTCATAAGCAGCATATACGGCTTTTGTCATTTGGACAGTGATCCAGAAGAACAAAAATGTCTTGATGTAATTGATCAGGCCGCAAAAAATGGCTGCAGTCGTGTGCTTCTTGTGCCAGGATTTTTCAGTGAGGCAGATGCAAAGATATTTGGAGAGTCTGCAGATGATTGGGAAAAAACAGTGGCATTTATGCAGTCAAATCAGGTAGTGCAAAATATTATGGCAGGTCTTCGTAGAGCAGTTGCCCATGCAAAAGAAAAGAATGTCATTGTGACACTTGAGGATTTTGACAGCACATTGTCACCATGTTCTAGAATCAATGCGTTAAAATGGTTTATGGAACAGGTGCCGGGGCTTTGTTGGACGCTGGATGCTGGGAATTTTGCTTATAGTAGTGAGAACATATTAGATGCATATGAGGTGCTTCGTACATATACTGCTCATGTCCACTGCAAGGATAGGGGAACAGAAAATCCAACATCAAATGGAATCACAGGCACATATAATAAAGGTCTTCGCCCGGTCAGCGCTGGAGATGGCTATATTCCACTTGATTCGATTCTTTCCTATTTAAAGAGAGATGGTTATGAAGGATGGCTTGCAGTAGAGCAGTTTGGTCTGGAAAATCAGTATGATGGAATTGTAAGATCGGCGGAGTATTTGATGAAAGGCGAGTTCAATACATGGAGGTAAATTATATTATGAAACTTGAAAATTTTGTAGGAATGATGACAGGACATTTTGATAATAAGGATCAATTTAATAAGATGCAGGCAGAAGGGAAAATATATCCATATGCGGAACATGTAAATACAATCTGTAATGACAAAATAAATAACCTTCCTGAAGATTTCAAAGGAAAATTTGTTGTTGAAGAGAGTTATTATGAAATTAATGGGAAACGTCATGCATCTCCACATCTTTTCCTTATCACGGAAATAGAACAGGGAATTTTACTTTCTTCTTATGAAATTCCCAAAGGAGAAGATAAAAATACATTTTCATATGATTCTATGAAGAATGTTGATTACTCTAAACTAGAAAAATCTGAAAAATTTACTCCGGCACTTTATCATGAAAAGGACGGAATTTGGGAAGGAGGCAGCACAAGCCAGTTCTCTCCGGTAATGACATTCAAACTTTGGGAAAAGTTTTCCAACAATTTCCTGGAAGTATCGGAAAGCATGGAAGTTAATGGAAAGAGAACTTTTGGATATGATGAACCAATAATTTATAAGCGTGTATAATCATAACAGTGAAAGCAGGCTACCAGGATATTTTAACAGATTTTTCAGCTCAATATGAAGAGTGGAAGAAAGAAAATAGTGATGTTAATGATTCATGCCGAAAGTGATAGACCTAATGGTTGTATCCTTTCGGCATGAATTGTTATATTCAATTATTAAGGCCACTATTGTTGTGTTTTTATTGTGTTTTATCGTATAATATGGATACTGGAGGTGGTTTGGATGAAATACAAGATTTTAGTTGTCGATGATGATAAAGAATTGGTGAAAATG
>OJSE01004269.1_pt1 | contig 11357 bp, 8 predicted proteins | sample 1599351 | NCBI WGS metagenome assembly OJSE01 (sample SAMN04168656, study PRJEB22393) | human gut metagenome | biome: human gut microbiome; feature: stool | host: Homo sapiens | collected 2014-03-17 | reverse complement strand
GCAGAACAAGCTGCTGCAACTTATGGATATGAACCAGATGAAAAATTACATGAAATTTTCACAAAATATCATAAAACACATAACCAAGCAGTATTCGATGTTTATACACCAGAAATTAAAAAAGCTCGTCATAATAAAGTAATTACAGGTTTACCTGATACATACGGACGTGGACGTATTGTTGGTGACTATCGTCGTGTTGCTTTATATGGTATTGATTTCTTAATTGAACAAAAAGTAAATGATTTCAATCATTGTGGTAGTGGATCAATGACTGAAGACATCATTCGTAAAAGAGAAGAAATTGCTGAACAAGTAAAAGCATTAAAAGGTATGAAAGAAATGGCTGCTATCTACGGATATGACATTTCTAAACCAGCTAAAAATGCTCATGAAGCATTCCAATGGTTATACTTTGGATACTTAGCTGCAATCAAAACTCAAAATGGTGCTGCAATGTCAGTTGGACGTATTTCTACTTTCTTAGATATCTATGTAGAAAGAGATTTAGCTAACGGAACATTAACAGAAGAAGAAGCACAAGAATTAGTAGACCATTTCGTTATGAAATGTAGAATGGTTAAATTTGCTCGTATTCCTTCTTACAACCAATTATTCTCTGGTGACCCAGTATGGGCTACACTTGAAGTTGCAGGTTTAGGAACTGATGGACGTTCAATGGTTACTAAAAACTGTTTCCGTTTCTTACACACATTAGAAAATATGGGTCCTTCACCAGAACCAAACTTAACAGTTTTATATACAAAAGCATTACCAGAAAACTTCAAACGTTTTGCTGCTAAAATCTCAGTAGATACTAGCTCAATCCAATATGAAAATGATGATGTAATGCGTCCTGTATGGGGAGATGATTACTCAATTTGTTGTTGTGTATCAGCTACTCAAACTGGTAAAGAAATGCAATTCTTTGGTGCACGTGCAAACTTAGCTAAATGTTTAACATATGCTATCAATGGTGGTATTGATGAAAAAACTAAAGATCAAGTGGCTCCAAAATATCGTCCAATTACTTCTGAATACTTAGACTATGATGAAGTTATGGAACGTTATGACCAAATGATGGAATGGTTAGCAGATCTTTATGTTAATACATTAAACTTAATTCAATATATGCATGATAAATATTATTATGAAGCTGCACAAATGTCATTAATTGATACTGATCTAAAACGTACTTTCGCAACTGGTATTGCTGGATTCTCACATGTAGTAGATTCATTAAGCGCAATCAAATATGCTAAAGTTAAAACAATCAGAGATGAAGATGGTATCGTAGTAGATTATGAAGTTGAAGGTGACTTCCCAAGATATGGTAACGATGATGATCGTGCTGATGATATCGCTGTATGGTTATTAGGTGAATTCTTAGCTAAAATCAAAAAACATCATACTTATAGAGATTCAGAACCAACAACTTCTATCTTAACAATCACTTCAAACGTTGTTTATGGTAAAGCTACAGGTTCATTACCTGATGGACGTAAAGCAGGTGAACCATTATCACCAGGTGCTAACCCATCTTACGGTGCTGAACAAAATGGTTTATTAGCTTCATTAAACTCAGTTGCTAAATTACCATATGAATGGGCATTGGATGGTATTTCTAATACTCAAACAATCAACCCAGATGCTTTAGGACATGATGAAGGTGAAAGAGTTAATAACTTAGTACAAGTTATGGATGGATATTTTGAACAAGGTGCTCATCACTTAAATGTTAACGTATTTGGAACTGAAAAATTAATTGATGCTATGGAACATCCAGAAAAAGAAGAATATGCAAACTTCACAATTCGTGTATCTGGATATGCTGTTAAATTCATTGACTTAACTCGTGAACAACAATTAGATGTTATCGCAAGAACTTGTCATGAACATATGTAATCAATAACTTAATCAAATAATGAAAACAACCTCTTATGAGGTTGTTTTGTTACGGAGGAAAAATGGAAACAATTGGTAGAATTCATTCAATAGAAAGCTTTGGATCAGTCGATGGTCCAGGAGTACGTTATATTTATTTCTTACATGGATGTCCTTTAAGATGTCAATTTTGTCATAATCCTGATACATGGGGTTCAAAGAAATACGAAGAATATACTCCTGAAAAAGCGCTTCAACAAGCAATGAAGTACAAAACATATTGGGGTAAAAAAGGGGGCATTACGATTAGTGGTGGAGAACCTTTAGCTCAAATTGATTTTGTTTTAGAATTATTTAAACTTGCAAAAAAAGAAGGTATCAATACATGTATTGATACCAGTGGTGGATGTTTTACTAGAGAAGAACCGTTCTTTTCAAAATTTAAAGAATTGATGGAGTATACAGATTTATTACTTGTTGATATTAAAGAGATCAATAATGAAAGACATAAGACTTTAACAGGAAGAAGTAATGAAAATATTTTAGATATGGCAAAGTATTTATCTGAAATTAATAAACCAATTTGGATTAGACATGTACTTGTTCCAGAAAGAAGTGATTATGATGAAGATTTAATTGAATTAGATCGTTTTATTTCTACCCTTTCTAATGTTTATCGTGTAGAAATACTTCCTTATCATACTTTAGGTGTCTTTAAGTGGGAAGAATTGAAGATTCCTTATCAATTAGAAGGAATAAAACCTCCAACTAAAGAACGTGTAGATAATGCTAACAGATTATTACATGTAGATCGTTATACAAGATATTTAGATAATTAATGAAAAAAGAGTTCATGAATTTAGAGTTATCATCTAAATCATGTAACTCTTTTTCAATTTATAATTGCATATTTACTTTATAATCAGAGTTGTTTAAAATAAGAGTAAAGGAAAAAAGGAGATATAATAATGAAATTAGGAGCAATTGAAGCAGGTGGAACTAAATTTGTAGTTTGTATTGGAAATGAAAAAGGAGAAGTTTTAGAAAGAGAATCATTTCCTACAGAAGCACCTGAAAAAACAATGGAAAATGTTTTTAAATTCTTTGATGGAAAAGAAATTGAAGCATTAGGTGTAGGAAGTTTTGGACCTATTGATCCAGATCTTACAAGTCCAACTTATGGTTATATTACAACAACACCTAAACCAGGATGGAATAATTATAACATTATGGGTGCTTTAAAAGAAAGATATGACATTCCTATGGCTTTTGATACAGATGTTAATGGGGCTGCTTTAGGTGAAGCAACATTTGGTGCGGCAAAAGGATTAGACAGTGCCCTTTATCTTACAATTGGAACAGGAATTGGTGGAGGAGCTGTTGTTGGTGGTAAACTTGTACACGGGTTACTTCATCCAGAAATGGGACATATGAAAATGATTGTTAGAGAAGATGATAAATATTCAGGAAAATGTCCATATCATGGAACATGTTTTGAAGGTTTAGCAGCTGGTCCTGCCATTGAAGCAAGATGGGGAGTAAAAGGAAGTGAACTTCCAGGAGATCATCCGGCATGGGATTTAGAAGCTTATTATATTGGACAAGCGATGGCAAATTATATTTTAACTCTTTCACCTAAGAAAATTATTCTAGGTGGTGGTGTTATGCATCAAAAACAACTTTTTCCAATGATTCATAAATATACTCAAGAATTCTTAAATGGTTATATTCAAAAAGAAGAAGTGACTACTGATAAAATTAAAGATTATATCGTTTATCCAGAATTAGGGGATAATGCTGGGGTTGTTGGAGCTTTAGCTCTTGCCATGAGTGTAGTAAAATAATGAAGTAGAGAAATCTACTTCTTTTTTTGATAAAAAAGGAGAAAGGGAATATGAAAAAATACTCTCGTTATTTTTATGTTGTTTAATGGTTTTAACATTAACGGGATGTGGTGGATCAAATGGAGATGACATAACGACTTATACGTATTCAAGTGAATTGGATATTAAAAATTTAGATTCGTCAGATGCAGATGATGGATGTTCGCTCAAGGCAATTCATGCAGTAATCGATGGACTTACAAAAACAGATAAAAAAGGAAATATCGTAAACGCGGTTGCTAAAAGTGAAGAATTGTCTGAAGACGGTTTAACACATACCTACAAACTTCGAAAAGATGTTAAATGGACAAATGGAGATCCTGTAACAGCTCATGATTTCGTTTATGAATGGCAACTTATTTTTAGAAAAAAGGGAAGTTATTATTATATGTTTGCAGATGGAATTGCAAGTATTGAAGGGGCTCAAGAGTTATCAGATAAAATTGGTGTAGGTGAAGAACTTACGGATGATGATTTAAATTCTATGGGTGTAAAAGCAATTGATGACTATACTTTAGAAGTAAAAACAACTGTACGTGTTTCTTTCTTTGACGAATTAATGGCATTTCCATGCTTTTTTCCAATTAATGAAAAGTTTTGTGAAAAACAAGGAGATAAATATGGTAAAAGTGCAAAAGCTATTTTAAGAAATGGTGCTTTTATTATGACAAATTGGGAACCAGGATCAGTGGTTGAATTTGAAAAGAACGAAAGTTATTATGATCAAAAACGTGTTAAATTAAATAAACTTGTCATGAAACTTGTTCAAGAACCAAAAGTGGCTGCACAAGCTTTTGAAGCAGGAGAAACAGACTATGCACCAATCAATTAGGATTTGGTAGATAAATATAAAGATGATGAAGCTTTTAAACAAGTACCAGAAGGCTTCCTTTATTATTTATCTGTGAATTTTCAAAATGCAAATCTTGCTAATGCGAATATCAGACAAGCAGTTTCACTTTCAATTAATCGAAATGATTTATGCGAAAAAATATTAAAAGACGGTTCTTTTGCAGCAACAGGATTTATTCCTTCTGGTTTAGCAACGAGTCCAGATGGCGTTGATTTTAGAAAAGATTCTGGAAACTTTACATCTTATGATAAGAAAAAAGCACAAGAATCTTTAGATGAAGGATTAAAAGAATTAGGAAAAGATCAAATTACGTTAAGATTTACATATGGTAAAGATGAATCTCCAAAGGATGTATTTGTAACTTATTTACAAAATGCTTTAAGTGAATTAGATGGTATTAAAGTAGAAATGGTAGCTACTACTAAACAAGATCGTATCTACAACAAACAAAAAAATGGTGATTTTGATTTAGCAGTAACACGTTGGGGACCGGATTATGGAGATCCTACAACTTATTTAACAATTGTATTATCAACAAATAGTAGCAACTATGGAAAATATACAAACAGTGAATTAGATGCATTAATGGATAAAGTTGCTAATGAATCTGATGTTAATACTCGTTGGCAAGAAATGATTGATGCAGAAAAAATTATGATGGATGATTTATGTTACATCCCAGTATTTGAAAAAGGTACTGCAACTTTACAAAATAAAGATGTAAAAGGTTTAGTAATTAGACCTGTAGGGGTTCCATATACATTCCAATATGTATCAAAATAATCGATAAAATCAACAGAAACACAATATTTCGGTATTGTGTTTCTTCTTAAAAAAGAATAAAAAAATATGTTGTCTTCCAATTAATATAAACGTCAAAAATAAATGTATAAAAAACAATTGTTCTATTTTATTCTTGAATGTAGATTGAAAAATATTTTTTTGTATAAACAATAATACAATTTTGTATACAAAGTTCGTTTTTTTTGTTGACTTCTATAACGCATTGTACTAATATTAAAGCATAAATTTTTATTGTATATGTATTAGTGTATACAAAGGCGATTTATAGAAGGGAAGAGAAAAAATGAAAAAATTATTATCTATGGTACTTTGTGCTATGATGGCTCTAACTCTTGCTGGGTGTGGGGGATCTAGTGATGATTCATCTACTTACACTTATTCAAGTGAATTAGATATCAAAAATTTAGACTCATCAGATGCCGAAGACGGATGCTCATTTACTGCATTACATGCAATTATTGATGGGCTAATGAAACCTGCTAAAGATGGTACTACTACATATGGTATTGCTAAATCTTCAGAAGTTTCAGAAGACGGTTTAACACACACTTATAAATTAAGAGATGCTAAATGGTCTAATGGTGATGCTGTGACAGCAAACGATTTCGTTTATGCATGGCAAAGAATTTTCAAAAAGAAAGGAAACTACTATTACATGTTCTGCGATGGTATTGCTAACATCGCAGGTGCTCAAGAATTATCAGATAAAATCGATGCAGAACAAGATTTAACTGATGAAGACTTAAACAAATTAGGGGTAAAAGCTGTAGACGACAAAACGTTAGAAATTACTACAACTACAAGAGTTTCATTCTTTGATGAATTAATGTCATTCCCATGTTTCTATCCAATTAACCAAAAATTCTGTGAAAAACAAGGTGATAAATATGGTAAGAGTGCTGATTCTATTTTAGGTAACGGTGCTTTCGTTATGACAAACTGGGAACCAGGTTCAGTAGCTGAATTCGAAAAAAATGATAAATTCTATGCTGCTAAAGATGTAAAAATCGACAAATTAGTGATGAAATTAGTTCAAGAGCCAAAAGTTGCTGCTCAAGCTTTTGAAGCAGGTGAAACTGATTTCGCTTCAATCAACTCAGACTTAGTTGATAAATACAAAAAAGATGATTCATTCAAACAAATTAATGAAGGTTACTTATTCTATATTTCAGTAAACTTCCAAAATAGTGATTTAGCTAACTTAAATGTAAGAAAAGCAATCTCACTAGCAATCAATAGAAAAGATTTATGTGAAAACGTCTTAAAAGATGGTTCACAAGCTGCTTCAGGATTTGTTCCATCAGGATTATCAATTTCTCCAGAAGGAAAAGATTTCCGTGATGAAGCTGCAACATATACTTCATATGACAAAAAAGCTGCACAAGCTGCTTTAGATGAAGGATTAAAAGAATTAGGAAAATCTGAAATTACTTTAAGATTAACTTATGGTACAGATGAATCTCCAATGGATGTATTTGCAACTTATTTACAAAACGCTTTCTCTAGCTTAAAAGGATTAAAAATTGAAATGGTTGCTACTACTAAACAAGATCGTATCTACAACAAACAAAAAAATGGAGATTTCGATTTATCAGTAACTCGTTGGGGACCTGACTATGGTGATCCTACAACTTATTTAACATTAGCTTTAACTGACAACAATAACAACTATGGTCATTGGTCAAATGCTGAATATGATTCAATCATGGGAAAAGTTAACAGTGAAACTGATGCTAATGCTCGTTGGCAATTAATGATCGATGCAGAAAAAATCTTATGTGAAGATTTAGGATATATTCCAGTATTCGAAAAAGGAACTGCTACTTTACAAAATACAAAAGTTAAAAACTTAGGTATTAAACCAGTTGGTGTTCCATATACATTCGAATATGTATCAAAATAGTTCAATCTAAAAAAGAACATAAAGAAGACAACACAATATAGTATTCTGTATTGTGTTTCTTTTTTAAATAAATATAGGAGGAAAAAAGATGAGTAATTCAACCTTAAAATATATCGGAAAACGTTTAGTTATTTCGTTAATTACATTATTCGTTATTTTAATGGTATTATTTTTAATGGTTAAATTTTTACCTGGTTCTCCAATTAACAATGAAAAATTAAGTGCTTCAGCCAGAGCTGCTATTGAAGCACAATATGGATTGGATCAACCAATTCCGGTTCAATTCGTACGTTATATTCAAAATATGTTAACAGGGGATTTCGGGGTATCATTTAACTTATACAAAGATATGCAAGTATCTTCACTTGTAGGAAGTGCTGCAAAATTATCTATGATTTACGGTTTATGTGCAGTAGTTATTGGAACAGTTATTGGTATGTTCTTAGGAGTATTTGCTGCATTACATAAAAATACAATTTGGGATACAATTGCTACAGTTATTTCTGTAATTGGGGTTTCCATCCCATCATTCGTATTTGCAATGTTAATTTTATTATTATTTGCTTCAAAATTAAGATTGTTACCAACTTCATATAGTTCATCGAATGCAATTAAATCATCAATTATGCCAATTTTAGCTTTATCTGTTGGTGTTATTGCAAACGTTGCACGTTTTACACGTACTGAAATGGTTTCAGTTTTAACAAGTGAATATATGACTCTTGCAAAAGCAAAAGGATTAGATCGTAAAACTTTAATTTTCAAACATGCATTAAGAAATGCTTTAATTCCAGTAATCACAATTTTAGGACCTATTTTAGTAAATTTAATGACAGGTACTATGGTTGTTGAAAAGATTTGTTCTGTTCCTGGATTAGGTAAATTATTAATTAATAGTATTTTATCAAATGATTACAACATCATTTTAGCTTGTTCATTCTTATATGCTGCAATGTACATTTTCATGATGTTAATTATTGATATTTCTTATGGAATTATTGATCCAAGAATTAGATTAGGAAAGGATGATTAATAATGGATTTAGAAAAGATTGAATTTTTACCAGACGATTTTGAATTCGTTGGAGACAAACAAGACATTACTAAAGACGTTGTTGCTCCATCACTTCCTGCTTGGAAAGATTCTTTAAATCGTTTTAAAAAGAACAAAGGTGCCGTTATCGGTTTAATTTGTATTTTAGTTATCGCAGTATTTGCTATTTTTGCTCCAATGTTTTCATCATATAAATTTGATGCAATCAATACAAAAATTGCAAGTATTTCACCAGGTGCTGAACATTTCTTTGGTACAGACACTTATGGTCGTGATTTATTTGTACGTGTTTGGACAGGTACAAGATATTCATTATTCATTGCCGTTGTTGCAATCTTCATTGACGTGATTGTAGGTATGACATACGGACTGATCTCTGGTTATTTCGGAGGTAAAGTTGATTCAGTAATGCAAAGAATTCAAGAAATCATAAACTCTATCCCAACTTTAGTAATATTAACATTGTTATTAATGGTGATGAAAGCATCATTATTCACAATTATCATGGCTTTATCATTTACTGAATGGATTGGTATGTCAAGAATTACAAGAGCTCAAGTTTTAAGAGTAAAAGAAGAAGAATTCGTTTTAGCTTCACGTACTTTAGGAGCTAGTAACATGTTTATTATCTTTAAAGAAATTTTACCAAATATTTATAGTCAAATGATTATTATGATTATGATGTCTATTCCAAATGCTATCTTCTATGAAGCATACTTATCGTTCGTTGGTTTAGGTTTACCAATTCCAATGGCTTCATTAGGTACATTAATTAATGATGGATTTAACTCAATTACTATTTACCCTTACATGATGGTAATTCCAGTTATTATTTTCTCTATCTTAATGTTAAGTTTCAACTTATTTGGTGATGGACTTCGTGATGCACTTGATCCAACTATGAAGGAGATGTAATTATGGCAGAAAGAGAAAAAATATTAGAAGTCAGAGATTTAAATATCTCTTTTAGAACTGATAGTGGTATTGTTAATGCAATTCGTGGTGTTAACTTAGATTTATATAAAGGTGAAACAATCGCTATCGTTGGTGAATCTGGATCAGGTAAGTCAGTTACTACTAAAGCAATCATGGGTATCATGGCTGGAAATGGTTCAATTGATGGTGGTTCTATTAACTACACTTGGACAGATGAAAATACAGGTGAAAGAATCACAAAAGACATTTGTCAATTAAGTGAAAAAGAAATGCAAAGTGAAATTCGTGGTCGTAAAATTGCCATGGTTTTCCAAGATCCAATGACATCATTAAACCCTACAATGACAATTGGAAATCAAATTATGGAACCAATGATTCATCATTACGATACACCAAAAGAAGAAGCTTATAAAAAAGCAGTTGAATTATTACAATTAGTAGGTATTACTAATGCTGAAAAACGTATGAAAAACTATCCTCACCAATTATCAGGTGGGATGAGACAAAGAATTGTTATCGCAATTGCTTTATCTTGTGATCCTTATGTTTTAATTTGTGATGAACCTACAACTGCATTGGACGTTACTATCCAAGCTAAAATTCTTGAATTAATTCAAGATATTCAAAAGAAAAAAGATTTATCAGTTATTTATATCACACATGACTTAGGTGTTGTTGCTAAAGTAGCTGATTATGTAAATGTTATGTACGCTGGTAAAATCGTAGAGACTGGAACCATTGATGAAATTTTCTATGATCCACGTCATCCATATACTTGGGGATTATTATCATCTATGCCAGATTTAGATACTGATGATGATGAATTATACACAATCCCTGGTACACCACCAAACTTAGCACATGAAGTAAAAGGTGATGCTTTTGCTCCACGTAACAAGTATGCTTTAAATATTGACTTAAGAATTGAACCTCCAATGTTTAAAGTACCTGGTAGTACAACTCATAAAGTTGCTTCATGGTTAATGCATGAAAAAGCTCCAAAAGTTGAAATGCCAGTTGAATTAAAAAACAGATTAGAAAAAATGAAAAAGGAGGGTGTTGAATAATGGAAAATAAAGAACCTATCCTTGTCGTTAAAGATTTAAAACAACATTTTAAAATTAATCGTAACTTTACTGTAAAAGCAGTTGATGGTATTTCATTTGATATTATGCCAGGTGAAACTTATGGTTTAGTAGGTGAATCTGGTTCAGGTAAATCAACTACTGGTAGAAGTATTATTCGTTTATATAAACCAACTTCTGGATCAATTGTTTTCAATGGAAAAGAAATTGGTGGAAAATTAGATAAGGAAACATCTAAAGAATTACATACAAAGATGCAAATGATTTTCCAAGATCCAATGGCTTGTTTAAATCCAAGAAAGAAAGTTATTGATATCATTGGTCAAGGTTTAGATATTCATAAATCTTATTCTTCTATTGAAGAAAGAAATGAAAAAATCTATGAAATGCTTGAACTTGTTGGTTTATCAAGAGAACATGCTTCACGTTATCCACATCAATTCTCAGGTGGACAAAGACAACGTATTGGTATTGCAAGAGCATTAATTATGAATCCAGATTTAATTATTGCTGATGAAGCAATCTCAGCGTTAGATGTATCTATTCAAGCACAAGTTGTTAACTTAATGAAAAAGATTCAAAAAGAAACAGGAATTGCTTATTTATTCATTGCACATGACTTATCAATGGTTAAATATATCAGTGATAAAATTGGGGTATTACATTTAGGACATTTAGTAGAAACAGGGACTACTGAAGAAATCTTTGATAATCCAATTCATCCATATACAAAATCATTATTAAGTGCTATTCCTCATCCTAATCCACGTGTAGAAAAAGTACGTAAATCATTTACTTACGATTATAAAGAAAGTGGAGTCGATTATACAAAAGGTACTGAACATTTAGTAGATGGAACTCATTATGTTTTAGCTACTGATGAAGAATTTGAAAAATGGACAAAAAAATAGATCGGAAGAGCGTCGTGTAGGGAAAGAGTGTAGATCTCGGTGGTC
>OJSE01004254.1_pt1 | contig 11393 bp, 10 predicted proteins | sample 1599351 | NCBI WGS metagenome assembly OJSE01 (sample SAMN04168656, study PRJEB22393) | human gut metagenome | biome: human gut microbiome; feature: stool | host: Homo sapiens | collected 2014-03-17 | reverse complement strand
TGGTCTTGGTACTTTTACATCAAGGATAAAATCACGCATCAGCGGAGAGAAACAACCGGATGCTAAAAGTGCCTTGTTATTAACATCACGTTTTCTGAACTCACGCTCCATACCGAAGAATAAAACCGCAGCAAGGAGATCTGCTTTGTCCCTATCCGTCTGACAAGGATAGCTTACAGTCAGTTTGTTCTTTACTTCCGGTGAAATGGTTGTATCCTGAATTAACAACGTGTGAGCATCTCCCACAGCCATAGCACTGTCATACATCAATGGCAGCACATTGTATTCTATATCAGCTGAAAGCAGATCTCTGTTTTCTTCATCCAAATAAAATGAAATAATTCGAGGGCTAATTCTTGCCTGTCCATTGAACCAACGGCAGACCTGCCCGTTGTCAAAAGCAAAATCCAATGAGTCTGCATCGTCACAGAACGACGCAAAGATCTGATCCAGCAAATGCATCTGGTCAATCTTAACTTCTTCATTAAGGTTTCGGTCAACAACGGTGCGTTCGTCATTGATATATTTACGAATAATGGTGATGACTGAACTGAAATCTAAATATTCCATAGACAGCCCTCCTTCCAAAAAGTAGTCAATTTGCGCTCAATTCACGCTCAATGAATCTTTGACAGATTCTTGATAAGATGATACCACGAAAGAAGTTCCACAGTACCCCAACAAGTTTTCGATGAATTGCTTCGCAACTCATCGCCCGTAAGGGAAATGCCCTTGCAAGCAAGCATTTCCCTCTTACGAATATTATAGCAGAAAACACCATTTTTTGAAGTAGGAAAGCAAGCGTTATAAGTTAGGTATAGCGGACAACTTCTCTCTCATAGACTGAAATACCGAGGGAGGTGCGTGGTATCGCAAGAAAGAGTGCTCCAATCAATGTAATTGTCCATTATCCTAAAACAGAACAGGGGAAACGTGAATTGGCAGAGCGAGTAGCCGGTGTCCACGCAGATATGGTCAATCAGTATATCAAAAAATTAAATTGTCCATCCGATCAAAAGGCGGAGTTGCTGGGTGCGGTTATCGCATCCGCAAAAAAGGAAGCAGGTGAGCAAACCGATTAAGGCCCCCTCACCTGCTTTTCTTATGCTTTTATTTTCCCTTTGAAATACTTGTTCCAGGAATTGATGTTCATTCGCTTTTGATGATCTTCCCATGCTCGAAGCAGATTAGGTGAAATTCCCATCAGCCGAGCAAACGGTTTCTTTTTTAGTCCCAAACTTTCACGATATTCTCGTATCATCTTTCCTTGTCCTTTATATAAGAAGCGATTGTAATCATCCAGCAGGTCATCCACCGGTACTCCATATAGCTCTGCCAACTTGTCCACAATCTCCTTTGGATAGTAGTCAACATATCCGACTTCAAAATCTATGTAATGTCCACGGCTGATACCGATCAGCTCTGCAACTTCCTTTTGCATCAGGCCCATGTGATGACGGCACCAACGGAGCCTGTCCGGTACATTGGGAATATCTTCGTAGTTCTGATACTGCTGATTGAACAGCTGTGCTTCCAAGATCTTGCGAGGGGCGATCGGTCGGAAACTATGGATATACATAGGTGCATACCTTACGCAGCCGTCCAAAGCAGAGCAAAGGATATACATATTCTCGGATACCTGTGCCAAAATACGCCATCTCGGTTCTTTTCGGCTCTGGGGATACTGGTTTGGAACCATAAACGCATCCGTGAGAGGATAGCATTTTCCACGCATTTGACGGCATAGGTCGCCAGTCTTGATCCTTTTTCCGCATTAAACGTATTGACTGCCTTGATCAGGCCGATGGTTCCAACTGACAGAAGATCGTCCGTCTCATATCCGGACTGCTGGTATTTTTTGACCACATGTGCGACCAGCCGAAGGTTCCGGCTGATCAGCACCTCTCTGGCTTCCAGGTCGCCCTCTTTGCAGCGTCTTAAGTATTCCCGCTCTTCCTGCGCGCTCAGTGGTTTCGGAAATGTCTTCAAAGAAAGCCGCCTTAAGCTTCATTACTTTATTTTATGCGGTGGACGCGCGGCGGGTGCTTTTACATCTTTTCCTTATTTTCTCCGCTTGCGGCCAGCTCATATCCCAGCTCTCTTCCCAGTGTCTGGGCGATGTCCTTCACCTCACAGGCTTTCAGCACTTTCTGCCTGCAAAGGCATAAAGGTTATCGTCTCTGTACCACATACCGCCCAAAATCAAAGCTGTTATTTCTTCCTATATGGAACAGTTCTCCTGCCAGAAGTTCTTCCAGTCTCTCCTCCGGAACCTCTTCAAAGATCACATATCCCTGAACTCCGCTTAATTCCATTCCTTTTCTGTGCGTGCTGGAATATCGTCTGACCGAGGTCTCTGCCGATCTCGCGTCGATGATCTGCGGCCACGTCTGCGGTTTTTCCAGTTCTGTCCCGATCTCATCGAAGGCGCTCATCATCTGGATCTTCCGGTGGATCGCGCGCCAGATCGCTTCCGCATCAAAACATTTCAGATCGATCCGGTCCTTCCGCAGTGCCAGAGGTCTCAGGAAATGGACCAGATAATCGCCGTTCTGCGCCGGCTGTTCTCCCGAAAGTTCCCATTTTCTCTTCCAGATATACTCTCCGACCGTGTGTACCCGGAAATGTTCCATATGGATCTCTGTATCATCCAAAAGCAGCTGTTCTTCTTCCGTGTAGACCGCCGCGATCTCAAACTTCGCCTGTTCTTTCCCGAGTCCGCATTGTCCGAGGCGCCAGAACGCATCCAGATACTGGGCGAACAGCGGGATATTGCGCCCGAAAAGCTTCAGGCGGAACACGAACCCGTGCCCCTCGTCCATCACCGTATCCAGATTGTCGCATTCGATCAGATACCCAAGACTCTCCTTTCCCGTCACATACCCGGGTTTCAGCCGCATCGGTGTGTAAAAAGCATTCCAGACCATGCAGTTGTCCTGAAACCGGCACGCTTCACAGTCCCGGTCCGCAATGCAGTTTTTCCGGAGCAGCATCTCCCCAAGACCTCCTCGCAGCGCGGAAACCTTGTTCTCCGGCACCGCGACTCTCTGATAAAATCTCAGACAAAACGTCAGCGTGATATACGGGATGTCCATCCAGGTCATGTTTTCCTCATTTTTTCTCATATCGTTACTCCTAATTTCTGGTCATATTTCAAAACAGCCAGTCATTTTTGCTGCTTCAGACAGAACCCTTTAGTATTCCCTGAACTGGATAAACTGAAAGACGCTCTTCTTCTCCGTTCCCGTCTTTCCATATACTTCCTCCACCACACGTTCACTGCAGGCAGCAACAACCCGTACCCCGGCTTTCTTCAGTCTTTCGATCACATGATAGCTGAGGCAGAATTCTCCCTGGCACATCACGCATTCCGGCTGCTTTTCAAGGATCATGGCTGCATAGTGTTCCGCCAGATCCTGAACCGCTTTCCTGTCTGCATGGGCGCTCACCGCCGGGAAAGGCAGGTCCTCGATCAGTCCGTACTTTTCTGCTTCCGTCTTCTGTTTTTCGCCCCACATGCTGCTCGGATGATTTGAAAAATTTATAAACATCTCTTTTTCTCCTTCTTTAACCGATATATCCTGGTTCCGGATCGGAACTCTGTACTTACATTGTAGTATAGGAATTTCACAAATATTTGTCAAATGCGTTCCTGGTTTCCAAATTACCCGCACACGGTGTCCTATCCATTTTCCCCTCCACTTAATTTATAAAACTAATTTTTTGTTTCTTTCCCTATTTATCTCGTAAAAAACTTGCATAATTATGTATTCAGAGTTATAATAGTAAAGCTTTTTATAAAATTTTTATATTTTTCATAAAAGTATAATAATTCATGCACAAAATCAATATTAGAAATGGGAAGCCGAATGCAATACACAAGAGAGTCCGCGATCGAGCGGCTGTTAAAAAACTACGAACCTTTTTACGATATTCATATGATGATCAATGGCGATCGCTCTCCAATCACAGCCCGCTGCGATTTTTTTGAGCATTCCGGACAGTATGTCATCTCAAAAAAGGCAGAATTATGGTCCGCGGAAAACGAGGAATTTCTCTATCTCGTCAACATTCCGCATCTGACTTTAGAGACCTTCGAGGAATTAAAATCCGAGATCCATGCTGACGGCATGAAACGGATCCATGTCGGTCCGGGCCATATGGCTTCCTATATTACGGCAGTCTTTGTCTGCGATACCTGTGATGAGGACGCAAGGAAAGCCTTAAAAAAATGCCGTATTTACAAAAGTTTTCATTTTTCCCTGCATGGCTGGATGAATTTTCATGCGGCGTTGGTGGAGGTGGCTGACGGGAAGGTCACTTCAAACGCAAGCGGTCACCATGTTGCGAAAATTTTGAAAAAAGTATTATATGATACCAGGGGGAAAAGGTCATAAATCCGATGCAGGCTTGCCTGCAAGAGGTTTTTTGACCTTGGACCCCGCCAAAAACATGAATAAGCAGCCATTTTTCGCAGAAAAATGAGCGGATTATGAATGTTTTTGAGTATTGTGAGAGCACGAAGTGCGGAACAATACGGTATCAAAGGGGTCAAAAACTTTTGACCCCAACATTATTATATTTTAAAAGAAAAGGAGATAGCAACAATGAATTCATTAGTACTTCTCGTCGTCTGTGTTGCCATTCTTGGCATCGGCTATGTCTGCTACGGCGGCTGGCTGTGCAAGCAGTGGGGCGTAGGAGAAAGCAAAACAGAGACACCGGCTCATACAATGGCAGACGGTGTTGACTATGTACCGGCAAAAGCTCCGGTTCTTATGGGACACCATTTCTCATCCATCGCAGGCGCAGGCCCGATCACCGGACCGATCGGTGCAGCTATGTTCGGATGGCTTCCGGTGACCTTATGGATCCTCATCGGAGGTATTTTCTTCGGCGGTGTCCATGACTTCGGCGCACTGTTCGCATCTGTCCGCAGCAAAGGACAGTCCATCGGAGAGATCATCTCCGCAAACATGAGCAAACGTGCAAAGCAGCTCTTCATCATCTTCTCTTACCTGACACTGATCTTAGTCGTAGCAGCCTTCGCTTCGATCGTTGCTTCCACCTTCGGCGCAGTGTACGATGAGAGCGGCGCACTTGATATGGCGAAATCCGCGACTCCGGCAACCGTAGCGATGATCTCTATCCTGTTCATCCTGATCGCGATCGTATTCGGTTTCTGTGTATACCGCCGCAACATGCCAATGGGTATCGCTTCCGTATTCGGCGTTCTTGCGATCGTTCTGATCATGGCGATCGGAATGAACTTCCATCCGCTCTACCTCTCCACAAAGACATGGATGTGGATCGTTGGTCTTTACATCGCCATCGCTTCTGTAACACCGGTATGGATCCTTCTCCAGCCGCGTGACTACTTAAGCTCCTTCCTGCTCTACGCGATGTTGGCAGTCGCAGCGTTCGGTGTCATCGTTGCTCATCCGACCTTCGACTCCACCTTCCCGGCTGTGACAAGCTTTGCAGTTGACAACGGAAATGGTACTCAGTACATGTTCCCGGTACTGTTCACGACTGTTGCCTGCGGTGCGATCTCCGGTTTCCACTCTCTGGTATCTTCCGGTACCACATCCAAGCAGCTCGACAAAGAGACTGACGCGAAGCCGATCGCTTACGGCGGAATGCTCTTAGAGTGTGTTCTCGCAGTTTTAACTCTCTGCGCCATCGGCTATGCTTACAAGTGGAACGCGGTTCATCCGGACCAGGCGTTAAAGGGCGCGACAGCGATCTTCGGCGGCGGTATCGCTCACATGATCGACGATATCATCCCGGGAAGCTACAGCATCTTAAACTCTTTACTGGTACTTACATATTCCGCGTTCTGTCTTACTTCTCTTGATACCGCAACACGTCTTGCGCGTTTCATGTTCCAGGAATTCTGGCTTGAGCCGGGTGAAACTGCTGCCGACATCAAAGAGGGCTGGAAAAAGGTTATGGTAAATCCGTACTTCGCTACGATCCTCACGGTTGTTCTTGGCATTCTTCTCGGCATGAACGGATATGGAAAGATCTGGGGACTGTTCGGAGCTGCCAACCAGCTTCTCGCAGGTATCGGCCTCTTAGCCGTTGCCACATGGCTCGGAAACATGGGCAAAAACAACAAGATGTTCCTGATCCCGATGGCATTCATGATCATCGTTACGATCACCTCCCTTGCACTCACAGTTAAGAACCAGATCGGCATGATTGCCGCAGGCGGCGCTGACTGGGGTCCGTGGGCACAGACGATCCTCGGAATCCTTCTGATCTTCCTTGCGATCATCCTTGTTATTGAAGGTGTACAGACACTGTCCAGACAGAAGGCGGCCAAGGCTTAAGTGCCGGGTAAATGATCAGATATTTTAAGAATTGAAAAAGACACGTCATCCAGGTTTTAAGTGAAATCTGTATGGCGTGTCTTTTGTTTTACCGGATCTTTTAATCCCGATTTTTCTGTTGCCTGTCAACCGTCCGCCTCTCCGTGCACGGCTTAACTGTGGAGTTTTTCTGCTGCTCCCCAACCTGCCTGCAGACTGGCTGAAATGTCAGATTTTTAAGGTGTCAGCGCACCCAGGACTCATTTATCTTATTCATTTCGGATTGCCGCCAGCGGACTTAATTTCATCGCCCGCAGTGCCGGGAAAAGTCCGGCCAGCATGCCGATGAGGACCGCAAAGACCACAGCGGATCCGGAAAGCCACAGCGGGATCCTTGAGATCGCTCCGGAACCGCCGGTCATACCGGAGAGGCTGGCTCCCAGAAACTTATTGATCGCCGCGGAGACGCTGTAGCTTAAGCCAAGTCCCAGAACGCCTCCCATAAATCCGATAAATCCTGCCTCCATCAAAAACATCGTCCGGATATCTCCAAGCGCACATCCCAAAACCTTCAGCACACCGATCTCCTTCGTTCTCTCATAGATGGACATCATCATCGTGTTTGCAATTCCGATTGCCGCCACAAACAGCGATACAGCACCGATGCCCCCGAGGACTGCCTGGATCATATCCGTCTGCTGCTGGGCCTGTTCGAGCCACTGCATGCTGCTGTAGGCCTCGTAGCCCATATCTGTGATCGCTTTCTGGACCTCCGTCACATGCTCCATATCGTCCACATTCACGTAAATCATATTGTAGACAAAATAATTGTAGGGTTTTCCCTTTTTATTTGTCGGCTGTCCGGGGATCGGGTTCTTCCGGTAGATTTTTTTCAGCTGGGTCTTTAACAGATCAATATCCGTGTAGATCTGGTATCCATACTCAGAAAATCCGTTCTCGCCGCCATCCACCAGAGCGCAGGCCGGGAAAAGATACTTTTTCTGGCTGCTTTCATCCCCGTTTCCCATATTCTGGAACATGGTAAAAAACGGCTTGTGTATAAGATCCACTTTGGAAAGATCCTCTCCGTCCCAGCTTCCCTTTCCGGTCTTGCTGTTATAAAAGTTATCGGTAACCATATTTCCGACGATAAACTCCAGAGTCGCCGCATTCTTGTTCGGAAGTTTTCCCTCCGCCAGCGGAATCTGTTCCAGCTCCTCTCTGGGCATTCCCACAATGTTCGAATATCCCTGATAAACTCCCTGCTTCAGATTCACATCTGTCTCCAGGATCGGGGACACACTCTTTACATGTGGGATCTTCGCAAGCTTCGTCACCGTGGCGTCCACGAGGTAATCGTCCTCGGACTGGTTCCCATATCCGGAACTGATCTGGATCCTTGTGAGGCTTCCGAAGGAAGCATAGGATTCCACGGTATTTTCCTTCAATCCGATTCCCAGAGAGACCATGACTACGATGGAGGCCGTGCCGATGACAACACCCAGAACGGTAAGTCCCGTCCTGAGTTTCCGTCTGCGCAGGTTATTGATGCTCATGATGAGCAGATCAAAGAATCTCATCGTCCATTCCCGCTTTCTTCTTTTTGCGTCTGATGACCACAAGGATCACAGCTGCAAGGACAACTCCCACGATTCCCACCGGAATTGCGAGATGTTTCAGTTTATCCGTCGTGGACGGTTCCGGCTGTACATCGTCACTGTTCCAGGTATCGTCAACATTGCTTTCATCCATGCTCTGATCCTCATTTACCATAAGCTGGATCTCCTTCTCGACCGTGGAGACTTTTCCGTTCTCATCCTCATATGTAATGGAGAGTTTTACCTTTCCATCATCCGTGGTCGGGGCAATTCCGTTGATCATCGTATCCACGTTTCCGCTTTTTCCGGGTTCGATATTTCCAACATAAGCCTCATTCTTCTGGATAGAGTCTGCCTCAAAGACCGCGTTCACATTATAGAGCATGACTTTTCCGGTGTTGTTGATGGAAAACATCACGTTTGACTCTTCGCCTACGGAAATAGCATCCGGCATGACCTCGATGGTACCGGTATTTAACCGTGCCTCCTGCTTTAATCCAACCGCGATCTTTACGGCTTCCTTCGCGTTCTTGAATTCCGGGCTGTCATACTGCTCATTGATCGTGATCGTGTAGGAACGCTGTTCCGCTGTGGGACTTGAGGAAAATTTTATCGTCAGCGTGTCGGATGCTCCCGGTGCCAGAGAATTGACAACCACGGAGTTTGAACCGTTCACCGTCGTAAATACCGGACTGTCGCTCACTGCTTCCGACTCGAAGGTAAACAGGATGTTGCTGGCTGCGATACTGTTGGAAGCGTTTTTCATGCGCACCTTCAGCGTAAAATCCTGTCCGGCATAGATCTCCGCAGGATCCGTCTCAAAGCTGTCGACGATGATACGCGCCTTTGTTCTTTCGTTCTCGCCTGCTTCAGAATCCAGAGAATCAGCCTCGTCTTTTCCATAGACCCGCACATAAAAGGTATCCTCCACAGGAGCAGCAAAGTTTCCATTCTCGTTTTCCCGGTAACGGATCTTAAACTTGATCGGGTAATAGCCGGATTTCGCCTTTTCCCGCACCGCCATGCTGAACGGAACTGCCACCGTCTGATCCGGGTTCATATTTCCCATCTGCCGGTCATAATTTCCGTCATTGATCTCAAACGGAAACTTCGTGATATCCTCAGAGAGCTCCATATCGACGCGCACATCATAGGCAGTCTTATAACCGGTATTTCTCACGTTTACATCGAAATTCATGACCTCGGAATAGTTTGCAGACGGAGTGGACTGATTCTCGCCGAGGGCGAATGCTACTGGCTCGGAGCTGTCCTCATCTGTCTCGCTGGTTCCCGTTGTCTTCTTTGTCTCGATCCACGCCATGATCGTCTTTGCGTACTCGGAGGACATTCCGTCCTCGCCCTGAGCGCGCTTTGAGATATAGATCAGGATCGGATAATAGCCCTCTTCCAGACCTTTTTTTACATTGACATTCAGGTTGACGGTCTTTTTCGCTTTTTTGTTTACATGACCAACCTTGTAATGGCGGTTTAAGGAATCCGTCACCTCAAAGGGATAGATCGTCTTCATGGACTGGACGATGCTGCTCTCCTCGCTGTCGCGGTCCTCCGTCTTTGTGATCTCATCGGAATAATGGTTCCGGAAATCATCCTCGGAGGCGATCCAGATCTCTGTCTCGACCCAGTCTTTGTCCTCCATGTTCATGAGTGTCACAGAGACGGTTCCGTTTTTTCCGATATATAAGGTCGGCGTCTTTCCGATCACAAGGCGGACGGTATCATTGTCGTCATCCATCCGGTATACCTGTGGAATCGTCTCCGCCGCTTCTGTTGTCTCCTTCGCCGCGAATGCAGTTGCCGGGACTGCGCCCATCAGCATACACGCGGCAAGGAATGTTGCCATCCAGCGTAATCCTTTTATTTTCATACTGTTCCTCTCCTCCTGGCTGTTCTATTTTAGTTATTTGTGCCAGCTTTCCATATTTTTGCGTTTATTCCAAAATTTTGTCGATTGTTATTCTGACTTTCCCTCTATCCGGTGTTCTTCTGCTTCCACAACTGTCTCTATTTGCTCTTCTGCTGCCGGATTCTTAGATTTCCCCTGCGCCTCTGCCGCCGCCTGCATGGACTCTTCTAACTGCACAAGATCCACCTCGTGGTGATTCTCCTCGATGCTCACGATCTTTCCGTCGATAATCTTAAAGATCCGGTCCGCGTAGGTCGCCAGATTGTTGTCGTGGGTAACCATCACAAGCGTCTGTTTCTGTTCTCTTACGACCTTCTGCATGAGTTTTAATACTTCCATCGTCGTCTTCGAATCCAGGTTTCCCGTGGGCTCGTCCGCGAAGATGATCTGCGGGTTCATCGCCAGGGCTCTCGCGATTCCGACTCGCTGCTGTTGTCCGCCGGACATCTGGTTCGGCATGTGGGTCATAAATTTTTCAAGTCCCACAAGCTTTAAATACTGCTTCGCCCGCTTGATCCTCTCTGTCCTCGGCATTCCCCGAAACGATAACGGCAAAGCCACATTTTCCACCGCATCCATCGTCCCGATCAGGTTGTAGGACTGGAAGATAAACCCGACCCGCTCTCTTCGGAAGGTCACAAGCTGTTTTTCATTCAACTTTTCTATATGTTTTCCGGCGATCACGATCTCTCCTTTTGTCGGGTGTTCCAGACCTGCCAGCATGTTTAAAAGCGTCGATTTACCGGAACCGGACGGTCCAGTGATCGCACAGAATTCGCCCCGGTGGATCTCAAAACTCACACCGTTTAACGCGTAAACCTTCTCCTCGCCCATGCGGTAAACCTTATACAGATCTTTTACCTGTATCACCGCATCTTCCTTCTGCTGCATCCGTCCGCCCCCTTCTTCTTAAATTTTTACAGCGTTTTTTCGCCGATTCTTTTTATATTTCAAGTATATCGTTCCCATCGTGTTCTGACTATATAAAATTACTTAATTATTCTTACAATTTCTTACGTTCTTCCAAATCCGCAGAACCCACGGTCAATTCTCTCCGCAGTCATAGAAAAAAGGGAATCTCTCCGGTTTTACTGAAACCGTAGAAATTCCCTTTGCGCCTTCCCTATTCCATTTTTTCCTATAAGGACATAAATATTACTTGGTGGGGTATTATTCTCTCCCTCCACATAAAAATCTAGCTCTAAATTTTCGCCAGTAGTAATGTCTTTATCAGGCAAAATGTATTTAAAATCATAATCTGTCAGGACAGCGCCACCATCCGCAATTCTATGAAACTGTTCTTTGACTGCATAATATGAAAAGTCTCTCATAAGAGAACGCTGAGTAACGCGTTCCTCGCGAACAGTCTCCAATAACTTCAAATCATACGCTATATCATGCAATGCTATTAGAATTTCTACACGTGGAATTCCTTCTCTTTTAAGATTTTTATAATATTCCAAACTTACACCAAGTGAAAAATAATCTGTAGGTAATGTTTCAAATTCGTCTGGAATATCTGGGCGATCTTCTGTTTGTCCAATTCTACCAATTCGT
>OJSE01004253.1_pt1 | contig 11394 bp, 13 predicted proteins | sample 1599351 | NCBI WGS metagenome assembly OJSE01 (sample SAMN04168656, study PRJEB22393) | human gut metagenome | biome: human gut microbiome; feature: stool | host: Homo sapiens | collected 2014-03-17 | reverse complement strand
TCGCGCTCAGGGCGCCACGTCGGCCTGCGGCCTCCTCGCAATGACAAATCGGGGGCGTTTTCCATTTTAACGGCAGCTTGTACGAACTGCAAGTGCGTCGCTGGGCCCGGCTGTCCCCCCCCTACAACATAGCGGGCAGCGGGGCAGTCTCTGCCGGTCATCCCACCGCGGACAGGCAGAACTCATACAGCGGCAGGAGGGCGTGCAGCGTATCGCGGACGGTCTCGGCCAGCCGGGGCGTATACAGCTCATCACCAAGCGGGCACTCGCGCATCATTGATACATTGCGCAGGCTGTAATATGGCGAAAGACGCTCGTCCGGCGTCTGCTTCGGGCGGACATAGGCCCGGCCGCCGAGCCGCAGGCCCGTTTCCCGCTCCGCGCGGGCAGCCATCTGCAGGAATTCCTCCGTCCGGTCGCCGAGCTGGGTGCGCCAGCGCTCCATGGCGGCCGCGCGCGGGTTCCACAGCAGCAGGCCGTAGCTGTAGCCCTCGCTCGTCAGCTCGAAAAACAGGCACGGGTGCTCCAGCCAGCTTGCGCCGTCGTGGCGCAGGCACATCCACGACGTTTCCTTATACGGCACGGGCGGGTGCATGCGCATGTCGCGGTAAATGCGTGAAACGCGCATCCGCAGGCCCTCGACGCCCGTGAATGCGGCCTCGACGTCCGCCGCCAGCGCCTTCATCGGCTCCCAGAGGAAGCGCTGATAGTCGGCCTTGTGCGCCTCGAACCATTCGCGGTTGTTGTTCAGGCGAATTCCCCACAGAAAATCGATCGTCTCGGGATAAAATCCGGTAAAGCTCATTGTCATACTCTTTTCTTTTCTGGTTTCAGATTCATAGGGCAGCACCGCACAATTGCAGCGAGAGCATTCAGCGAGAGATATTTTGCCGGGACAAGGTTTGAAAAGTGCAGATGTACTTTGTGTACCCGCAAGGGGCATGCCGCATCCGTAAGGCGGCAAAGCCGCCAACGGCTGCGCAATACCTCAAACTTTTCGAACCGATGGATCGGCGAAAAATATCCGGTGAAGGCCGAAGCTGCAATTGCGCGGTGTTGCCATAAAAAATACGGCGGCAGGATGTCATCATTCCTGCCGCCGTTTATTATACCCGCTGCAGCGCCCGGCTGCAAGCCTCAAATGGAAAACCATGCGCGCTCCTCCACGCCGCGGGAAAAGCCGAGCCGGTCATACAGCCGCATGGCGCGCCCGTTCTCCTCTGCGCAGGTCAGGCGCACCTCCGGCCCTGTGCACCGGGCCGCCAGCGCCCGCACGCAGCGTTCGCCCGCGCCCGGCTGCAGAGCTGCCACTGCCAGCAGCTCACTGCCGCGCACGCGGCCAAGGCCGATGCGCTCCGCACCGTCCCAGATCCACAGGGCCTCGCCGCCCGCGGCCAGCGCGCGCTCCTCCGCCGGGCTGCAGCTCTCCGCTGCGGGCACGGTCCGGAAGCGCGCATTGTATTCCCGCGCCCAGTCCGCTGCCGTTTCCTCCGTGACGGGCACAAGGCGCACCGCCTCCGGTGCGGGCAGCAGCGACTCCCGCGGCGCGCTGCGCCCGAGAATGCGGATGGCGGCCGGGTAGCCGGAAAAATCCGCTTCGCCTGCGGCGAACAGCCGCTCCGCACCTGCGGCGCGGCAAAAACCCGTGCATTCGGCAAGCAGACCCTCCAGGGTGCCGAACACGCCGCGTACCAGTATATAGCCCTCGCCGCGGAACGGGACCTCACGCAGGATCAGCGTGGCGATGCCGTCCGGGCAGGAAAAGACCGGGATATCCTTCATTGCTTTTTCTCCGTTTCGGCGCGGCGAGAGGGGAGACGGAGCGGTTCAGTCCTCCGTGCGCCGCCGCGCGACCTTTGTTCCGCCGCCCATGGCGCTCAGCTCGCGCATGCACGACGCACATATGCGCCGGTTGTGATATTCGACCAGCGCGTCGCCGCGGCTGCAGAACACGCAGCGGGGCGTGTGCTTCTGCAGCACGATCCGGTCGCCGTCCACGGCGATCTCCACCGTGTCGCGGTCCGCCAGGTCCAGCATGCGCCGCATTTCCACCGGGATCACAACGCGGCCCAGTTCGTCCAGTCTTCGGATGATACCCATTGCTCTCATTGCGCAGTCCCCCCATTTCTGTTTTTGAGCAGAATCCGGTCAGATTACATCTTCATTATAGCATTTTGTCTAACTCTGTCAAGCTCTTTATGCAAAATTCGGAAAAGCTTTCCATATAGTGCTACAGAAGATGTCCGGGAGGGGTACACGATGGTCATGGGATGGATCTGGACGGGAATGGTGCTGCTTGCGCTCGGCGCGGCGGTGCTCACGGGGCAGACCGGCGCGCTGACGGCCGCCGCACTGGAGGGAGCGGCCTCCGCGATCCGGCTGGCGCTCGGCCTTGCCGGGGCGCTGTGCCTTTGGAGCGGGGCGGCAAAGGCGCTTGAGCGCGCGGGGGGCATGCGGGCGCTGGCCCGGCTTGCCCGGCCGGTCTTCCGCCGCCTGTTCCCGCAGACGGCGCAGGACGAGACGGCCATGGGCTACCTGACGGCCAATGTCGCAGCCAACCTGCTGGGGCTTGGCAATGCGGCCACGCCCATGGGCATCGCCGCCGTGCGCCGGATGCAGCAGCGCTCCGGCAGCGCCCGCGCCACGGACGAGATGTGCCGTCTCATCGTGCTGAACACGGCGTCCATCCAGCTGCTGCCAACGACCGTTGCGGCCGTGCGGGCGGCAAACGGGGCCGCCGCGCCGTTCGACATCCTGCCCGCCGTCTGGCTCACGTCCGTGTGCTCCGTGACGGCCGGGTTGCTTGCGGCGTTCCTCTTCGGGAGGGCGAGCCGTGCTTGACCTGCTCATTCCGATGCTGCTGGCCGCCGTGGCCGTTGCGGCGCTCGCGCGGCGGCAGGACCTCTATGCCGCCCTGCTTGAGGGCGGGCTGGACGGTCTGCGCCTGCTCGTTTCCATCGTTCCGGCCCTTGTTATGCTGCTGACGGCCGTGCATCTGCTGCGCGCCTCCGGGGCCGTGGATCTGCTCACCAGCCGGCTCACACCCGCGGCGCGCGTGCTCGGCCTGCCGCCGCAGGTCCTGCCGCTCCTGCTGCTGCGGCCGGTCTCCGGCAGCGCGGCGCTGGCCGTCGGCGCGGACCTCATGGCGCAGTATGGCGCGGATTCGCTCATCGGCCGGACGGCCGCCGTTGTGCTCGGCAGCACGGAGACGACGTTTTATACCATTTCCGTCTATTTCGGCGCGGCCGGGATCCGCCGCACGCGCTATGCCGTGCCCGCGGCGCTCATCGCCGACCTGACGGGGTTTCTGGTCGCTGCGCTGACGGCGCGCTTTTTATAGACCGCAGAGCCAGCGGATGGCGCGGCGGTAGCCCTCGAAGCCGAGACCCTTGAAGTGCGCGCCGCAGGCCATGCCGACGTAGGAAACGCGGCGGAACGGCTCCCGCGCGTCGATGTCCGTCAGATGGACCTCGGCCGCAGGCAGGCGGACGGCCTTGAGCGCGTCGAGCAGGGCGACGGACGTGTGCGTATAGGCGGCGGCATTGATGACGAGGCCGTCGAACACGCCGTGGGCCTGCTGGATCCACGTCACAAGCTCGCCCTCAAAATTGCTCTGCCGGATCGTGACCGCGGCCCCGGCCTCCTGCGCCGCCGCGCGGATGAAGCGCTCGAGGGCGGCATAGTCCTCGCGGCCGTAAAGCTCCGGCTCGCGCAGGCCCAGCAGGTTGAGGTTCGGGCCGTTCAGCACCAGAATGTTCATGTCCATGCCTCCAGAATTTGCCGGACAGTCTCGTCCGGCGTGCCGTTGTTGTCGGCCGTGCCGTCGGAAAAGCGGGCATAGGCCGCGGCGCGCTGCGCGTAAAGCGCCTCCGGCGTCGTGCACCGGCTCACGGGCCGCCCGGCGACGGGCAGCCGGTCAAGCGCGCGCTGCAGCCAGATGACGGCGGCGTTCTGCCGCAGCAGCGGCTCGTTTTCCGGCCGGGTGACGCAGCCGCCGCCCGTGGCGATAACGCAGCCGGAGCGCTTGCCCAGCTCGGCCAGCAGGGCCGTCTCCTCTGCGCGGAAGGCAGCTTCGCCCTCGCGCGCGAAAAATGTCGGGATATCGCAGCCGAAGCGCCGCTCCAGCTCCTCGTCCGCGTCGAAAAAGTCGCGGCCCAGCCGCTGCGCCAGCAGACGGCCGACAGTCGTCTTGCCTGCGCCGGGCATGCCGATGAGGATGAGACTGCGCATGCGCTTCTGCAGCGTATCCGTGATGATCGCCGTGCGCGCCGGGTCGATGGGTCGCTGCAAAAACAGCTCCGCCGCGCAGCGGGCCTGCTCCGCCAGCATGGAAAGGCCGTTTTCGGCCCGCAGGCCGAGCTGCTCCGCCTGCTGCAGCAGGGCCGTGCGCGCGGGGTTATACACAAGGTCCAGCACGCACCGGCACTGCGGCACCCGCCGCAGGTCGAGCGGCGAGACGCCGTTTTCGGGATACATGCCGACGGGCGTCGCGTTGACGACGAGCCGCGCGTCCGCATGCTGCTCGATCATGTCGTAGGTCACCGGCCCGCGCCGGGAGATCACGACGACCTCGGCGCCCTGCGCCCGCAGCACGGCCTGCACCGTCTGCGAGGCTCCGCCGGAGCCGAGCACAAGGGCCTTTTCTCCGGGCGCGATGCCGCCGCCCCGCTTCAGAAGCAGGCGGAGGCCGTCGGCGTCCGTGTTCGCGCCGTACAGCGTGCCGTCCGCCCGGCGGACGAGCGTGTTCACGCTGCCGGTCTGCTCTGCCATGGGCGAGAGCGCCGTGCAGAACGGTACGACGGCGCGTTTATAGGGGATGGTCACGTTCAGCCCGTCCCACGCCGCGCCGTGCAGGAAGTCCGCCAGCCCCTCCGGCGGGACCTCGAACAGGTCATAGGAATACGCGCCGAGCATGGCGTGAATTTCCGGGGAATAGCTGTGGCGCAGGTGCTCGCCCAGCAGGCCGCAGCGCAGGCTCGCGCCGGGGGCGGGGCTGCTTTCCTGCCAGTCGCGGCTCGCGGCGCGCAGGGCCCCGAACCAGGCCTGCATACCGGGCTGCAGGGCCGGGGCGGCCAGCTCCGTCAGCCGGGCGCAAAGCTCCCGCTCCCGCTCGGGCTGCAGGACCGGCAGGCCCTGCTCCCGCTTCACGGCTGCAATGCGCGCGGCCACGTCCATCCGGCGGCGGTACAGGGCCGCGAGCTGCGCATCCAGCGCGTCGATATCCTGCCGCAGGTTGTTCAAAGCTTCCATATCCGTGCCTCCAGTGCGGCGTCCAGCACCGCGACCGCAGCCGCAGCCTCCACACAGGGCACGGCGCGCGGGACGATGCAGGGGTCGTGCCGCCCGCGCAGCTCCAGCGTGACGGGCGCGCCGTCCGACAGGCGCACCGTCTGCTGCGGCAGGGCGATGGACGGCGTGGGCTTGAAGGCTGCGCGGAATAAAACCGGCATGCCGGTGGAAAGCCCGCCGAGGATGCCGCCCGCGTGGTTCGTGCGCGTGCGTACCGCGCCGTTTTTCATGTAATAGGGGTCGTTGTTTTCACTGCCGCGCAGGGACGCGCCCGCAAAGCCGCTGCCGAACTCCACGCCCTTCACGGCGGGGATGGCGAACAGCGCCTGCGCCAGCCGGTTCTCCATGCCGCCGAACATCGGCGCGCCGACTCCGGCGGGAAGGCCCGTCACGGCGCATTCCACCACGCCGCCGACGGAATCCCCCACAGCAGCGGCCGCTGCGATCTCCGCGCGCATGGCCTCGCCTGCCGCGGTATCCAGCACTGGAAAGCCGCTGCCCGGCCGCTCCGGCGCAAGGGGATCGAACGCGCGGTCCGGGATGCTCCCGATCTGCGCGATATGGGCGAAAATCTCCACGCCCTGTGCTGCCAGCAGCTGCAGGCACAGGCCGCCCGCCACGCACAGGGGCGCGGTAAGCCGCCCGGAGAAATGCCCGCCGCCCGAGGCGGCCTGTGCGCCGTGAAATTTTACGGTGGCGGGGTAGTCCGCGTGCGACGGCCGGGGCGTATCCTCCAGCCCGGCATAGTCCGCCGGGTGGGCGTCGCCGTTGGGCAGCACGGCCGTCAGCGGCGCGCCGCAGGTCAGGCCGTCCGCAAGGCCACTCAGGAATTCCGGGCGGTCCGCCTCGCGGCGGGCGCTCGTCAGGGCGCTGCGCCCCGGCGCGCGCCGGTCCAGAAAGGCCTGCAGGGCCGTAAGATCGGGCCGGAAGCCCGCGGGGAAGCCGTCGAGGCACATGCCCACGGCCGGGCCGTGCGATTCACCAAAAAGCTGTAATTTCAGCACCGTTCCGAAGCTGCTGCTCACCTGCTCTCCTCCGTTCCGCTCCGCAGTCCGGCAAGCGTCTGCCAGAAATGCGGGTCCGATTTTTCCACACATTCCGCCCCGCGCAGCCGCACATCGCAGCGTGCCGAGGCGATCGCGGCCAGCATGGCGATGCGATGGTCGCCGCAGGCGTCCACCGTGCCGCCTGTCAGCCTGCCGCCTGCGATCTCCAGCCCGTCCGGCAGATCCCGCACGTCTGCACCGAGAGCGCGCAGTGCGGCGGCGATGCTCGCGAGCCGGTCGCTTTCCTTATAGCGCAGCCTTGCCGCGCCCGTGATCCGCGTCGTCCCGGCGGCGCAGGCCGCCAGCAGGGCCAGCGGCGGAGCCAGATCGGGCGTGGCGCGCACGTCGAGGCTGCAGCCGCGCAGCGGCGCGGGACGGACCGTCACGGCGTCTGCGTTCTGCGCAACTTCTGCACCAAAGCGGCGCAGATACTCCAGAATCACGCGGTCGCCCTGCGCAGAATCTGCCTGCAGGCCTGTGACCGTCACCGGCCGCGAGAGCGCGCCCGCCGCAAGCCAGAAGGCCGCGTTCGACCAGTCGCCCTCCGCCCGGACCGCACCGGGGGAGCGGTAGCGCTGCCCGCCGGGAACGGCCCAGCCGTCCGGGAGCGGCTCCGTGACGATGCCGAAGCGCCGGAGTGCCGCAAGCGTCATGGCAATATAGCCCGCCGATTCCGGCGGCGTGGCCGCATGCAGCTCCGAGGGGCCATCCGGCAGCGGCAGGGCGAACAGCAGACCGGAGAAAAATTGGGACGAGACGTCTCCCGGCAGCGCAAAGCGGCCGCTTTGCAGCCTGCCCGCGCAGAGAAGCTCATCCGGCGCGGGGCGACTCAGCCGGACGCCGTGTGCCTCCAGCGCCTCCCACAGCGGGCCGAGCGGCCGCTGCGGCAGACGGCCGTGCAGACGGAACGTCGTTTCTCTCCCGAGCGCCGCCGCCACGGGCAGCAAAAAGCGCAGCGTCGCGCCGCTTTCGCCGCAATCCGCCGCGCCGTGCGCCCGCTCCGTGACCGGCTGCACCCGCAGTGTCTTTCCGTCCGCCGTCACGCGCGCGCCGAGCGCCCGCAGGCAGCGGCACATCGCCTGCACGTCCGCGGCGTCCGAAGCACCGTGCACGACCGTCTCGCGGTCGGCCAGCGCGGCGCACAGCAGCAGCCGCTGCAGCTGCGATTTTGACGCAATGGAGGCAACTCGCCCGCCGAGCGGGCCGTGCGGCAGGAACAGCTCCATGTCACATTCCTCTTTCAAAAATATCCGGCAGCGTGTCCACCGGGACCTCCCAGAGCACGCAGTCGCCGATGGCGCGGGGAATGACGAGCGTAATGCGCTCTCCCGCGCGCTTTTTATCCGCCAGTGCGGCCTGTGCCAGCTGCTCCGGCGAAAATTCCGTTCGGGTGGGCAGGCCGAGCTTTATGAGCGCAGCCTCGATCTCTGCGGCATCGCGGCAGAAGGCCCGCGCCATTATGGCAAGGCCGATGGCCACGGCATGGCCGTGCGCAATGCGGTAGCCGCTGAGTGTCTCGATGGCGTGCCCGGCCGTGTGGCCGAGGTTCAGCAGCTGCCGCGCACCGCGGTCGAATTCGTCGGCGCACACGGCGTCCCGCTTGCAGGCGATGCAGCGGGGCAGGACCGTCATGCGGTCGAAGTCCGTGCCGCGCGCGGCCAGATGGGAAAACAGGTCCGGGTCGAACAGCAGGGCCGTCTTCAGCGCCTCGGCGCAGCCGTCGCGCAGGATGGCGGGCGGCAGCGTGTCCAGCAGCTGCGGGTCACATACAACGGCGGCGGGCTGGTGGAACGCACCGGCGAGGTTCTTGCCCTCCGGCAGGTCGATGGCCGTCTTGCCGCCGACGGACGAATCCACCATGGCAAGCAGCGTCGTCGGCACCTGCACCAGGCGGATGCCGCGCAGCCACGTTGCGGCCGCAAAGCCCGCCAGATCGCCGATGACGCCGCCGCCGAGCGCAACGACCGTGTCGGCGCGGGTCAGGCCCGCCTCGGCGAGCCTGTGGAGCAGGGCGGCATACTGCGCCAGCGACTTCGTCTCCTCCCCGGCAGGGAGGACGGCCGGAACAGCGCGCACACCCGTGTCCCGCAGCGCGCGGCAGGCGCGCTCCAGCAGGAGGGGGGCCACATGGTCCTCTGTTACGACAAGGGCCGCCGTTCCCGAGGGGACATAGCGGCCGAGTTCGTCCAGCAGCCCCGGCGCGATGTCTACGCTGTAGGGCTGCGAAACGGGAATGTCGATCTTCATCTGCAGGCCTCCCGCACGGCGTGCAGCCGCTGTGACAGCGCTGCCAGCTCCTCCGGCAGCAGGGCCTGTGCCCCGTCGCACCGGGCGTGCAGCGGGTCGGGGTGCATCTCCACCATCACGCCGTCGGCCCCGCAGGCCGCGGCAGCCAGCGCCATCGGCGCAACCAGGGCCGCGCGCCCGGCCGCGTGGCTTGGGTCGACAAGGACGGGAAGGTGGGTCATCTCATGCAGGGCGGGCACGGCCGCAAGGTCGAGCGTGCCGCGTGTAAACGTGTCGAACGTGCGGATGCCGCGCTCGCAGAGCATCACGCGCGGGTTGCCCGCCGCCAGAATATACTCCGCGCTGAGCAGCAGCTCCTGCAGCGTCGCACCGGTGCCGCGCTTGAGCAGCACCGGCTTTTCGCTGCGGCCGAGCGCCCGCAGCAGGTCATAATTCTGCATATTGCGCGCGCCGATCTGGATGACATCCACGTCGGCAAACGCGTCGAGCTGGGCGGCGCTCATCAGCTCGGACACGACGGGAAGCCCCGTCTCGCGCCCGGCGGCGACGAGCAGGCGCAGGCCCTCTGCGCCCAGCCCGGAGAAATCATAGGGAGAGGTGCGCGGCTTGAACGCCCCGCCGCGCAGCAGGCAGACGCCCGCGGCCTTGGCCTGCCGGGCTGCCGTAAAGATCTGCTCCTCCGATTCCACGGCGCACGGCCCCGCGATCAGGCCAAAGTGCCCGCCGCCGAAGCGCGCTTCGCCCACGGAGACGACCGTCGGCCCGGGGTGCAGGCGGCGGCTGCACAGGGGGTACGGCTCCGTCAGCCGGAGGACGTCCTCCACGGCCGGGAAACGCGCCGCAAGGCTCGGGTCGATGCGGGAAATGTCGCCCGTCAGGCAGAAAAACGGCCGCTCCGGCGTGCCGGTGACGCGGACCTCCGCGCCAAGCTCCCGCAGCCAGGCAAGCAGGCGCTCCTGCTCCGCCTGCGGGGCATGCTGTTTCAGCAGAATGACCATCGGGCCGTTCCTCCTTCTCGCTTATTCTGCCGCCGGCATCCGGCTGAGCGGGCGGATCTTCTTCCGATACAGGCGGAGGAACAGGATGACCGTCATCGCCAGCGAGGCGACCTCCGCGATCGGGAAGGCGAACCAGACGGCGTCGATGTTCCCGGAAAGCGACAGCAGGTAGGCCACCGGAAGCAGCACGACCAGCTGGCGCGCGATGGAGACGATCATGCTGTAGACGCTGTTGCCGAGAGCCTGGAACACGCCGCCGACGATGATGCACGCGCCTGCGAACACGAAGGCGAGGCTCATGGTGCGCAGCGCCGGGTCGCCGACGGCCAGCATGTCCGCATTGGCGTTGAACAGGCCGAGCAGGACCTGCGGGATGAGCTGGAAGGCCGCCACGCCGATCACCATCAGCGCCGTTGCGCCGAGGATACCGCACTTCAGCACGCCGAGGATGCGCTTCGGCTTCCGCGCGCCGTAGTTATAGGCCGCAATAGCCAGCGCGGCGTTGTTGATGCCGAACACCGGCATGAAGATGAAGCTCTGCAGCTTGTAGTATGCGCCGAAGACGGCCGTGCCGACCTCACCGAGGCCCACGCGGACGTGCTCAAAGCGCATGAGCACGAGATTCATGCCGTAGTACATCACGGAGCCGATGGCGACCATGATCATGGACGGCACGCCGATGGCCAGAATGCGGCCGATGAGCTTCCAGTCCGGGCGGAAGCCGCGCAGATGCAGGCGGACGTCCGGATTTTTGCGGTGGTTGAGGATCATGGCCAGAATAAACGCCACGATCTGGCCGAGCACCGTGGCCACGGCCGCGCCTGCGACCTCCATGCGCGGCAGGCCGAACAGGCCGAAGATGAGGATGGGGTCAAAAATGATGTTCAGAATTGCGCCGGTGCCCTGTGTGAAGAGGGTGTAGATCGTGCGGCCCGTGGACTGCAGCAGGCGCTCAAAGATGATCTCGCCGAAAATGCCGAACGAGGCGATCGTGATGATGCGGATATAGGCCGTGCCGTAGGCAATGACGGCTTCGTTCGACGTCTGGGAGCGCATGAAGAGCTCTGCGCAGAAAATGCCGAACAGAGCGCTGAGCAGCATGCCCAGCCCGGCCAGAAAGACGCCGTTCAGGGCAGAGCGGTTCACCATGTCCGCATTGCGTTCGCCGAGCGCGCGCGACAGCAGGGCATTGACGCCGACGGCCGTGCCCGTTGCGATGCCGATCATGATGTTCTGCACCGGGAAGGCCAGCGAAACGGCGTTGAGTGCGTCCTGATTAACGTCCGAAATTTTCGCGACAAAGGCGCTGTCGACCACGTTGTAAAGCGCCTGCACCAGCATGGACAGGGCCATCGGCAGCGCCATGGTCAGCAGCAGCCGCCCAATGGGCATCGTGCCCATCTTGTTCTCCTTCAAACTACTCATTGCTTTCTTTCTCCTAACCATAATCATACAGTTTATATTATAGAGGAGATGGTTATGGAATGCAAGGCCCTGCCGCGGCATGCGGCGGGCTGTCGAAAGAACCGGCAATTTGCACAAAAATCAGAAATCCGTCAACATTTTCCCGCGCGTTGTGCTATACTGGAAGGAAACACGTCCCGGCTTTTCCGGGACCCAGAGGAGGAACGCCCTATGACGACCGATCAGCTCAGCGCCCTGCTTGCGCAGGACCCCGCCGCGGTGCTGGAGCATGACCGCAGACTTTATGAACAGCAGATCGTCCGCGCGGCCGATCTCATCGCCGCCCATGCGCAGGAGCGGATCGGAAGAGCGTCGTGTAGGGAAAGAGTGTAGATCTCGGTGGTCGCCGT
>OJSE01004246.1_pt1 | contig 11404 bp, 9 predicted proteins | sample 1599351 | NCBI WGS metagenome assembly OJSE01 (sample SAMN04168656, study PRJEB22393) | human gut metagenome | biome: human gut microbiome; feature: stool | host: Homo sapiens | collected 2014-03-17 | reverse complement strand
ATACGGCGACCACCGAGATCTACACTCTTTCCCTACACGACGCTCTTCCGATCTGCCGAAGGCGAAAACGTCTACGGCAGCGACATCATCGTCGAAGCCGTCGAAGGGGCGGAATTCGGCTCGAACAACGTCGTGAGCAAGAAAGGCACCGCCTTCGTGTCGAAAACGGTCGACATCTCGTCCGCCGTGGGCAGGTTCGAAACCTACACCGTGACGCTCGAAGGACTCACCCCGGCGTCGCGCATCGCCTTCTCCTCGAATCCGGCGCAGGCCGGCGCCAACAAGACGCGCTTCCTGCTCGACGACATCGTCGTCACCTGCGAGGGCGAAACGCATCTTGAGCAGCTCGCGGCCCCGGCGAACGTGAAATTCGACGCCGAAGCCGTTCAGCCCGACAAGCTGACGCTCAAATGGGACGCCGTGAGCGGTGCGGCATCCTATACGGTCGCCTGCTGGGCCGACGGCACCGACGAAAGCAAAGCCGCGCTGGTCGAAAAGATCGACGGCACGGCCTGCACGCTCGACAAGCTGACGCCCGAAACCAAATACAACGCCAAGGTCAAGGCCGTAGCCGGCCGCACGGCCACCGACTCCGACTGGTCGGCCAAGGCTTCGGCAACCACCGCCGAAGCTTCGCAGGGCAAGCTCGACGCACCCGCCAACCTGAAGGCCGAACCCGGATTCTCGACCGTGGCGCTGACATGGGACGCCGCAGACCGTGACGGACAACGCCTTCACGGCGACCGGGCTGACGGCGGGCACTTCGCACGACTTCTCGGTCGTGGCGCTCGCCGCGCTTGCCGCGGACAACTCCGATGCGGCGACGCTGCAGTCGAAGACGCTTTACGTCAGGATAGCCGCCGTAACCACGTCGAGCATCATCCTCGAATGGGAGCAGGCGGGAGACGTCTCGCAATATACGGTGGCCATCGAGGAGGAGGGCGATCCCTCCCGCAGCGCCCGGTTCACCTATGACTGGTCGAAAGCTTCGGGATACGGAAGCATCCCCCTACGCTTCGCCTTCAACTATGTAGGCACGGAGTGGGCTTCGGCCGCCCTGTCGCCCTCGGCAAGCTACAGGCTCAGGGTGAAGGCCGGCGCCGCAGATTCCGATTCGGCGTGGTCGAACGACATTACGGGCACCGTAGCGCGCCGCACGGCCCCTGCCGGCGAAGTGTTCTATGAAGACTTCGACCGCTTTATGGGCGGCGACGCCGTCATGACCGCTGTCGGCGTCAAATCGGCCAAGAAGGTGACCAGCGAGGCCGGGCTTTCGACCATGCTGACCGAGTTCACCTACACCGACTGGTCGGCAGGCGGCGGCGCCATGAATGCCGGCAGCGGCACCTACGGCGATCCCTACCGGTTGATGTTCTTCAAGGACGACGGCTGGGAAACCGGTGCGCTGGTTACGGGCAACGGAGTTCACAATGCCTTCTGCGGTAGTTTCCGTCTCGGCGGCGACAACGCGAACCAGAGCTATATCCAGACGCCCGCCATGAGCGGACTCACTGCGGCGGCGAATGTCACGGTGACCTTCAAGACCGCCGTAAACGTCTGGACCGCGGCTTCGACCACCGCCCCGGCCGTTGTCTTCAAGGCGGGCTGGTGCCGCGACCAGTTCGAGTCGATGGAGCTGTATGTGGTCCACGGCGACGGAACGAAAGTCAAGGTCTGCGACACGATCGCGGTCGGCGATGCCGGGAGCGAGCTGGCGTGGAAATCGCACAGCGTCGCGATCGAGGGGCTGCTGCCTACCGACAAGCTGATGTTCACCAGCGTAGGCGCCAAGAAGAGCCGTTATTACATCGACGAGATATCGGTCGTCAAGAACTGACGCCTTGCATTCTCTGACTGCTTCGGCGCCGGAATACAGCGATGTGTTCCGGCGCCGTCGTTTTGTGCCGGACGGTGAAAAAACCGGGTGCGGAGTGGCGAATACGCAAGATTTGTGTATCTTTGTAAACATGGAATCCATTCCGACAGACAACGCCCGGCTCACGGCGGCGATCCGCGACGGCAGCCGCGAGGCTTTCGACGAGATGTGCGGCCGTTATTACGCGCCGCTGATGGCTTACGCCCGTCTCTTCCTGAAGGGAAACTGGGCGCAGGACATCGTGCAGGACGTTTTCGTAAACGTCTGGATTCGGCGCGAGACACTCGATCCCCGGCAGTCGCTCTACGGCTACCTGCTGCGCTCGGTCTACAACCAGTCGGTCAATTACGTGAACAAAAACCGCCATGCGGGCAACTACCGCTCCTACCATCAGGAGCGGATCGAGAGCATCGGATACGCCTACTACGATCCCGACAACAATCCCATCATCGAAAAGATCTACTCGCAGGACCTGCGCGCCGGCATCGACGCGGCGGTGGCCGCCCTGCCCGAAAAGTGCCGCGAGGTCTTCACGCTGAGCTACCTGCAGGGATTCTCGCACCGCGAAATCAGCGAGCGGCTCGGCATCGCGCAGAGTACGGTCGAAAACCACATCTACCTCGCGCTGAAGGCCCTGCGGTCGAAATTGTCGAAATCGGAACTGCTGATGCTCCTGTTTTTCATTTTCCTCTGTAATAATTCGCAGTCCTTTGGGTAGATTCATCCTGAGGATTGTATAGTAAGTAGCAAAACCAAAATGGAAGATACGCTTATAATGGATGCAGTCATCAATAAATACTTTGCGGGGGAGACCAGCGATCGGGAGGAGCAGTTCCTCATGGCGTGGCTGGAGGAGTCGGAGGAGCACCGGAAATACTTCTTCGAACTCAAAAGTATCTGGAACGCCCGCAACGTCTTCGCCGAAAGCGCCGACCTCGGCCGGTTCGCGGCCTTCATGCGCAGTACCGACGCCCGGATCGCGAAAATCGCCGGCGAGGAGCGCGCCCGTCGCCGCCGCGGTCTGCTGCGCTGGTCGATGAGCGCCGCAGCGGCCGTGCTGTTGGTGGTGTGTGCGGGATTCGCATGGCATTTCCTCGCAGGTCCCGACATTTACCGGGTCTATGAGAACAATACCGAAACCGTGACGACCGTCACCCTCGACGACGGCACGCAGGTATGGCTCAACGCCCGCACCCGGCTGATACTGCCCAAGGCTTTCAGTCCGACCGAGCGCAACGTGAAACTTGCCGGCGCGGCCTTCTTCGAAGTCGCGCGGGACGAAGCGGCGCCGTTCACCGTGGCTACCGACGACCTGCGGGTCCGGGTGCTCGGCACGGCCTTCTGCGTGCAGGCCTACGAGAACTCCGGGCAGGCCGAAGTGGTCCTCGAACACGGCTCGGTGCGCCTGCAAACCCCAGAAGGCGTCAATTTGGTCACCTTGCAGCCCGACCAGCGCGCGCTGTACGACGCGGCGGCCGACAACCTCGAAATCTCGCACGTGAACGCTTCGCACCTCGTGCTTTCGCAATACGATCTGGTGACGATGGCCAACGCCACCCTGCATGAAATCATCTCGCATATCGAAACGACCTACGGCGTGCGGATTTCGGTGCCGGGCCGTTACGGCGACAAGCGCTATGCGTTCAACTACCAGCGTTCGAATTCGCTCGAAGAGGTGCTCAATATCGTCGAGTACATGACGGGCGAACACTGCGAGGTGATCTTCCGCCAGAAATAACGTCGCTCCGCCGCATCGCCGGTTGGGGTTGCAGCCGGATGCTGCCCCGCCGCCGGCATCCGGAGCAAACCGCATACAAAAAGCCCCGCTTTCCGGCGGGGCTTTTCATGTTTTTGCAACTGCGTTACAGCGTCGAGAGCCAGTCGAGCGTGGCTTTCTGCCAGTCTCCGTAATAGCGGAACTTCGGGTTCATGCCCCAGCCGTGGCCGCCCGACGGATAGATGTGGAGCGTAGCCTTGACGCCGTGTTCCTTGAGCTTCTGGTAGAAAAGCGCGCTGTTCACGGCAGGCACCACCTTGTCATCGTCGCAGTGGAACAGCAGCGTCGGCGGGGTCCGGGCATCGACCTTCTTTTCGAGCGAGAACTCCTGCGCGACGGGTTTGTCGGCATCGTCGGCGCCGAGCAGCTGCACGAACGTCCCCTTGTGGCGTTTGTCGGCGTCGGCCGAAATCACCGGGTAGTAGAGGATCATGAAATCGGGCTTCACTTCCGAAAGCGTACCCACGCTGCCGGCGAGATAGCCGCCCGCCGAGGTGCCCGACACCCCTACTTTCGCCGGGTCTATGTTCAGCTCAGCGGCCATTTCGCGCATGACGCGCAGCGCCTCGTCGGCGTCGTTGCGCGGAACTTCGCTGTGACCGTTGGGCAGACGGTATTTCACCACGGCGGCCGTGACGCCGTTTTCGGCGAACCACTTGGCCTCCTTGTGGCCGTTGCCGACCGAAAGCGTCGAGTATCCGCCGCCGGGGAAGAATACCAGCGCCTGTCCCGTGGCATTGTCTCCGGCCTTGTAGATCCACATTTCGGCTTTCTGGGTATTGGACCACTGGCCGGGTTTGGGCTGAATCTCCTCGCCCGTCAGGCCGTTGGAGGTGGGCGCCGTCGCGTTGTCCCAGAGTACGACATGGTAGTCCTGCGCATAAAGGGCCGGCGACAAGGTCAGGGCGGCCAGCAGGAGCAGTGTTTTTTTCATGGTTTGCAGTTTATTTTGGATTAAACGGGTAAATCAGGTTCAAAGATAGTGTAAACCGCGTGCCGCGGCAAATTTATTCGGCTGCACCGGGTGTTTTTCGCACCTCAGGCAGGTCCAGCGTCCGTATCCGCTCTTTGAGCGGCGCGACGGCGGGTGCGCTGACGCTGAACTCCTCCAGTCCCGCTTCGAGCAGCCACGCCGTGGCTTCCGGGTCGGCAGCCAGTTCGCCGCACATGCCGGCTTCGATGCCCGCGCTGCGCGCCGCCGCGAGCGTCATGGCGACGGAGCGTTTCACGGCCGTATCGAACGGGTCGCAGAGATGCGCCACGCGCGGATTTCCCCGGTCTGCGGCCATGACGTATTGGGTCAGGTCGTTGGTCCCGATGCTGAAAAACCGCGCTTCCGCGGCCAGCAGGTCGGCGACCATGACCGCGGCGGGGGTTTCGATCATCACGCCCAGCTCGATTCCGGGATTGTAAGCGGCTTTTTCCGCGTCCAGCTCCGCCATGCACTCCCGCACGGCGGCTTCGGCCCGGCGGAACTCCCCGACCGACGTAATCATCGGGAACATGATCCGCAGGTTGCCGAATACGCTCGCCCGGAGCAACGCCCGCAGCTGCGTACGGAACACGTCTTGCATGGAGAGCGAAACGCGGATGGCGCGCCATCCGAGAAACGGATTTTCCTCATGTCCGAAATCCATGTACGGCAATGCTTTATCCCCGCCTATATCGAGCGTTCGTATAACTAACGGCCGTTCGCCGCACAACTCCGCCGCATGCCGGTAGGCTTCGAACTGCGTCTGCTCGTCCGGAAACCCGCCGCGGCTCTGCATGTAGAGGAATTCGCTGCGGAACAGCCCGATTCCCTCGGCTCCCGCATCGAGGGCCGCGCGCACTTCCGCGACGCTGCCGGCATTCCCCAGCACGGCGATACGCCGTCCGCCGCGCGTCACGGCGGGCGTATGCGCACCTTTCAGGCAATGTGCGCCGTGCCGTTCCCGCGATGCGATCAGGGCGCGGTATCGCCGTTCGGTTGCGGTATCGGGAGCGACGATTATTTCGCCGGTTTCTCCGTTGATTATCAGCTTGTCGCCTGTTTTTATTTCAAGCATACATTCAGTCGCTCCGACCATCGCCGCAATTCCTTTGGCGCGGGCGATGATGCAGACATGGCTCGTGACGCTTCCGCGGGCCGTCACCACGCCCGCGATGCGGCTGAAATCCATCAGCGCCGTATCCGACGGCGTCAGTTCCTCGGCCACGACGATCGTTCCGGGCGCAAGTCCGGCGAACGGATTTTCGGCCGTTTCGCCCGTGAGAATACGGCGTATGCGGCCGCATACGTCCCGCACGTCGTCGGTGCGGCCTCCGAGGTATTCGTCGTCGAGCGCGGCGAGCATGCCGCACACCTCTTCACAGGCTCCGTCCAAAGCCCGTTCGGCCGAAAAGCCGTGTTCCGAAATCCGCTCTTCGACCTGTTCCGCCAGCATCGGGTCGTCGGCCATCTCCAAGTGCGCCGCGAAGATGTCGTTTTCCGCCGCCAATACGCCCAGCTCCGCTTTCGCCTGCGCCAGCGCGGCATGGAAGCGGGCCGTTTCGGCCGCCGGATCTCCGGGCGCGGCGGACGGTGCGGCCGAAACGCGGCGTTCGAGGACGAACGCCGTTCCTGCGGCAATTCCCGCCGCCGGGATTCCGGTCCGAAGCACGCGCATCACTCGCTCATGTTTGCGATGAACGCCGCGACGGCCTTCACGGCGGCGGCTCCGTCGCCGCCCTCGGCGCATATTTCGATCTCCGTGCCGCACTTCAGCCCCAGCGACAGCAGGGCGAGCATGCTCGCGGCATTGACCTCCTTAGCGGCGGTGCGGAAAGTGATCCTGACGGGCGCAAGGCCCTTGACAAGTTTTGCCAACTCCCCGGCCGGCCGCGCGTGCATGCCGTTGGGAGCCGTAATCGTTACTTTTTGCGATGTCATATAAGTCGTTGTTGGTTCGGTCGGTTTTCGGTTCTTCGTCCGGGGCTATTTCAGCGCGTCGTAGATCACCTGCGGGTCGGTCGCGGTCATAAGCCGCTGCAACAGCTCCTCGTCCTCGAACGATGCGCTCAGCCGGGCGAGGATTTCCAGATGTTCGTCCCCCACGCCTGCGATTCCCACGATCAGGTGCGCTTTCTCGCCGTCGAAATCCACGCCGTCGGGGTATTGCAGGATCACGATGCCGGAGCGCAGTACGCGCTCCTTGGCATCGGAGGTTCCGTGCGGAATCGCAAGCCCCATCCCCAGACAGGTCGTCGCCAACTCTTCGCGGCGCAGCATTGCATCGACATACTCCGGCCGGGCATATCCGCCCGCGACGAGCAGTTCGCCCGCCCGCCGGATCGCCTCCTCCTTCGGCTCCGCAGGCAGTCCGATCCGGATATTTCCGGGTTGCAGGATGGCGCCGTCCGGAGCGGCGTCCTTGGGGGCGAATGCGGTTTCTTCGGGTTTCGGGTCCGAATCGGCCGCGGCGCCCCGCAGACCGGATTGGTCGCAAGAGAGTGCGGATTGTGCGGACCGGGAACCGGATACACCGCAAGAGGGCGTAGTTTCTGCAAGCCGGACGAACAGGGCGTCCAGACCGGGATCGGAGAGGAAGTTGTCGATTACGATCAGCTCGGCGCCTTTTGCGGCCGCGGCGATCCGCTCCGCCAGTACGGACTGACATACGACCACATCGGCATCGGACGGAATACGGTCCGCCGCACTGTTGCCCACCGCAACGCCGATTTCCGCGTCCCGTAAGCGTTTGCGGAAACGGGTCGCGCCGAGGGCGCTCGATCCCATGCCCGCGTCGCAGGCGAAGATCACTTTGCGGACGGGTCGTCCGGCTGCATGCGGCGATATGCCCGCTGTGCTTTGCGGGAGCTTCCCGACGGCTGGATCGCCTTCCGTTTCGGTCTTGGACGCGCGCCGGATAAAGGGCGCGGCGACGACCAGCGACACGGCTGCGGAGATCACGACGCCCAGCAGGACGATGAGCGTCTTGCCTTTGGGGGCCATCGCCAGCACCGAGAGGATGCTTCCGGGCGACGCCGGAGCCACCAGCCCCGCATCGGTGAGCGAGAAAAACAGCAGTCCCGCGGCGCTGCCCGCGATTGCGGCAACGATCAGCACCGGACGGGCGAGTATGTAGGGAAAATAGATTTCGTGGATGCCGCCGAAAAACTGGATAATCACGGCTCCCGGAGCCGACTGGCGCGCATTTCCCCGGCCGAAAAGCCAGTATGCGAGCAGTACGCCCAATCCGGGACCGGGGTTGGTTTCGAGCAGGAACATGATCGACTGCCCCGTTTCGCGGGCCTGTTCGATGCCGATCGGCGAGAAGATTCCGTGATTGACGGCGTTGTTGAGAAACAGCACCTTGGCCGGCTCCACGAAAAGCGACACAAGAGGCGGCAGTCCGTGGCGTATGACCAGCTCGGCACCGCTGCTTATGAGCATCGTCAGGCCGGTGACCACGCTGCCGACGACATAGTAGCCCAGAACTGCCAGCAGCATGCCGAGAATGCCGATCGAGAAGTTGCTGACGAGCATTTCGAAGCCTGCCTTCACGTGCCCCTCGACCATGCGGTCGAACCGGCGGATCGCATATCCCGCCAGCGGCCCCATGATCATCGCGCCGATGAACATCGGAATGTCGCTGCCGACGATCACGCCGACGGCGGCAATGGCGCCGATTACCCCGCCCCGCTCCCCGGCGACGTTGCGCCCTGCGGTGTAGGCGATCAGCAGCGGCAGGAGGTAGGTCAGCATCGGCCCGACCAGCTGTGCGAGCTGTCCGTTGGGCCACCATCCCTCCGGGATGAAAAGCGCGGTGATGAATCCCCACGCGATGAACGCGCCGATATTGGGCATGACCATGCCGCTCAGGGTCCTGCCGAATTGCTGGATTTGTTGTCGCATAACTTCGTTTCTTGCTTATATATACAAGCGAAACGGGACTATCACCTATTCGAAACCGAAAAAAACGGCGCGCTTTCATAAAAAAACCGTCCTCCACAGGAGGACGGTCGTATAAAACGGAACGGACAGCCGGCTATTTGCCGTAATTGGCGTCGATATAATCGGAGAGCGTAAAGGCCTTCGGCAGTTCGGGGGCTTCCAGCGGCGTGACGTAGGTGTCGATCACCAGCGGTTCACGCTTCAGGACGAGCTTTTCAAGGAACGCGTCGATCTCGTAACGGTTGTCGTACATCGGGCGGGTCGCCATGACGTGATTGGTGTTGGCGACCGAGTAAAACCAATGCGGGATGCGCCGTTCGGTAAGCATATCGGCGATATGCTTCGAGCCGAAGAACCCGTTGCCGTCGTACAGCACGGCGTCGTAGGGGACGTTGCGGTCGGCATCGCCGTGGAAGAGCAGCATCGGCGCGGGAGTTTTGGTCCAGCGCAACTCTTCCTGTGTGTCGAAAATAGCTCCTGCATAGGATATTACACCCGCGTAGTTAAAGTCCTGCGGGAGCTTCTGCTGCGCCATCGGATGCTCGTTGCAGATGCCGTATTCGCCCATCAGCACCGTAATGGCCCCGGCGCTCGAACCGCTCGCCACGATCCGGGTTTTGTCCACGCCCCACGCGGACGCATGGTCGCAGACGTAGGCCGTAGCGTCGTAGAGGTCGCCGGTCGCCATCGCAAGGGTCGTGATCCAAGCTTCGGGGAAGGTCTCCTCGCTGAGCGTTCCGGCCTGCATGGCCTTCTTCATGCCGAGCCGGTAGTCGATCGACACGACCACATACCCTTTCCGGGCGTAATATTCGAAATACGAAAGGAAGCTCGCATTGTCGCGCCGGCCGCCCACGAAACCGCCGCCGAAGACGAACATCAGGCAGGGTTTGGTCCTGCTGTCGGGCGTGAGCGCCACGTAGCGGTCCAGCCGCAGCGTGTCGGTCTGCTTGACGGCATAGACGAAGGTCTGCTTTTCGACCGTCTGCGCATAACCCGCCGCAGCGGCGAAGAGCGCGAATAATACAAGAATCCGTTTCATATCGTCTGCATAAAATTACATCATCTCCTCGTAGGCGAACTGCACGGCGCGGTTCAGAATCGCTACGAACGGCTGCGTGCGGCGGAACTCCGCCAAAGTCTTCTCCAGCAGGTCGTCCGCGAGCAGGAACTCCTCGGTGATCCGCTTGGCGATGTAGAAATCCTTGAGCTTCAGCATGTCGGCGTACTCGCTGTCGGCGGGGAATCCCGTGGGCACCCGCTTGAGCTTGTTCTCCTCGACAAGGTCGAACCCTTTGGCTTTCCGGATCGCCGCTGCAATTTCCGCGCCGTTGTCCGTAATTTCGTCCCGCACGCTGCGCAGCACGACCGGTTCGGGGCAGTAAAGCCCCGCCGAAAGCGCGTTGCTCCAAATCAGGCTGTCGCAGCACGGTTCGATATGAAAATAGTAACCGGCGAATCCCGACTTCTTGCCTTTCGGAGCGACGTACGCACCTATATATGTCTTATAGGGCGACTTGTCGGGGCTGAACCGCGTGTCGCGGGCGATGCGGTAGGTGCAGTCCTGCACCCGCAGGCCGCGCACCGCAGGGTCGAACTCGGCGATTCCCTCGATCAGCCGCTCCGTGAAGGCGGCGAACCGCCCCTTCACGTGCGTCCATTCGGCGCGGTGGACGTCGAACCATGCACGGTCGTTGTTGTCGTGCAGGCGGCGGAAAAAGTCGATTACCTCTTTCATATTACCAAGCGAAAAGCGGATAATCGGCCATCAGGGCGTTCACGTCCCTGCGTACGGCGGCGATGTTGTCCTCGTTTTCGGGATCGTGCAGTACGCGGTCGATCAGCCCGACGATGTAGTCCATCTTGTCCTCCTTCAGGCCGCGGGTGGTGATGGCCGGCGTGCCGAAGCGCAGACCCGAAGTCTGGAACGGCGAGCGGCTGTCGAACGGCACCATGTTCTTGTTGGTCGTGATGTCGGCCGCCACCAGACACTTCTCGGCCAGCTTGCCCGTCAGTTCGGGGAACTTGGTGCGCAGATCGACCAGCATCAGGTGATTGTCCGTGCCGCCCGAAACGATCTTGTAGCCGCGCTTCACGAATGCTTCGGCCATCGCCTTGGCGTTCTTCTGCACCTGCGTCTGATACTCCTTGTAGCTGGGGTCGAGCGCCTCGCCGAAAGCCACGGCCTTGGCGGCGATGACGTGTTCGAGCGGACCGCCCTGAATGCCGGGGAATACGGCCGAGTTGAGGATCTGCGACATCATCTTCACCGCGCCTTTGGGCGTGGTGAGTCCCCACGGGTTTTCGAAATCCCTGCCCATGAGGATAATGCCGCCGCGCGGTCCGCGCAGGGTCTTGTGGGTCGTCGAAGTAACGATATGCGCGTATTTCACGGGGTTGTCCAGCAGTCCTGCCGCGATCAGGCCGGCCGTGTGGGCCATGTCCACGAGCAGCAGCGCGCCGACTTTGTCCGCGATTTCGCGCATGCGTTTGTAGTCCCATTCGCGCGAATAGGCCGAAGCACCGCCGACGATCAGTTTCGGCTTGCATTCCAGCGCCTTGCGCTCCATGGCGTCGTAGTCGATCACGCCCGTCGCCTCGTCGAGCTGGTAGCCCACGGCGTTGAAGTATTTGCCCGACATGTTGACCGGCGAACCGTGCGAAAGGTGGCCGCCGTGCGCCAGATCGAGTCCCATGAAGGTGTCGCCCGGCTGCAGCACGGCGAAGAATACCGCCATATTGGCCTGCGCGCCGGAGTGGGGCTGCACGTTGGCGTATTCGGCGCCGTAGAGACGGCAGATGCGCTCGATGGCCAGCGTCTCGACCTTGTCCACGA
>OJSE01004236.1_pt1 | contig 11426 bp, 9 predicted proteins | sample 1599351 | NCBI WGS metagenome assembly OJSE01 (sample SAMN04168656, study PRJEB22393) | human gut metagenome | biome: human gut microbiome; feature: stool | host: Homo sapiens | collected 2014-03-17 | reverse complement strand
GTCGGCGTGCGGCATTCGTCCACCACGCCGATCGGCACGTTGCGGAGCACCTGCGATCCGTAGGCCAGCGAGTAGGCCGTGGCGTAGATGATCAGGGCGAAAATCAGAATCAGCATCACGCCACCGTCCTTGAAGATCGTCCGGAACTCGTTGCGGACGACCGATCCGAGCTGTTTCCAGTAAGAGGCTGTTTGTTTCGTAAATCGGCTCATATCACAATCTCCCCCAGAATTTTTCCTCCGTGCAGACCCTTTTCAGGCGCGGCAGGCACAGGAGCGGTAAAACGATGAACAGCGACATGTAGCAGAGGTCGGGCAGCGAGTAGACCCACGGCGTGCCGCGGAGCATCTGGTCGACGAAAATATCGGTGTAGAAGGTGAACGGGAAGATCTTGCTCACCCACTGCATCGGCTCCCACATGGCCATGATCGGGAACGTCAGTCCCGAGAAGGTGAAGGCCAGCACCGAATATCCGCCGCCGATCGAGAGCGACAGGCGCAGGTTGGCCAGCAGCGAGACTATCAGCACCGAGATCGACTGGTAGCTCAAAATGAAGAGCAGCGTGCCGGCGAGAATCACCGCGAGACTGCCGTTCAGCGGCGTTCCCACGATTTTGAAGTTGATCACCAGCATCACCAGCGAGATCAGGAACATCACCGCCGTGATGGGCAGCACCTTGCCCGCGAGCGCCGCCGCGACCGAACCGTTTCCCGTGCCGAGCCATTCGCGGGCCGTGGCGTGCTTGAGTTCGGTGCCGATGGCGAAAACGGTCACCATCACCACGAAGATCATCAGCATCATGGGCATGAAACTCGGCGAGAGGTAGTATCCGTAATTGATGTGCGGATTGAAGAGCACGTGCTTGTCGAAACGCACGGGCATCAGCTGCGCCATGGCCTGCCGCTGCGTAAGCCCCTGCTTCATAAGCACCTGGAGCTGAATGCCGGCCGTGAAGGTCGTCACGGCGGTCTGGATGTCCTTCGACAGCAGTCCGTTGACCGTGATGTTCGTTCCCGAGACGTAGTTTTCGAGGCGGGTCTGGCTGTTGCTCAAAATGTTCTTCTCGAAGAAGGCCGGAATCTGCACGATGGCCATGATCCGCCCTTCGCGCATCAGCCGCTCGCCCTCGTCCATGCCCTGAATGCCGTAGGCCACCATCGCCGTCGGGGTGTCGTCGATCATCTGCACGGCCTTGCGCGAAAGCGTCGTGTTGTCCTGGTCCAGGACGGCGATCGGGATGTTGCGGATTGCACCCTGGTTGAACAGCAGGGCGAAAAACGCGAACGACACCACGGGCAGGACGATCATCAGGACGAAATACATCGGCTGACGGGTTATCCGGCCCGTCTCGCGGCGCATCACGGCGCAGGTGTTGTGCAGGAATCCGGGCATCGCTTACTTTCCGATTTGGTCCCAGTCGACGAGCACGCTCATGCCCGGGCGCATGTTCGCGGCCTCGGTGACGGCCTTGGCCTTGATGGCGAAGGTGCGGATGTCGAACCCGCCCTGCGTGCGGGTCGCCGACCACGTTGCGAAATCGGCCTGCGAGGAGATGTAGGTCACCTCGAACTCCACGTCGCTGTCCAGCGCCGGGACGTAGCCGTTCATGCGGGTCCCGATCCGAAGGCCCGGAAGCAGCGTCTCCTTCACGTTGAAGGTCACCCACAGGTCGCTCATGTCGAGGATGGCCACCACCGGATAGCCGCTGCCGACCAGTTCGCCCTCCTCGGCGATGATCGTCGAGATCTCGCCCGTGACGGGCGAATAGACCATCGCGTCGCTGATGTACGACTCCACCTCGCTGACAGCCCCTTCGGCCTGGCGGACGCGGGCCGCGGCGGCCTCCTTGTCCTCCTTGCGGGCGCCGTCCGTCGCCATGTCGTACTGCGCCTTGGCGGCCAGCGCCGTGGCCTCCATGGCCTTGTAGTTGGCCGTGGCCTCGTCGAGCTTCTGCGCCGGAACCACTCCGTCGTTGTAGAGGTTCTGCACGCGCTCGTAGGTCTTGCGGGCCAGTTCCAGCCCGGCCTGCGCCTTCTGCCACATGTTCATCGCGGCCTCGATCTGCTGCACGCGGGCGCCGGCCAGCGCCATGGCGTCCAGCGCGGCGGCGGCGCTCTTCACGGCCTCGGCCTGCCGGAGCTTGGCCTCCAGTTCGGGCGTCGAGAGCGTGTAGAGGAGCTGTCCCTTCTCCACGCGGTCGCCCTGGGCCACTTTCATGTCGTCGATGCGGCCCGGAACCTTCGACGAGGCTTTGTAGGTGGTGCACTCCACCGTGCCCTGAATCAGCGTCGGGGTCCGTTTGGTGAGGTACCAGCTGATCAGTACGACCGAGAGGACGATGACCGCTGCGGCCGCCAGAATTCCGATTACGTTGCTTCGTTTCATATCGTTTGCTTGTTATCTATTTCGTATTGTTTGCGGGGGCCGACGGGCCGTAACGTGAAGCCCGTCCTTTCCCGATCTAATTTCCGCTTCTTGAGCCGTCGAAGAGAACCGCCTGCGCGTCGTTGCGGCGCGCGTAGGACGGATATTCGTCGCTGATGCCCGCGGCCTCGAGCAGCCGGGCCAGCAGCAGGTCGTAGTTGTAGGCCGCCTGCAGCCGCTCGGTGCGCACTCCCGCGAGGTTCAGCTCGGCGTCGATCAGGTCCGACGAGGAACTCATCCCTTCGAGGAACGCGGCGTTCTTCATCCGGAGATACTCCTCGGCGAATTTCAGCGACGCGTCGATCGAGGTCATCTGGTTGCGGTAGTTCATCATCTGGTTGTAGAGCTTCTCGACCAGCACCGAAATATCCTTGCCGGCCTTGTTCTGCAGGGCGCCGACGCGGCGGGCGGTCTGTTTGGCCGCCGAATATTTGTATTCGCGGTTCAGGCCGTCGAAGATCTTGATATTGACCCCCACGCCCACGGCCCAGCGGGGCACGATGCCCGAAACCTGATAGTTGTAGAACGAACCGCCGCCGATGGCCGCCACCTGCGGCAGGAATTCGGCGCGCTGGACGCGGACGCCCTCCTCGGCCAGCTGGCGTTTGAGCGAAACCTGATTGAGCAGCGGGTTGCGGTCCTGCGCCAGATCCTGATAGTAAGCCAGATCCTCGACCTTGTCGATCATGAACATCGACGTCACGGGCTGCCACGCGTTTTCGCGTCCCAGCGTGTTGGAGAGTGCGCTGGCGATGGTTTCGGCCTGCAGCTTGGCGTTGGCCAGCTCGCGCTCGGCCTCGGCCATCTTGAATTCGACGTAGAGCCGTTCGCTCTGGGCGATCATGCCGTTCTTTTCGAGGGCTATGGCGTCTTCGAGGTGGCGGCGCACGCCGTCCACGACCTGCCGGCGCACCTCGACGACCTGCATGGCGAGCGCAAGGCCGAAGTAACGCTCCACCAGCTCGGAGATCAGGGCATTGCGCGTCTGGTTACCCTGCTCTGCGGCGGTGCGTTCGTTGATGCGTGCGGCGCGGTTGGCGGCGTTGATCTTACCGCCCAGCCAGATCGGCATGGTCACCCCGCCGCCCACGAACCCCAGACTCCGGTCCTGCAGGGTGAGGAACCAGTCGGCGTTCAGCAGCGGGTTGAGCAGGCCGTTGATCGAAGGGATCGCTTCGGGAGGTATCAGTCCGCTGCCCAGCAGCTGTCCCGCGAGGTTCTTGGCGGGACCTTTCATCTCGTTGAAGTCGAATCCGATGTCCTTGCCCAGATAGGCATAGGCGCCCGTGACGTTGATTTGGGGCATGCGCAGGCCGATGGCCGCGCGACGCTCCTGCGTCGCGGCCTTCTCCTCGAACTCGGCTGCCTTCATCGCGGGATTTTCCGTGAGGGTGACGGCGATCGCCTCGTCGAGCGAAAGCGTCTGCTTGACCTCCTGCGCCGACAGCGGGACGACGGTTGCGAATACCGCCGCAAAAGCTATTCCGACTGCTGTTTTCATATTCATCAATACGTTTAAAACACAAATATATAAGTTATCCCGATATGTTGCGCGATTTTCCGGTAAAAGAGGCCAATTTTAGGCCCTTATGGACATAAATTGCGCCGGTTTCAGCGCTTCAGGTGGGCGTTGGCTTCCCACACTCCCCCGGCCAGTCCGGGATAGACCCGTATGTCGACGCCCGCTTCGCGCAGGGTGAGCGCACCGCGGCAGCAGACGAAGCAGCCGGGTTCGTAGAGCGCGAAGACGGCGCGGGCGAATCCGTATTTCAGCAGGAGCTGCGTGCAGCTCTCCGGTTCGCTGGCCCGCTGCGAGCAGGGTTCCATCGAGGAGTACATGGCGGCTCCGCGGAGCACTGCTCCGGCCGCCAGCGCCTTGGCGATGGCTTCCTGCTCGGCGTGATGCGTCGGCGAGGTTTCGTGCGTGTGCCCTGCAAAGATCCGGCCGTCGGCCGTGACCACGACCGCACCGACGCAGTAGGACGTGGCGCTGGGGGTGCATTTGCGGCCTTCGTCCACGGCCTGCTTCAGGAAACGCAGGTCTGCGGCGGAGGTGTCGGGATGCAGCGTGTAGGTCGTGACCTCCATGCCGCCTAAGTTTTCACGGGTCTGCGGAGTGCCCTGCGGCGGTGTGAAGCGGAATTCCGCGCCGCCCGCCGAGCCGAGCCGCAGTTGCGGGTTGACGGCCAGCCGCAGGGTGTCGGCCATGCCTTCGCCGAGGAACATGCGGAGGACCGCCGCCCCGCCCTCGACCATCAGCCGTTCGACGCCCCGCTTCTCCAGCTGGGTGACGATCAGCTTCGCCGTAATTGGTTCTCCGGTTGATATAACCGTCGCAATGCGCTGTAAACTATCTATTTCGTGCGGGGAAAACACATAGCGTTCGGCCTCGCCTTCGGTGAAGAAACGCAGTCCGGGCGAAAGTTCGCCCGTGCCGGTTAGCGTCACTTTGGCGATGTCGGGCGGCAATCCCTGCTCCCTGCGGCGGGCGCGGACCTCTTCGTCGCGCACGAGCAGCGACGGGTCGTCGCGCCGCAGTGTTTCGGCGCCGACCAGAATGGCGTCGTGCGCGGCGCGCAGACGGTAGACCTCCGCCCAGTCTTCGGGCGTCGAGATAATCAGCCTCCGGGGGCTGTTGTCGTCCAGAAAGCCGTCGGCCGTAACCGCGGCGGAAAGTGTTATCCGCATCTTTTCAGCGTTATGAGTGTGATTTCGGGCCATGCGCCCAGACGCATCGGGAATGCGACGTATCCCGTGCCGTCGTTGATATAGAGTGTGCGGCCTTTTTCGTCGTAGCGGCCGCTCCACCGCGTGTAGATCAGCTGCGCCGGGGAGAAGGCGTGTCCGAAAAGGCGTATTTTCAGTTGCATGCTGTGTACATGGCCCGAAAGGGTCAGGTCTCCGTATCCCTCTCCGGCGATTTGGTCCCAGAGCTGGGGAATATGCACGGCGGTGATGTTGTAGAGCGAGTCGGGGACGCCGCGGTAGGCGGCGTTCAGGTTCGCGGGCGGCAGGTCGGGAGCGTGGCGCAGGTGCCGCAGTGCGGGGTCGAACGAAAGGCCCGTCAGCGAGATGCTGTCGCCGCTGCGCCGCAGGTAGACGGTCGTGTCCTCCAGCACGCGCCACCCCATTTCCCGCTGGCGTGCGACGACCTCGGCCAGACTCGCTTGGGCGGGATGCGCGATGCTGTCCTTGATGTACACTCCGGCGTCGTGGTTGCCCGTGACCGACACGACTCCGTACGGTGCGCGCAGGCCGCCCAGCAGGCGCATGGCGCGGGCGTCCAACTCCGAACCGCGGATATTGACCAGATCGCCGCAGAAGACGACGAGGTCGGGATGCAGGCTGTTGATGCTGTCCGCGATGCGGCTCAGCTCCGCTTCGGGGCAGACGAGCGTGCCGAGGTGGACGTCCGAGAACTGGACGATGCGGAAACCGTCGAATCCCGCGGGAATCCGTTCGGAGCATACTTCGGTGCGGCTGACGCGGATTTGCGTCCTGCCCCGCGTGGTGCCCCAGATCAGGAGCGCGGCCACGCAGATGCCGGCGGCGATGCCGGCGTGCGGCAGGCCGACGAGCCGGAAGAAATAGCAGGCGATGCGCGGCAGGACGGTGATCATCCATACCCAGAACGCCCACATGGCGAAGAGCATGAATCCCGTGGTGTTGTCGCGGCTCAGGGCGTCGGTCAGGGCGATGACCGGCGGCAGGGCGTCGGTGGCGGCGGCCAGCGCGACGAACAGGCGCAGGTTGCGTGCGGAGGTTCCGCGCCGCCGCAGCCGGCGGTAGTGTATGATGTCTGCGGCTGCGGCCGCGAGCGTCAGAATCGAAATAAACCAGAGAAACATACCTTATTTTAATTAACGCACGAAGACGATGCGGGCCGGGTGCGGAACCGGTTTCCGGGCGTCTGTCCGTGCGGCGGTTTATCCACGGCAAAGATAGTGCAAGTCGGGGGCTGGGGCAAATCGTTTTGCCGCTGCCGGGGACGCTGCCTGTCCGTGCGGGAGTTTATCTTCGGCAAAGATAATGAAAACCGCGTGCAAATCAAGCCCGTCCGGAGCCGGCGGAGCGCCTTTTGCCGCGGGAGGGAAGCGCCGCGCGTTCCGGCAGATCGAATGACGTGCGGGATCCTTTGGCATATAACTTGCTGATCGGGGGTTTGAACATCAACTGCTTGTGCTCCAAAAACAAAACATATCGGACAAATTTAAAACCAAATCAATTCAGCTTATGAAAACATTTCGACTTTTGATTGTGGCTCTGCTGCTTGCGTCTTCCGCTTCGGCCCAGCGACACATGCGTGACGGCCGCAACGGAGAGTATTCGCCCACGGTCTACCTTATCTCCGTGCACGAAGTGGACACGGTTTACAACTGCGGCGGCTGCGGCAGCCGTCAGGCCGCGGCGCTCAACCGGCTGGCGATGGACAACGCCACGCAGGACTATATCGAGACGCACCGCCCCGGCTTCCAGCAGTCCGAGAAGCCCCAGTTCGTATTCGCGTCGAAGAACAACCGGTTCTCGTTCTCGCTGGGCGGCTTCGTGAGCCTGCGCGCCGGATATGACTTCGACGGCATCGTGGACAACATCGACTTCGTGCCCTACGACATTCCCGTGCCGGGCAATTACAATTCGAAACAGAAGCTGATGATGGACGCCTCGACTTCGCGTCTCTTCATGAAGGCGATCACCAACACGCGGGCGCTGGGCCGCGTGGTGATTTACATGGACGCCGACTTCCGCGGCGGCGCGGAGGGCAGCTATACGCCCCGCCTGCGCTCGGCTTACGTGTCGTTCAAGGGGCTGACCCTCGGACGCGACGTGACGACGTTCTGCGACCTGCAGGCCGCGCCCACGACCATCGACTTTCAGGGACCGAACGCCTACAACTTCAATTTCGCCACGATGATCCGCTATGAGGTTTCGTTCGCCCGCCGGCACATGACCTTCGGCGTTGCGGCCGAAATGCCCAATGTGAGTGCGACCTACGGCGAAAACTTCAAGCCGATGCACCAGCGCGTGCCCGACTTCCCGATGTATCTGCAGTATGCGTGGGGCGACGACCGCAGCAGCCATATCCGCGCGTCGGGCGTCATCCGCAACCCCTACATGCACAAGGTTTCGAAGAATTCGACCACCTCGCTGCTCGGCTGGGGCGTGCAGTTCAGCGGTACGATCAAGTGCTGCGACTGGTTCCGGCTCTTCATGAACGGCGTTTACGGCGAGGGCATCACCCCCTATATTCAGGACCTGACGGGTTCGGGACTCGACTTCACGCCCAATCCCGAAGATCCGTCGCTCGTGCGCATGATGCCGATGTGGGGCTGGCAGGCCGCCGGGCAGATCAACATCACGCCGCGCCTGTTCGTTTCGGGCGGCTATTCGACCGTCCGCGTGCAGCGCAGCCACGGCTATTACACCGACGACCAGTACAAGCAGGGGCAGTATATCTTCGGCAACATCTTCTATTCGCTCACGCCGCGCTGCAAGGTGGCCGGCGAGTACCTCTACGGTTCGCGCAAGGACATGAACAGCATGAAGAACCACGCCAACCGCGTGAACGTGATGGTGCAGTACAGCTTCTGACGGCCTTGTCGGCGTCATTTATTCGGGCGGTCCGGTGCGGGCCGCTCTTTTTTTTCGTATATTTGCTTTCAAACTGTTGCTGAATCATGATGGAATTTCTGACGGAATACAACCTTACGGGGCTGGTGATCGGCGTCGCTACGTTTCTGATCATCGGTCTGTTCCACCCCTTCGTAATCAAGGGCGAATATTACTTCGGCGTACGCTGCTGGTGGTTTTTCCTGCTGATGGGCGTCGCGGCGATCGCGGCGTCGGTCGCCGTGCGGCATATCCTCTGGTCCACCCTGCTGGCCGTCTGGGGCGCGTCGTCGCTCTGGTCGATCGGCGAGCTGTTCGAGCAGCGCGGACGTGTGGCGAAGGGATGGTTCCCGGCCAATCCGAACCGGAAGAAGAAATAATCCGGCCGTTGCGCCTGCCTGCCGCCGGGCCGGTCCTGAACGGCAGTCGGCGCGACGCGGCGGATCGCCTGCGGGCAGTGAGTCGCCGTCCGGCGCGGAATGGCGCGGGCTGCGGCCGCGATTTTCGGCTGTGTAAGGCGGACAGCGTCTTACTCCTGCGGCTGCGTGGGCGGAATGTTTGCCGGCGGCGTCCGGGGCGTGTGATTGGTCTGGAGAATGACGATGATGACCGCCGTGACGACCAGAATCAGTCCGGCCGCGGAGTCGAGGTCGAAGCCTTCGCCGAAGTGGACGACGCCGACCAGTACGGCCGTCAGGGGTTCCATCGAGCCGAGGATCGAAGTCATCGTCGAGCCGATATGCTTGATCGCCAGCACCAGCGTCAGATTGGAGAGCACCGTCGGGAGCAGGGCCAGCAACAGCAGGTTGCGCCAGATGTGCCATGTGTGGACTACCGCGATGCCGGACGTCGAGAGGGCGTAGACCAGAAACACCGCGGCGGAGAAGGTCAGCACGTAGAACGCCACGATCAGCGGGTCGAGCCGTCCGGCGCGGCTCTTCATCACCCCGATGATATACACCGCATAGGTGAATACGGTCGTCCCGGCATAGATCAGGCCGCGTCCCGGATCGTTGTTTCCCGCGTCGCCCCACGCCAGCAGCGCCACGCCGACGAGCGAAATGAAGACTGCGATGACGATCCACACCGAACTGCGTTCGCGGAAAAAGAGCGTCATGACGATGGTCACCACCAGCGGATAGAGAAAATTGACGGTGGTGGCCACGCCGCTCGGTATGTAATCGTACGAGCGCAGCAGTCCCAGCGACGTGGCGGCGTACATCAGGCTCAGGCCGGCCAGCACGCCGAAGTCGCGCCGCGAGATGCGGAAGTTGCGTTTCAGCAGCAACGCCACCGCCGCCATGATGGCCGCCGAGAGCAGCATGCGGTAGAAGAGAATCGTCGGCGAGGCCATGCCCGCATGAAGCAGCGGGATCGAGAAGAGCGGGATCAGCCCGAACGTGGCCGAAGAGACAACGGCGTAGAGCACTCCCTTTATATTACTTATGTTACGCATATGTTCGACGTTTTTTCGCGTTGGCGTCTGTCATGGCTGCACCGTGTCTGCACGCGGTGCGCTCCCTTCCGCCGCCGGCAGATGCGGAACGGCGGGTGCGGGCCGGAGCCTGCGGTGCACGGCGGCGTTGCGAAGCGGCCCGCCGCACCGCTGCGCGTTTTTGCCGCGGCCTGCGCCGCGCGGCATCCCGAACGACGGCAAAAACCGTGCTCGGCGGTTCGGGACGGCAAATATAGTGCGGTTTTTGGATTTTATCGTACGGAAAGCTAACTTTGGGGCGCATACCATGAAAATATCCGCTCGACATATTCTTCCATGGCTGCTGCTGGCGGCGGCGTGCTGCGTTCCGGCGAAGCAGTCGGAGCGGAAGCCTGCCCTTCCGCCGCCCAAGCCGGTGCGCGTGCGGCTGCTGTTCGGGGGCGACGTGATGCAGCATCTGCCGCAGGTCACGGCGGCCCGCCGCGAAACGGGGTTCGACTACCGGGAGGTGTTCGCTCATCTGCACCGCCGCTTCCGTGCGGCCGATCTGGTGATCGTGAACCTCGAAACGACGCTCACCCGCACCGACCGCTATACGGGCTATCCCTGTTTCCGCTCTCCGGCGGCGCTGGCCGACGCACTGCGCGACGCCGGGGTCGATGTGGCCGTGCTGGCCAACAACCACTGCTGCGACGGCGGCGGCGCCGGGGTGCATACGACCGTCGCGGAACTTCGGCGGTGCGGCATCCGGCATACGGGCGTATTTACGGACAGCCTCGACCGTGCGGCCAACAATCCGCTTTGGCTCGAACACTGCGGCGTGCGCTTCGCACTGCTCAACTACACCTACGGCACCAACGGAATCCCCGTGCCGGAGGGCGTGCGGGTAAACCTGATCGACACGCTGCGCATGGCGGCCGATCTGGCCGCGGCGCGCGAGGGATCGCCGGACTGCATCGCGGTCTGCATCCACTGGGGGAACGAATACGAACGGCAGGCGAATGCCGAACAGCGGCGGCTGGCGCGCTTTCTGCGCCGCAACGGCGCGGACCTGATCGTCGGAAGCCATCCGCACGTGGTGCAGCCCTTCGAGACCGATTCGTCGCACGTGGTGCTCTATTCGCTGGGCAACTTCGTCTCCAATCAGCGCCGCCGCTACTGCGACGGAGGGCTGATGGCCGAAATCGAAGCCGTGCGGCATCCCGACGGCCGTATGACCTATACGCTCGACCCGGTGCCGGTGTGGGTGGCGATGCCCGGCTACCGGATCGTTCCGCCTGAGGTCGGCGACACGATGGCTCTGCCGGCGGCCTATTCCCTGTTCCGGAAGGACGTGGCGGAGATGCTCGATCAGGTCTATAAGTAATCCGAATAGCCGTATAAAAACAAACGATGAAGATAATTTGGCGAATTGTCAGGGATTTTCCTATCTTTGCTGTACGGAAATAAACGACACACACTAAACAATATAAGATTATGGAAAAGAGCATTAAAGGTACAAGGACCGAGCAGAATCTGCTGAAGGCGTTTGCCGGCGAAAGTCAGGCGCGCAGCCGTTACGTATTCTTCGCCAGCAAGGCGAAAAAGGAGGGTTACGAGCAGATCGCAGGCGTGTTCGCCGAGACGGCCGAACAGGAGAAGGAGCACGCCGAGCGTTTCTTCAAGTTCCTTGAGGGCGGCGACGTGGAGATCACGGCCAGCTACCCCACCGGTCCGATCGGAACCACTGCCGAGAACCTGCTGGCTGCCGCTCACGGCGAAAAGGAGGAGTGGGATGTTCTCTACCGTGAGTTCGCCAAGGTGGCCGAGGAAGAGGGCTTCATCGAAATCGCCACGGCCTTCAAGATGATCTCGACCGTCGAGGCCGAGCACGAGCGCCGCTACCTCAAGCTGCTGAGCCGCCTGACGGACGGCAACTTCTTCAAGCGCGACGGCAAGATCTGGTGGCAGTGCCGCAACT
>OJSE01004207.1_pt1 | contig 11500 bp, 7 predicted proteins | sample 1599351 | NCBI WGS metagenome assembly OJSE01 (sample SAMN04168656, study PRJEB22393) | human gut metagenome | biome: human gut microbiome; feature: stool | host: Homo sapiens | collected 2014-03-17 | reverse complement strand
GACCACCGAGATCTACACTCTTTCCCTACACGACGCTCTTCCGATCTTGCACCTTGAGCCCGCTGCCGCACGCGCCGCGAGCGCACAGATTTCTTCTGCTGCGGCCTCACCCGCACGCACGACGAGATCAGCCTCGAGTGACGCCAGAAGCACACGCGCTTCGTCGGCCTCATGGAGTCCTTCGCATCGCAGGTGCCACATACGGTCAATGACCGATCGGTCCTGAATCTGCCGGCCGAAATAGCCCGCTGCGAGTTCCGTCGAATGCCCGCGGGTATTGTCGGTAAAGACAATGCGCGCGAGCGGATGACGATCAATCACCTCGCCCGTCTGATCAATTTCGAGGGGAAGCCCTTCCAAAAGATCATTGGCGGAGACCCAGACTTCCGGCGGTGCCGCTGAGAACTCATTGATGAGGAGTACCCAGCCGTTGCGCCATGCGAGCGCTGCCGGGCCGTCGACCCAAGTCATGCCGCTGGGTCCGAGAACCCAGCGGCCGATGAGTTCTCGGCGGTCCATCCGCGGCCGGGCCGTAAAAACCACGGCCGGCATCTGCATCACTGCGCAAAATGCGAGCACCGAGGCCGTTTTGCCGGAACCGGCGGGTCCGGTGATGAGGAGCGGTTCAGCTCCGCCCCAGTTCCACCAGCCAACAATGCCGTCATACGCCTCGGGCGCAAAATGCCATCCGCGCGGGAGTTCCGGCACGCGCAGCGCACCTTCTCTCGTGAGATCGTCTCTGACATAACCCCTGGCAGCGGAATGCGCCTCATCGCTGAGGTGCAGCCCAAAACGGCTGGCCGGGACAGCTGCGATTTCCTGCTTCATTGATTTTCTCCAAAAAGAAAAACCCCAGAGCGCGTACGCGCCTGAGGCGAGCTTCGAAACCGAACCTGTCCTGCGAGGGCGAACGCCCTCAGGGGTTCAAGTTTTATTGATGTGCACGGATATTGACCGGAGTCTTGAAGGCCGTGCGTCCTTCAGCTGTAAGCGTTTTCAATATTGCAGGAGTTGCGCGGATTTTGCAAGTGCGCCAGCAGAGCCTCATCAATAGATGATGCCGGCAGGCTTTCAGACGGCCTGCCGGTCAGTGAAGCCCCTCAGTCCGCTTTGGGGAGTTCGAGCTTCGCGCCGTCGCGCCAGATGCCCGTCACCCGAAGTTCGGCGAGTTTAGAGGGCGCCGTCATGAAGGGATTCCCTGAAAGCCGAATGAAGTTTGCCCGGGCTCCCGGTTCAATAACGCCGATTTGGCCGTTTTCGGGCATGACCAGTGCGGCGCGGCCGGTGTAAAGCGCCAGAGCCGTGCCTACAGACACTGCCTCATCAGGCCCAAAAACGCCGTCGTCGGCGTCGCGGCGCGTGACTGCGGCCGCGAGAGATACAAAGACGCTGTCCGGATCTGCCCAGGTCGTGCACGGCGCGTCGGACGACAAAGCAAAGGCATCCAATCTTTGGGCGATGCTCTTTACCGGATAAGCCGCGTTGAAGTCGGCGTCGGAAAGCGATGCACGGTAGCTGCGCCATTCGGCAAACGGAAAGATGATCTGCGTGGTGAATGCGGGCTTCAAGCGCATCTGATCAATGCGCTCGAGCTGATCAGGCCGCAAGAGACTCGCGTGCTCGAGGCGAACGCTCGGAACATCAGCGAGCCATGGATCGACATCCGAAAGCCAGTCGAGCACGGCATCGATTGAACGGTCTCCCATGATGTGAATCGAGAGCTGCACGCCGTTTCGGCGCGCATAAGAGAGTGCGGCGAGGAATACGGGTTCTTCGAGCGTCATCATCCCGCAGGGATAGTCGAGCTTTTCGCCCTCAGCGGTTTTGTAGGGGTTCCGCACGGCCGCCGTTTTGCCCGAAATCGAGCCGTCGGCAAAGAGCTTGATGCCCGCATAGCGAACCGGGCCCCGCAGTTCATCGGCACGAAAGTCCGGCATGCCCGACGAGTCTTCGCCGCCCTGCCACACGGCATAGAGGTTGAAGTCCACCGGCAGACCGCGGCGGCAGGCTTCGCGGTAAAGCGTCAGGGGCTCCGGGTCACTCCCGCGCATGACCATCATGTTGGTCGTGGTGAGAATGCCGTGCGACAAGTAATGGTCTTTGAGCTTTAAGAGCGATTCAACGGCGCTTTCGAACGTTTTGGCCGGTTTGGCGTGTGCCTCAAGAAAGCGTACGGCACCGAGCTCAATCAATCGGCCGTCAGGCTCCCCGTTTGCATCGCGGCCGAACGCGCCGCCCTCCGGATCCGGCGTGTTTCGGTCAATGCCGGCCATCTCGAGGGCCTTGGAATTCACGACCGCTGAGTGATAGTCGGAGCGGCGGATGAAGACCGGCCGGTCAGCTGAAACCTGATCAAGGTCACCTTTGAGCGGTGTGCGGCCCTCAGCGAGAAGACTTTCGTCATATCCCCAGCCTTCAATCCAGCCCTCCGGATTCTTCGCAGCCATTTTGCGCAGAGCGCTCTGGAGTTCCGGTATCGAACGAACGGTCGGCGGCGTACAGGCGGCCGCCCCCATTGTCATGGCCAGGCCATCGGGATGCGCATGTGCATCAATGAAGGCCGGCATGACAAAAGCGCCGCGCATATCGATCGTGACGATTTCAGTGCCGTCCGGCGCCGGTGAGTCGTCGGCAATAAACATACCGTCTTCAACCGTGAATTCCGTGAGAAACGGTTCACCGGTACGACCCGGAAAGGCACAAAGGTTCTTATAGTGAATTCGCGACATGACTGATGGTCTGGGGAAAAGCTTCCCTGTCCGCTTTATGAATGTTGGCGGCGAACGCACAGAGGCGTCCGCTATGATGACGCAGATTCTACTCAGCCCAATCTTTCGTGCATCCGACTTCACCGTCAACGTGAAAAACTCTTTGCCGCGCTTCAACCTGCATCAGAAGATTTCTCTACTGTGGAAATGCGTAATTCGATCTGAAGAAATCGATTCGCATTGGAGAACCTTGTGAGTGCCCGCGATCCTGCTGCTGACCGGACTGCATGAATTAAAAGAAACAGAACATACATTTCAGCGGCTGCCGGCAGTTTGAAGCCATAAGCCGGCCGCTGCAGTCTGGAGAACCTCGATGAATCATCCTGCCATTGCACGCCGCAGTCTGCTCACGGCTGCCGGATGCGCATTGCTGCGGCCTGCAGCAGCCTCGTCGGGGCATGAACGGCTGCAGAACAAAACTTATGCGGCCGACATCATCGTCATCGGTTTTGGCGCAGCCGGCGCATCAGCTGCCATTGAGGCCGCACGAGCTGGATCGAGTGTTTTAATTCTCGAAAAATCACCCCAAAAGTCTCACTGTTCCTCTACCCGAATGTCCTCGGGCATTTACCTTTGTCCCGACCGAGGCATCAGCGAAGAAGTCCTTGCTCAATATATAGCGTCAACCTACCTGCCCGACGGAGGCGTTTCCTACCGGGAAGGAAAGATGGATCCGGATTTGACCGCGCTTGCTCGAATTTGGGCCAAGCTGGGGCCGCAAACTTATGAATGGCTCCACAGCTTGGATCCAGACTTTCGGCAGGCGACTTCGGCGCTTTTCACAACGCCGCGGTTTATGCGCCTTTGGGAGGGCTACCGCCCTCACCTTCAAGGGCTCATCGCGACTTACGGCAGATGGAAAGGTTTTCAGCACAGCACGTTCGGCTCCCCCAAATTGGAAACCAGCGGCGGGGAAGCGCTCTATGCCTGTTTGAATGAAGGCATCCGGTCCGCGTCAGGCATTTCAATTCGCTATGCCTTTCAGGCAACGGAGCTGATTGCCGACGGCGATGCCGTCATCGGCGTGCGTGCAGTTTCAGAGAACTCCGAACATCAGTTTCTGGCTCGGCAAGCCGTTATCCTCACGTGCGGCGGCTTTGCTTTTAACCGAACAATGCGCGCTTCGCTTCTCCCAGCAAGCGGAAATCAATTTTGGGCCGCTTCGAGCGCCCCGGAAAATACGGGCGACGGCATCAATATGGCGCTTCGCGCCGGAGCAGCACTCATTGCGTCCTGCAGTTACTTTGATCGTTTCTGTGCGCTCCTGCCTCAAAAGTACAACGGCATCCGTCTGGGCGTACCGCTCAGCTGTATCGGAAGCCCTCACTCCATCCTCGTCGACAATTTTGGAAGACGCTTCACCAGCGAATCGGAGCTTCGCGATCAGGAGCAGCACTACGGGTTCTATCAGGAACTGCTTCAATTCGATCCTGCAACGCTCTCATTCCCGCGCGCTCCGGTCTGGCTGATTTTTGATCACGCTCTGATGCTGAACGGCCCGCTCGCCACGCTCGGCGAAGGTTCGACCGTCAGCGGCCTGACGACCTGGTCAGAAGATAATCTGGAGGCCGTGCGCAAGGGATGGATTTTGACGGGCGAAACCATAACGGAACTGGCCCAAAGAATTGCCCGGCATCCCGACAATGCATCCAGGCTTTCCGCTGAGCAGCTCCAAAAAAGCATCACTCACTTCAACCGCGCCGCCCAATCGGGATTTGATGAACAGTTTGACCGTGATCCCAGTACTTTGGAACCCATTGCTCAGGCTCCGTTTTATGCGATGCCTGTATCCATTGATGTGCCTCATATGGGGGCCGGCCTAAAAACCGACCGCAACAAACAGGTTCTGCGCTGGGACAATACACCGATCGAGGGACTCTACGCCGCGGGAGAAACTGCGCCGGTCAGTCAATTCGTTCATGACCGCGGCGGACATCTTTCTGAATGTCTGGTATTTGGGCGTCACGTCGGCCGCATTGCCGCTGCGATACCAAAGCGAGGCCGGCAATGAGAATCCGCAGCCTGAAGCACAAGCAGCTGATCGCTTTGCTGCTTATCGCCCTGACGCCGCTCTTCGCACTCACTGCCTCGATGTGGATGCAAGCCCAAAACAGCAAGGAACAAGCCGTTCAGACTTATCAAGGATATGCCGATACCATTGCCATCGCTCTTGAGAAGGAATTGGATCGTCAGAAAGAACGGCTTGAAGAAGTTGCCGTAGCTGCAGGCCTGCTCTTTAGCTCCCCTGATAACGCTGACATCAGGGCTTTTGAGCAAATTCTTTATATTACGTCTGGCCGATACAGCTCCAGCATCGCAGTGAACGTCAGCGGCCAATTGCTCGCCTATTCTTCTGCGCTTACGACGGATCAGGCCGAAAGCATCATCACGAATCCTTCCGAACATTGGTTTTTCCGGCAAACGATCCGGAGCGGCCGGACAACTTTAGGGGAAGCGAAGGATTCGAATTCAGGTGCTCATGTCTTCATTGGAACGCCCGTTTTCAGCCGCAGCATTTATCCGCGAATTGATGCGGTTTTGATTGCTAAAGTCGACTTGCAGAAACTGCTGGAGACTGCAGCCGATGCTTATTTGCCGGCGAATGCTTCCATTACGCTCGAAAGCAGCCGCAGCGAGCTCGCTTCGCTGGGCCGCAAGCCTCACGCGAATGCCATTGCACTTTCTGCAGCAATGACAAATTTCCCATGGAAAATTGAAATAACGGCTGAACAAGCCGATATTTTGACTCGCCCGAATTTAATCTCACTCTTGGGCACGCTCGTTGTCATTTTCGTCTCAGCGATATCCTTTCTTTTCGGCCGTGCCTACATCAAGACGCTGAAGACTTTTTTTGACGAACTCTCTGCATCCATCGGCATATTAAGTCAAGGGAAGCCGCTCCCTGCAGCTGTCGGCAATCTCGAACGCGTGTCCGAAGCGAAAGGCCTGCTCACACAGTTCCGAGAAATGGCAGACCATGTCGTTAAAAGTGATCTTGCCCTGCGTGAAGCCAATGCGAACTTAGAGCGTCGGGTTAAACAGCGCACAGCAGATTTAGAGCGGCGCAATCGGGAACTCTCTGCCATCAATCTTCTGCTTTCCCCTATAGCGCAAAGCCCAAAAGACAATGGCGCCCCTGTATTTTCTATGGCTTTAGAACGATTTGGGCAGGCCTGGGATTTAGATCAAATTGTTATTGCAGATGGTGAGCATCATTGTTCGAGCCGTGAAGTGAGACAACACTATCAAACGGTTACTCCGCTTAAAGACGAAAAAGTGCTTGCGGTCCGCTCCTCATATCCAATGAACCCTGAGCTGCAAGAAGCCCTTGAGCGGTTTGCTCGATTTATTGACATTGTGCTCGACAATAAGCGCCTCTATATCGACATCAGTAAGCAGCACGCTGCATTGACCGCAGCGCTGGGGGGCATGGCGGAGGGATTCGTTCTATTCGATAAAGACGCCAAGGTCATTTTTTCCAATGAGAAATTCCGCAGATTTACTTCTGATTCACTGCAGCTCAATCTTGACAAGTCATCGCGCGAAATCTTTGATTTCCTGAATCATTTAAGTCCGTCGTCAGCAGCGCATGAAAGCCCCTCTTCAGCTCAGAATGACGTCTTGGAGCTGATAGACAAAGATGCTAAACGCAGACATTTCCATCTCTCACGATTGACAGTTCATCTTTGCGGCTATGACCATCATGTGTTCGACGGACTGGCGGTCCTTGTCCGCGATATCACCAATGAATATGAGGTCAGCCGACTCAAGGATGATGTCATCGGACTTGTTGCGCATGAGCTGAACAATCCCGTAGCCACTATCCGCATCGGTTTGGAAACACTCATTAAACGCAATAGTCATTTGAGTCCAGCGCTTCGTCTCCAGATCACAGAAAATATGGCCAGTGATGCCCTTCGGCTGCAAAATTTAATCACGGAATGGCTAAATATTTCTAGATTAAACAGCGGCGTTTTGTCCTGCAAAATGGAAAGATTGGATGTTGTTGGATTAATTTCGCAGCAAATTGATGAATGGGAAAAACAAACTGAAATGACCGTTCAGCGGCTTTATAAGTTCTCTCCGCTTTATACGATGGGCGATGCTGCCCGTCTTCGTCAGGTGTTAAGAAACCTATTGGATAACGCATTGAAGTATAACAATAAAACACGTCCCAAAATTTCAGTATCTGTCAAAACGATGAATGCAGATATTATTGTGGACGTTCAAGACAACGGCATGGGTATCGCTGCGGAAGATCTGGAGAAAATATTTGAACGGTTTTATCGAAGTGAACGAGCTCGGCAGCAAACTCAGCAAGGATCCGGGCTCGGTTTAGCCATCTGTCGTGCGATCGTTGAAAGATTTGGCGGAACGCTAACGATAAAAGATACAGCTCTCGATATTGGATCCACCTTCAGAGTGACTCTGCCGATTCTTTCAGAAAATTAATAAATTGACGAATGATACAGTCATGAATAAGCGCATACTTTTGGTCGATGATGAACGAAACCTCAATCAATTGATTGCAACCAATCTCAAATTTGAGGGTTATGAGACTGAATCGGCATATTCGGGCATTGAGGCTATCGATAAATTAGGCCGGTTTTCGCCCGACTTGGTGGTATTGGACGTGATGATGCCTGGCATGGACGGGTTCGAGGTGCTCGAACATCTGCGGCATGCCTCTTCGATACCCGTCATTCTGCTGACGGCCAAAAATCGTGTGGATGACCGCATCCGCGGCTTGACGCTTGGTGCCGACGATTATTTGGGCAAACCCTTTGCGATTGACGAACTGACCGCACGCATCGAAGCTGTCCTGCGCCGCAGCAGGCCCAGTCAGCCCGCACCCAAAGAACCGGAAGAAACAATTGCCTTCGCTTCGCTGAAATGCAACTTGGCTCAGCATTCGGCAAGTGCCAACGGTATTGAGCTGCCGCTGCAAAATCTGGAGTACCAACTGCTCATTTGCCTCGTGAAAGCAGGAGAACGGGTGCTTTCCTACAATTACCTTCTTTCGTCGCTTTGGGAGGATGACCGAGGCGATATAGCTACGCTTCGGGTTACAGTTGGCAAACTCCGCGGAAAAATTAAGCAGGCTTTAGGATACGATCCCATCCTTACCGTTCACGGTATTGGATATCGGCTGCATACTCCAGCCAACAACCATCCAGACTTTAAAAATAAAAGTCTCTAAAATTTATGCTTTTTAAGTTTAATAAATCCAACCTTGTAAAGTATTTATTTTATATATACTAATTCAAGCATAATTCTGTTTATTTCTCCGCCAGCCGAATCAAAGAGCGACCCTCACCTTAACTGATTAATATCAAAAATTATTACTTCAGTTTATATTCTGTTTATCATTAAATTAACATAATTTAGAATCAATTTATTTCCTGCTTCTATAGTTTTAAAAAAGAGCAAAACTTACCACGTTGCTCATTTTCCCTGACCCAACCTATTAGAGAAAGCAGGAGACTATCTTGAAGCAGATATTCGCAGCTTGTGCTGCCGTCGTATTGGTCATGGGCGTCACCGCTCCGATCCATGCCGGCACACCGTTTTCACTCAAACACAAGGGGGTTGACTGCGCGGCTTGCCACAAAACCCAGACCCCCGCACAGCCGGCCGCTCAGGACGCCTGCATCGGCTGTCACGGTCAATACAAAGGCAAGGCAGTACCCAATGCCGACTACAACCCGGACCGCAACCCCCGCCGTCCGGTCGTTGAGGTCAATCCGCATGACTCTCATCTGGGCAATGTCCGCTGCACGCTCTGCCACAAAGAACATCAAGCCAGTCCTAAAACGGCGTGCTATGAATGCCACCAAAACTTCATTTTGAATGCGAAATAACGAGGAATACGAGAATGAAGACTTTTAAAATTGCGGCTCTCTGCCTTTCGATGGCCGCGACAGCATTCACCGTACAGGCCAAAGAAATCAAATACGAAGCTGACGTTGCAATCGTCGGCGGCGGCCCTGCCGGTATGGTAGCGGCGGCCTATGCAGCCGAAAACGGTCTAAAGCCGATACTCGTTGAAAAGCTTCCCGGTGTCGGCGGCAACCTCATGATGCTTGAAATTACCTTTGGCCAGAGGACAAAATTCACGGATCAGGATCAGGTTTATTACCCGTCCGATGAACTGATTGCAGATTTTTTGGCATACAGCCATTACATGGTGAATCCCATTATGGTCCGGCGTTTTATTGAACGTTCCGGCGAAAATATCAAATGGCTCACCAACCGCGGCGTAGAGATTGTTGGCAACACGGCCACGGAACTGAACGGCCGGCGCGTCGGACATATCTATAAAAACGTTTTCCCGCACCGCAATTTCATCGAAGCCATGCGGAAAATTATCTTGGATAATGGCGGACAAATCATTGTTGAAACCCGGGCCGACAAGCTCATTCAAAATGCCGACGGCCGAGTCGTCGGCCTCCATGCCAAGAACTATTTGAATGATGATGTGATCGTTCATGCCAAGGGCGGCGTCATTCTCGCCGCTGGCGGATACGGCGCAAATCCTAACCTTTTGAATCTCCTCAACCCTGACATGCCGGCAGACACGCCTATTACCGGCCGCAAGAACAGCACGGGCGACGGGATTCAGATGGGCATCGACATCGGCGCTAAGACTGCCGGCGGCGAGGCCTTTATCTCTGAAGGCGCACTGCCTTATAAGGTTGACTATCGTGAGGTTATCAACCAAAAGACCTGGATCGCAGCTAATGTTTTGAACAAAGGTCCGAGTCTGCAGCTTAATAAGAACGGCCGGCGCTTCTTCAATGAAGGCCTTAGCGGCGACTTCTCAGTGAGCGGCAATGCTTTGCGCATCAACGGAAATTATCTTTACACACTCGTCGATGATGACGAAAAGCGCGATTTGGAGACCGGTTCCGGCGCAGTGTTCGGTTACTTTGGTCATGCCCTTCCCGGCGATAAGATGACGGGCCTCAGCAATCTTTTTTCCGGCAAGGGACGAATGGCTGAAGTTGCCTTTGTCGGCAGCACCATTGAAGAAGTTGCCAAGAAAGCCGGTCTGGATCCCAAGGCCGTCCGTGCTACGATCGATCGCTACAACAAATTCTGCGATGAAGGCGTCGACTCCGATTTCAACAAAGATCGCCGTTATCTTCGACCTGTCCGCAAAGGTCCTTTCTACATCGTCAAGGGACAGCACACGATTTGTGATACCGCCGGCGGCTTGCTGGTCAACGAAGATGCTCAGGTTATCGGCAAAAACGGAGATCCGATTCCTGGTCTTTATGCTTCCGGTGCGATGGCAGGCGGCAAATACGGACCGTCGTATGTGTACAACGTCGCAACCGGTTATGCCTCAGCCAGCGCAATGATGGGCGGAACGTTTGCCGTTCAAGACATCGCTAAAAAATCTTTCAAGCGAAAAATTGTATATACCGCCGATCTGCCGATCAAAAAATAAAGAACACCATCGATAAACTGTAATGATGAAAGCTCTTGAACGCCTCCCGCTTTAGAGCGCGGCTTGACCGTCTCAGGAGCTTTCCCGTCGGAGACTAACCGTGCAGACTATTTTTGTCTTCAGCAGCTAAAGTGTTCGACATAACACTTGAATGTCGAAGACAGACGCAATTGTTTAGACGGAATTCGTCGCAATATCGGCTTGTATCAAATATGATACAAGCACTGAGATATCAGTAATGGCCTCTTCTTGCCTGCGGCGCTAACAGTTTACATTTACACTCAAGATTCTTTGGAATGATAGTGCAAAGAAATGTATGACAGATCTTGTATACGCAGAAAGAACAGGACATAATTACGGCCTGATCCGGGCGGTGGGTTAACCGCAAGGTGACCCAATCGGGGCTGCCCGGGTCAGACCGCCCCCCATTTGTTTGTCCGACGTCAATTCCCCGCTAGTCCGCCAGCATGCGTCTGTGCCGGACTTTTTTTGTTTTGCACAGTACCTCGCTCAATGCCTGTGAACATGCGCCGGAATGATGTTGATGCTCCCGTGCCGAATACCAGGTTCGGCAATCAGTTTGTCTGCAAAAGCCCGAACTTCTGCCACGGTGCCCTTAAGAAAAACCGCTTCCATGCAGTCCTCATGTCCGATGTGTGCATGCATCTGGCTGATGACTAGATCGCCGTGTTCATGCTGCTCTTGAGTCAGGCGCATGGAGAGCTGTCTTTCGTGATGGTTGTAGACGTAACTCACTACGGCCACGCAGGTCGCGCCCGAGGGCGGATCGGACAAGGTTTGAGAGGCTTCCGCAGCGCGAATTAAATCGCGAAAAGCTTCCGAACGATTTTCATAACCGCGTTCAGCGATCAGCTGATCAAATTTTGCCGCCTGATCTTCGTCAAGCGAAATGGTGATGCGCTGCTTCATCGTTTGCCAAGCTCCTTTCAATACCGTGTCTGTCCTGTCATGGCCTGCCTTTCGGGCGATTTCAGTCTACACATTTTATCCGCAGCGGATATGGTCGACAAATTACTGCATTTTCACCATCAAAAACGGTCATTTCACTGCATTACTTCATCAACTAGTCCCCTCCGCTTAGTCCTCTGCGGCAACGGACAAATTCTCCTCAGTTTATGAGTATTTAAATCATCCGATTCACGCACGAGGGTCGGCCTCAACCCTATATTTCCCTCATCCCGCAGCGTTTTCTGCCTGCCAGGTCTGCGGTTCGGTTTCATAACTTCATCGCTATATTCCTCTAGGAGCATCTTGAAAT
>OJSE01004191.1_pt1 | contig 11549 bp, 8 predicted proteins | sample 1599351 | NCBI WGS metagenome assembly OJSE01 (sample SAMN04168656, study PRJEB22393) | human gut metagenome | biome: human gut microbiome; feature: stool | host: Homo sapiens | collected 2014-03-17 | reverse complement strand
ACGGAGAATCTGGAAAAATCGGCTTGTGGCCTTGATAATTCTACAAAAGTCTACGTTTCCCGATATTCGTGATTCGGCTCCAAAAGTGTGGTTTGGAAGGGCGGCATGTACTAAGCCAAAACCGCCGCTCCCAAGAATCCCAATTTATAAAAAGAACGCAGGCAGAACTTTTCGCAAAGGCGAAGGCTCTGCCTGCTTTTTTGCACCCCTGCCGCACTTTTCTCTTCGCCGCAAATGTGCTACAATAGCCTTAGCATAAGGAAAAGGGGAACGCGCATGGCCAGAAACAGGCAGAACCTGAACATCATCTACATCTCGGACCGAATGCGGGAGACGCTGCGGCCCATAGCGTCCTGTGTGCTCACGGCGGTGGTGGCCCCCATGGGCTACGGTAAAACGACGGCGGTGCGCTGGTTCTTGGCAGAGCAGGCCAAGGCGGGGGCCGTGGTGCTGCAAGCCAGCATCTACTCGGATAACCGCTCCATCTTCTGGAAAAGCGTGCAGAAGGCCTTTGCCGCCGCCGGGCTGACGGTGCTGGAGGGCTACGACTGCCCCGCTGACGCCAGCGGCGCGGCTTTGCTGCTGGAGGACCTGTGTGCCGCGCTGGGCGGCAAAACGCCCTACTATCTTTTTCTGGACGATTTCCACCTGCTGGGGGATGAGCGGGTGGCGCAGTTTTTGTGTCGGCTGGCCTACCGCCTGCCCGAGAACGTCCACCTTATCGTGGCCAGCCGCAACCGCTTTCTGCCCGGGGAGCAGGTGGTGCGGCTGGGGCGGCGGCTCCACCGCATCGAGGCCGACGGCCTTCGCCTGAACCGGGAGGAGCTGCTGGCCTACACCCACCGCTGCGGCGTGGAGATCACCGCCGCCCAGGCCGAGAGCCTGCTGCGCTCCTGCGAGGGGTGGTTCTCCGCCGTCTACCTGAACCTCCATGCCCTGGCCGAGCGGGGGAGCCTGCTGCAGCTGGGGTCGGACATCTACGCCATGTTCACCGCCGCCATGCTGGAGTCCCTGCCCGAGAAGACCCGGGGCTTCCTCGCTGTGATGGGGCTGGCCGATGAGTTCACGGTGGAGATGGCCCGGGCTGTCACCGCCCTGCCCGACGCGGAGGAGGTGCTGCGGGCCCTCACCCAGCAAAACGCCTTTGTCACCCGCCTGCCGGACGGGGTGAGCTTCCGCTTCCACCACATGATGAAAGAGTGCGCCGAGCGGCTCTTTGCCCAGCTGCCCGCCGCTCGGCAAACGGAGGTCTGGCAGCGGTATGGCCGCTGGTATGCCCAAAAAGCCCAGTACCTCCACGCTTTGCAGGCCTTTGAGCACTGCGGCGACCGCGACGCAGCCCTTGCCGTCATCGAGGCGGACGCGGGGGATCTGCTTGCCTCCCTCAGCCCCGCCGAGCTGCTGCAGCGGCTGGACCGCTGCCCGGTGGAAGCGCTGCAGCGCCACCCGCTGGCCATTCTGGTGCTGATGCGCCGGATGTTCACTTGGCAGCAGATCCCCAAAATGATGGAGCTGAAAGCCCTGCTGGAAGCCGCCGTGGCCCAACACCCCGAGTGGTCCGCCGCCGAGCGGGGCAACCTGCTGGGGGAGTGCGACCTCATCCAGAGCTTCTTGTTCTACAACGACATCACCCAGATGAGCCGCCTCCACCGCAGCGCCAGCCGCCAGATGAGCCGCCCCGCCGTCACCCTGCGCAACAGCGGCAGCTGGACCTTCGGCTCCCCCTCGGTGCTGATGATGTACTACCGCGCCCCCGGGGAGCTGGGCAAAGAACTGGCCGAAATGTACGAGTGTATGCCCCATTATTATAAGATCACCAACGGCCACGGCCGGGGGGCCGAGCTTTTGATGGACGCAGAGGCCGCCTACCTGCAGGGGGCGTGGGAGAAAGCCGCCGTGCTGCTGGAGCGGGCCCGGGCCGACGCCGCCGGGCAGGAGAACATGACCCTCTGCTGCGACTTTTTGGCCCTGCGGCTGGCCCTGTGCGGCAAGGGGAAAGAGGGGTACGATTTTGCCGCCAAGCGCGCCGCCCTGTTGCAAAAGCACGACGGGGTGCAGGTGCATCTGCTGGAGAGCATCGCCGCTTATTTCTACGCTTTGCAGGGCAGGCCGGAGCAGGCCCCGGAGCTGTTCCGGGAGCACAAGCTGGCCGAGGTGAGCTTCTTTGGGCCCTGCCGCCCCATGATGTCCCTCATCGAGCAGCAGATCTGGCTGGCGCAGGGGGAGTACGTGAAGGTGATCGCCCACAGCGAGGGCCTGCTGCGCCGGTGCGAAGCCATGCACTACGGTCTGGTGGGCCTGCAGACCCGCATCCAGCTGGCGGCGGCGCAGCTGCGCTTCGGCCAGCGGGCCGACGCCCGGGCCGCGCTGGCAGCGGCTTTGCTGGACGCTGTGCAGGACGATTTCTGGGTGCTCTTTGTAGAGCAGTATCCCGCTCTGGCCCCCCTGCTGGAAGGGGAGGACTGGGCCGCGAACGAGCCGCGCCTGGGGCCTTTCGTGGCCCGCATCCTGCCCGCAGGCCGGGCCTTTGCCGCCCGGCTGGGCCTGCGGGCCCCCGCGCCGGAGCTGCCCCTGACCGACCGCGACCGGGAGCTGGCCCGTCTGGTGGCCGGGCGGTGCACCAACAAGGAGATCGCCGCCGCCCTCTACCTCTCCGAGGGCACGGTGAAGCAGTACATCAACCAGCTGTACGCAAAGCTGGATATGGGCGGCGACCCCCGCACCCGCCGCGCCCGCCTGGCCGAGTGGTACCAGAAAAACGCCCCCCGGAATTAACCAAAAACTAACCCCGGGTTAATAGCAAAAACCAAAGCTCCACGGTATCCTAAAAGTGAACCGTGGAGCTTTTTTCCTGCAACAAAATTGGTAGAAAAAGGAGGCTTTTGCAATGAAACGAAGATGGAAGAAATTCCTCGCCGGGGTGCTTTCCGCAGCCCTCGCGCTGAACCTCGCGGCCCCGCTGGCACTGGCAGATTCAGGGGGCTGCACGGTGGCAGGTCGGGTACTGTCTGGTGATGTTGATTCTGTCACAGGAGAATACATCCAAGGCAAAGTGTCTTATCTCAGTAACACCCTGACCTTTGACGGAGACGTGAAGCTGGATACACGAAGCAGCACAACATCGGTACCACTGATCCAAACCTCAAATAGTAATACTACTCTAACCGTCGCGGCAAACGGTACAGTGGAAGGCTGGACGAAAAGCAGAGGTTTTGATAGACCGAAGGAAATAACGGGAGGAACGTACATCTTCCACAATACCGATTGGAACAATACGTCGAAAGGAATTTTAGGCGCTACAAACGATAAAACGACGATTGCTCCCGATACTAGAATCACGCTGAAGGGTTTCCAGACGGGCATCGGCTGGGGAAGCGTTCAGATCGATGGCAAGGTGAAGATCAGTGGTGCAGCATGCGGCATCGCCAATTCCACTACCATGGACCCGGGCAGCGATCTGGTGATCTATGCGCAACGGTTCATCGACAAGGACAACGGCAGTCTGACCTACAACGGCGGCCACCTGCTCCTGAATGTGACGACTATCGGTATGGACTTCGGCCTGAGTAGGCTGGGCATCGGAAAGGACGTAAGCAGGTTCTGGTATCGCACTGGCGATGACGAAAACTATACGGAAATCGACACCAACGTGCAGGAAAAACTTGACAGCTTTTTTGAAGTCAAAGAGACAAACCACGCCTATCTGGAACTGACGGATGTGGACCCGGACCAGCAGGAAAGCGAAAACTATGACCTTTGGGTAGCAGGCAAGCAGGTCACAAAGACCAACCAGAACGACGTGCTGGGCAACGGCACCGTGGCCTATGACCCGAATACCCACACCCTGACGCTGAAACAGGCCGACCTCACGCTGAGCGGGGATGCAGAGGAGGGCATTTACTGCTGCATCCAGTCCGAATTGGCAGATATGCTGACCATTACCGGCACCGCCACCCTTTCCAACGCCGATGGAATCATAACGGCTGGCCCGCTGACGCTGAAGGACGCAACCCTCACCTTTACGGGCAATATCAATGAGGATGTTGGTGATGACGCAATCCGGGCAGGCCGCTCTGACGAGGACATCACCATCCAAAACAGCACCGTGACCATTGCAGGCACGAACTCGGAAGGCAACTTCTTCCAGTTTGGCATTCGGTGCGGCAAGCTTACCGTGGCGAACAGCACGCTGGATGTGAAAGCCGGCGGCTCGGCCATCGTGGCAGCAGACGAGATGGAAGTTTCCGGCGCAGGCACCGTCATCACGGCAGAAACGGATGCATCGGAGGAACAGGATTATTATGCCCTCGAACTGGGACGCCTGATCATGTCTCACGGCCTTGATCTGGTGGAAGGCAAGATGAACGAGAGCAAGAAGGCGAAGATCGCCCAGCCGGAGCAGGCCCCCACGGACTTTAAGGTCTACTGGGTCGTCCGCCCGGGGGACGAACCGGTGAATGGAGGAATGCAGTTCCCCGGTGCGATCTTCGAGAACGAGGAGGAAGAACGCCTCTTTGAGGGCTGGTTCCTTGAGGACGGCACCCGCCTGGAGGATAGCCCCTACTACATGGGCCAGGGCGCGAACCATGTGGGCAACCTCGACCGGGACGTGACCTTCTATGGCCATTGGCGCACCGCTGAGAGCGGCGAGGGCAGCCCAGACGGCGGAGACGGCTTCGGCACCCTTCTGGCGGTCGGCGCAGTCGTGGGCGTGGCGGGCGTCGTGGCCTATCAGGTGGGCACGGAGCTCATCCTTGACCAGCTCCTGCCTGCAGGGGTGGCCGTGCCCCATACCCGCGCCGAGCTGGCAATGCTCCTCTGGAACACCGCAGGCCGCCCGGCCCCGGCCACTCTGCCCGCCTTTGCGGACGTAGCCGACCCGGAGCTGGCCCAAGCCGCCCAGTGGGCCATCGAGCAGGGCTACCTGAAAGCCCGCGCCGACGGCAGCTTTAAGCCGGACAAGGGCGTCGCCAAGTGGCGCGTCATCCGCGGCTACCGGGCAGTGACCGAACCATGACCGTGCAGGTAAAATAGCCCCACAGCACAAGGCCCCGCAGACTTTGAAAAAGGTCTGCGGGGCCGCTGTTTGTTTGTGCGTGGCGTGCAGGGAAAGTTTGAGAAGGCGTACAGCAAACCTGTTCCGCGCATTACACCTCATGTGCTGCGACACACCTTCTGCACCAATGTTCAGCAGGCCGGGCTGGATGTAAAAAGCCTGCAATACCTGATGGGACACTCCAATGCCAGTGTGACGTTGGATGTCTACACGTACAGCAGCTTTGAATCGGTTGAAAGAGCCTTTGAACAGATCGCCGGCAACCTGTGATTTTCGACGTATGAAGCGGAATTGCTTACTCAATAAGTACCTTATGGAGACGGGATCTCTTCGGAGACCCCGTCTCTTTTTGTATAGAAACCACAGATGCAGCCCACTCTATCAAAAAGGGGTGAGCAGATGTCCGGCAAACGGGTATTGGCGTTGTATGCAGCTGTTCTGCTGGGGTTTGCGGTGGTTTTGTGCCGCCTGTATTTTCTGGCAGAGAACCATACCTATGCTGCCCGGGCCGAAGCACAGAGCACGGTCCGGCTCTCGCTGCCTGCCCGGCGGGGCAGCTTTTACGATCACAGCGGCCTGCTTCTCACCGGGCTGGAAACGCGGTATCTTGCCCTCTGCTTCCCGGGCGAAAACAACTACACACGCCTGTATGCATTTACGGACAGTGCCGGGCAGGCACTTTTATACCGGAACCGCAACCGCTCCGCACCGTTTCTGCTGGAAGTGGACCGCGACCTTTCCGGGCGCGGCATACGCTGCTTTGCAACGGCACGGCGCTGCGCAGAAGTTCCGCTGTGCCAGCATCTGATCGGCTATCTGGATGCAGAAGGCCGCGGCATTGCCGGGCTGGAAAAGGCGCTGGACAGCCAGCTGGCCGGGACAAAGGAGCATGACACGCTGGTGTGCGCGGTCACAGCACAAGGACGGCTGCGGGCCGGGGAAACACCGCAGCTCACCCGGCAGGACAGCAGTGCGGTGGGCGTGCAGCTGACGATCTCCCGCCCGGTGCAGCGTGCCGCCGAAGCGGTGGCCGCAGACACCATGACCAGCGGCTGCATTCTGGTTCTGGACACGGCCACTGCTGCGGTTCGCGCCAGCGTCAGCGTACCGGGCTATGACCCGGATGACCTTGCCGCAAGTCTGGATGCACCGGATAGTCCGTTCCTGAACCGCGCACTGGAAAGCTATGCTGTGGGTTCAGTGTTCAAGCCGGTGCTGGCTGCGGCAGCGCTGGAGCAGGGCATCCTGCCGGAGTGCGAATGCACCGGTGCGGTGGTGGTGGATGGACAGATCTTCCGCTGCGCAGGCGGTGTTCCGCACGGAACGGTGGACATGACTGCCGCTCTGGAAAAAAGCTGCAACGGCTATTTTATCCGGCTGGGGCAGCAGCTGGGGGCAGAGACGCTTTTGCAGATGTCTCGGCAGCTTGGCTTCGGGCAGAAGGTGCCGGTGGCAGGTGCGCTGCACGCCGATGCCGGAAAGCTGCCGTCTGCCGGGGAGCTTGCCCAGAGCGGCCAGCTGGCAAATTTCAGCTTTGGGCAGGGCGGTCTGCTGGCATCACCGGTACAGATCGCCGCCATGATGAACACCATTGCTTCCGGCGGGGTGTACCGCACGCCTTTCTTTGTGTGTAGCTCGGTGGATGAAACTGACGGTACGCCGCTGGAAACGCTTGCACATCCGCAGTCAAGGCGGGTGATGAGTGCGGAAAATGCAGCGCTCCTGCGTAAAATGCTGCAGCAGGTGGTGGAAGAGGGCACCGCACAGGATGCTGCCGGGCTGGAAGAAGGAGCTGGCGGCAAGACCGGTACCGCGCAGACCGGGCAGTTCACACCGGATGGCACGGAACGCAAAAACTTGTGGTTCGCAGGGTTTTACCCGGCGCAGCAGCCGCGCTACGCCATTGTGGTGCTGCAGGACGGGCAGGTGAGCACGGAACATTCCGGCGCCGCCATCTTTGCCCGGCTGTGCGCAATGCTGGACCTTCTGGCATAAAAATGCACGGTTTCTGCTTGCTTTTTTTCGCTTGTTATGCTACTATATATTTGTATTTCTGCGTAGTTTTTGTTGAATTAAAATAAAGGAGCGTTTCAATCCATGTCTGTTATCGAAATTGTTGGCGGTGTGATCCTGCTGATCGCTTCGCTCGTCATCGTTTTCCTCACTCTCATGCAGCACACCCACGGTCAGGGCCTTTCCGGTGCCATCAACGGCAGTATGGGCGGCGCAAACAATGCCCGTTTGACCCCGGCTGATCAGATGCTGGCCAAGACCACCCGCATTGCAGGCATTGTTTTCTTTGTGGTTGCCATCCTGGCTTGTCTGTTTGCAGGCCGTCTGGCAGGTTGACAAGGTTCGTGCAGCCCCGTGTAAAGGACGGGGCTGTTTTTCTGTGTTATGATAGGATGTCGGCGGCAGTCTGACCGCTGGGCAGGGTGGGGCAGCTGGCCCACGATTGGCAGCGCTGCGGCACGTTGGAGGCTGCGGCCATGGAAGAGCAAGGAGAAAAAATATTATGGCAATGCGCGATAAAATTGAGCACGCGATCCAGAATCAGCCGTGCACCGTCAAAGACCTCAAATCCAAATTCGGCGGAGACCGCGGCTCGGACCGCAAGGTGATGGAGGCTGTGGATCAGCTGGTGCACGAGGCGGTCATCTGCCAGCGTCAGGGCGTGTTCTTTACGGTGCGCTCCGGCCGTGCAGACAAGGCTCTGCTGTGCAAGGTGGTAAAACTGGGCAAGAATTTTGCCTTTGTCATGCTGGAGGACGGCACCAGCGATATCTTTATCCCGGGCCGTTTTACCCGCGGTGCCATGCCCGGCGACATGGTGCTTGTGGAAAAGTTTGAGCACCCCCGTGTGGAGGGCAGCGATGAAGGCGAGATCCTGGCCATTCTGGAAGAAAAGAACGATCTGGTGGGCACTGCCCGCCGCATTGATGGCCGCCTGAAGTTCGTGCCGGACGACTGCCCGGCCATCTCCATGCAGATGATGCGTGACTGCGAGGGCGGTGCAAAGGACGGCGACAAGGTGGCCGTGGAGATCCTGCAGCGCGGCAATCGGCAGGAAGATCACCGCGTGGGCGTTGCCATGCGGTTTGGCAGCTCGGACGAAGCAAAGCGCTGCGCAAAGGCCCTGCTCTATGCGCAGGATATCCGCAGCCGCTTCCCGGATAAGGTTCGTGAGGAAGCCAAGAAGCTGGAGAACGCTGAGGTCTCTGAAAAGGACACCGAGGGCCGCATGGATCTGCGCGCCCTGCCCATCTTCACCATTGACAGTGCTGAGACCAAGGATATCGATGATGCCATCAGCCTGACCAAGACCCCGGAGGGCGGTTTTGAGCTGGGTGTCCACATTGCAGATGTTTCCAACTATGTCAAGCCCGGCAGCGAACTGGACAACGAAGCGTTTAACCGCGCAACCAGTGTCTACTATGCCGATCAGGTGGTGCCCATGCTGCCCAAGCAGCTTTCCAACGGCATCTGCAGCCTGAATGAGGGCGTGCTGCGTCTGGCCTTCTCCTGCCTGATGCATCTGGATAAGGATGGCAACCTGATCGATTACCGCTTTGTCAAGTCGGTCATCCGCAGCCGCGTCAAGGGTGTTTACTCCGAGATCAACGCCTTGCTGGCCGGCAGTGCTGACGACGAGCTGAAGGGCAAGTACCATGAAGTGCTCAGCCAGCTGCCCGCCATGAAGGAACTGTACGGCCACCGTGCCCGCCTGCGCAAGGAGCGCGGCTGCATGGATATCGAGAGCGGCGAGGTGAAGCTGATCCTCGACGAGGACGGCCACTGCATCGACGTGAAAAAGCGCACCTCCGGCGAGAGCGAAGCTATGATCGAAGAGTTCATGCTGCTGGCCAACCAGTGCGCTGCCCACTTTGCCCGCGTGAAGCAGATCCCCTTCGTGTACCGTGTGCACGAGGAACCCAATGCTGAAAAGCTGGAGCGTCTGCACACTCTGCTGCAGGCCTGCGGCATCAACGATCACTTTGCCAAGGATGTGCCCACCCCCAAGGAGCTGAGCGCAATTCTGGAAGGTGTGCGCGGCGGCCCGTATGAGCAGATCATCAATACTGGTATGCTGCGCTGCATGTCCAAGGCTGTGTATGAGGAAAAACCCAAGGGCCACTACGGTCTGGTGCTGAAGGACTACGCTCACTTCACCAGCCCCATCCGCCGCTATCCGGATCTGGCCATCCATCGCATCATGACCGCCCAGCTCAAGGGCATGGATAAGGATACCATGGTGCTGCGCTACAGCGACTTTGCCGAGAAGGCAAGCAAGCAGTCCAGTGAGCGCGAGATCATTGCAATGCAGATCGAGCGCAAGGCTGAGGACTGCTACAAGGCCGAGTATGCCCGCCGCCATCTGGGCGAGTGCTACGAGGGCCGCATTTCCGGCGTGACCCAGCGCGGCCTGTTCATTGAGCTGGACAACGGCGTGGAGGGCTTTGTGCCGGCTTCCAGCCTGACCCCCTCCGGTACCATGCTCACCGAGGGCATCCGCCTGTCCGACCCCGTCTCCGGCAAGAACTGGAGTCTGGGCGACACCATGATGATCACCATTGTGCGTGCGGATGTGAACCTGGGCAAGATCGACTTTGAGGTTGCTCCGGCAAGCACAAAGTAAGCAAAAAGATCAGAACACCTGTACGGCGTTTTCCTGCATAGGAAGAGACTGTACAGGTGTTTTTTGTCCGCAGACAAGAAGCGGTGGAAAAGGGGAGAACGACATGCTGAAAAACGAAACACTGCGCAGAGATGCAGATGCCATCATCCGTGCCAGCCTGAACGCTGTTCTGCCGGACGAAGCGGTGCGCCGCGCGCTGAAAAATTTCCGGCCGCAGGGCGGCAGGGTGCTGCTGGTGGCTGCCGGTAAGGCAGCATGGCAGATGGCCCATGCGGCGGTGAAATTTCTTGGCCGGGTGGATGGCGGCGTGGTCGTGACCAAATACGGCCACGTGAAGGGCACGATCCCCGGCGTGGACTGCTGCGAAGCCGGGCACCCCGTGCCGGATGAGAATGGCTTTGCCGCCACCCGGAAAGCGCTGGAACTGGTGCAGGGCTTAACGGCAGAGGATACGGTGCTGTTTCTGCTGTCCGGCGGAGGCAGTGCACTGTTTGAAAAGTCGCTGATCCCCGGCGCAGAGCTGCAGCAGATCACGGGCCAGCTGCTTGCCAGCGGTGCCGATATCGTGGAGATGAACACCATTCGCAAGCGCCTGTCCGGGGTCAAGGGCGGGCGGTTTGCACAGAGCTGTGCGCCCGCGCAGGTGTTCAGCATCGTGCTCAGCGATATTCTGGGCGACCCGCTGGATATGATCGCCAGCGGCCCGGCGGTGCCGGATACCTCCACCTGTGCACAGGCCCTTGCCATTGCGGAAAAATATCACCTGCAGCTTTCGGCACAGGCCAAGGCTCTGCTGGCACAGGAGACTCCAAAGGTGCTGGACCGTGTTGCCACGCAGATCACCGGCAGCGTGCGGGAGCTGTGCAGCGCAGCAGCCAACGCCTGCCGGGAGCTGGGCTATGAGCCGGTGATCTTGACCGACAGGCTCTGCTGTGAAGCGCGGGAGGCTGGCAGCTTCCTTGGTTCCATAGCCCGCACCCACGCGGGGAGGGGCAAAAAGCTGGCCTTTCTTGCAGGCGGTGAGACGGTCGTCCATCTGACCGGAACAGGTCTGGGCGGGCGCAATCAGGAGCTGGCCCTTGCTGCAGCACCAATGATCGCCGGGCTGGATGCAGCGGTCTTTTCGGTGGGCAGCGATGGCACCGACGGCCCAACCGATGCTGCGGGCGGCTATGTGGACGGCAGCACGGCCGCGGCACTGGCGCAGAACCAGCTGAACGTGTACGATGTGCTGCAGAACAACGATGCCTACCATGCCCTCAAGGCGGTGGATGGGCTCATCATCACCGGCGCGACCGGCACGAATGTCAACGATGTGGCCGTGGTGCTGATCGGAAATCAAGGATAAAACAAAGCCGCCGGGAGTTCTCTGCAAAAAGCGGAAGCGGAACGGATGGAGCTGCAGCGCCGCAAGGAACTTACGGAACAGATGTTCCACGGGATGGCCCGCATCGTGGACCGGTTTGTGGTGTGTGATCTGGAAAATGACCACTATGAATAATGCCTTGCAGGATCATGGATTATATGGGTAAAAAATAAGGTGCTGTCCGCACAGACAGCACCTTATTTTTATGGTTTACATGTGCAGCAGGCTGCGCTGCTCGCTGGCGCGGAACTTGAGTGCCGCAGCAATGAATGCCTTGAACAGCGGGTGAGCACGGTTCGGACGGCTCTTGAACTCCGGGTGGAACTGTGCGCCCAAATGGAAGTCACGGCCGGGCAGCTCTACAGTCTCTACCAGACGACCGTCGGGGCTGGTGCCGGAAATAACAAGACCGGCGTCCTGCATCTCCTGACGGAACTCGTTGTTGAACTCGTAGCGGTGGCGGTGGCGCTCCCAGATCTCGGCCTCGCCGT